>WNGR01006346.1_pt1 | contig 12628 bp, 3 predicted proteins | sample 5407581 | NCBI WGS metagenome assembly WNGR01 (sample SAMN13153383, study PRJNA577476) | soil metagenome | isolation source: 80 cm soil or saprolite under Garry oak tree replicate 2 | place: USA:California | collected 2016-06-15 | reverse complement strand
GAAGACATCGCATACTGGTCGTTCCTTCTGAAAAGAGATGTGGATATGGCGCTTGAGGCGTTGAAGAAGGATCTGACCAAAGAGAACCTCCCCTCCGGCCAAGAATATTTCTCGTTCAGTGAAAACTCGAGAGAGGCACCTGAACCTCCCAGCGCGGTTATTCTTCCTGAATTTGACAGTCTGATGATGGGATACAAGGAGAAGTCCAGGTTCCTTTCCCAGGACATAGTGAAGAAGGTCTTCGGGGGATTGGCGGCAGTCAACCGGACGATTCTTCTCGATGGATTTGTGGCGGCGACCTGGAAGAGGAAGAAAAACGCTGCGGGAATGATAGTTGATGTGAGCCCGCTACGGACACTGAAAGCTGGAGAGAGAAGGTCGATTGAGGAAGAGTTCGCAAGTTACGCCGACTATCAAGGGACCAAGATCATGGTTCAGTTCAAAGGATAGGAGGAATGATCGTGGCTCAGCCTGTCTGGCGGTTAGCCTTGGACCGGAAATAGGAAACGCCGGATCTGTGCCGCGAGACTAGCCTGTATACCTAATTTCCTTAGATTTTTCGGGGTCCGCAGAACTTAGCATGGAAATGAGGTCGTAGACGGCTGGCTAATCATTCGACGATCTAGGAGGATTAACACGATCACGAGCAAGTTTCCAATTCTAAGGCAATTCTAAGGCGTCTTGCAGGGGACTAACAGGCCACCTACTTCTCGGGGGTTCTGCTAAGAAACTGTGAAGGGTTTCCGGAGAAATGGCTACCCTCCGGACGATTTCTTGGAAGAAGAGGCGGCAACATTAGGGATTGTTTTACGGGGCTGGCCGGGATCCTCTCTTGCCTCAGATTATCAGCAGCGCGAGGTGTGCTGGAATCTCGACGTGCGAGTTCTTCTCGGCGAGGGAGTCTTTGGAGATGATTAGACCCTTTGTCGATTTTCCCGTTTTCTGAAAGTCGAGAATCGATCTGGCATCCTCGGCTGCTATTCTGTTCTGGTACTTGACTTCTACGGGCAGATACTTGTCCTCGAGGCGTGCTGCGAAGTCCAGCTGTTTCTGCTTTGGACCCTCCCAGTGGAACAGGAGATTAGTGTAGTCGAAGAGGCTTGATGGGTGGTAGCTGTAGAGCAGCCTGACGAGATGGTTTGAGACTACCGACTCGACGAGTTTCGATTCTTTCTCAGGCTCGGAGAGAAAGCTGAGCGTCTCTCTGTAGGGCTCTCGTCCGAGCGCCCATGTTCTTAGGGCGTGGAAGATGAAAGGGTCCTCAAAATGGACCTTGCGGGAGTCCCTAGCGATTGGTGCGTCTTTGTTGATGTCGAGTTTCCGGATTACCGTTGTGACGAAGCTGTCCCTGAGGAAGTCAAGGTAGACCCCGGTTGTGTTATGGGAAGATACGTCCGTCTCCTCGCGTATCTTGTTGAGGGTGATGTTGGTTCCGAGGGTCTCGACGAGCCGTCTTACGATCTGGCCAAGAATGAGCTCTTTGCCATTCCAACGCGTAATGTCTCGAAGCAGGAGGCTAACGTATTCCTCGTAGATCGCCTTGGAAACGCTGCCGGTCGAGACGTAATTGTCAACGACCTTTGGAATGCCTCCTGTGACAAGAAAGTCTTGGAATAGTGTCTTGGCCTCTTTAGAGACCAGCTGCAGTTCTTCAAGCTCGCGGGGCAAGGCCCCACTCATGATCCTAGCCCAAATTCGATGTCTGCGATCACGCTTCAACAAGTCTAGGGCACGAATCGTTTCATGGATCTTCTGACTTCTGACGTCCGCGTATTCTGCGAACTTCGCGGGGAGAAGGATCTTATCCGGGGTCTGGTCCTTCAGCTTCTCAACTTCTCCCCTTCTCCTGGCAAGGGTCTCGGTCGCTTTCCGGAGATCGATGCTGTGAGATCCTGTCAGGATCACAGTACACTTCTTCAATCTCCCGGAGTCATAGAGCAGCTTGATGCCTTTCTGCCAGTCCTTGACCGACGATATTTCGTCGAGAATTAGGTATAGCCGGGTCTGCTTGTCTCTTCTGGTCGAGTCTTGGTACGATGTTATGATCTTGACGAGTCTATCGGGACCTTCCACTAGGTCGCACGGATAATAGAAGATGTGTCTCGGTTCGACCCCGGCATCCATCCGTTCCCTTATCTTCAGCTTGACGAGGGTGGTCTTGCCTACCTGCCGTGGGCCTCTTAGAACATAGATTATGTCCAAGTCCCAGTCGAATGTTTCTCCCAAGCGGGGCGTCCACTTGAAATGTGAGGCCTCCCATTCGACGATCCTCTGATCCTCTTCGATGGCCTTCCTTCCCAGCCACCACGGGTTATGCTCGACGAAATCAGGAATGGACAAGCCTTGTCAATAGACTGACAAGTCGCTTATAAACAGCTTGGCAATCCAATGACAAGCGCACGAAGGACCGTGCCCGCTACATGAAGTATCACGGAGAGGCTCGACAATCTGGGCTCACAGGTATCGCAAACAAGGTAGCCATTGCAAAGCTATGGAAACAAGCTGACGATAGTGGCGGCCTTCCAAAGGCCTCCGAGGCAAAGCCGTGGACAACGGCAGGCAGTCTTCTGCTTAGACCGCAGGTCTCTTTCTGGTGTCTTGGACCCCTCTTAAATGCCCCATGTTTCTGGAGGGGTTTTTCTCGTTGAAACTGTTTTCTCGCAATTATCAGACTCTGGGAAAGGAATGAGCGTAATCCTGCTCTTCCGAAACGCGCAAGTGCCCTGGGGCTAAGCGAGGGACCTCTGCAAAGTAAAATCGCACGTTCGGAATAGCGAGTTAGGCTTATTCTGGGCGAGTCTCACCGTTCCGGGGATTGTAATGGACTTGTCTGGCCTCTGGGAAGCCCGACTTATCCTTCGGCTTAAGTGTGATAGAAGTGCTCAGCCATGTAAGTGGCAGCGGGGACACCCGCACGTGTTCCGGGCCAGTCCTGTGCCTAACGGTTTACAGCCCCTTACACCCACCTCCAATCATCCCGCGGTTTGGCATTTCTGCTATTTCGGGACGATCATGAATATTGCACCCATTCCGTCAATACTTTCTTTCAAGAAAACGGTCGATTCGTTTTATATTCTCTAGCAACAGATGCCGATTTCGTGTGTAGTTTTCTCGATTTGGACTCCTGCCAAATAGAATGTTTCAGTTCATCGACCTCTCCTACTAAGTTAGTCGGACAGCCCTTGTCAAGGAATGCAATGCAACTAGGTCCACGAAAATCCAGGAGTTATTCTCTATGAGCAACACTTCGAGCTCGTTGGTTTCTCCGGTCAAGATGGTTCTACTCGGCCGCAGGGCACGTAAGATGGCGAAGTATTCGCTGGTCTTGTTCATAATCATTCTCACTGTTCTCGGCTCGATCGGGAATTGGCTGCCCGGACTGGCAACCACATTCGCTAGTTTGTTCCCATCGTCATATTCATCCTCACAAGCTCAATCATGTCCGACACTCTCAAGCGCGACGTTAGATGTCGGACAATGCCCCTCGTCAATTGCGAATAGTCCCGGGTCGAATACTCCAAACTTTGTGGGCGCTGACCCGGTTCCAAATCTATCTCTTCCCAGAACGGCTCTGTCAAGTCTTTCATCGCTGATTAGCCAAGGTGGAGTTGTTCAAGATTCGTACCAGAACCTCACGTTGTACAACCTGGAAATCTCAATGAGACTTCTTGGCGGGTCCAACCCGCACGATCAGATCCTGGGATCGGACCACAGAATACTTAGCCCGTTGTCGTTCTGGACAGTCCAGGCGAACGATTCTGGCCAGATGATCACACTCAACCCCCTGACATCAGACTTCACACTTCTTGGGACAAACTCAAGCGGCACAAGCGTCGCCCGAACAATGCGAGTCGCCTCGGGACAATACTCGGGGATATTCGAGATCGTTTACACGGTAACACCAGCAGGGCCGCTGAAATGGGATCTCTCGTTCACTCCTAATGTCAGCGGAATCTATCAGATCACCTATTCCTGGCATCACTCTAGCCAAGATTCCGCTCTCCGAGCTCGCGCGAAATCCTTCGTTGTCAGCTATAGCCTTGAAAACCTAACCCTCGACTGGGGAGACATCCCTGCAAGCTTCCCAACAACGCCAACAATCTCACACAATGAATTTTCACTTGCGGTCTCTCTGGGAACCGTCGCAGCAGGCCACCAGATTATGATCGACCCAACAATCGCCTCCAACGTGGGTTCAGGCGCGACTGCCTTCACATTCCAACGCAAGATCGTCTACAACTCACAGAGCGGTTACTATTTCGCCTTCTACCACAACGGGCAGACTGCCGGGTATAGTTCGTCCCCAAATGGAACCACATGGTCCGCCCAACAATCAATGGCTCCTGGGTGGCCTGGCTACAACTCCACCGACTTTGAACTCTCTGTGCTTAGCGTTGGACAAACAATAACCGTAGTTGCTGGGGAGAGTTCTCTGGCCGGTTGTCTTGGAAATTGTATAGTAGGAGTTCATCCGCATATTGTCTACGCATCGGGCACAATGTCTGGAGGAAGCATAACATGGCAACCAACCCATTACGTGGGAGCTGCCAATCCTACATGTTCGAGCAACGGCAGTGTCTTCTGCTACATTACCGCCGGATACAGGTACGTTAGTGCCACCTTTAGTTCAACCGGAACATTTGTCTTCTCCTACAACTACTTCGAGATTCATCAAAACGACACGCAGTTTTGTGCTAGCATCAAAGATCTCTTTGAGGTTAGCAATCTGTACATGAATTACAGCGGCAACATTTTGGAGCCGCAAGCCGTCAATGGCTGCACCGGCACAGGCTATACCAACCCACCATTTGCGGCTACTAATAATGACAGGTCGATACTGATTCCGGCAGATACGAACGGAAAAATCCGAATTATCTATCAATATGCAGGGTCGAATTCCGCGCCTACTCTATATTCCACGTGGTACGACGGGACGACACAAGGAACAACAGACACGCTACAGTCCACGGTTCCAGACAACGATCAGTTCTCCGCAGTCGCAGACGCCAACAATGGACAACATTTGGTATACACGCTGACCAATGGCACTGTAATCTATCAATATCGCGGATCAATAGGCAGTCAATGGACCGGCCCTGCCAGCGTTTTTGGGGGCCCCGTAGTAGCCAACCCCTCCGTATCCGTGGACTACTCCACTAACAACATCTACGTCCTCGGAATAACACCAGGAGCCCCAGGGTTCTACTACGTGATTATGAAGAGCAAGTCCTTGAACCAGAACTGGTCTGACCAGCAGGCGAGCTATCCAGTCACAAGTAGAACGAGTGCCGCCTACTTGTCCTCTGCCGCCATTTCTGCAAGCGCAACGAACGCGGCGCAGATAGCAGCAATATGGACGAACGGAACCAGTCCCAACTTTAACGTAGGGTTTGCCTCCATCCCAATACAGACGGTCTGGTCGCCATACGCAACACCTCCATTGCCATGGGACGGCAATGGGCTCGCGCCATATGGTCAATATTTCTCCAATCTCGGCGAATACGTCTCTCCGAGCACGGGCATGCTCACAATTCGTCAGACAGATCTGTCCGTATCAGGCCGAGGAATCAATCTAGCGATAGCTAGAGTGTATACAGAACCCTCCAGCTTTGCTGGCGGAATTCCCTATCTCTTCGACGCATACCCGTGGGCACCACTGGGAGACGGTTGGCAGCTCAACTTTCCCTGGATGACCACAACCGCTCATCCGTCATTCCTCCATGTGTCCGATGGACAAGGCTACATTATTCCATCAAGTTTCTGGGTCGGTTCTACAGCAACTTTCGAAAACCATAGGGGCGAGAACTTCCGACTTGTCAGATTCGTCAACGGAACAATCGTATTGTATGACAAAACAGGTACAGCCTACAGCTTCGGCACGAGTCCTACAGTCCCCAACCATGCTCTGACAACAATCACAGACTCAACCGGAAACAACACGATCAGCTTCAACTACGCCAACAACCTGATTTCATGCATCTCCGACACCCTTCAAAGAGCGTTCTCATTTTCATACTCAGGAGGCTTTCTACAGAGGATGAGCCAAGTCAACGGAACCTGTAGTAACCAAGGATCAGTCATCAGGAGCATCACTTATGGCAACAATGGAGCAAGCCTCACGTCTGTTACGGACCCCGCGAACAGAGCAACGTCCTTTCTGCCTGGAGCTAACGCATGGCTCATTTCCAAAATCACCTATCCAACTGGCTGGTACGATAACTACACTTACACCACAAGTACGCTAGGAACACAGGCGATGACCTACAGAGTGTCTCTGCAACAGGTCGTCGCAAGTCCAACTTCGACCATACGCCAGTTCCGTTATACCTACACCCAAGGTGTCGGTGATCAGATCACCAATTCAACCGTGGCAAGCTACAACGCGACCACGATTGCAAGCTACACCAAGTACTCATTCTCGTTTCTTGGAGACTTCAAGAACGTGACGGACGCAAGTGGCAATCTCCTAAGTGGAGACGAACAATTCTTCAGTGTCAACGGAGAGATTCCAAGAGATGTCATTCTGGTCAGCGATGGACATGGACACATCGGGAGCTACACCAACTACTACGGCTACGACCTGTGGGGCAACCAGATCTACAGCCGCCAAGCAATCAGTTCCGCATCGGCACCATCATCTCACGAAAACTTCAACTCATATTATAACGACGGAGAACCTCCAGCATTCGCAGCCTTCCAGGATAGCTTTAGCAATAACCAAGGAACCGCACCGGACAATTCGTGGAACGTCACGGGCGGTAATTGGCTGGTCAGCAACGGTATCTTCAACGGCACTGAAACAGTCGGCGAAGAGGCAACGATGTTTGCTTGGGCCGACATCGGAAGACCCGACATTTCAATTCAGACTCAGCTTTATGTTGCAACCCTGGTAAACAACACAGGATCAAGAGTCGGAATCCTAACTCACTTCCCCAAGACAGGCTCATACAAATGGGGACTCGTGTTCTACAACGGCGGGCTCTACCTGCTTGATGAATGGAACGTATGGTTAGCAGGAGTTACCTGTCCCCTCTCAACGGGATCATGGTATACTCTCAACATGACCGTTAGGGGGTATTCAGCAACCGGCTGGGCGAGCAGGCCCGGACAATCGTGCACAGTATCAGGAACTTTCTCCGCCAGCAGCCCGGCGGCAGCTGGAACCGCATTCGGATTATACGCCGGAGGTTATTCAGCGCTCTTCGACGATGTCAGAGTTGTGACGACGGTATCCGGATTCACCAACTCGTTCCTCCAGAACGGTGCCCCAGGTCCCATAGGGCTGAATACCTGGCTCTCAACCACGAAACCGCCCGCGTCCGGGTGGAATACCAATACGAACTGGCTACCGGCTGCTAGCTGGGGTCAAGCTTACGCATCACAAGACTACGGAAAATCACCATGGAATACTACCACAGGATGGCCTGACAGCAACTCACAGTGGATCTGGACGACGCCGGCGGCAAACGTTTCCGCCTCCTTGAACCCAGTCTGGCTAAGGCGTATCTTCACAGTCACAGCAACTACAAGTCTGAACGTGTCAATAACCTGCGACGATTCCTTTGCACTATACTTGGACGGCTCTCAGTTGGGCACGGGAAACAACTGGCATCAGGTCTATTCATTCACCGCTTTCGCCGGCCCCGGAATGCACGTTCTTGCAGTAAACGCAACTAATACCGCCGGGCCAGCAGGACTTTTGGTGAGCGCAAAGAACGCTGGCACCGGACAGGTCATTTTCCGAAGCGATGCGACCGCCGGACCACAAATAGGAGCTTTAGCGGGAACCGCTCAGCTTCAGAACGGGATTGGTTCAGTTCCTATGGAGACCTACTACGGCTACTACCCATGGGGCGGGCTGAACCAAACAAGGCAACTCTACGAATCAGGACAGATTGGCCTAATCTTGACCTCCGAGAAAGACACCGGCGGAAACTTCGGCACCGCACTTACTAGTAATCCTATCTCAGTGGTTCCCAACGAGGGAATAGTAATCGTCAGTCAGCTGTCTGTAATATGCTGCTCAATAAACGACCCGCCCTTCCCTGGACCGTGCGATGTTGTAATTTCGGACACACTGGGAATCACTTTCACGTTTGAGACCGAGACATGGACTGCAGCAAACGGAGGTGTTGGCCAATGTCTTTGGGCGGGAATCGCGAGAAGCTTTGCGACTGGTACCATATCTCAAAGTGGTTTTGGTTATTCTGCGATGCAAATCTTTGGCTACAGCAACGTCGGTGGTTTTGGAACCGCCGCCGGAGATAGCAGCTGGCAAGAAGGAGGGACCTTCCTTTATGGATGGCCATTTACCGTAGACTTGGCTCTAACTCTCCAGAATTCTAAGAGTTCAATAGTTGGATTCACTGAAGCGGGAAGACCGTGCACGACAGGAGCGACTTTCTCGTTCACACCGCAAAGCACAGGATTGGTACGAGAACAGACGGAGTCATACGCTGGTTCCGTTGGAGCGTTCTATTGCGGCACCAATCAAACGGTTGCTTATGGTGGCGATGGCGAAGATATCGTGAACCCCGCCGGTCCAAATACGGTTCTTCACTATAAGACCACAATATCGAGTAATGTGCCGAACGGTTACTGGACCGCTGTGGCAGTCGAGCTCATTCCTATTACTACTCCTTCAAGTCCCCAGTGGATCACTACTTCTAGAACATATGATCGCTTTGGAAACCCTGTCTCGACAGTAGACGCTAGAGGGAACTATACCTACTTCAACTACTCCACCTTGTATCAGAATGCGTATCTGACCAATGAGACTCAGGTGCTGAAGCCGGGCAATACTAAGATCACTCGTTTGTACAGCTACAACTTAACGATGGGGTCAATGTTATCCACCGTAGATCCCAACGGCTTCAACACCACATACCAATACGACGTTCTGGGACGAGCAACCAGAGTGAATAATCCGAACGGCCTAGGATTTACAGCATATACGTACAATGACCAGGCCAACTATGTTGACATCACGAACGAAAACGGATGGCATACGCGACAGGTCTACGACGGCCTTGGACGATTAGCAATTACCGAGAAGTTCCTAGGCAGTACCAGTTACAATGAAACCTATCGATACAACTGGCAGAACAAGAAGACAATGTACAAGGATCCACTGGGCAACACGTACACTTACACCTATGACCTTCTCGGAAGACTTTCTAATACGACAAAGCCAGACCAAACCGAGGTCAGGCGGTTCTACAACGATACTGGTTCTTGGGTCCGTATTGCAGACGAGAATGGTAATTACCAGTGTTCTGTCCTTGACAGAATGAATCGACTCATCTCAATAGTTGAGAATGCCTCAAGCAATTGCCAAGCTGGAATCGTTTCAAACTACTACTATGATGAGATCGGTGATCTTACCCAAGTAATCAATGCAAACCAGAAATCCACGACATATGCAATCGATAATCTAGGTAGGTTGACCAAGGTATACTTCGCCGATGCCACAGCTCAGTCATACACCTACGACAATATCGGGAACGTTATTAAGAAAGTGGACCAGAAACAGTACTCGACATTATACTCCTACGACTCGATGAACAGGCTCAGCATAGTAAGTTACTGCGGCCCTCCCGTAACAGGAACCACAATCTCCAGCGCAAGCTACACCTATGACAAAGATGGAAATCTGGTCAAGCTACAAAACAAGAACACGACTCTCACAAACACGTACGACGCGCGAAGCAGGACCCTCTCCGAGAAGTACGCCGTCAATACAAACGCAACCACTGTTAATCTGGGTTGCGTCGGAACCGGCCTGCCGACTACAAGTGGAAGTTCTTTGACTTACACTATCAGCTATCGATACAACGGTGAGGTCATGGCGAACATGACCTACCCAGATGGACTAGTTGTCAAGTATGCTTATGACGGGCTCGGCAGGGTCACGACAGCCTCCAAGTCAGGCAGCAGCACCAACTATGCCACTTTCACATATTACAACTGCCCATGCGCAGAGAGGATCAAAGGAATCGGCTTTGGCGATGGGACAGTGGCAAACTACACCTATGACAGTCTTACCAGACCCTCAACCATCAAAGTTGTAAGTGGTAACACACTACTCCTCAATCTCTCATACACCTATAGGAACACTGGAACCGTTTCGAGCATTACTGGTAAACTGAACGGCGCGTCGATAAACGAACAGTACACCTACGATCAGCTCAATCGTATTGTTGGCTCCACTCTTATCGATGGGGGAACAACAAACACCCTCAGCTACAAGTATGACCGTGTAGGCAATAGGCTTAATCAGACGCTCAATGGGGCCACAACGAGCTATACTATCAACCAGGCAAACAATGAACTCACCGGCTCATCTGTAACTGGAACGAGCATCGCCAGCTCGTACGACCCTAACGGGAACCTCGCTACTAGCAACGTGACCACCCGAAGAACTGTCAACTGGAAGTACGCGTGGAGCTTTTCGAATCAGCTAGTCCAGGTCAGCAGCAACGGTGCCGTACAGGGAACTTATGCTTACGATGGAATGGAGAGAAGAGTCGAATCTATCGAATCTTCTACCACGTTCTATGCTTACCTTGGAACTGAGACACTATACGAGAGCGTCGTCAGCGGAGCCAAAACTGACTATGTCTATGCAGCCTCCCTAAGGATCGCAAAGGTCTCTGGAACTACTACAAGCTACTATCATCCCGACGCTCTCGGAAGTACGAGGCTAGTCACGACCACCGGCAATAAAGGCGTGACAGTGGTCTTCTCTGATAACTACCAACCCTATGGCCAAGATAACGGAACACCAACCGGCTCGGAGACCTACAAGTTCACTGGTAAACCCTACAGCACCGCGTCAAATCTATACTACTACTACTCGCGCTGGTATAATCCCACGATTGGACGCTTCATTAGCCAGGATCCCAAAGGGCCGAAACTAACGATCCCAGAAACATTCAATCAATACATTTACGTAAGCGACAATCCCACCATCAACATAGACCCCACCGGAGAAGACTGGCTTAGCATACTATCCTCCGTTGGAACAACCCTCTGGAACGGGCTACAAGCGGCCGGAAACACGATCGTGCAAGGCGCGCAGACGGCAGGAGACTTCCTGGTCAATAATGTGCATCTTGGCGGGGTCGGCAACAGCCTCTCCAAGAATGGGAACCAAGTGGTCGACACAGCCTGGCATGGGCTTCAGACCATTGGAAACATATACTGGAGCAATACTGTGGTGACCGTGAACGGAATATGGAACGGGCTGAAGACTCTAGGAAACATCTACACCGCCAACACCCTTGCGGTCCTTACATTGATGTACAACGCGTATGTCGTTGCTCCCATCGTTGGATGGAACAGCCCCGATAGAAACGTGAGAACCTACTATCGATGCGGAGTTTCGGCAATCCTTATCGGATTAGCAGTAGCTGGCGTGGCGGATGCACCAGCCGCAGTTGATGGCGCGGAATGGATCACTGCCATGGAGGGCGTCGGTGACATTGCGGACGAGATCCCATGGATCGCTAGTGGAGGTCTAATTGGAGGCCTGTTTCCGGTGTTCGGCTACTACCCTGGAATACCCGAGCTTATCCATATGATAGGAGAGGTCGGACCAGATGCGTTCATTGGTTGCGGGGAGGGCATCGCCAGCTACCTCTAGCAAAGAACCAACGAGTAACAAAACTCTTCTTAATGCATCCTCATCCATTCTTGGAAGAGCGAACATGGATGGAAGACTATGACAATCAGGTCCTGCAGCAAGCACAGGATCTTTGCAAAGTCCTAAACTTAGTTTATCAAGCCAAACGAATACTTTGGATCGATCCGTTTTTTACCCGCAAGAAAATCGGGTCGGACGAGTGTCGCTTTGGTCTCGACGTTGTAGCCTTCCCTGGGTGGATGAGGAAGAGACTGGAACCAACGGAGTGGAGACCTCTTATCGCGTCCTCCCTCATCTTCCGTAAGCTATTGGCCCGACAGATGCCATGGGGAGTCTGGCTGACAGCATTCGTTACATTTTGGATCATGGTCATAGGCGGAGGAATTCTTGGAACCCTCTTCGGCAGCAATGCCCGCATTCCATTCTTGTTTTATACCCTATTTGTTGCTGTGCCGTTTGTTGCGAACAGAGTAAAGCAAGCTTGGAAGAAACAGTCGCTGAAAGCTGATCTCTTATCAACGAAAGTCGTTGAGAAGGAAGCGTTCCTGTCAGTACTGCGGAAGATTGACGGAATGGGGCTAAAGGACGTCATCCACACGGAGAAAAGAGGCTTGAGCCGTCACTTCTCGAGCAAGCCAAGCGTGGCTGAGAGAATTTCCTATCTCTCGCGCAGTGTGTAGCGGAACCGCTGCACAACGAGATGTCTCCAATCTCGGGTTCGTATCTCGCTAGGTGGGACGAAACCATGAATGAGACGGCGAAGTAGCAACATCAAGCCCTGAACTTGGCTTCTCAAAGATGGAAAAAAATGACGTCAATGGTGGAAACGAAGAGAGTCGCGGTCTTCCTCTAGAAATCATTCATGTCGCCACTGGTCCTTCACGACAGCCGGGCTGACTCGCGAAATAACCGCTTCTCCTTCTTGTTCGACTCCAGCATCGCCTTCTTCAGCTTCTCATCGTCCACTTTCCCAGCCTCTAGGCT
>WNGR01015910.1_pt1 | contig 12630 bp, 13 predicted proteins | sample 5407581 | NCBI WGS metagenome assembly WNGR01 (sample SAMN13153383, study PRJNA577476) | soil metagenome | isolation source: 80 cm soil or saprolite under Garry oak tree replicate 2 | place: USA:California | collected 2016-06-15 | reverse complement strand
TCATTCACCTGGCCTGTACCACCTGACCCGAGTGGTCAGAGGTGCTCCCGGGCGTAGTGCGCCGCGAGCATGTCGTCGCCGAAGTCGCTGCGCGGGCGGCGCAGCACGGCGTGCGCGTGGTTGCCGTCGGCGGTGGCGTCGTACTCGATCAGCAGGTCGTCGCCCTGCACGCGGTAGTAGTGCCGGGCGTCCGGCGTCAGCGGTCCTTCCCAGGCGAAGTGCAGCTCCGACCCGTCCAGCCTGGCCGCCTGGCCTGCCGCGAGCTCCGCGGGCAGCCGGTCCAGGTAGAGCGCGACCAACTGGGCTAGCAGGGCCCGCGCGGCCGGCCCCAGCCCGGTCGCGGGTACGCCGCGCGGTTCGATGCTCTGGCTGGCCCGGGGACTGGTCCCGGTGCGGATGTCGGGCGGGGGCTGGTCCGCCACCACGGCGGCCGAACGCACCTGCGGGCCCATCGCGTCGAGCAGCGCCCGGACCAGGTCTTCCTCCGGGCCGAGCGGCCGCGACACCGGGTGGCCGGCGTAGCTGACGCAGGCCGGGTTGGCGCCGAAGAACACCGGGGCGGGGGAGACTTGCTGGCCGGCCACGGTCATCGTCACCGACAGGTGATGCCCCTCGAACCGCCACGACCACGGCTGGTCGCCGTCCGGGCCGCCGTACACGCTCACCCAGTAGTCGCCGCTATGCCGGCCGCGGCGCCACTGCTCCTTCCGGTCGAGCACTTCTTCCAGCGCGACGATGCCCATCGCCTGCGCGTATGCGTGCTCGCTCAGCCCGGTGGCCAGCAGCCGGTGCGCGGCCTTCGTGGCGGTGCCGCTGAGCTCGGCGATGCACGCGCCGGGCCGGCTGCGCGGCCGGTACTCCAGCCATCGCCGCGCCGCGTCGTCGGCGAACGGCCGGGCGGCGAGCTCGCGCTGCCTGCCGTCCAGCGAGGCCAGCAGTGAGCTCGCGGCGGTGCGCATCTGGCCGGCCAGCGAATCGGCGCTCATCATCCCGGTATATCAGCCCCCGCCCCGGGCCAGCGTCCGCAGCATCGCCAGCAGCGCCGCGGGATCGGGGACGGCCCGGAAGAAGGCGGTGTCGACACCCTCGACGGCTGTCACCGCCGCCATAGCGAGTTCGCCGCCCCGTTCGGTCACCCGGATTCTCCTGGCCCGGGTGTCCGCGGCGTCAACGGTCCGTACGATCAATCCCTTGGCCTCCAGCTTGCGCAGCACCTCCGAGGTCATCTTCACGTCGGTGCCGGCCTGCCTGGCCACGCTGAGCTGGTTCGGGTCCTCGCCGCGGGAGTTCAGCCACCACGCCGCGGCCAGCAGGACGAACTGCACGTGGGTCAGGCCGAGCGGGCTCAGCGCCGCGGCGATCTCGCGCTGCCAGCGCAGGGTGAGGTGCCAGAGCAGGAACCCCGGGCTGTCCTCAGGGTCGAGCGGCACCGGGTCAGCCCCCCGCCCGCCCGGCCAGCGCGGCCACCACCTCGGGAAAGTCGGCGGTGATCTGCGGGCCGAGCTCCGGGCCGATGTGCCCGGCCGCCTCGCCCGTGATCCGCGTGCGGTAGACGATCCTGGTCAGGCCGCCGGCCGCGGGCTCGAGCCGGTGCTCGGTCCGCACCACGAAGTCACCCGCGTCCATCTCGTCGGTGAACGACGTGCCCGGCTCGATCTCGACCAGCCGCATCCGGATCGGCTCGTCCCCGGGCGGGGTCATGGTGAACGTGGTGCCCACCGCGAACGGGCCGTCCACGTCGATCGTCTCGATGCCGTCGTTCCACTGGGGCCAGGCCGCCATGTCGGCCCAGTGGCGCCACAGCGCCTCCGACCCGGCGCTGGTCTCGAGGCTGTACTCGTACTCCCACATGGTTCCTCCCTCGTCAGTTAAGCTATGCACAGACTAACTACGGACAGATAGTCTGTCAACAGATTATTTATGATCCGGCCGGGTCCGGTACTTTTGGACACTGTGACGACGCCGAGCTGGGATGACTCATACGCCGCGACGACGCCCGCCCCGTGGGACATCGGCCGGCCGCAGCCGGCCTTCGTGCGGCTCGCGGAGCAGGGCCTGCTGGCCGGGCGGGTGCTCGACTCCGGTTGCGGCACGGGGGAGCAGACCCTGCTGGCCGCCGCCCACGGCGCGGACGCGGTCGGGGTCGACGTGTCCGGCCTCGCCGTGCGGCGGGCGCGGGAGAAGGCGGCCGAACGGGGTGTGGTGGCCCGCTTCGAAGTCGGTGACGCGCTCCGGCTGGCAGACCTGGGCCTGACCTTCGACACCATCATCGACAGCGGCGTGTTCCACGTCTTCGACGACGAGGACCGCGCGAGATACGTGACCAGCCTGGCGTCTGTGCTGCGCCCGGGCGGCCGCTGCTACCTGGCCTGCTTCAGCGACCGCCAGCCGGGAACCTGGGGACCGCGGCGGGTCAGCCAGGACGAACTGCGCGCCGCGTTCGGCCACGGGTGGACGGTGGCCAGCATCGAGGCGGAGGTGTTCGAGGTCAACGAGGCGAGGATCGGCGTCGCGTCCGTTCAGGCCTGGCTGGCCGTGCTGGAGCGGGCCGGTCAGGGCTGATCGCCGGCTCGCACCGGCGCCGGCGCCGCGGCCGGCGCGGGTTCCGGCCGGGCGCGGCGGTTGCCTGGCCACATGCCCAGCCGCCCGAACAGCGCGACCAGGGCCGGGACCAGCAGCGAGCGGACGGCGATCGCGTCCAGGACGACGCCGAGGGCCATCGCGATGGCGATCTGCCTGAACTGCTCCAGCGGTATCACCGCGAGCACCCGGGCAGCGAACGGGACGAAGTAGACGAGGCTGGCGTAGCCGAACAGGTGCTGGCCGATCACGATGGCCAGCCCGAGGGTGGCGAAGACGGCCAGCACGCTGGCGGCCAGCAGGTACACGGGCGCGAGCAGCGACCGCAGGAACAGCGCCAGCAGCACCAGCGTGACCGCCATGATGGCCAGTGCGACGCGGCTCAGATCGGCGAAGACCGAGCCGATGGAATCGCCGGCCAGTGCGGTCTGGCCGGCCAACTCGAACCGCGCGCCCCGGAGCCCGGCGGCCCGGCCGAGCGCGGGCAGGTCGTGCTGCAGCCGCTGGATCCGGTTGATCGCGGTCGCGTCGAGCGGGTCGGTGTTCTCCACCACCACGAACCGGGCGGCGCCGCCGGAAGCGGCCAGCATCGGGTTGAACTGGGCCAGGTCGAGCTGGGCCGGACCGGGCAGGCTGGCCGGGCCGGCGATCTCGGCGACGCCCGGCTGGGCCGCCAGCTCGTGCTGCAGCCGGGCCAGGGCAGCGGTGTGCCGGGCCACGCCCGGGCCCGGTCAGATCATGCTGCCTCAGGGTTTGACGGGGCCCCGAGCGCGTTCCCGCTTACGACTGCAGGACGTAGCCTAGCGTCTCCCGGATCTCGCCGACCAAGCGCGACCGGAGCGCGTGCAGTTCACGCAGCATGGCGTCGATCGCACCCATGGCCGTGTTCGCGGCCCGGCGGACCTCAGGCTCTAGCCGAACGCGTCGGCAGGGAGAGGTCATCGGCCAAGGCAGCCGCCCCGCCGCGCCAGTCGTAATCGGTGAACTGCCAGGTGCGGCGCGCATAGATATTGGGCGCTTCCCAGTAGCACCACGAAGGATCTGGAACCTCCCAAGTATCGTACATCGACCGAAGCTCCAGCCTATGATCCTCATGTTTGAGCCAGGTACGGTCCAGGAAGGAGAACGGGACTGTCGCCTGCTCAGGCACGGATGCTTCAAGCTCAAGATATTCGCCCGCCTCGGAGCCAAACACGAAGTAGCGGAGTCGGCCGCCTTCAGGGAACATCCGGAAGAACTCGAAGCGGGCACCGTGGCGCATGAAGCAAACCTCGGTGATATGTCCCTCATTGTTCACGAATCGTCGATCACACCGGAAGCCGGCCTTCGCGATTGCCGGCACGGCCGCTGCCAGCCGGTGAAAATCATCATCAGTTACCGCGAAATCGGCGTCGAGGCTGTCATGTGGCAAGATGGCGCCCTCCCGAGCCCAGCCCAGCAACAGTCCGCTCCATACCCAGTAATGACCCTCCAGGTCGGTGCGCTCCAAGGCATCGTGCAGATCGCGTAGATCCGCCGCAAAAAGCTCGACGAGCCGGGGCTTCAGTCCCGGGATGCGCCGGGCATAAAGCGCGAGACGCACTTCTATCAGTCGCATCACCGCAGATACTGAACTGACCTTCACGGGGGCCAACTCTCCCTGTCGAGGTACCGGTTGTTCTGGCCAGTCCACCGCTCGCGTTGTCCAGGCCTTGCTTCTTGCTTGGACGCTCGGCCGTTCGCGTACAGGTCCCCAGGGCGAGCCAACCTCCCCTCCCGTGGACGATACACGACGGGAACATGGGATAAGCGGTGCTTGAAAAATCCGCGTCCCCATCCCGTTCTCAGGGCTGCCGCGGCCCGGGACGCTGAGAGCAGCGCGTCGACCCGGGCGGCGCCGATGTCATCGCTTTCCCGGATCTCGCCGACCAAGCGCGACCGGAGCGCGTGCAGTTCGCGCAACATGCCGTCGATCGCATCCATGGCCGTGTTCGCCTCCGGCGGACCTTGGGCTCGGCCTTGGTGTCATCGCGGGCGGCCCACTGAGCGAGCGCGACACCCAGGACGCCGTCATGCTCGTCGAGGCGGCTGGTCGCGTCTCCGATGGTGAGGCGGTCGGGCGAGATCTGGGCGTAGGTGAGCATCGGGGCCTCCGGCATATGGGATGCGTGGTTTTGACAACCATGCGCCGAAGTGCCGTCATGACCATCGGCTCAAACAGCACCCCGGGTGGCACGTCGACCAGCTCCCCGACGGGACCTTCCGCTGGACCACCCCGGCCGGGCGCAGCTACGACACCGAACCCACCCGCTACCCGATCTGAGCGCGGGATGCTCCCGGGACTTCAGCTATCCAGCCAGGGAAGCGGACGGGCGGGCTAAGCCAAGCAGCCCGGCTACGTCAGGGGAAACTCGGTCGGGGGCGTGCCGGCATCCTGCCACAGGGCAGGATGCCGGCGATCCCTGCTGCGAGCAGCGGGTGGCTGCTCACCTAGGACAACGGCTTGGTGAGGTCGTAGACGGTCTGGCCGCCTACGGTCTGCTTCGTGAAGTGGGCCTCCACCCAGGCCGTGATGGCCGAGGAGCCGCGCCCGCCGCCGAAGCTCTGGCTGCCCTGGCCGACGTAGTAGTGGATCTCATGCTTGGCTACGAGTTCCTTGAACACGGCCAGGGTAGGCCACGGGTCGGTCCCGTTGAACCCGCCGATCGCCATCACCGCGTCACCGGTGGCGAGCTCGAGCGGCGCCGCGCCCTCCGAGCCCTCGGTGGCTGCTATCCACTTGTAGCTGGCCGCGTCCCGCTCAAGCAGCCTTTTCAGGGCGCTGCTCACCGTGGTGTCGCCGCCCAGCCCGCCGCCTGCGCCGAAGCCGCCGTCCCCGGCGCCGCGCGCACCCATCCCCCCGGCAGCACCGCCGCCCGGCATCCCGCCGGACGCGGCACCCGCTCCGGCTGTCCCGCCGGGTGCCGTGCTTCCGCTCGATGCTCCGCTTCCGTTCGGCGTCCCCGTCCCGCCGGGCGCTCCGGTGCCGCTGGGCGCCGTATTTCCGCCGGGCGCCGCGTTCGCCCCGGTTCCGGCCGCCGCGCGGCCGGCCTGTCCCGCACCGGGGAAGCCGCCCTGGCCGCCGGGACCGCCGCCTGGTCCGCCGCCGAAACCGACCGAGGCCGGCCCGGCGCTCGGGATCGCGCCGGTGTGGGCGGTGCCCACGGTGTCCAGCGCGTACGCCGCCGGCCCGGCCAGCCCGGCTACCAGGGCCAAGCCGAGCGGCGCCACCGCCAGTGCCAGCCGCCCCCGGCGTGACCGCGCCAGCCGGGCCAGCGCCGGGCCGGCCAGCACCAGGCCCGCGGCGGCCACGCCCGCGACCAGCACCACCCAGCGCAGCCACGGCATCCAGTCCGGTGTCCGGTCGAGCAGGATGAACGCCCATACGGCGCTGGCCAGGACGCCTGCCGCGGCCGCGAGCCGCCCGGCCAGCGGCCCGGATCCAGGCCGGGCCCGCCACAAGCCCATCGCCCCGATACCCACGAGGGCGGCGATGCCGGGCGCCAGCGCGACCATGTAATAGGGATGGATGATGCCGTTCATGTAGCTGAACACCAGGCCGGTCACCAGCACCCAGCCGCCCCACAGCAGCGCCGCGGCCCGGGTCCGGTTGGTCCGCGCCGCACGGCGCGACACCCAGGCCATGGCGGCCAGCGAGATGAGCGCCGCGGGCAGCAGCCAGCTGATCTGCCCGCCGAATTCGGCGTGGAACAGCCGGAATATGCCGGTGGCGCCGCCGAACGAGGTGCCCTGCCCGCCACCGCCACCGCCGCCATCGCCTGGGCCGACGGAGCCGGTCTCGTTGCCGGTCAGCCGGCCCAGGCCGTTGTAACCGATGGTCAGCTGCAGGATGCTGTTGCCGGTCGAGCCGCCGAAATAGGGCCGGTCCGCCGCCGGGGTGAGCTGCGCGGCCAGGATCCACCAGCCCGCGCCGGCGACAATGCCGACGCCCATCAGCACCGTCTGCCAGATCCGCTTCCCTAGCCGGGGCGGTCCGGCGCACAGGTAGGCGGCCGCGAAGCCCGGCACCACCAGGAACGCCTGCAGCATCTTGGCCAGGAATGCGAACCCGAGCAGCAGGCCGGTTAGCACCAGCCATCGGGACCGCCCGTTCTCCACGGCGCGGACCAGCGTGTAGGCGGCCGCGGTCATTAGCAGCACGAGCAGCGCGTCCGGGTTGTTGAACCGGAACATCAGCGCGGCCACCGGGGTGAGTGCGAGCACCAGCCCGGCGATCAGCCCCGCTGCGGGCCCGAACCAGCGCTTGACCGCGGCGTACAGCAGCAGGACCGAGCCCACGCCTTCCAGCGCCTGCGGTGCCAGCATCGACCACTGGCTGAAGCCGAATATCCGCCCGGACAGCTCCATCACCCACAGCGATCCGGGTGTCTTGTCTACGGTGATGAAGCTGGACTGGTCGAACGAGCCGAAGAAGAACGCCTTCCAGCTCTTCGTGCCGGCCTGGACCGCGGCCGCGTAGAAGTCGTTCGCCCAGCCGTTCCGGCCCAGGTCCCACAGGTAGAGGACGGCGGTCAGCGCGAGCAGCCCGAACAGCGCGGGGCGAGCCCACCGGGGATCGGTCAGCGGCCCGCGCAGCAGCCGCCGGGCCCGGTTCTGCCCGGGGCGGCCGGTCGCGTGCCGCGGAGCGGGAATGGAAGTGGTCGCGCTCAACTGGTTCGCTCTCCCTGAGTAGCCATTTCGTTGCGATGGACCGGGCCGGTCACCTGGTGTCCGGACAGCTGATGTCTGGGCGGCTGGTGTCTGGGTGGCTGGGCGTCCGGCGGCCGCTGCGGGCGGCCGAACACCCAGTGCCGGTACAGCAGGAACCTGATGACGGTCGCAGCCAGGTTGGCCGCGATCAGGACCGAGACCTCGGCCAGCCGGCTGGCCCGGGCCGAACCCAGCATGGCCAGTGAGCCCGAGGTCAGGGCCAGGCCGATGCCGACCGCGATCAACCCCTTGACCTGGTGCCTGGCCGCGTCCGACCGCCCGCTGATGCCGAACGTCAGCCGGCGGTTCGCCGCGGTGTTGGCCACCGCGGTCAGCAGCAGGCTGATCACGTTCGCGGCCTGAGCCGGCATCGCCAGCCGGAGCAGCAGGAACAGGACCACGTAGGCGATCGTGCTGGCCACGCCGATGACCGTGAACCGGGCGATCTGCAGCGGCAGGCCCCTCGTGCGCCCGCCGCCTGCCCATCCGGCGGCCGGCCCGCGCAGTTGCGGGACCTTGATGGAGCCGCGCACGAAGCCGGTTCCGAGCCTGGCCATGCCGCGCAGGTCGGCCAGGGCGGTGGCGATGATGTCGACGCGCGAGTCGAGGTCGTCGATCCAGTCCACCGGGACCTCGTGGATCCGCAGACCGGCGCGTTCGGCCAGCACGAGCAGTTCGGTGTCGAAAAACCAGCCGGTGTCCCTGGTGAGCGGGAGCAGTGCCCGCGCCTGGTCGCGCCTGATCGCCTTGAAGCCGCACTGCGCGTCGGAAAAGCGTGCTCCCATCAGGGTCCGCAGCAGTAGGTTGTAGCCGCGCGAGATGAGCTCCCGCTTGGGACCGCGGATAACCCGGGCGCCGCGGGCGAGCCGGGTACCGATGGCGAGGTCGCTGTGCCCGGACAGCAGCGGGGCGACCAGCGGGAGCAGGGCGTTCAGATCTGTCGACAGATCGACATCCATGTAGGCGAGGACGTCGGCCTCGCTCTTCGACCAGATGTCCCGCAGGGCCCGGCCACGTCCCGGCAGTTCCATGTGCACGGCGCGCACCTCGGGCAGCTCGCGGGCCAGCCGGTCGGCAATCGCCCAGGTGGCGTCCGTGCTGCCGTTATCCGCGATGGTGATCCGGGCGCGAAACGGGAAGCTCTCACGCAGGTAGGCGACCAGCCGCCGCACGCTCGGCGCGAGATCACGCTCCTCATTACGAACAGGCACCACTATGTCCACATGGGGAACTCTCATGGCAATGAGGATCGGCGACCACGCTCCGTGGCGGCTGAAGCCAACTTATGTACACGCTATGAGCAAAGCGGGCCCAGGCGGCCGGGCGCCGGCCGACTGCCAAATGATCCTCGGGTGCCGCTGCGGCCCGGAGAGTCAGGAACCCGCGTTCGCGGCGGTCGCGACGGACAGGAACGCATCCTCGTTGGCCGCGAGCCACCGCCTGGTCGCGTCCAGTCTCCCGACCTGGGCTGTGACGTCGCCGAAGCGTCCGACCCCGACGCGCCACCTGGCGGCCCGCCACAGGACCGAGCCGAGCGACCGGGCGATGAGCAGCTCGGGCAGCGCCGCCACCTCGGCGGACTCTAGGCGGCGGACCGAGGCGCAGCCGCGCAGGAAGGCCGCCGTGCGGCGCGGCCAGTCCGGCGCGCGGAGGGCGGTGGAGTTGTACAGCGCGGCCAGGATGTCCTGCACCAGGAAGCCGGCCCCGGCAAGCTCGAAGTCGAGCAGCCCGGTCACCTCGCCCGTGCCCGGGTCGGCCAGCACGTTGCCCGGCGCGAGGTCGCCGTGGATGACCTGCGCGGGCAAGCCGTCGGCGCCGGGCCACCACCGCCCGACGCGGCGCGCCGCATCGCCGAGCAACCCCGCCTGCCCGGCGCTCATCCCGGCAGAGCGTAGCTCGCCGCACAGGACGTCGACCGGCGGGTCGTCCGGCCGGACCCAGCGCGGGTCGGTGCGCCAGTCCCGCACGGCTTTTCCGAGCGGCACGTCGGCCAGCGCGGCGTCAAGTAGCCCGGCGGCCCGGCCGAAGCGCTCGAACGCCGCCTCGCCATCCATGCCGGGGCGCACACCGGGCAGCCACCGGCAGACGGCGGCGGGCCCGGCCGGGGTCCCGATCACCGTCCGCCCGTCCGGCGCGGCCACCGGCTCGGGCACCTGGAAGGCAAGGCCGCCCTGCCGCAGCCGCAGCAGGATCAGGTGCTCGGCGCGGACCTCCGCCACAGATAGGAACCCGCTGACCCGCAGCACGTAGCGCTGCTGCCCGTGGCGCACCAGGAACGTCCGGTTGTTGGTCCCCTGCTCACCGGCCGGGGTGATGCCCGCGCCCGGCGGGAAGCCCCACAAGGGGAGCAGCGCGGCGGCGAATTCCAGGCTGGCTGGCACCGGGCCGCCTTCCTGAAGGGATCGCCGTGATTGTGACATCGCTCCGCCGCGCTTTCCGCTGCTAGCTTCCGATAGTCGGCGCCACGGTCAGGCCGCGCAACGGGTTTTCCTCCCATCCCGGGTCGCGCGGCCGGGTAGCGATGAGACACCGAGCTCGCGGCCGGGCGTGCCCTGACGTGCCGGGGGCCCTTACCCTGCCGTGGTCACCGGTCCGGTAGGTCCTCGCGGTGCCGGGGTGCGGCCAGTTCGGCGAGCCGGTCCCGGTCGACCTGATCCCGCCCGGCCACCGCCACCACGCAGTCGGTCACGGCGCGCAGCGTCGCGGCCGGTGTAACCCGCACCGACCACCTTGCCGTCCCGAACCTCGGCCCAGGCCGCCAGGTGGTTGGCGAACCTGAACCGCTCGGCGGCGTGCAGCGCGGCCAGGTCCGTGATCCGGTCCGGCGGGGGATCGTCGTACCGCACCGCGCCTGCCGTGAACCCCATCTTGGCCAGGCCGGCCACCGCCTCGGACGGTATCCAGGAGACGCTCGTAACCGCCGATTCGACCCGCATGCCTTCCCCTACCCCTGTGCTTGAAATACCCACTACCCGGTCTACCGAACGGTCGTGGGCGCCTGCTCCTCCGCCAGTGCCTGCTCCCGCGAGCACCACCAGGTGGAGCGGCCGCCGACCGTCCCGTGCCGCATCTCGGCACCGCACCGCGGGCAGGTGCCGCCGGGGTGCCGAGCCGCGATGACATCGCCGGTATGCACCCCGCCCCTGGCGATGGCGGATTTCAGGGCGGACTCGAGCGCTCGGTCGAGGCGGTCCGCGTCCGCGGACCGCAGCGTGTCCGTCCGGGCCGCCGGATGCACCCTGGCCTGCCAGAGGATCTCGTCGGCCAGCAGGTTCCCCACGCCAGCGATCCTCGACTGGTCGAGGAGCCGGGCCTTGACCGCGACCGAACCCCTGGTGATCAGGTCGCGGAACTCCGCCGGGGTGACCTCGGCGGCGTCCGGCCCGAGCGCGTCGATGGCGGGGTTGAGCCGGACCCGCCCCAGCCTGCGCTTGTCGAACAAGACGAGGCTGCCGCCGTCGGCGAAGCCGAGCGTGAACCTGTCCCATTCGGCCCGCTTTGGCTGCGCGTCACGTCGGCGCGGCCCCCCGCCCTCGGCCGCGCGGCCGTCCGCGGAGGTGACCAGAATCCGGCCGCCCATGCCGAGGTGGATGCCGAGGTCGGGCCCGTCCTCGGAGGTCTCGCACCACATCGACTTGCCCCGGCGGCGGGCCGCGGTGAGCGTCCGGCCGGTCAGCGCGGCGCGCAGGTCACCAGGGGAGTGCGGTCGGCAGACGAACGTGTCGCTGTCGTCCACGTCCGTGATGCGCCGGTGCAGCGCCTCGTCGGCGATCAGGCGGCGGGCGGTCTCGACCTCGGGTAGTTCCGGCATCCCTTCGTTTTTACAGGTCCCAGTGATCGCAATAGCGAAATTCGCTACTTTGCTGCACCCGTGTGCAGATGCACAGATGCGGGACAGGATGGCACACGGGGGAGCCCGGCGCTGGTCAGGCGGCGCTGGTCCGCGCGGCGGCCACCGCCACCGTGGCGTACTGCACCGTGAAGCTGCCGCCCGCCGCGTCGATGGCGGTGCCGAACCCCGCCAGGATCTCCCGCTGCCCGGCCTCCGGGATCTGCGCCCAGAACGCGGACGTCGGCACCTGGTCCAGCCATTCGTCCCTGGTGTAGCGGCGGTCCCAGTCGAACCGCCACTGCTCCGGCGCGCCGAACGCGCCCGCCTGCCGCATCCCGTCGGCCGCCTTGGCGCACAGCCCCCGGTACGCGTCCGGGCCGCTGGTCCCGGCCCCGCCCCGGAGGAGCGGCGAATCGGGCATCACCTGGCGGTAGACCGCGGCGAAGGCTTCGGCCAGGTCGGGCGGGGTCTGGAAGGCGTTCCAGAACACGGCCAGCCGCCCGCCGGGCCGCAGCGCCCGTGCCGCCCCGGCCGCCCCGGCCAGCGGGTCCACCCAGTGCCAGGCCTGCCCGGCCACGACCGCGTCAAATTCACGGCCGGCGCGGTCCCAGGCTTCGAATGGCAAGGAGGCGGACGGTGCCGACCGGGGTGGCTCTCCGCGACGCGCGCGAGCAGATGTTCGCCGCCGCCGAGCGCATCCTGCTCAGGGACGGGCCGCAGGCGCTGACCAGCCGGGCGGTCACGGCTGAGGCCGGGGTGGCCAAGGGCGTCCTGCACCGGCACTTCGCCGATTTCGACGCCTTCCTCGCCGAACTCATCGAAGACCGCATCGCCCGGATTGGCCACCAGGCCGCCGTCCTGCGCGAATCCGCCGGTACCGGTACGGTGGCCGGCAACCTGACGGGCGTGCTCACCGACCTGTTCTCCTCGGTCGCCGTGGCGATCGTCGCCCTGATCACCTTCCGGGACGACCTGCGGGCCCGGCTCCGCGCGACGACGCCCCGGGGCGTCCCGCTGCTGACCGAAGCCGCGGCCATGATCGCCTCCTACCTGGCCGTCGAGCGGGATCTTGGCCGCATCGCCGCCGACACCGACGTCGGCACGCTCGCTCCGACCCTGCTGGGGGCCTCGCACCTGCTGTTCGCCGACCGCGCGGGCGCCGCGCCCGAGCCCGAAGCCGTCCGCAAGGTCGTGACCGCCGTCATCGCGCGCGTCGTCCGTGACGACATTGGCTGCTGACGCAGCGGAGCGGCGTGCAGGGCGCAGGTCAGCCGCCTGCGGGAAGGATCGCGGCGAAGCGATCGGCGGCCTGGCCGAGCTGGGCCAGGATGCGCTGGCGGGCCGGGGCGTCGAGCGGGGTGTCGGGGAGCGCGATCAGTTCCTGCAGCACCGGGACCAGTGGCGCGTACTTGGCGGCCAGCTTGTGCAGGCGCGGGCCGGTGGTGTGGATCAGGCCGACGCCGTTGTCGGTGAAGTCGGAGGCCTTGATG
>WNGR01046795.1_pt1 | contig 12631 bp, 10 predicted proteins | sample 5407581 | NCBI WGS metagenome assembly WNGR01 (sample SAMN13153383, study PRJNA577476) | soil metagenome | isolation source: 80 cm soil or saprolite under Garry oak tree replicate 2 | place: USA:California | collected 2016-06-15 | reverse complement strand
CGGCCGAGGTGCCGATCGGGACCTATGACGTCGAGATCAAGCTGTTTTCCGATGGCGTATTGGTGACGAAGACCGAGACCGCGTTCGAAATCGTCAAGGTCGGTTTCGAGCAATTCGTCGCCAACACCGCGCGGCAGAATGGCTTTGTCTATGGGGTGGTCACGGCATTCATGGCGCTGATGACCGGCTGGATGGCGTCGATCGTCTTCCGCAAGGATTGATGGCCCTCATGGTGAGGAGCGCGTCTCGAACCAGGAGCGCGCCTCAGGACGAGGTCGGCGTATGCGGGTTATTATTTGCCTCCAAGAAAAAAACCGACAGCCATCGCCAGAACGCTGACCAACATCGCCGCGGTCGAGAGCCAGCCGAGCCAATGCAGCGGACCGCCGACGACAAAATGGCCCATCACGTCCTTGCGGCGCGCCATGATCATCAGCAGCACCATCACCGGGACGGCGAGCACGCCGTTGATCACCGCGCTCCAGTACAGCGCCGAAATCGGATTGATCGAGTTGAAATTGAGCGCGATCCCGATAGCTGCCGACAGCGTCAGCACTGAATAGAACGCCGCCGCCTCTTTCGGCTTGCGCGCGAGCCCCACGGGCCATCGGCGTCCCTCGCCGACGGCGTAAGCGGTTGCACCCGCGAGCACCGGAATGGCCAACAGCCCGGTGCCCACGATGCCGAGCGCAAAAATAACTTCCGCGAACGCGCCCGCGATCGGGCGCAGCGCTTCGGCGGCTTGCGCCGAGGTCTGGATATCGGTCTTGCCGGCGGCGTGCAGCGTCGCCGCCGCCGTGACCATGATCGACAGCGCGATCAGGTTCGAGAACGCCATGCCGACGATGGTATCGGCACGAATGCGATGGAATTCCTTTTGCGCGCCATAGTGCTTGTCGATCAGCGGCCGCTTGGTGACATCAGCACGTTGGTCTTCGGCTTCCTGGGACGCCTGCCAGAAGAACAGGTACGGCGAGATCGTGGTGCCGAAGATGGCAACGATGGTGGTGAAATAATCGGCGCTCCAGGCGATGTGCGGCACCAGGACACCCATCAGCGCCTGGCTCCACGAAATGTGAGCAAAGGCGAGCGCACCGACATAGGCGAACAGGCTCAGCGTCAGCCATTTCAGCACCGACACATAGCGCTTGTAGTCGAGGAAAATCTCCGCGGTGACCGAGATCACGCCGAACGCAACGACATAAAGCATGCCGTGCCCGCCGATCAGGAGCTTGGCGGCATCCGCCATCGCGCCGAGATCAGCCGCGATATTGATGGTGTTGGCGATGAACAGCAGCGCGACCACCACGTTCAGCAGCCACATCGAATAATGTCGGCAAACGTTGCCGGCGATGCCGTGCCCGGTGACGCGGCCGACCCTCGCCGAAATTTCCTGGATCGCCGCCATCAGCGGAAACGTCAGCAGCATGGTCCAGCCGATGCCGTAGCCGAGTTGCGCGCCGGCCTGGCTATAGGTTCCAATGCCTGACGGATCGTCGTCGGACGCCCCGGTAATCAATCCCGGTCCGAGCGTCCTCAGAAAGTCGCGAAAGCGAAACGGCTTCCGGCGCTGATCGCTCAAGGGCGGCTTTGGCTGATCGGCCTTTTTTCGGTTCTTGGGACTCGTGTGTTTGCGATGTGCCATGCCTGGATCCAGCCGCCGCGACAACGGCCCTGATCGAAATCGGTTCCTGGATCGGAACTTGCCCCGGGCGGCAAGAAAAGCCAAGCCGTCGGCGCATAAACGGTGTACGCGCCTGTGGCGAGCCCGCGCTAGTTGGCGGCCGGCGGCGCCCAACTCGGGCGGGAGCGGATCACGGCCGTGAACGCATCCAGCAACGGCGTCGAGCGGCCGTAGGCGATCGCCAGTTCGTATTCGACCGGCGCGCCTATTCCGGTGAGATCGCGAAACACCACACCGGGCCGGTTGGCGGTCGCGATGATGCGGGTGACGAGCGCGACACCCATGCCGCCGGCCACGAGACTGGCGATGGTGTCCATCTGCGAGGCTTCCTGGCCGACCCGCGGCACGAAGCCGGCCTGCGCGCAGGCTGTGAGCACGCGTTCGTGCAGGCCCGGCCCTTGCCGCGCCGGAAAAATGATCCAGGGTTCGGACGCGAGGTCCGACAACGCAATCGATTGAAGCTCCGCGAGCGGATGGTGTTCGGGAAGTGCTGCGACCATCTGGTTTTTGGCCAGCACCTCGACGCTTAGTCCGTCGGCATCGCGAAGCGGAGGAATCACGAAGCCGACGTCGGCTTCATCGGCATGGATTTTGGCGATCTGCTGCGCCGTCTGTGCTTCCGTGAGGATCAACTCGACTTCGGGATATTGCTCGCGAAAAGCGCGCAGGATGGGCGGCAGTATTTCCCGGGCCGCACTCGCCACAAATGTCACCCGCAGCGCGCCGCTCAATCCCGCGCCGGCGCGGCGTGCCGCGAGAACGGCGCGCTCCGCCTGCATCACCGTGCGTTTGCATTCCTCGAGAAACACCCGGCCCGCCGGGGTCAATCGCGCGATCCGATTGGTGCGCTCGATCAGCAACGTTCCCAATTCCTCCTCGATCTGCTTGATCGTGACCGTGAGCGGCGGCTGGGCCATATGCAAACGATCGGCGGCGCGGCGAAAACTGAGCTCTTCTGCAACGGCAATGAACTGTCGAAACTGACGCAACTCGATCATGCTCTGTCCCGGCGTCCCTCAATTCCAGCAGCGCACGCAGGTTATCGGATCGAGCCGAAAAACACGAACGAATTCAGGTTCGCGCTCAAGCCAGCTCGCTTCGGGCGGCGAGCTTTGCCTGGCTCAGGTAACCATCAGTTTCTTCACGGGCGTCGGATCGAGGTTGAAAATGCGGGCCGCGTTCAGTCCGAGAATGTTGCGCTTGGCCTGTTCGGTCAGGAACGGCAGATCGCAGATTTCCTGCGGCATCAGGAACGGCAGATCGCAGATTTCCTGCGGCAGATCGAAATCGAAATGCGGCCAGTCCGACGCGAACATCAGCTGGGTTTCGGCCTTGATCATCTCGAAGGTGTTTTCCAGCGCCTTCGGATGCGTCGTCTCCATCGGCTGCGTCGTATAGAAACAATTATGATTCATGTACTCGCTCGGCATGCGCTTGAGCTGAGGCGCCTCGGAAGGACGCATCAGGTACTGGTCATCGAGCCGCTGCATCAGGAACGGCACCCACGCCAATCCGCTTTCGACCCACAGCGTCTTGAGTTTCGGGAACCGCTCTGGAATCCCGTTCAGGACCCAGTTGGTCATATGGACCATGTTGCACCAGACGAAGCCCAGCGCGTGCATGCCGAGAAACCGGTTGACGGTCGCAAGCGAGGGATCCTGCCAATGATAGCCGGCGTGAAAGGCCAGCGGCTTGCCGCGCTCCTCTATCATGGCGTAGAGGCGCATATAGTCGTTGTGGTGCACCGGCTTGTTGCGGGTACTGGTCACGCAGAAGCCGATCACGCCCTTCTTGTCGCCTAACTCCTCGACGGTCCGCTCGGCTTCCTCGGGCGTGTTGAACGGCAGGTAGACCAGGGATTTTATCCTGTCGTCGCCGGACAGGATTCGCTCGATGAGCCAGCGGTTGTAGGCGCCACCAAGCCAGACTTCCATCTCCGGCTGAGGATGCATGCCGAGAAACAGCATCGGTGTCGGGAACACCACCATGTTGTCGATGCCGAGCGAATCCATCGCCCGGCGGGTCAGGATCACGTCGCGATGGACATCGGTTTCCTCGACGATTTCCCGCTGACCGTCCTGATGCGGGATACGCCCGCCGACCGACTGATAACGAAGTCCAAGGTCGCCGTTCAGTCCATAGGGAGGCGCGCCGACCCGCTCCGCCTGAAATCGCATCGCGTTGTCCCGCACGACCGGATCCTCGATATAGGTGACGATCTCTTTCCAGGACACCGTTTCAACATGATGGGCGTCGATGTCGCAGACGAACCAATCCTGCAGGCCGCGCTTGAGCGCGTTGCGCCTGGCATGCGCGAGGATGTCGCGCGTGTCGGTATGAACGTCGATCTGCTGGACGGGCGAATATTGCGGCCCGAATTTGCCCTGGATATTCATGATCTTTCTTTCACAAAATATGTGTCCTCGTCCGGACGCCGCCGATACCAGAGCGCGAGCTCCATCGGTCCGAGGTGCAGCGCGCGCAGCATCTCGGACACCGCCGAAAGCAGTTCGGTCGGGGTCATCTCGCTGTCGCGGGTACCTGCGATCGGCGGAAAGGTGCGTTCTTCGCCGTCCGATTTCGCGACATAGAGGCGGATCGCCGCGGTCAGGATTTGCGCGACGGCTTCATCCGATACGCGGGACGCCTCGCCCTTCTCGACAAGTTCGCGCGAGGCCCGCAGCAATTCCGGCGCTACGGAATCGATCCAGCCATAGAGATCGTTCCTGCGGTCGGGTTCAGACGCTGACATAAATTTCTCCGTTCCGGATCGTTAGCTCGGCCTTGCGCAGCCGCACCCGGCTGTTGCCCTGATGAAATCCGGTCTTGATGCTGAATTCGTAGCCGTGCCAGGGACAGACGATGTGGCTCTCGGCTTCGTCGTATTGCTGCGTCCGCGTGGTCTTGTCGCTCGCGACCGGCTCGAGCACGCGCTTCATGATGCGGCCCTGGCAGACCGGGCCGGCGCGATGCGCGCATCGGTTATGCCAGGCGTAGAATTCGCCGCCGATCTGGAAGACGCCGACTTCCGCATCTCCGCACACCACCACCTTGCGATCGCCGTCGGCATAGTCGGCGACCTTGCCAGCCATATACTCGGCCATCCCGCTTCCTCCCGATTCCCGTTGCCGCCGCGCGCGCGGAACCGCCGGTCGCCCCCTTCACTTCGGGGGGCTTGCGACCCGGCTGATCAGCATCGGTATCCGAGTGCGATCCTCGGCGACGCCTGATCGGACCGCCAATACTATATTTGGATGGAGCGATACGCGGCGCGTATCGCGAAGGCCAGTGCCCCGGTCAAGGGTTCGTCACGCCCGGGGCTTCGAGACGCGCCATCTCAAACTCCCGCATTCGGAAGCGCTGAACCTTCCCGCTTGCCGTCGCCGGGAACTCATCGACAATCCGGATGTGGCGCGGCACTTTATAGGACGCGATTTTTCCGCGGCACTCGACCCGGATCTGCTCGGGCGTGAGCGAGCCGCCCGGCCTGACCCGCACCCAGATGCAAACCTCCTCACCGTATTTTTCGTCGGGGACGCCGAAGGCATAGGCTTCCGAAATATCCGGCAGAGTGCTCAGGAATTCCTCGACTTCGCGCGGATAGATATTTTCTCCGCCTCGAATGACCGTGTCCTTGATACGCCCGACGATCTGGACGTAACCGGCTTCCGACATCACCGCCAAATCGCCGGAATGCATCCAGCCCTGGGCATCGATCGCGTCGCTGGTGGCGCCGGGATCGCGCCAGTAACCTCGCATCACCGAATATCCCCGTATGCACAATTCACCCGCCTGTCCGACCGGCAGTGTTTCACCCGATGAAACATCGACGACTTTGGCTTGCAGATGCGGATGAATCTTGCCGACAGTGGAGACGCGTATTTCGTTGTCATCGTCGGCCATCGATTGATGCGAAATCGGCGAGGTCTCGGTCATGCCGTAGACCACCGTGATTTCGCGCATGTGCATCCGGCCAACGGCTTGCCGCATCGTCTCGGTCGGGCACGGTGCAGCCCCCATGCAGCCGGTCCGCAGGCTGGTCAGGTCGTAACGATCGAAATCGGGATCGTTCAGGAGCGCGATGTACATCATCGGAACGCCGTAAAAGGCGGTGCAGCGCTCTTCGGCAATCGACGCCAATGCACTTTTGGTATCAAAACCCTCGGCGGGAAGGACCAACGCACTGCCGTGGGTAACCGCCGCGAGGGCGCCGAGCACGAGGCCGTAACAGTGAAAAAAGGGAACCGGCAGACAGATGCGGTCTTTCTCGGTAAAGCCTCGCCGACGAAAAATCCATTGTTGAGCAGCCCATGATGGGTGAGAAGCGCGCCCTTTGGACGCCCCGTCGTGCCGGACGTATATTGAAGTCCGCAAGGTTGGTCGCAAGATACCATCAACTCCAGCGCCGCGGCCTGCCTGCGCGCGGCAGGGTTCGCCAGGGCAAGAAAGTCCGGCCAGTTCAACGCGGCTTCGGCAGGCTGGTCACCGAAATAGATCAGCTGCTTTAAATGCGGCAGGTTTCCCTTCATCCCCGCCAGCGCATCGACAAAGGAATATGTCCGGAAATTTCTCGCTGCGATGATGACGGTCGCTTCCGAATTGCCGAGAATATATTCGGCCTCGCCCTGTCGCAAAGCCGGGTTGACCGTGACGACGACAGCGCCAATACGAACCGCGCCATGGTGAGCGATCAGCCACTCGGCGCAATTCGCGCTCCAGATCGCCACATGATCCCCGGCATTGACCCCGAGCGCCACAAGCGCAGCCGCCACCGTATCGGCCGCCTCGTCGAGCTGCGCGTAGCTGTATCGTTGTCCCTGAAAAATGCTGACGATCGCGTCGCGATCCGGGAAGCGTGCAGCAGCATCGCGCAATGCAGCGCCAATGGAAAAATCGAGAAGTGGCTGATCCGAGATGCCCGACGAGTGAGAGAGCGAAAGGCTGGTCATTTGTGCGTCTGCCTTATGCGTAAGCTGCGATGGTGTCGGGCTCAGGTGAAGTCGTTTGCAGAAGATATTTATCCAGGGCGTCGCCTTCCGGATCGGAAACAGCCGCTAATCTGGCGCCATGAACGATTTCGGCGGCGGCCCTGGCCTCGGCTATCGCCGGCTCGATCACGCGCGTGAAGATCACGTTGAAATTTCTGACTCCGCGGCGATAGGTCTGGCTATAGCCCTTCACGAGATCGGCGCATTCGGCCACCTCCACTCCGAATCGATAATCGATGTGGGCCGCGGATTTGACCGCGTCGAACCATCGCGACGTCAGCGCGAATTCTTCCGCATAGCGCCAGGATTTCAGCCGGAGGAACCGCATGCGGGCCAGTGCACGCATCATCAGGAAGCCGCTGATGGTATGGGATTTGACATAGAGGCCGATATTGAATCGATGTTCGAGGCCCCGCCGGCGCAGCAAGTCGAGAAAGATGTTGCCAAGCCGCGGCGGCAGCAGCGCGCAAATTTCTTCCGGGCCTGGCTTCAGATATTCCGTGATCAAGACCGGCTCATCTGCCTTGGCCCTGGCGTCGTTACGCACCGACGCGAACCGATCGCGCCGCGTTTTCAGGTCGGCAACCCGGATCACATCCTCATAGGTCATGCGCAGGGCAAGATAGCGCGCGCCTTCGATCGTCAATTTCCAGCCGCGGGTCGCGCCTTCGAGCGAACGGTCGAGCGCGGTCAGTTCCCGCACCTTGGCGATGTATCCCTCGGCATAGGAACGGCTTTGATAATCCTGGCATCGTCGAAACCCGTTCTCGATCGTATAACGCGTCTCGACCGGAAATTCCGGGAACACGGCCATGGCATCGGACGACGCATCTTCCGCAATCGGCGTCGCATCGGGCATGTCCCCGCGGGCCGCGGCAAATCCAAGTTCAAACCCGCGCATGTTCGCATCGAGCGATTTGCCCGATGTCTCGATGGCTTGCTCGAAATGCCGGCGATCGATCTCGAGCACATTGGCGCCGGCGAGCGCACCGAACAAGACGGCGTTGATGACGGTTCCGGCCTGCTCAGCCGCCTTTTCCATGTCGAAGATAATCGCACGGCGCGCCAGAGCATGGACGGCCCTCAGGGCCGCTTCGCTGTCGAAGCGGCCATCGTTCATCGCGATTTTTTCAGACGTGGCAAAGACACGATGCGCCGATGCGATCATCGTGGTTCTATCAGGAGAAATGTAGCCGATCTGGGCGGCGCGCGCGGCTTCGATCAATTCCGAAGCCATCATCACGTCCACCTGACCAGGCACAGGGGTCAGTGCAAAGACCGGTCGCCGCGTTCCGAGTTCGGCCAGGGGAATAGCGGAATATTCAATGTAATACGTTGTTGCGCCGGTTCTCTGCGCAACGCCTGGGATCGATGTACTTTGCGCCAGATAGCCGGCATTGCGAATGGCGGTCAGGGTCCAATCCGACAGGACGCCGCCGCCTTCGCCGCCGAGAGCCGCGATAAGGATACTCTTTGTCCTGGAGCCACCTGCGTTCATGTGGCCGCCTGCTGGAGGTCTTGAAGTTTGCCGATCACGGTGGTGCGCAGTTTGTGCACCAACCGATCCCATCCGGAGGGATTCTGGATGATGTCGGCCTTATAGAACGAGGGGCACAGGATCGCCGCGTGTGCGATTTCTCCGCAATTACCACAGCCGACGCAGCCATTCGTGACATGTGCAACGGGGTTCTTGCGAAGCGGATCGCTGGTGGATTTGATGGTGAGCGTAGGACAGCCCGACAGTCGAATGCAGGAATGATCGCCGGTGCAGGTCGATTCATCCACACCGAACCGGGTTCGCACCACGCGCTCGCCCTGCTTGAGCTTGGCGGTGGTTATCGGCTTTTCGCGGCGTTGACGCGCCAACATGCACTCGCCGTCGGCAATCACGACACGAAGTCCCTTGCCGCGAGCCAGGATCGCGCGCTTGAGCGAATTGACGACTTTGCCGACGCGGTAGGCGGCGACATTTTCAACCCATTTGACGCCGACGCCGCGCAGCGCTTTCTCCAGGTCCATCTCGCTGGCCTGGTCGCGCGAATTCGAGCCCGTCGAAGGGATGTGCTGATGTCCAGTCGCCGACGAATATCCATTCTTGAGAATGACAAGGACACCTTCGTCTTTGTTGAAGACATGATTGGCGACGCCTGTCGTCAGCCCCTGATGCCAGAATCCGCCATCGCCCATGATGCTGACGACCGGATTTTTCATCATCGACGAAAGACCGGTCGACGATGCAAGTCCGAGACCGTAGCCGAGAATGGTATTGCCGATCTTGAAGGGTTCCAGCGTCGCGAAGCTGTGACAGCCGATATCGGCGCTCACATGCACTTTGCCGACCTGTTCCTGAACAAGCTTGATCGCTCCGAACACCGGACGCTCCGGACAGCCGGTGCAAAATCCGGGCGGCCGTGCCGGGACAGGCGCGCCAAGAATTTCGAGCGCCGTCCTTTGATTATCCTGAATCGTTTTCAGCAATTGAGTGGCCGCGTAGGCGCCGATCTCTTTCGGTCTTACCTTGGTGAAGAACTTGTTGAAGCCTTCGATCAGGACGCCCGCAATATATTCGCCGGCCATCGGCAGGCAGTTCTTGCCGGATATTTTCGTGTCCACGCCGGCATCGGACAGGATGGCTTTGAGATCGTTCTCGATGAAATTGGGCTGACCTTCCTCGATGACGAGGACACCGCGTTTACCAGCGCAAAATGCCGTCAGTTCGTCAGGCACCAGCGGATAGACGCAATTCAGAACATGCAGCGGGATGCGGCTGTTGCCAAAATCGTCCGCAAGCCCAAGCGCGCGAAGTGCAGCGATGACATGATTATACATGCCACCCTGCAGGACAAATCCGACGTCGGAGACGTCGCCAACGATGGTATCGTTGACCTTGTACTCCCGCAGGAATTTGATCGCTGCAGGCCACCGCACGTCGACCTTCAGCTTTTCCTGCATGTAGGTCGCGGGCGGCAGGCTGATGCGGTCCTTGTTGAAAACCGGATTTGCGATCAAGTCGCGCTGCGAGTATCTCGCGCGCTTGTTGTCGCGGGGTCGGAAGCGGCCGCTGAGATGGCAGGCGCGGATGCGCAATTCCATCATGACAGGCGTATTGGATATTTCCGACAACTCGAACGAGGTTTCGACGAGATCGACAATCTTTTGCAGGTCGGGGCGAGGATCCATCAGCCAGATCCAATGAGCGCACCACCCATCACGCCGGCCGACGAAAGATTGGAGAGCGCATCGGAAGCCACGTTGGTTCCAACGATCGACTTGAACGTCACTGCCCCGCGAATCGGATAGTTTATCGACGCGCTCAACATCGAAGCCGCACCGGCTTCGTTCGCGCAGGTTTCAAGATGAATGCCGAGCTCCTGAAGAAGTTCATTGGCGTCGCTCAGGACATCGACCAGTGCCGAAACGGGAGCTCCCTGGTAGCCGCCGACATAGGAAATTCCGGATTGAAGCAGGGCCTTCGTTACCGCGAGGATGCCCTCGCCTTCGAAATCTTCGCCGCTTGCTTTGCGAAGCTGGTGAATTTCGTCGCTGAACGATCTTTCCGGCACGCTAAATTCCCCCGCACGCTATTTTTATTGTTAGTTGCGCTTTCAAATCATCGAAGCGCGGATGCTGCGTTTTCGATCATGCGCTTTGGCCCAGGATGAAGAATAAATAGACCATATCGGGTTCAGGTATGAAAGTGGAAATGAGGCGGCGCGCGGCATCCGCCAACCTTCCAACAGAACCTGCCGGTTCAGGCAAAATGCGACCTCGTCATATCCCGCTGTCGGCACAGGGAACGCTCAATATTCCGGATGGTGGATTTCCATTCCTTCGTCTTATTGGCCATGAGATTTTAGCGTGACGGCAGTCCGGATCCATGGCCCGGATTGCCGGTTGCCATTTTTGCAATCAACTACCATAAATGAACTGAGTGTAACGCCCCCAAGCCGGCGCCATCGAGACATCCAGGAGGTCGTTCAATGCCCGCTTCCCAGGCAAACGAGAAAACCGCTTCGACAATTGTGGGCCGGACGGCGAGCGCGCCGATTCTATCCGGCGACTACGACCGGGACGTCAAAGCGTTCTCGACATTCTGGCTTCAGGGTCTTTCGTACCTCGATGGACTTCCGGGGCGAGCCAAACGAAGCGAAACCCAGCAAGCAGACGCTGCGGCGTTACTTTCGGACGCGCGCCAGGCGCGTCGCACTTTTCTTGGCGCCCATGTGGGGCGGGTCTATCGGGACCTTACCGACGGGTTACGCTCGTTCCGCCGGATTGAAGAATTGGCGATTCTGGCTGGCGAGAAGATCCCCGGTCTTTGCCCGACCTCCCTGCGCCTCACCAAGGAAGCCACGCTCGTTCAAGCTGAGAAAGACGGTCACGAGATCGATCAGGGATTGTTCTTCAACTACGTGCTTGGCGACCAGGCATGCGGTCGTCACCTTTGCCACGCGATGCTGCTTCCGCGAAAGGAGGCCTTCGAGAAACTGGACCAGTTGAAGCGACACGGGAAAGTCGATCTCGACCATGCCAGCGTCGAACGAAAAGGCAAGGCCTCGATCGTATCGCTGAAAAATTCGCGATATCTCAATGCCGAGGACGACACCACGTTAAAGGACGTCGAAACGGCCGTCGATCTCGCCATGCTCGATCCCGAGACGATGATCTGCGTGCTTCGCGGCAGTGTGATCGAAGATGGGAAATACCAAGGTCAACGCGTCTTTTGTACCGGGATCAACCTCACGCACATTTACTACGGCCGCCTGCCCTATCTCTGGTATCTGGTGCGCGACATCGGCTTCGTCAGCAAGATCTATCGTGGCCTGGCAAAGCCGGATGTTTCCCCCGACGAAGTCTATGGCGAGACGACTGAAAAGCCCTGGATCGCAGCGGTGGAGAAGTTCGCCATCGGAGGAGGATGTCAGTACCTGCTTGTGACCGACTACAACATTGCGGCGAAAGATGCCTACATGACGCTTCCGGCGCGCAAGGAAGGAATCATCCCTGGCGCCGCCAACATGCGGCTGCCCCGCTTCGTCGGAGATCGCGTCACGCGTCAAGCCATCATGAGCGAACTCCGAATGGAGTGCGACAGTGCTACCGGACGGATGATCTGCGACCGTATCGTCGAGCCGGAACAGATGGACCAGGCGATCGACGAGGCCGTCGAATTGCTGACAAATTCGGGCGCGGTAAACGCATCAAGTAACCGCAAGGCCATCAGGGTCGTTCAGGAACCGCTCGATGTGTTCAGGACCTATATGGCGGTATACGCCCGCGAACAGGCGTACTGTCACTTTTCACCGGCGCTCGTCAGCAATCTCGAGCGCTTCTGGAATGCCCAGCAGCGAAAACTCTGAGCGGCGGAAGCAAGCGGCTTGAATGGTGCGGCGGCCAGAAAAACAACTATCCGGCAGTTGCCAACGCCATTCAAGGCTGATGCGCCGTCTCGATGACGGTGGCGACGCCGGGCTCGAGGATTTTCAGACGCGAGCCAAATCCAAGCGTATCGAATGACGCGCGCAGATCCTTTGCGTTCTGACGGAAGTGCGCCCAGCCGTCGGTGTGCAAGGGTACGATCACGGCGTCCGGAAACGCGCGCGCGGTTTCAATGGTGTCGTTGGTATCCATGGTGAGATGGAACGGGCCGCGGGTCTGCGCCGCGCCTGCGAACGGCAGCACCACGCCCGCCTTGAACCGCCGCGCCACTTCCGCCACGCCGTCGTACCAGACGGTGTCGCCGCTGATGTAGATCGGCGGGCTCTTGTCTTTCGAGGTCAGCACGAAACCGATGACGTCACCAGACAGCGGTTCGATACCGGCGGGACCATGACGCGCGGGTGTCGCGGTGATGGTCAGGGAACGGCCATCCTTGCCGTCCAATTCGGTGGTCGCCCACGGCATGAGGCCTTCGGCATGGCCGCCGAGCCGTTTGGCGCCTGCAACCGTTGTCAGGACG
>WNGR01007293.1_pt1 | contig 12632 bp, 15 predicted proteins | sample 5407581 | NCBI WGS metagenome assembly WNGR01 (sample SAMN13153383, study PRJNA577476) | soil metagenome | isolation source: 80 cm soil or saprolite under Garry oak tree replicate 2 | place: USA:California | collected 2016-06-15 | reverse complement strand
CACTGGAAGCAGCCAGGATCCAGTCACCCTCCACTGTCTAGGACAGAATCAAACTGGTGCCAGTTGTGAAACTGGCATACTGGTGTACTGGCTCCAGTACATCCAGTACATTCCAGGTCATTTAATAAATTGCTGATGACTAGCACAGAAGAGCCTGATGAGGTTAAGGGCGCGCACCGATGTCAAAGGGACAGTCACGTGCGAGTGACCAAGGGTGTACAAGAGTGCAAGAATGAACGAAGGAAAGCGAAGTCAAGTCACAGTGATCAAATGTGGGAGATTTTTTGAGGACACGAATACACTACTCATTTCCTATCAAACTGGGGCTGTTTTATACATACAAGTACAATAATATGAGCCTCATTTTCAAAAAAGAGTCAGAATGTTAGTAAGAAGGCTCGGGCAGATACATAGATACTCGGGCATGACACCGAAACGGAATCAGTCGCGCTTGCCTCTGATTCGAGGCTGCAAATTGTCCTTTAGACGAAAATGGACATGCGCGCGAACATACGAGAATATGAGATCATAGTGATAAAACATACACATCATAATGGCCGTTCTTGAAACATCCAGGTCTGTAAATCATAGAGACATGTAGAACATACACAAACGCGAACCAGAAATGTACAAGCCCCTGAGGGGCGATTTCCAAAAATTAATTGGCTTGCGAGAAGCAAGCCCAAGACTGAACGTGGTTCGCATGCACGCAACTGCCGTTCCACGTCTCCGGCGGAACAACATCCACCAGAGCCAGATTCATTGCAACCCACAGCAGAGAACAAGGCTGTAAAAAGTTGATGGTATTCACATATTCACAAGCATATTCATGCTTGCTCACAACAACAAGAGCAATGCCATGAAAGCATGTTGTCTTGCATGTTGTGAATGCAGGTGTATTCAGGATAGTTCACTTGCATTGAATAATCTAGATCTATACACAATATAGTTCGAGTGGAATCTATACAGTTCATTCACCATGTGATCACTTCAATTTCATTCAACCCCGTCCCTTTTCATTCACCGGGATTCTCACTGGGGCTCAGATCTGAGTCGCTGCTTAGTCATCCGGTTGCCCTTCAGCGATCCCCGCGACTGTTACGCCTTCTGTTGCCGACTATGACGCACGCCCCCACCACGGACCAGCATCTCTCACAATCGGGTTCGAATGTTCCAGCAGATACTCTTGGGCCCTCAAGCTTTCGTGTTGTCGCGGAAACTCCGGTAATGGTGGTTGTGCGGTAACTCCTACTCTTCCCTGATGTCAATACCCCAGGATGGTGTGTTGGATGACTGTGCAGACGTAGCGGAGAAATGGCTTTCGCTTTCATTCACATGGTCTGGCAAATCTTTCCCTTTAGATATTGCGGACTCGGACAGGTTAGACGCATTGCGAAAGAATACGAGCCATATAGCTCACGTTGTCGAAGGATATTTGATTTGAAGGTAGTTTTATTCAGCATGACTGATGTACCACCAGAGCGGCAAAAAATACTTGGGCTCGTGAAGGGGAAACTGCCTCCAGATGACGAGCGGATGTAAGCCCAGTCGGCCTTCACAGAAGTCATTTCTAACAAATATTAATATCGCGTAGAGGCAACCTTGGGCTAGTCAGCGGAAAAAAGTTTACGCTCGTGGGTACACCGCAAGGCCGCGAGTTGAAGGATCCGAACCGTTTGTTGCATTCGTTATATCGCCTGCCTAGATTGACGTCGCTTTACAGAGATGGAGCTTTTATCTGATGTAATCAACGATCTCGATGTCGACTTCGCTGCAAATCCTGCTGCTGCCGAATCGCATATGAATGATCAGCGTAACATTCGCAAGATCCGCGAAGCAACTGAAAAGCTCAAAATTAACTTGATTCACCCCCTTCGCGAGGGAAAGCGCCTACTTGTTTTGGACATTGATTATAGTTGGTTGCTTAAGTTGCGGCGCTTATTTGAAGCTTGACCTGGATGCACCCCAGCGATTTTGGATACGAAGCCCCTGACCTCCGGCGCGTTACCCCCTGCTGAATGTGCACGTCCTCGACTGCACGAATTTTTGACGGCCATTTACCCGTTTTACGATATATGCATCTGGTATGGTTGTACAGCCCTTCTACTTAAAGCTTCTTACAAGGGACCCAGGTCACAGACAAGCTGGATTTGGGTTGAAACCAAACTTATAGAGCTCGGGATGTTGGGCGGGAGTCAGAGTTACCAGGTCCGGCTTCTCGTGAGATTAGAAACTCGGCGCTAATTTTTCTAGATATCTTTCGGTGAGCGGAAAGGGTCCTGATGACACCGATCACTACGAAAATCAATCTTAATCAATATTCACAGTTCTAGACAAGACCCCGATGTTCACTGTTTTTTCCCAGCGGGATGGCAAGTCTTATAGTCATCATGTTAAGCCCCTACGGATTATCTGGAACCACTTCCCTCAGTTGTGGGTTACATCCCTTTTTATACGCCAGCAGCTGTCTGACGCATGGCACAAACAGCAGCGGAAAGAATACCATCCACGTAGACGACCTTGTGAGTCTCGCATACTCTCCCCCGAGATAATACAAACTGCATACCACCCTACCAGGGACGAAATTTTGCCCTCAACCCCAAACAGGGATTAAAAATATCGGCGTTCAAAGATGCCCATACACCGCGTGCAATGGCCGACCGCGAGTTGGACGATTTGGCGAGGTATCTGTTACACGTCGCGACCATTGACGATATGCAGACATTGAATCACAAGGTAGGCTAAAATTCCTATTAAAGTTACGCTGATACACTGATTCGTCAGGACTGGAAACGGATTGTCCGTGCACTGCCCCCACATTAATTGTTCTCTCATGGGTGATACCGTTCGGACTGTATTGAGTGTATTCGATTATGTAGCATAGATCGATCGGTTGGCTTCGAGGCTAGCGCTCACTTAATAATTAGTTCATTTCACGGTTTACTTTCCTGTTACTACAACATGGCCTAAGCAGCAGCCCAGCGCAAATGCGCTGGGCCTTGATAGAAACTCTAGGTCTCCAGCCGCGCAACATTGTCTGTCACACCCTCGAACATTAAAAGTGTGGATGAGGCTGCGAGTAATTTTTATTAACAGTGGTATCTAGTGAAAGGGCTGGAATGGATACCTGGAGACGGCTCGGTCCTTTTTGCAGTGCGAGCAGGAGTTATGGTCTGGGTAGGTGCATCGAAATGCCATCCTTGTGACGATGCAACTTCAATTTTGGAGAGGGCATTATGGGTGGTGGGTGCGATCCAGTCTGGTCTGTACGACGTACCGCGGAGGAGGTGGTCGCTCTGTAGGCCAAGATATATTTGTGCAAGGGCCAGTGGGATGGTTGTGTACGCCTTTGACACAAGCACGAATGTGCGCTGGCGGAAGGATTCTGCTGGGCATGTAGTAGTGGGAGGTGAGGTACCAGTACATTGCGCAAGCAACACTCACCGATAAATGTTCCAACTAAACTCCGAATTAATTCAGCCAGATCCGCCTGCAAGTGATCTGCCCTCCGCGCGAGGTTGGAAAGAGCTTCTCCACGAGGATATATGTTTTCATAGCGTCGCTCCCACACCGAAGCGAATAGTTTCAACGTGGCTTGGGCAAGCGGAACAGAAGCCACGGCATCGGGTATGCGCAGGAGCGCAAATTTTGCTGAAGGTCTATGCGCGATCAACAGCCCCTGGAGTGATGTTTTAAACGATACCTACAAGTCATTGACTATCAAATAAGAGAGCACAAGGGGCACAGCAATGAGTAGCCGCGTGGGATGATCGTCGTGTGCTGCCTTCGGGTTTTTTTTGGAAAAGTTGGATTCTGCACTAAGATAAAGAGCTATGAACATACGACGAGATCGGCGCGTTCTGCAGCTTGGATAAGCCCATAATAGTCACCCTTGGCTTGGAGGGCGGCGATCTGGGCACATTGTGAGAAACGAGGCAATGGCCTACGAGCGCGGGTCTTACGATTCCACCCAGCGCAGGCAGTTCGGAGACTATTTGGGGAGATTCCCTAGCAAGTACTGTTTGCTGAGATGAGGGATAGTTGTCCATGTCGTCAAAGATCAAACCAAAGATAAAGTCGTATGTTGTGTCATTTTGTAAAAGCTCAAACGTAAGCACGTCCTAATCGGGACAAGGTGTGGCAGGCACACATCGAACCCAACTACCACCAGCAATCCAGAACAAAGCCTCGAACTTGGCTTTTCCTTTCAGATTATGGAGGATTTTGTTGCCGACGAAATCGAGTCTATTCTTTACATAGCGCGAGAGATATCCGGTACATCTGAGCTATCCCTCTAAACCGTTGACACAGCACCGACAAATTAATAGTGTACAGGATCCCGCCACTGAAGGCCAATGAGGGTCATCGCGCTCAAGAATGGGGCGATCTTTCCCAGCCTCTGTGGAAGGGTCGCATGCGCATCGTGGAGAAGTCTACTTCCGTATTTCTATTATTCGAGGACGCGCAAACTGGTACGACCCGTCCACCTCCTCAGGCCCCCTGATCGGCTCACGGGTAGTGCAGGTGAATGTACGCATGGGTCCGTTACGTTGAAGGGAGTTGATTGCTGAGACTTCTGTCATCAGTATTTGCAAAGGCGCTTTATGACCCTACTGCTCCATCTGTGGAGGCTGTTCTTGATTCTTCCCGATATTTCGTCATCCGGGTCGAAGACAACGGACGAAAGGCCTATATCGGAATGGGATTTGCAGAGCGTTCTGACAGCTTCGACTTCAGTAAGTCCATCCGGGCTATTTTCACTCGTGGATGCCTAAGCCCCTGTAGACGTGGCGTTGCAGGATTACACGAAGTACTCAGTCCTTGTGCGTATGTTTAGCAAGGCTATTATTGAAATTGTATTTCTAGGAGATGGAAGGCTCGCATGAACCCGCCGTTGTCGGCCGTAGACGAAGACACTCCATCGCCACATATCCCACCTGGGCCAAAGAAGGATTATTCGCTGAAAGAAGGCCAGACATTCAGTATCTCCATTCCTGGCCGTGGTGGCAAACCCGACGACGGTTTAAACGTACTGGGTTCAGGAAGAGCAACCGGTGCATCCCATGCTATGGATCCTGCGAGTGGTGGCGGTGCCGTTCCGCTACTTCCACCCCCTCCTAGTGTATCAAAGAGGCACTAAGGTACGCCATACTCGTCCGGCAATCGGCGTGCATATTTCAGGACATTACAGCCTTTCTGCTCGTGAAACTATCATTTGTTTCCGCTTATCCCTTCATCCTCATTTATTCAGTTCGAGCAGGCAACTGAACATGACTTTTGTGGGCTTAGATGAGGCATTGGAGTATCCATTAGTGGGACGATGCTGATTTAGTTGATCCGGAGGTGTTATCTATCATGATGACGTTTGTTAAACATATACCGATGTGTAACGGACAGCAGCCGCTATATGCGTGACTGGTTTTTTTTCGGACAGACGATGGTTTCAAACTTGAAAAAGCCATTAGAAAAACAGGACACCCACTGACACACAGAGACTAAATTCAAATCTCGTGCAAAATACATGCAAATACCGGATGACATTTCACTGACTCTTTCGAATATGCAATACATTCATTGTAACGAAATAACATTATTATAAGTAGTGGTAGTGATAGCTCTGAAGTGACGATATCCTGGGGCCCGGGCGAATTTCCCAAGTTCATCTAAATCCCAAACACCTGATAATCATAAGGTACGGAGATGGTTCCCCAGAATTGTGTGTTGCATGCACCAATGGCCGTCGTTCCCCGGGTTCCCAAGTTTTGTGCCGAGAAATTTCCGGTCGTCGCGGGGGACCATTGGAGGAAGCTGGTGTCGGAAGAATTTGCGGGAGGATTCGGGTTACCTGTGAGGAGGAACGACTTGTATCGAGCCTGGACTTCACGGACTAAGGAGGACTGGGCCGGGCTAGGATCGTTGGCTGTGCCAAACTGCATTTCGTCATTGAAAAGACGAAGTAGCTAAACGAGCGAATTGAGTAACGTACGACAATCTGAATGTCATCCTCGTGGCAGACAACGCCGGCACTGGTGCAGTAGGGAATGCCCTGGTTGTCGGGGTAGGTTGCGCCGATAGTGTATTGTGCAACGTATGCCTTCCCACCATGCTGAGTCCAGCTGCGCGCGAATGTCCATGTTGAACACCGCCAAACCTGATCGGAACCCATCTTCTCTAGCTGGACACGAGCATCAGTGGCATTCCCATCGCGAAGGACCGGCACTTGATAATGAGGGCATGCAAGAAGGTTGCTAGCTCTGGGTTCCTCGAACGACGCGAGAACAATTGCCTCATAGAAGGATGTGCTCATTGGGTCGGTGAATTGACCGTAAATGGCGGGGGCAGCTTCGTCTAATACAGTACTCAGGATTACGGCCTTGGAAACTTTGGGGAAAGGTGTCGTAGAATCCAGCGTACTCGTGATGAGAGTGCCATCATGAACGGGCCGCATGGGCTCAGCTGGGGTTGCAGATGGGTCTATGTTTACTGCATTATCGAATAACATATCTGATGCAGAAAGGACGGCGCTGAGAGGAAGGGAGAATGCACATGACGTGTCCGTTGGGGAACAATTTACTTGCTTGTTAAAGTAATCCTGAAGTTTAAACTGGACGCTGGTAGACAGGAATCCATAATCCTGTTGCAACTTGGTTACAATCAATGGCGATAACATAGCTCGCTTACCATTGGATCAGAGTGGAGGATGGCCGACTGGAAAAGCGGAGCGACTGACGGGGCAGCGAGAAGCGCTCGTATCAAATTCGCGCCACTGCTCTGACCTGCAATGGTGATTTTTGAGGCGTCACCCCCAAAGCTGGCAACCACCTTGTGCAAGAATTGCAGGGAAGCGACAATGTCCCGCACCGCGAAATTCGTGCGCCCGTCTGGGGAGTTGAAGGCAAGCTGACAATAAACGGCATAAGGTAACATTCAGAGACGCGCGAAACTGACTTACAGCGCCGAGGCGATATTGCACAACAACAACGATAGCACTTGTCGCCTTGGCAAGGTTAGTGCCATCCAACCCAGGTGCAGTTGCCGAACCATGAATGAATGAACCCCCATGAATCCTTTGGACGATAAGAGAACCGTAGCGTTGAAAATGTCGAATACAAACCAGAGGAAAACTGGAAGCTTGGTTGACACTGTCGCGACCGTTGGTACGTATAGCAACATGGATAAGCAATCTTCGGAAAATTTAGAAGGGTCTAGAGTAGATTGAGGGCATGCCAACGGGAGCGCTGTTGGATCCGACGGATTGTTTCTATATCACAAAAAACATGGTAAAGACCATTAGTTCGCCTGGTGTAGATGATACACACGGGAATTCCCAAGTGCTAGCCACTACGGGGTCTCTCCACCGCTGGGCAGACGCATATTTGACTGCAAACCGCGAAGCTCCGTTTACCGGTACCGTGCCTTGTGCAACACCGAGCGGTGTTGTGACGCGAGTACCAGATAACTCTCGGCTAGGACAGAGGGGCTGAGGCTGCACTGGAGAGGCACCGGCCAGGGTGAAGAGGAAGAAAGACGCGAGAAGACGGGCGAGGGCGACCATGATGCTTTACCAGAATTTTTGAGGGAATGTTTGTTTGGCTCACTCGCCAGGGATGGTGCCGAGAAGGGCGTCGATCAACGGGCTTTTAACGAGGGACTGAATTAGTTGTGCCTGCTACTAGCCATGAAGGAAGCACGTCTAGGTACCTCGCTAGGTACGAACATTGAGAATCTGTTAAAAATAGCTAGTAGAGAACAAAGGCCCAACGCGGGGACGTCCCTCGGCAATCGTAGGGATCACGCGTCATTCTGCGAATAAGGTCAGCGTGATAGACACTCTTAGACACTGTGCAGGAAATTCTTGTTCCTAGTTAAGAATGCAACGGGATTACTGTGAAGCCACCCTTGTTCCGTTTGCGTAAGTGGGAACACTGTGGGAAAACTTCTGAAGGAGGCCGCCGCAACTGGGTGAGACTCCGACACTCGACCCATATGCCTCTCAATAAACTTGACCATGTCCTGACATATCTTTATAAGCTGATGGCCCAGTTGAGAAACCCTTGCTCCAATGGAAAAGCCCACACACTGGAACCGGGAATCGGTCTTTTCGTGATAAAACTGTGAAAAATACCTAAAAGAACATAAAGGTATCCACATGTTGGCAATAACTTAAAGTCTTTAACATCCCCATTGTCCTCTGCCATTGTCCTCCATGAAAGACTCAAAGTCTGACTCAGTTGTGTGAATTTTATGTCTGAGTTGGTTTTTTTTCACGGTTTTTTCACCGAAAGACCGATTCCCGGTTCCAGTGACACAAGTATTCACGAGAGTATCCAAACAGGGAAACTAACTTTGTGCGATCGGATTGGATAATATTGCAAAATGTCCGCAGTGCTAGTACAGGCATCATGCCATCTCACGCTGTTGGTCTAAAGGACGCACTGGTGAATTGGTGCCACATGGGGCAATTAAATATCCGCTCACAGCGACGGGAGTGCCTGGTTTCGTGCGGTCTCGCCTCGGCGTCTGCCGGTCCTATTTTCTTTACTCATCCCAGTTAGAGGTCAACTGGCGTGGTCATGGCCTCAACATCTCCATCTCTCAGGATGTAAGAAGGATATGGCCGTATGAGCACTTCTTCGTATTATTAATTGTCATTAGACTCGTTGTAGGCTCTACAATGGGTTCAATCGCCACACTGTTTGACAAGATGTCAGCTATACATGAGAAGCACGGTCCATTCAACCTCGCACTTTGCATTGGTGACTTCTTTGGTCCATCATCAAGTGTCAACGAAGGAGGTGACGCAGAAAAGCTTTTGGGTGGACAATTGCGGGGTGCGCCTCAATTGTATCGTAAAGTTGGAGACTTCATGAACTGAATGTTTTCAAGCTCCACTACCTTGTTACATTATGCAAGGTGAACATCCAATGCCAGAAATAGTGATCGAACAGTTCTCGAAAACGAATGGAGAGCTCTGCGATAATGTATTCCTTCTCAGTGGGCCAAACGTCATACCATTCACTCCTTGCACAGAAATACTGATACATGATGCTCAGCTAAGTCAGCGACTATGACAACAGCTGAGGGCCTGCGTATTGCCTGTCTCGGTGGGACGTACAAATCCGAGATTTACCATGGATCAGAAATCCCCCATGTGCGTGTCCATACTCATTTTAATTCCATTTGACCACATTATCAGGGTCTTAGGGCTTCTCATCTCCTTATTATTCATCACGGACTGTCTCGAAACTGCTTTCCAACACTGTCTCCTCTCCTGCGTCTAAAGCTCCCCTCCGCTCGTCTACGATGTCTGCGCTTAGCTCTTCTCCGTTGGTGGATGTGTTCATTTCGCACGACTGGCCCTCCGCCATCACCGAGCTCTCGTCTGTACCGCTCCCTTCGCCCGAGTTGCCAGATGCCGGCTCTCCGCCAATTGACGAAATAATTGAAAAAACCAAACCAAGATATATATTTAGTAGTGGTGGGGGAAAGTCTCCGTGTTTTTGGGAGAGGGAGCCATTCACGTGGGCGGACGAAACAGACAGAGTGTCCAGATTTGTAGGTCTTGGTGCATTTGGCGGAGAGCCGGTCAGCGGAAAAAAGCAGCGCGTGAGAGCGCCTTGTCGATGCCTGCGTTGCACACTGAAATTCTGGACAGTGGTTTTATGCGTTCGCAATTACACCCCACATACAGACGAAGGAGGCTTCTTCACGATCCGCGAATTCAACGCCCAATCCGTTTACAAATAGACCCCGTGTAGATAAGCGCTCATTTGAAGCTGTAGAAGACCAAACGTTCAGATGGGAAAACGTGCAGCGATCGAAGCGTAGTCACACAGGTATGGTTCCCTGATTCGCATCCTTCCGCCCCTGAATCTAAGGATCACACCACCAGGAGAGGAACGGGACAAGCCACCACCAGGTTATCGTTGTAAACGTTGCGATAGTACGGATGTGCGTCTCGTTAATTACCCATTGTATCGTCCAGAAGACTCAAGCAGTGCCAGCATTTCATCAACACCTGTCCCGAGCGTGCAAAACCACCTGAAAACTATATTTGCAGGACCTGCCACAACGTTAGACAGAACGCTTCTGATGCCAGTAGTCTCTGACGTCATATTTGTTAGCAAGGGCATTTTGCTCGCGACTGCCCAACTCGGCATGCCGTTGGTGATACCGGCGGTCGCAAACCACGCGAAGGTTACGTCTGCCGTGCTTGTGGCAGCGAGCTGCACTACATTCAGGACTGTCCCATAGTACAAGAGCGACGAACTCCTGACAACCGCATGAGTTCCAGACGTGGCCCCACTCGTGAAGTTGGACCAGACGAGTGTTGGTTCTGCTTGTCCAATCCCGCCCTAACGAAGCATCTAATTGTCACGATCGGCGAAGAGTGTTATCTCACCTTTCCTAAGGGCAAGTTGGTGCCAACGCGGAACCATGGGCAGTACAAGGATGCGGAAATATCCAACGTGCCCGGAGGGGGGCACGCGCTCATTGTGCCCATCGCACACTGCATGACGCTCGATACTGTTTCGAGCGAGTTGCGCACATCCGTTCTCGGCGAGTGCGACAGGCATGACTCTTTAACAGTTACGGCGAAACAGGACTAATGCCTGGTGCTATAGATATCAGGCAGCGCTGCGCGCACTGTATGCCAAATACGACGCGACAGCCGTTTTCTTCGAAACAGGTCGTATTTCGGCCAAGGGTGGGCATGCGCACATCCAAGCCGTACCTGTACCACTCTCCCTCCAAGACAGGGTCGAAACTGCATTCCGGGATGCTGGCAAGCTGCAAGGTATTGAATTCAATGCGGAAGAATCTGGAAATGGGGAGAGAGAGAGCTACTTTCGGGTAGAGCTGCCAAGCGGAAGGAGATTGGTATATCGAAACCAGGGCGGATTGCCATTCAGTGTACAGTTCGGCAGGTGCGCGCCTAAGCTGGAACCAATTTACAGTAGTGTCTAAAGTCATCATTTCAGGAACGTGTTGGCGTCGCTATTAAAAATGGATGAAAGAGCGGACTGGAAGACCTGTCTACAATCCGAAGAGGATGACAAGGCCGATGTGTTGGCATTTAAGACTGCGTTCTCCCCTTTCGATCCCTCGAGATAAGGCTGTTGTGACCATATCAATGCTTCCCGATGGAAGCGCCTGCATGTACTTTCGATGCACAGCGTAGTTTGTTTTCTTCCTACATTTACACGAGAAGTGTGAATCCCACCATCGGACGCCTTGTCTACAGATATAATTCATACATTCGTTCCTCGCACCGTTTACGATCTTTCGATCAGCGTCCCCTCAGACATGGGAAGTAAGACTGGCAGGGCCATCGATGCACTTTCTGTAACTGTGCCCGAATGAGCGCATACCCTCTTTCTTGGCCTTACGCAGCACGCGCGCGATGGCATCAATGCCTATCGCCCGGGGATGACAATCGTCTTCTCTTTCAGAAGTTCCTCGAAGAACGTGAGGCCATTGTTAATGGGGTCAGGGAGGTTCTCCAAGTTAAGCCAAATGTAAAACGTTGCCACTGGAGGAAGTGTGACCTCGAGCCCAATGGCCTTCAACCGCTTCAGTACATGATCACGCTTCATTTTGAAATGCTTCTGGAGGGCGATCCTCTCGTCGTGAACATGCTGTGGGTCCAAAAGTGGGACGGCCGCCAATTGTAAACTAGTGAAACCGATTGGCTGAGCGTGAGACCTCAGCTAAAGGAAAGGCGGATACTTGCGGATGATTAGCCCCGCCATCTAAGAAGGAGCCTACCGAGTAACTAGTCCGTCTGCCGTCAACGTTCCAGAACCATTATCAACGTACCAGACTGAGACAGGGCAGTTATAAGATTCTTGGGACCAACAACCCAACAGATCCGCCAACCAGGCAGTCGCCAGTTCTAAGTAAAGTAAGAGTCAGCTGCGGGGTTTTTGAGCAGTAAGGAAAATCAGTGCCTTCGTGAGCCCATCAACGATGATCACAGAGTCTTGGTTGACGTCCTCAACATATTCGGCGGACGAGATTGACTTCCCGATGTCTTTGTCGTCGTCGTGGTAGATGTACCACGAATAGAACTACGTTAGAACAATGAATAATGCTTGGGGTTAAAAAAGTAAGTCTGAACCTCGTCAAGGATGACAGTGGTCGTGCTCTCTCGGCTGATGTCAACAAGCTCTTTCAGGTCTTTTCCCCTAGGGAAGTCAGGTTGGCGGGATCCACGTGCAAAATGTCTCGGACACACTTAATAACCTGACCCGTAGGGTTTCTAGGATTGGACGCAAGAATTACTGCGAGGCCTTGAGTATGGATATCTTTCTGTGGGGAATAACACAGGACGAGTGAGGAATAGCCAGAAGGGTCTTAGTTGGGACGTGCCTTGACTTGCTTTATATCCAAGTTATAATGGTCCTGAACGGCGCTGTCAGGGGGCGGTAAGCATGGGGGCAGTAAAACTCACCTCCGGCTCCAAACTGCCAAGTTAAGTGTCAGCGTCACGGTATAGGCTATTACTTACTATGATCTGTCAAATCGGTGCGCACGCGGTAGGGACTGGAACGAGACGCTTAAACGCGGATAACATTTGATCGTATGCGGTGTAGTCGGGAACCTGGTACGACTGCACAATAATTCGTGAG
>WNGR01031630.1_pt1 | contig 12634 bp, 11 predicted proteins | sample 5407581 | NCBI WGS metagenome assembly WNGR01 (sample SAMN13153383, study PRJNA577476) | soil metagenome | isolation source: 80 cm soil or saprolite under Garry oak tree replicate 2 | place: USA:California | collected 2016-06-15 | reverse complement strand
GGGGACTGCGCGATCGGGAAGAACGTCCCCCCGAGCAGGCCCAGCACGACGGCCACGACCGACTGCCAGTTGCTCGCCTGCTCGGCGCTGCGGGCCAGGGTGGCGATGAGAGCCATGATCCCCATGGCCGCCAGGATCGCCGCCACGATGAGGACGGCCACGCCGACCGGATTCCCCCACGAGGCCCCGAACAGCAGGCTCGTGGCGACGACGAGCACGCCCATGCTGATTGCGCCTAGGAGGAAGCTCGTCAGCAGCTTCCCGCCGAGGATCGACGCCTTGGTGATCGGCGCGGCCAGCAGCCGGGAGAGCGTGCCGTCGTTCCGCTCCTCGAGCAGGCTGGTCACGCCGAACTGCACCGTGAAGAACAGGAAGAACACGGCCATCCCGGCGGCAAAGAACGACTTCTGGTCGAGTTCCTTGGTGGTCGCTGACACGTCACGAACGGCGACGGGCGCCGCGAGCGTGGCAGCCCGGGCGGCGAGGGCCTGGATCCGCCCCGGCGCGACCGGGCCCGGACTCCCTCCGCCCTGCACCACTGTGGCCACCGACAGCCGCGCCCGGTTCAGGTCGGCAGCGTAACCCTCGGCGATCGATCGGGCCACCTCCGACGAGATCGGGGCGTCGACGTTCCCGATCACCTGCATCGAGGCGGGACGGTTCGCCTCGACCCGGGCGGAGAAGCCCGCAGGGATGACGATCACAGCCTTCAGCCTTCCGTTGGCCGCCAGCGCGCGCGCCCCGGCCGCCGTGGCCTCCGGGTGAATAGCGATCAGGCCGCTCCTGCCGACAGCCCCGAGCACCTGGGAGACGAACTGCTGAGCGACGGCGCCCCGATCGGAGTTGACCACGCCCAGGCTGATCGCCTTCGCGTTTCCGGAGATCCCGCTGAAGATGGAGTTGAAGACGAACGCCAGCCCGAGCGGGACCACGATCCCGATCAGCAGGGCCGAGCGGTCCCGGAACCGGGCCTTGAGGTCCTTCAGGCAGATCAGCACGGCGGCTCGCATACGCTCTCCTGACCCCGTCAGTCCCGAAGGGCCCGGCCGGTGAGGTGGAGGAAGACCGCCTCCAGGTCCGGTTCGGTGACCTCCACGGACTTGACGGCCGCTCCCGCGGCCGCCGCGTCGCTGAGGATGGCCGGCAGATTGCCCCGCGCGTCGTCCACCACCAAGTCGATGCCTTCACCGGCAGCGCTGACGTTGTGCACCCAGGGCGGGTTAGCCAGGGCCACGGCGGCCCCGGCCAGGTCGCCCACGGCCGATAGGTGCACCCGGTCTCGCTCGCCGACCAGGCTCACGAGCTCCTTGGGGGTGCCCTCGGCGATCAGCTTGCCGTGGTCGATGATGCCCACACGGTCGCACAGGCGCTCGGCCTCTTCCATGTAGTGGGTGGTGTACAGGACCGCCTTTCCCTGGCCGGACAGTCCCTCGACGCTCTCCAGGATCGCGTTCCGGCTCTGCGGGTCGACCCCGACGGTCGGCTCGTCGAGGATCAGGAGCTTCGGCTGGTTGAGCAGCCCGATGCCGATGTTGAGGCGTCGCTTCATCCCGCCGGAGTACTTCTTGGTCTGGTCGTGGGCCCGGTCGCGGAGGCCGGTCACCTCCAGCACCTCGTCACTGCGGCGCTTCGCCTCGGAGGTGGACATGCCGTAAAGCCGGGCGAAGAACATGAGGTTCTCGCGGGCGGAAAGATCCGGGTAGATGGCGAGGTCCTGCGGCACGTAGCCGATGACGCTCTTGGCCCGGATCGTATGCGTGTTCATCGGCTCACCAGCCACTACGATCTCGCCGTCGTCGCTCTCAAGAAGGCCGGCGATCATCGAGATCGTTGTGGTCTTGCCAGCGCCGTTCGGGCCCAGGAGCCCGTATGTCTCACCGGGGTCGATATGGAACCCGACCCCGTCGACGGCGACGAGGTCACCGAAGCGCCGCCGAAGACCCCGGCATTCGAGCATCCGTTCGCCCGCCATCCCCACGTCTTTCCTCGTCGCAATATGACAATATGAACGGCGCCATGCTGCCCACGACGAGGTTCGCATGACAAGAGCCCAACGGTCCTGAACTCCAGGGACATTCGCCTGTCCCCGCCGACTCCGGACACGTAATGCCGCCGATGCCGTGGCCCGCTATCGCAGATTGGCAGCCACGCCAACGAAGACTCGCGATAGTCCCCAGACGGGGCCGGTGGTCCCTATCACCAGCGACCTAAGACCCTGCCGCAGGCCGGCGGGGGCGACCGACCATGACTGCGGTGAGTTGTCCCAGGATTGGACGAGCAGGAACGAGGTGGCGGTCATGACAGCCAAGCGGGTGCTGGTGATCGGAGGGAACTTCGGGGGGCTCACGGCGGCCCTGGAGCTCAAGCAAGAGCTGGGGGAGGATGTCGAGGTCACCGTGGTGTCGGCGGCGGACCGTTTCCTGTTCAACCCGTCGCTGATCTGGCTGCCGTTCGGCAAGCGCCGCGCCGGCGACATCACCTTCCCGCTGGAGCCCGTGTTCGACGCGCACGGGATCGGCTTCGCGCACGCGGAGGCGACGGCCATCGACCCAGCCGCCCGCACGGTGACCACCGCCGGCGGCAGCTACGGCTACGACTACCTGGTGGTGGCCACCGGCTACCGCAACAAGTTCGACGTCGTGCCGGGCCTGGGCCCCGGCGGCTATGCGCAGACGATCACCACCCTGGCCGATGCCGAGAGGGCGGGTGAAGCGTGGCGGAAGTTCCTGGACGATCCTGGCCCGGTGGTGGTCGGGGCGACCCAGGGCGCGAGCTGCTTCGGCGCGGCGTATGAGTTCTTGTTCAACACCTCCCACCAGCTGCGCAAGGCAAAATTGCACAAGAAGGTGCCGCTGACCTTCGTCACCAGCGAGCCGTTCGTCGGCCACTTCGGCATCGGCGGCCTGCCGGGCGGGCAGAAGCTGCTGCAGATGTTCCTGAAGAAGGAGGGCATCACGGCGCTGACCGGGGTGGCGTTCGAGGAGGTCACCGGCGACCAGATCAAGCTGACCGACGGCACCGGCGTGCCGTTCCGCTACGCCATGGTCGTGCCGCCGTTCGCCGGCCAGCAGGTCGTCCGCGCCACACCGGGGCTGTCCGACGACAAGGGCTACATCCCGGTCGAGGACACCTACCAGTCCAAGGCCTACCCGCAGATCTACGCGGCCGGCATCGCCGCCCAGGTACCGGTGCCCTGGCAGACAGCCGTGCCCATCGGGATCCCCAAGACCGGGTTCCCCACCGAGTCCATGGCCAAGGTAGCCGCCCGCAACATCGCCGCCGCGATCAAAGGCGAGCCGCCCTCCAGCCACAAGGACTTCGGCGACATGGCCGCCGTATGCATGATGGACGCCGGAGCCAACGGCGTCATGATCCTCGCCGACCACATGCTGCCCCCGCGCAAGGCCGCCGTTATGATCCCCGGCCCGCAGGTACACGCCATGAAGGTCGGATTCGAAAAGTATTACCTGTGGAAGAGTCGCCACGGCTACGTCCGGCTGCCATAATCCGCCGGGGGTGGTGATCACCGGACGCCGGCCACCCCTGCCTGGGTGGCCGCTGGACTGGCACGATTGGGCTCGCTGGCGTATCGGCGAAGGAGACGTTTGATGGACGGAGCCTCGTACCCTGTGAGTTTCTCGGTCGACTACCCCGACCGGGAGCTCGACCGCATGACCAGCTTCTTCCGCATCTTCACGGTCATCCCGATCGGCATCGTGCTGGGTGCGGTGGGCGGTGGCACCTGGCAGTGGAGTTACCACAACGGGGCCACCGGGGCAGCCGCGGGCGCGGGCGGCCTGTTGTTCTTCGGCCCGCTGCTCATGATCTTGTTCCGGCAGAAGTACCCGCGCTGGTGGTTTGACTGGAACCTCGAGCTGCAGCGGTTCGGCAACCGTGTCCTGATCTACCTGGCGCTGATGGACGACGCGTACCCGTCCACCGACGACCACCAGTCGGTCCGCCTCGACTACCCGTACCCGGACGCGGCGCGCGAGCTGAACCGGTGGCTGCCGCTGGTCAAGTGGCTGCTGGCCATCCCGCACTACATCGTGCTGACCTTCCTGGACATCGCGGCGCTCGTGGCCGTGATCGCGGCGTGGTTCGCGATCCTGTTCACGGGCCGCTATCCCCGTGGCATGTTCGGCTTCGTGGAGGGAGTGGCACGCTGGAACAACCGCGTCATCGGCTACGCGGCGACCCTGGTCACCGACTCGTATCCGCCGTTCCGGCTCGCGCCCTGAGAGCCACCTCCGCCGGGGCCCGTTGCACATGCCGCGAGTGACTTTCTGCCCTACCCCTTTCCAGCAGTCTCTGCGAGCGTTGGCAGTAACGCGGAATGGCCGGAGCAGCCATCCGGGAGGAGCTGTCAGGGAGGTGCAATGAGCAGGATGGGTCAGCCAGCGGTCGTGGTAGGTGTCAGCGGGTCGAGGGCGTCGGCCGCGGCGCTGCGTTGGGCCGCGGATGAAGCTCGGCGGCGGCATGCCGGGCTCCGAGTTGTGCGCAGCTGGGATCCGGAGTTTCGCGCGCCCTACGCTCCCTCCGATAGCCAGCCAACCCGTGCCCAGCAGCGCGAAGCGGCCAGCGATGGCTTGGCCGCGTTGGTGCGTACAGAATTCGGCTCTGAGACGCCTGACGGGGTCACTACAGAGCTGGCGCAGGGCATAGCCGAGCGAACGCTGGTCGACCGGTCGGCCGGAGCGGATCTGCTGGTCCTCGGATCAGCTTCGCGGCCAACTCCGGCGGGGCGGTCCATCGGCCCGGTCATCCGGGCCTGCCTGAGTCGTGCACAGTGCCCGGTCGTGGTGGTCTGCGCTGCTGGGCAACCAGCCGGTCATCCGCCTGGCTGGCTCCCGTCCGCCCGGCTGGCTCGCTCGGTGTAGAACTCCTGGAATGCCGCGAACGCTCTCGGGCCATAGACGGTTGCAGGACCGCCGTTCATCAGGAACGTGACGCCGATCGCCTCGGCGGCTTCCTCCGGGCTCGCGCCGTGCGCAACCGCCGCATGCGCATGCGCGGCGATGCATCCGTCGCATTCCTTGCTGTGCCGTAACCCATCGGTCACTCCATCCGTTGGTCACCGCATGCCATCCGCATGTGCCGTAACCCATCGGTCACTCCATCCGTTGGTCACCGCATGCCATCCGCATGCGCCGGGCTACCACAGTCCGAGCAGGGAACCGAGGCCGCGGGCGGCCTGGCCGCCTTCGTCCTCGGCGATGCGGAGCGCGGCGGGCACGTCAAGATCGTTTGCGAGAGCACCCCGGACGGCGGCCACGGCCGCGCCGCCATGACCGCCGCCGGGGCGGCCGGGGCGCCCGGTGGCCGCGTGCAGGCGTTCCAGCCGGGCGGCGGCCGCGTCCAGCCCGGCGAGGTCGTAGTCCCAGTCCTGGTCCCACCGGCGGTCCAGGATCAGCAGCCGGACGGCGGCCGTGGGATAGTCCTTGAGCAGGTCGCTGACCAGCACGAGGTTTCCGGCCGACTTGGCCATCTTCACCCCGGCCACGCGGACGGTCCCGGCGCTCAGCCGGGCCCGGGCGAACGGCGCGACTCCGGTGAAGGCCTCGGCAAGGCCTGCCTGGTAGGCGTGGTGCGGGAATCGCAGGTCGGCGCCGCCGGCCTGCACGTCAACCGACGAGCCGAAGGCGTGCAGCGCCATCGCCGCGCACTCGGCATGCCAGCCCGGCCGCCCAGGCCCCCACGGGCTCGCCCAGGCCGACTCCCCGCCGGGTGATGCCTGCCATAGCGGTACGTCGAACGGGTCATCCTTCCTGGAGTCGTCGGGGTCGTCCCCGTATTCGGCCGCCAGCCGCAACGCCGCCGCGGCGTCCGGTACCGCCCGGCGAGCGACGTCAGCACCGCGGAAATACACCCGGCCGTCCCGCTCATAGGCTGCTCCCCGGGCGAGCAGGCCCTCGGCGAGCGCGATCACCTGCCCGATGTAGGCATGCGCCCGGGGCTGCATCGTCGGCGGCCCGACCCCGAGCGCGGTCATGTCGCGGTCGAAGTAGAACTGCTGGATCGCGGCGAACCGGTCGTAGGGGGAGCCGGCCTGGCGGGCGGCCGCCAGCAGCACGTCATCCACGTCGGTCACATTGCGGCAGAGGATCACCTCGGCGCCGCCTGCGTGCAGCACCCGGGCCAGCGTATCCACCCACACGAACGTGGCGGCATGGCCCAGATGAGTGACGTCATAGGGCGTGATGCCGCACGCGTACACTCGCGCCCGGCCCACCAGCGGGAGCGCCGTCCCGCCGAGCGTGGCAACGCCCGGCCCGCCAGCGGACTGTATCTGATCCACCGGCGTCCGGGTCATCAGCGGCCTCCCTCGTGCCAGCGTCCCGTGGCGGCATTCCCGCCGACTGCGAGGCTACGCCGGCCAGGTCCGGCGGCACCCGGCCGATGGTCACCGGAGTCATGGACCAATGACCCTGGTAGCAGCGGCCGGGTCGGCAGCAGGCTAGCGGCATGAAGCGAATAGTCGTTCTCGGCGGGGGCACCGGCGGGACGGCTCACCTACGTCACGCCCCTGGACGGCGCGTTCACCAAGCCGGTCGCCAGCCGCGAGCTTTCCGGCCTGCTCGCCAGGAAGGGCATCGGCCTGATCACCGAGTTCAACACCGGAACCGTCCAGGGCCATCACGCTGGCGCCGGAACCGGGGAGGAGGGCCGCCTGGTCGCCTACGACGACCAGGAAGTGCCCTTTGACTTGGCCGTCGTCATCCCGCTGCATGGCGGTGCCGCCTACGTGAACCGCTCTGCTGGTCTCGGCGACGAGCTCGGCTTCATCCCGGTGAACCAGCGCACCCTCGCCGCGATACTGGAAGACCGGCGGCTGGCCGGCGATGCCCGCCCGGTCGTCGTGGCTGGTCATGAAGACGGCATCCAGCGGCTCATCCACGTCCTGCCGCCGGCCGCGCAGTCGGTCGCCGGAAGCTTCACCGCCGATGCGCGCACGCTGACCCGGGCCAGGGCGCGGGAGCTGGCCGATCCGGTGATCGGCCGCTGGATCGCCCGCCGAGAGCAGCAGCTCGCCGCCGAGATACTTGACGCGGTGCCCACCGGGCGGGCCGCGAGCGGCCTGGCCGCCTGCCTGGCCGCGGTTAACGTCGGCGCAGCCGACCTGCTGCTTATTCCCGATGAGGGACTGGTGCCCGGCTTCGCCTGTGGCCGCTGCCGCGCGCTCACCATCACTGGCAGCGACTGTCCGGACTGGGGCACGGCGGCCCGGCCCGTCCCCCACCTGCTGGAGGAGATGGCCGCCCAGGTCCTCGACGACGGCGGCCAGGTCATCACGGTCCGCGAGCCGCTGAGCGTCGCCGCGAGGCTGCGCTATCCGATCTCCGTTACTGACCGCACGCCGGAAGCACGGTGGTATCGATGTCTACTCCACGCCCGCACTCTGTCACCGACCTCGCGCTGTCACCCGTCCTCGTCAGCATCGAGCGGAATCTCGCCTGGCTGCGAGACAACGACGACCTTCAGTACGCACTGGCCATCGAACTGAACGATAACGACAGCCAGTATCCCGCCGCCGGCGAGCGGGCCCGCCGGATACAGACGGCTGCCACCAGGAACGTCGACCTGCACGGCTGGACCGTAACTCCCACAGCGGACCTGCAGGGGCTGGCGGTCTCGCATGGCCAGTACACGGTGTCGATCATGTTCGGGCGCAGGGTGGCCGACTACGTCGAGCACGGTTTCCCGGCGCGGCCGACCCGCTGATGAAGCGGTCCCGGCTTCGACCCGGCCGACGGGCCGTCAACCCACGGGGACGGCGAACGTCCCGGATAATGGCATGGGGCGGCGGAGGAGGCGTTATGGCGGTTTCGCTTGATGCGGTTGCTCTGGACAAGCCGGAGGATGTCAACGTCATCGTTGGCCAGGCGCACTTCATCAAGACAGTCGAGGATCTGCACGAGGCGCTGGCTGGCGTGAGCCAGCACCTTCGCTTCGGCATCGCATTCTGCGAAGCCTCGGCCGCCCGCCTGATCCGCCGGTCTGGCAACGACGCCGAGCTGATCGGCCTCGCGGTGGCCAGCGCCGAGGCCATCAGCGCCGGGCACGCCTTCGTGATCATGATACGAGGCGGGTTTCCCGTCAGTGTCATGAACCCGGTCAAGGCGGTACCCGAGGTCTGCACGATCTTCTGCGCGACCGCCAACCCGGTCCAGATCCTCGTAGCGGTCACCGAACGCGGATCGGCTACAAGCTCTGATCACTGGCCGACGCGACCGACCTCACCGGCCGGGCGCGCTCGCCCGGATGGAAAGTGCCCAGTAGGGCACCGACATGAGGGAGCGGCAGGTGGCGCCGTGTGGGCTCATAAAAAGATCGTCGCCGCGGTCTCGGCGGGTATTGCGGTCGCTGGCCTTGCCGTAGGGCTATTCGTGATCTTGCGCCCTGGCCCGGCGGCAAGAAAGTCGGCACCGGCCTCCGCCGCACCGGCCCGGCTGCTGTCGCCGTTTACCGGCGAGCCGGTGGCCAGCCTGGGGCCGGTGATTGCCGTGAAGATCGACAACATCGTGCGGGCCCGGCCGCAGACCGGGCTTTCCGATGCGGACATCGTGTACGTGCTGCCGGTCGAGGGCGGGCTGAGCCGCTTCCTGGCCATCTTCTCCTCCCGTTTCCCGCCGGTGATCGGCCCGGTACGCAGCGCCCGGGAGGATGACCTGCAGCTGCTGCGGCAGTTCGGGCGCCCGGCCTTTGCTTACTCCGGAGCCCAGCCGCGGCTGCTGCCGGTGGTGGAGCGGGCCAGGATCGTCGATCTGTACAGCGGCCGGGTAGGCGGATACTTCCGGGACCACCGGCGCGTCGCACCGTACAACCTGTACGCGCACGCCGGGCAGCTGCGCGCCGAGGCCAGGGGCGCGAGCCGGGCGCATAACATCGGCTTCCGGTTCGGCCCGGCGCCTGCGGGCGGGCGGGCGACAGCGTCGGACACGGTCTCCTACCCCGCCGCGTCGTTCACCTTCACCTGGTCGCCCGCACAGGGCCGGTGGCTGGTCTGGATGGACGGGTCCCGGGCGCTCACCACCGACCATGGCCAGCTATCGGCCGCCACGGTGGTCATTCAGTACACCATTGTGCGCAAGTCCCGGTTCATCGAGTGGGGCGCGCTGCCCCCGTACGCCGAAAGCGTAGGCTCGGGCCAGGCTGTCGTGCTGCGCAATGGCCGGGCCTACCAGGCCCGCTGGTCGCGGTCGGCCGCCGGCGGCGGCACGACCTTCCGCACCGTGTCCGGCCAGCCGATGACGTTCGCCCCAGGCCCGGTCTGGATCGTCCTGACCGCGCGCTGACCGATCGCGGAGGTGTCCGGTTCACGACCGCAGCTCGGACTTGAGCGCGGATGCCGCGGTGGGCGGCGGCTCGGCGTGACGCTCGGCGCGCTCCTTGATGCCGATCAGCATCTTGCGCTCCATGACCAGGCTGCCCGGCTCCATACCCAGCAGGATGACCGTACGGGTGAACGCCGAGGCGTCCGGGAAGGAGAGCCGGTTGCGGCTGACCAGCCTGGTCACCGTGCCTGCCGGATAGAGCGCGAACGCCCAGACCCAGTTGCCGTCGTCGGCGCGCAGGACAAGCGCGCGGCCGGGCTCGAGGATCTGCACCCGCAGCCGCGGCCCCCTGAAACCATGCGGCAAGACATCACCGGCCCGGAGATCCTGGGCCTCGGGAAGGATCTCGCTCGCGCTGTGCATCTGGAAGCCGATCAGGTTGTTGATCCAGTCGTAGCTGTACGCGCCGCCGCGGCCGAGGCCCATCTGCGCCAGCCACGGCCAGATGACATGGGGCGGCGCCGCGATGCTGATGGCGCGCGTCGATATCAGGTCAGGAGCGGGCAGCAGGTCATCGCCAGGCATCTCGCGGCCGACCTCGCCCGCGGTCGCACCCCAGGTCAGGCACCGCTGCCGGAACAACGCAGGATATGCCGCAGCTGCGACGGCGAGGGCAGCTCCCGCTGCCACGGCCGCGGTGGTCTTGCCTCGCATCGTCGCGGCGGCTGAGCTGTCAGCGGACCACGAGCACGGGCCGGTCGGCCAGGTGGATCACCTTGTGCGCGGTGCTGCCGAGAACGAGTCCGGCCAGGTCGCCCCGGCCGCGCGAGCCCATGACGATGACGCCGACGTCCAGTGCCTTGGCGTCATCGACGATCTCACGGCCGGCATAGCCGAAAATCGTATTCCGCACCACGCCATGCGCCTTGATCCCGGCCTGGGTCAGTTCCGCGACCGCGGCATCGACGTTCGCCTGTGCCTCGTCGGTCGACTCTTTCGGCACTACCCCGGCCCGGGGCATGGCCTCGAGTTCCCGCAGGTGCAGCACCCATACCTCGCCGCTGGACAGTGACGCCAGGTCCCGGGCCGCAGCAAGCACGCGCTCGGTGATGCCGGAGTGATCGACGGCCACCAGCAGCTTCTCGTACATCGTTCGCTCCCTTTGGCTCGGAGAAATGCCCGGATGTCATGAATCAGGCTAAAGACCATGATCACGCATACGGGAACCATCGGCTAGGGCCAAAGGTCCTACCTATGGCCTCAGCGGTGCTGGAAGAGACCATGCTCGCCCGGATCGAGGGCCGCCGGGAGAGGCATCCGGCCCCGGCAAGCCGGGACGAAGGCCCCTGACGTCTGACCCCGGCGATGAGGAGACTCCCGATCCCGGGACCTTCGGCCCTGCACGCCCGGACGAGCGGCCCTGCACGCCCGGGACGAGCCCGGTCCAGGCTTGCTGCCATGGCGCGCACGACATGCCGCTTCGGAACTTGCCGAACGCATGGCGGGCGGCGCCGATAGCACCGTTCCGTCCGGGACGCCACACCACGAGGAGGCAGCTATGGCAGTGCTCAGGTTCGAGCCCTTCCGGGATCCCTTCGAGCGGCTCATGTCCCTGGCCGCGACCGGGACCCGTACCCCGCTCGCCATGCCCATCGACATCTACCGCTCCGAAGACGGCACGTACCACGTCGAGACGGACCTGCCCGGCGTCGACCCGGACAGTATCGAGGTCACGGTGGAGCACAGCACGTTGACGATCAAGGCTGAGCGCGGCCCGCGCTACGGCGACCGCGAGCAGGTCATCGTCGCCGAGCGGCCCCAGGGGACCTTCACCCGGCAGCTTTCCCTCGGCGAGGGCGCGGACTCGGAGCACCTCACCGCCGGGTACTCCGAGGGCGTCCTGCACGTGACCATCCCGGCGTCGCCGAAGGCGCAGGCCCGCCGGATCGGCATCACCCACGCGCCTGCCGGCAGCCACACCGTTTCCGGGAGCGCCGAGAAGTAGCAAGCGGCGAAGGGCGCGGGCGTCCGCGGTCGGCGCCATCGGCCAGCGGTGTGGAATACCTCCGCCGCGGTTCACAGGGTCCAGAGGGCCTGGGTCGGGGACAGGCGTGCGGCGCGGATGGCGGGCAGCAGCCCGGCGGCGGCGCCGATGAGAAGCGCGGCGGCCAGGCCGCCGGCCCAGGCTTCGGGGGGGATGACGATGACCCAGCCCTTGGCGTGTGCGTAAATCGCGGTGGCCGCGGCGCCGGCGGCGGCGCCGACGGCCCCGCCGGCCAGGGCGAGCAGGATCGCCTCAGCCAGGAACTGGGTGCGGATCTGACCTTTCGTGGCGCCCAGGGCGCGGCGCAGCCCGATCTCCTGGCGGCGTTCCAGGACAGAGATGACCATGATGTTGGCGACGCCGACGGCGCCGACCAGCAGCGCGACCGCGCCGAGGCCGAAAAACAGGGTGTCGAACGCGCCGGCCGTGTCGGCCTGCGCGGTCAGCACGTCCGACGGCTGGGAGACGTCGACCTCGCTGGGGTTTTCCGGGTTGGCCTGCGCGCCGAGCAGGTTATCGACGGTGGTGACCTGGCTGTTCTGAGCGCGCAGGTAGATCTCCGAGGGGTGCCCGTCGAAACCGAGGTACTTCTCGGCGGCGGGGAAGCCGATCAGGATCGAGGAGTCGATCTCCGGGGCGAGGGTGGCGGGACTGAGGATGCCGGTCACGTAGAACCACATGCCGCCGACCCGGATCCGCATCCCTGGCCAGACCCGGTCAAGGCCCAGCCGCTGGGCGGCGGAGGCACCGAGCACGGCGGTCGGCTCGCGGGCGGTGGCGGCGTTGAGGTACCGGCCCTGCGCCACCGAGGTGCCCACCACGCCGGGCAGGCCCAGGCTGGAGGCGGCCACGGTCAGCGCGTTGGTGTGGATCGGGTTGACGTACGGGCTGCGGTAGGCGTTGACGTAGGGGACGGTGCCTGTGTCCTGGACGGCGGTGACGCCGGGCAGCCGGCCGATCATCCCGGGGGCCGTGAGCGGGAGTTCGGCGGTCGTACCGCTGCAAGTGCCCGGCGAGGAAGAACTGCTGGAACACGAACCCGATCCGGGACGCGCGCAGCGCCGACAGGTCCCGGTCCTTCATCCGCGCGATGTCCATCCCTGTGACACGCACGATCCCGCTGGTGGGCACGTCCAGGGTGCCCACCAGGTGCAGCAGGGTGCTCTTGCCCGACCCCGACGGACCGGTCACCGCGGCCAGTTCCCCGGCGGTCACCGTCACGCTGACCTCTTCCAGCGCCCGCACCGGCGGCGACCCGGGATACACCTTCGACACGTTCTCCAGCTCCAGCACCACCTCCGGTGCCCCGGCGGCT
>WNGR01006336.1_pt1 | contig 12636 bp, 11 predicted proteins | sample 5407581 | NCBI WGS metagenome assembly WNGR01 (sample SAMN13153383, study PRJNA577476) | soil metagenome | isolation source: 80 cm soil or saprolite under Garry oak tree replicate 2 | place: USA:California | collected 2016-06-15 | reverse complement strand
AACACCCGTTCTTCCAGCGTGGGCAGGCTGGCCGGGGCCTCGATGATCGTGAACGGCACCGCGACCGGCCGGAAGAAGCCCGCCGCCGGATCGCCGAGCGCGATCACCCGGACCGGGTACCCGGCCGCGTGCAGCGCCTCGGCCAGCGCCAGCGTGTGCACCACGCCGCCGCGCGGCTTGACCGAGTAGGTCACCAGGGCGACGGGCTCCGGGGTTCGCGCCGTCACGGGCGCTGACCAGAACGCAGGGCGATCGCGGCCGCGGTCCTGGCCGCCTGCGCCGCGCTCTCGGTGACGATCGCACCCGCTTCGGCCAGTTTGGCGCGCTGCCGGCCGAGTCCCTGCTGGTCGCCGCGCGCGCCGAGCACGTAGCAGACCACCGCCGCCCCGCCGGCCACGATATCGGCACAGGTCGCGGCGATCTCCCCGGCCGGATCGGGGTGCGAGCCGTAGCCGAGGACCACGTCGAGCAGGACCGCCGCGACCTCGGGACCGAACGCCTGCTCCCGCATGATCTCCCGGCGGGCGGCCGGGTCGATCATCGGATGGGGCCGTCCCTTGGTGTACTCCTCCTCGCCGAGGTCCAGGCAGACGTGCGCCCCGGCCGGCGCCGGCAGCCCCAGGTCCTTGCGCAGCGGGATGTTGGAGTACACCGGGCCGAGCACCTCGCTCAGGATCACCTGAGCTTCGTAGCACAGCGTGCCGCCGGTGAAGAAGCCGCGCACCGCGGTGCGGCCGGCCCCGACCCGCGCGATCGCGGCCCCGGCGCCGGGACTCCCGCTGAGGTCCGGCACCTCCCGGCCGAGGATCTCCGCGACCCGCAGCGCGCCGCTTTCGAGCGTGGCGGCCAGCGAGGCGCCCGCCAGCCCGCCCTCCGGGGCGGACATGCCCAGGCAGGCCGCGACGACCGGGGTGCCCCGGCTCGCGCCGATCACCGTCCGGGCCACGTCCTGGTCTGGCGGCTTGGAGACCAGCAGGATGACCTCGGTGCCGGGATCCGCGTCGAGCGCCCGGACGGCATCGCGTGCCATCAGCCCGCCCACCTCGGCCGACAGGTCCCGGCCGCCCACGCCGATGACCTGGGACACGCCGATGCCCCAGTGGTCCAGCAGCGTCATGACCTCCTGCGCGCCGGTGCCCGCGGCGGCGACCACGCCCACTGGCCCGGCGCCGACCGCGTTGGCGAAGCCAAGTCCGACCCCGCCCAGCATGGCGGTGCCCGCGCCCGGGCCCATCACCAGCCGGCCGAGCCCGCTGGCCCGGCGCTTGAGCGCGACCTCGTCGGACACCGGCACGTTGTCGCTGAACAGCAGCACGTGCAGCCCGGCGGTCAAGGCGGAGTGGGCGGCGATCGCGGCGTACGGGCCGGGCACCGAGACCACCGCCACGTTCGCCTCCGGCAGCAGCCGGGTCGCCTCGCCGATCGTGCGCGGCTCCGGCTGGCCCCTTCGGTCAGCCGCCGCGCCGTCCCGGTCGGCGCCGGCCTCGGCGAACAACAGCGCCCGGCCCCGGTCCAGGGCCTGGCTGGCGGCCGGATCCTCGGCCGCCTCGACCGCGAGGACCAGCGCGTTGGCGTCGGCGTCGGCCAGGCTGTCCGGCGGGAAGCCGCGCCCCTCCAGGTCTTCCACTATGGCCGGCGTGGCCATCGCCGCGCTGGCCCAGCTCACGTCGTCGCTGTCCTGCATGGCCCGGGTCGCGCCCAGCAGCAGCAGGGAATCCCGGTACGCACCGGGGAAGGCCAGGATCCGGCTGACGGTCACCGCGCCTGCCCGCTCTGCGAGGCCGCCCGCTCGATGCGCGTGCCGGCCCCCTCGCCGTGACCGGCCAGCGTCGCCGCCAGCAGGGCGGGCGAGGTGATCACCGAGAGCTCACCACCCTGGCCCAGGAAGCGCAGCGCCGCCTCGATCTTGGGACCCATGCTGCCCGGCGGGAACTGCCCCTCGGCCAGGTACCTGGCCGCCAGATCAGCCGTGATCGTGCCCAGGCTCGACTCGGTGGGCGTGCCGTAGTCGAGCATCACCCGGTCCACCGCGGTCACCAGGAGCAGGGCCTGGGCGCCGAGCTGCCGGGCGATGAGGCACGCGGCCCGGTCCTTGTCGATGACCGCGTCCACCACCCGGCAGGGGTCCGCGGCCAGCACCGGGATCCCGCCGCCGCCCCCGGCGATGACCAGGCGGCCGGCCTCGACCAGCGCGCGCAGCGCCTCGATCTCGATCACGCTGACCGGTTGCGGCGAGGCCACCACCCGGCGGTAGCCGCGGCCGGAATCCGGCTGCACCACCCAGCCGCCGAGGCGGGCTAGCCGCTCCGCTTCGGCGGGCTCGAAGAACGGCCCGATCGGCTTGGAGGGCGCGCCGAACGCGGGATCGGCCGGGTCGACGGTCATGTGCGTGACCAGCGCGGCCGCGGTGCCACGCCCGCGCAGCAGGTCGATCGCGCGGGCGATGACGCTGCCCAGCATGCCCTGGGTCATCGCGCCGAGCATCGCGAGCGGCTGCCCGGGCACCGCGGACGTGGCCTCCTGCTGCAGGGCCAGGTTCCCGACCTGCGGCCCGTTGCCGTGCACGACCACGACCCGCCAGCCGGCCTCGAGCACGTCGTTGACGGCCGTGGCCATGGCGGCCGCGTTGGCCATCATCTCGTCATAGCAGCCCGACTGGCCCGCCCGGGTCAGGGCGTTGCCGCCGAGCGCGACGACCGCGATCTTCGTCATGGCATCCTGCTGGTGGCGGGGTACAGTGGTGAGTCGCATAGATGATGAATCGTTCATAATAGTAAACACGACGGCGTGAGAGGTGCAATGGCCGGTCGCGATACCGGACCCGGCGGGCCGCGGGCGGAACAGCCCGGTGTGCCGCCCGCGGTGCTGCGGTCCTGGGACGAGGCGGAGGCCAGGCTGTTCCCGCTGGTGATGGCGCAGCCCGAGCTGTACCAGCAGGCGCTCGGCGCGGTCCAGAGGCTGCTCGGGCAGCTGCGCGAAACCTGTCACGACCTGCCCGCCCTGCTCGCCGCGCACGAGCGCGGCGGTGACCTGCTGGCCGGCGACGAGGTGCCGGGCGTCCGCCCCGGCCTGATCGCGGCCGCCGCCTGCGCCACGCGGTACCGGGAGCTCGTGGCGGAGCTCGCCGCCGGCGGCCGGCTGGAGGCCCTGGCCCGGGCCCGCGCCCAGGGTCTGTCCTGGACGGTGACGGAGGAGAACGGCCAGCCCGAACGGGCTCCCTACGTGCCCTACCAACGGGTCGAAGCCGAACCCGGGACAGGACGCGCCGTCATCGTCTCGATCGGCCCCGACGAGACGCTGAGCCGGGCCGTGTACCGCCTGGACGCGGGGCAGATCGACCTGGCCTCCGGCGCCCTGCGGATCGGCGACCCGCTCGGCACCTACCTCGATCCCGACGAGTGCACCGCCGCCCTGCGCCGAACCCAAGCCGAAGCCGGCCCCGCCTAGCCTGCCGAACGCCCCGGCACTCAGCGCTCCTTTAGTGTCTGCTATTGCGACGATGCATCTGTGAGGTTGCCTTGACGTAGCCGACGGGTTTATCAAGGATGGTGAACGTACGTATCGGATCACATAGGTTTCGCGGAGGCGCGATGGACGACTCCCCGGCCGGCCGGCCGGACCGGCCCCGTGCTCACGACCGGGCCGCTCGACCTCATGCTGACGACCGGCTGGCGCACCTCATCACCGAACTGCAGGGCCGTGGCCTGCGGGTGGAGGTGCCGCTCGAGTCCCGCCAGGGTGGTGCCGGGCCGGCCGACGCCGGCATGCTCTGGGTCGACGGCTTCGCCGCCACCGTCCCCACCGGCGCGCACTATGCCCGGACCTCGCCGTACGTGCTGCGGGCCGAGGACGAGGGCTGGGCCGTCTACCGGGACGGCGAGCGGCTGGCCTCGGCCGAGCCGTCCCGCCGCCCCCGCTACTACGACCTGGCCACGGCCGACGGCGTGCCGTACTGGAAGATCGCCCTGCTGCACCTGGACTCGGTGGCCAGCACGGTCAATCAGACGTGCGCCTACTGGGGCAACGCCGACCAGTGCGCGTTCTGCGGGATCGGGGTCACGCTCGCCAACGGCCGAACCATCGCCAGGAAGACCCCGGAGATGCTGGCCGAGGTCGCGGTCGCGGCCCGGGACCTGGACGGCGCGGTGGACGCCACCTTGACCACCGGGACCACCGCCACCCCGGACAAGGGCGCGCTCTACGTCGGCCGCTGCGGCCAGGCGGTGCGCGAGGCCGCCGACCTGCCGGTGGAGGTTCAGTTCGAGCCGCCCCGGGACTTGGACGTGATCGACCGGGTCCACGACATGGGTATCTCCTCGGTCGGCATCCACGTCGAGACCTTCGACCCGCAGGTGCTGGCGCGGATCGCCCCGGCCAAGGCGCGAACCGGAATCGACGGCTACTTCCGGGCCTGGGAGCGGGCGGTGGCCGCGTTCGGCGAGGGCCAGGTGTCCACGTACGTGATCCTCGGCATGGGCGAGGACCCCGACCTGATCGTGGAGGGCTGCCGCCGGGCGATCGACATCGGCGTCTACCCGTTCGTGGTCCCCCTGCGCCCGACCGTGGGCAGCCTGATGGAAGATCTGGTCGCCCCGTCGCCCGAGTACTGCGAGACGATCTACCGCCGGGTCGTGCCCTACCTCAGCGCGCGCGGCCTGGGCGCCCACGCCGTCGCGGCCGGCTGCGCCCGCTGCCAGGCGTGCTCCGGGATGAGCCTGCTCGAGGGGAGAGCCGACGCGGATGGCCGCACCCACCTACCGCTCCTCACCAACCACTAGCCGCCCGGCTGCGGCCCGCCCGGCTGCAGCCCGCCCGGCCGCGGCCACGCTAACCTGCCGGTCCGTTACCACTAGGGCCGAACGGGACGCCCACTTCCAGGTCAGGCGCCAGGTCTTCGTGGCCGAGCAGGGACTGTTCCGCGGCACAAACGGCACAAGCGGCACAAGCGGCATAAGCGGCATGAGCGGCGACTGGGATGGCACCGACCGGGATGGGCACGACGACGACCCGGCCACGATCCACGTGGTCGGCCTGGCCGACGACCAGATCTGCGGGACGGTCCGGCTCTACCCGCTGGGAGCCGACGGCATGTGGAAGGGCGACCGGCTGGCCGTGCTGGCCAGCCACCGCCACCTCGGCCTGGGCGCGCCCCTGGTCCGGTTCGCGGTCAGCTCGGCGGGCCGGCTCGGCGGCCGGCAGATGGAGGCCTTCATCCAGCCCGCCAACGTGGCGTTCTTCCGCTGGCTGGGCTGGCGGCGGACCGGCGACCTGGTGGACTACGCCGGCATCCCGCACCAGCGCATGCTCATCGACCTGACCGGCCGGTAGGTGCCGAAAGAGCCCACGCGGCCTGGGCGCGGATGGCCGTGATGAGCGTCCGGGCGGTCGCGGTCAGCGGGCGGTGCCTGGCGTAGCACACGGCGATCGTCCGCCGGGCCGTCGCCTCGTCCGGTTCCAGCCAGGTCAGCGCCGGGTCGACGGCCCGGCTGGCGGCCACCCGCCCGATGCAGGCGTGGCCGAGCCCGGCCGCTACCAGCCGCTGCAGCGCCAGGTTGTCGTCGGTCCGGTAGACGATCTTCGGCGCGATACCGCGCCGGGCCCAGCCGTCCTCGAGTTCGGCCTGCCCGCGCCACCGGCGGGCCCAGGCCACCAGATCCTGCCGGTCGAGCGCGGCGAAACCCGGGCTGTCCAGGTTCGCGATCGCGCTGTCGCGCCGGGTGAGGATCACCCAGGAGTCCTCCACCACCGCGATGGCCTCGATGTACTCGTCGGTCTCGGAATTGTAGGAGAACGCCAGGTCAAGATCGCCCCGGAGCACGGCGTCCCGCGAGTACTCCAGCTCATCGGCCGCCACGAGCACGACCTCGACGCCGGGATGGTCGTCGCGGAACACGCGCAGCGCCGCGGGCATGATCTCCGCGGCCGCGGTCTGGGTCACGCCCACCCGCACCCGTACGCTCTCCCCGCGGGCGGCCTGCTCCGCGTCGGCGGCGACCGCCTCGACCTCAGCCAGCGCCCGCCGGGCCCGGCGGCAGACCGCCTCGCCCGCGGGGGTCAGGCGTACCGCCGCCCGCCCGCCCGGGCGGTGGAACAGCGACTGCCCTAGGGCCGCCTCCAGCGCCGAGACCTGGTGTGACAGCGCGGACTGGGTGAAGCCGAGTGCGGCGGCCGCCGCCCGGAACGAGCCGAGTTCGGCGATGGCCAGGACCGCCTGGAGCTCGCGCAGGCCCAGCCCGCTTTTGATCGGCTGCATCGATCGCAACTGCGGCATTCTCTCACTTTAACCCAAGTATCCCTCATATTAAACTGGCTAGTGCCACGAACGAACGGGGGAGGAAGCCGTGCTGCGGGCCACCGGCACCACCACGAAAGGCAGGGTGTTCCGCCTGCTGATCGGCGCACTGATCCTGGTGAGCGCGGCCGCCCAGTTCGCCTTGGTCCCGGTCATGCCCGTGTACGCCCGCCAGCTCGGCCTGTCCGGGTTCGAGCAGGGAATGGTGCTCGGCGCGACCGGGCTCGCCACCCTCGTCGTATCCGTGCCGGCCGGTGCGCTGTCCGACCGGTTCGGCGCCCGGCGCATCACGCTGGCCGCCAGCCTGCTGATGGCGGCGGCGACCGCGGCGCAGGCCCTGGCCGGCAACTTCCCCGCCCTGCTCGCCGCCCGGCTGGCGTTCGGGGCCGGGTACGGCATGGTGTGGACCGCCGGCCTGTGCTGGCTGGCCGGCGCCATGGCCGGAGGCCCGCCTGCCCTGGGCGGCTCCGTGGCCAGCGCCGGAATCGGCGGCGTCGCCGGGCCCGCCGTCTCCGGCGCGCTCGCGCAGAGCCTCGGGCTGGCTGTCCCGTTGCTGGTCACCGCGGCCGGCTTCGCCGTGATCACCGCCGGGCTCGCCGTGCTCCGGATGCCGCCGGGACCGGCCGCGCCCTACCGGGCCAGCCCGCGCGGCGAACGCCCCGCATCCAAGCACCGTGACCTGATCGGGGCGGCCGCCGCGGTCGTGACCGCCGGGCTGAGTACCGGGGTCTGCGCCCTGCTCGTCCCGGCCCGGCTGCAGGCCGCCGGGGCCTCATCCGGGCAGATCGGCCTGGACTTCGCCGCCGCCGGGATCTTGTTCGCGGTCGGCAGCGCGCTGACCGCCGCACTCGGCCGGCGGGCGGTGAACCTGACGGTAACCTGCGGCGGCATGCTCGTCGTGGCGGGCGCGCTCTCCCTGGCCGTGGTCGGCTCGACCCCGCTGCTGCTCGTCGCGATGCTGTGCGTCACGACCGCGGCCCGGTCCGTCCTGTGGACGGTCAGCTACCCGCTGGCCGCCTCGGCCGGCGCCAGTAGCAGCGCCGGTGGCGGTGCCGGTAGTGGTGCCGGTAGTGGTGCCGGCACCGGCCTGGGCACCTCGGTCGGGCTACTCAACGTCATCTGGGCGGCCACGGCGGTACTCGGCCCGCTCGGGGCCGGGGCGGCCGCCGGGCACCTCGGCGTCCCGGCGGCCTTCGGGCTGACCCAGGCCGTCTGCGCCGCCGCGCTGGCCGTCACCGCCGTGCTGGCGTGGCGCGGCCGGCGCACGTCAGCGCGGATCCGCCGGGCGGGCCAGGTTGGTCACGGATTCCAGGCCGAGGTCGAACACGGTCTCCGTCTGCCCGGCCGAGCTGAGCCGTAGCAGGCCGGTGTCGTCGAGGGTGCCGACCGCCGCGGCCGCCAGTCCACGGAGGCCGAACGCATGCAAGCAATCGTCCTCCCGCCCCGGTGGCACGCACAGCAGGAAAGACAGGCACGGGAAGCAGGTGATCCACCGCTCCAGCGTCACCCCGGCCGGAACCGGCAGCGCGTCCAGGTCCAGGCTCACCCCGAGCCGGTTGCACTCGAGCAGCATGGCCAGCGACCCGACCAGGCCGGCCATGCTCACGTCCTTGGCCGCCGCCACCCAGCCGCTCTCCGCGCCCTCGGCCAGCAGCCGGACGTCCCCGCCCAGCTTGGTGCCGCGCTCGTCGAACGAGGGGAAGAACGGGAAGTCGGGCCGCATCTTCCCGTCCAGGCAGCAGCCGACCATCAGCGACTGGCCGGGCTCGGCGGCCTGCGCGGACAGCGGGTAATCGGCCCGGCCGAGCCCGAACGCGGACAGCCCGGGCGGCCCGGCGGTGACGGTCAGGTGGCCGCCCACCACCGGGACCTGGTACAGGCCGGACGCCCAGCGCATGCCCTCGAGGACCTTGCGGATGATCTCGCGCGGACCGGTGACCGTGTCCACCAGGGCCAGCGGCCAGGCGCCCATGGCGGCCAGGTCGTTGAGGTTGGTGGTGACCGCGGCCACCCCGGCGCCGTACGGGTCGGCCGCCACGAACGAGGGGAGGATAGCCTCCCCGCCGACCACCAGGGACACGCCCTGATCGGTCACGACCGCGCCGTCGTCGCCCGGCCCGGCCAGCCAGTCGGTGCCCGGGAAGACCTCACTGACCAGGCCGATCTCGGCCTTGGCCGTGACGCCCGGATGCTTGCGAACGGTCCGGGCCAAAGCCTGAAGATCGACGCCCATCGCCGGGCTCCGTTCTTGCACTAAAGTGGAGGCATATCTATTATAGCGTTTATGCCCGGTCCTGGTTTCCTTGACCTGCCCGTTCGCTCCGCCAAGCCGCGCAGGACCGGTATTACCCATGTACTCGACCGCGGAATCCCGCTGGCCCAGGCAACCGACCTGCTGGTACAGAACGAGTGCTACGTGGATGTGTGGAAGTTCGGCTGGGGCATCGCCTACCTCGATCCGCAGCTCGCGGCCAAGCTCGACCTGCTGGCCAGGCACCGGGTGCTGGCCTCGCCGGGCGGCACGCTGCTGGAGATCGCCTGGGCGCAGGGCCGCGCGCCCGAGTTCCTCGACTGGGCCGCCGACGCGGGGTTCCCCTGCGTCGAGGTCTCGGCCGGGACCGTCCCGATGCCGGACGCGGCCAAGCGGGACCTGATCGCGGCGGCCGCGGAACGCTTCATCGTGCTCGCCGAGGTGGGCTCGAAGCACGCCGCCGTCCAGCTGACGCCGGAGCAGTGGGCGTCGGCGGCGGCCGGCGACCTGCAAGCGGGTGCGACCTGGATCCTGGCTGAGGGCCGGGCGAGCGGAACGGTCGGCATCTACGACTCCTCCGGCGGCATCCGCGAGGACGTGGTGGACGCCCTCGCCGCGTCAGCCGGCCCGGACTGCGTGGTGTTCGAGGCGCCCCGCGAGGACCAGCAGGCCTGGTTCGTCCGCCGGTTCGGCCCGGACGTGAACCTGGCCAACGTGGCGCCGGAAGGCGGGCTCGGGCTCGAGACGTTCCGGCTGTCGCTGCGCGCCGACACCTACGCGGCGTGGACGCCGGGGCCGGTGCCGGTAGCCGGGGCCTGACCACGTGAACCTCGCCCCCGCCCAGTACCGCGAGGTCAGCGTGGCCGAGGTGCCGATGCCGCTGGAGGAGGACGCGCTGCGTAGGTACCTGACCGGCCGGGACGTCTACCGGCGGACCCGCTACGTCATCGCCCGCAACGGGGACGCCAGCATGCTGGCCGAGGTCCGCAAGCAGTCCGAACAGCCGCTGTTCTCGCCGGTGACGACGGTGACCGTGCTGGCGCGGGCGGAGGAGACCGTGCTGGTCGAGGCGCCGGACGTCGACACGGCCGTGCCCACCCAGCTGGCCCGGGCCGCGGCCGAGCACGCGCCGGGCGCCCGGTGCGTGATCGTGCGCGGGCTGTACGGCCACGTCAGCTTCATCCTCGACCCGGCCCCGGTCCGGATCCGCGTGCTCGAGGTGGTCCCGCCCTGGCCGCCCAAGCTGGTCGACCAGCTGGCCCGGGTGCTCGACGTCGCCGAGGACCTGCCGCCGGTCGAGCTGGTGCCCGAGCTGGTCGACCTGAGGGACCTGGCCGCCCGCCGCCCCGCCTCGCGGTACCTGTTCCCGTGCCGGGCCGGACAGGGCGCCCAGGACCAGGCCCTGCTTGCCCCGGGGGGGACGACCCCCCCGAGCCCTCCCGCAGCGAAAGTTTCGTACCTGGACGAGATCCCGCCCCGCGAGCCGTGGACGCTGGTCGGGTGCGCCCGCTCCCGGGCCATCCACGACTGGTTCTACGGCGACGAGGTGCCGCAGGTCGACATGTGCCCGCGCAACCTGGCCGGGCGAGAAGAGGTCGGTGGCCCGCTGCTGACCAAGTGCTGCCTGCTCGAGGACCGGGTCGCCTGCGACGGCGACACGGTGGTGGTGCCCTGGGGAGCCAGCCTGGCGCAGATCAAGGAGGGCCTGCGCCTGGCGGTGGCGGCCCGGGCCGCCCGAAGCACGGCGCGATGACCGACCGGATCACGGATTCCGTCCTCTACCGGCACCTGTGGGGGACCGACGAGGCCCGGGCGGTGCTCGGCGAGGAAGGGCGGCTAGCCGGCTGGCTCGAGGTGATCACGGCGCTGGCCCGGGTGCAGGCCGAGGCCGGGCTGATCCCGGTCCGCGCGGCCGAACTGATCGCGGAGCACGCCCGCGCCGACCGGATCGACCTTGGCTACGCGGCCGAGCAGACCCGCCAGGCCTCGCACTCCATGCTGGGCTTGATCCGCGCGCTGCAGGCCGTGCTGCCCGAGCGGGCCCGCGACTACGTCTACGCCGGGGCCACCGTGCAGGACATCACCGACACCGCGACGGCGCTGGCGTTGCGCCGGATCGGCGGCCTGGTCTGGCGGGACCTGCGGCGCATCGAGGAACGGCTGCTCGCCCTGGCGGCCGAGCACCGGGACACGGTGATGGCGGGCCGCACGCACGGGCAGCCGGGCAGCCCGGTGACGTTCGGCTGGAAGGCCGCCTCCTGGGCTGACGAGATCCGCCGCCACCTGGACCGGCTGCGCGACGGCGCGCCCCGCTGGCTGGTCGGGCAGCTCGGCGGCGGCGCGGGCAGCCTGGTGTTCTACGGAGACCAGGGCCTGGCCGTGCGGGCCCGTTTCTGCGCCGTGCTCGGCCTGGCCGACCCCGGCATCTCCTGGCTGACGGCGCGCGACCGCGGCGCGGAGTTCGCCGGGCTGCTCGCGCTGATCTGCGGCACGCTGGCGCGGATCGGCGGCGAGGTGTACGAGCTGCAGCGACCGGAGATCGGCGAGCTGCGCGAGGCGGCCCCGGACGGCACGGTGGGCAGCATCACCATGCCGCACAAGCGCAACCCGGAGGCCAGCGAGCACCTGGACACGCTGGCCCGGCTGGCTAGGTCCAGCGCCTCGGTGATGGCCGAGGCAATGGTCCAGCAGCACGAGCGCGACGGCCGCGGCTGGAAGGCCGAGTGGGTGGCGTGGCCGGAGACCTGCCTGCTGGCCACCGCCGCGCTGCACATCGCCGTCGGACTGACCGAGGGACTGATCGTGGACGCCGCGGCGATGCGGGCCAACCTGGCTCGTTACGGCGGCTACCCGGTCAGCGAGCGGGCGCTGGCGCTGCTCACCCCGAGGATGGGCGCGCGCCAGGCCCAGGACGCGCTGCAGCAGGTTCTTGGCCAGGGCGCGGCGTCGGGCCTGACGGCGGAGGAGATCCTGGCCCGTTCGGCCCTATTTTCCGCGGTCGAGGCCAGGGAGCTGACCGCGGCGCCGGACCCCGGCCGCTGCCCGCAGATGACCGACCTGGTGATCGCGCGGGCCACCGCCGCCCGCGCCGCCGAGCCCGCGGAGTGGCCGTGATCCCCACCGCAACGGTCGAAGCGCAGGCCCGTGCGCTGCCGCGAACGCCGCTGGCCGTCCTGCCCACGCCGCTGGTCGCCGCGGAGCAGGCGATGAGGACGGAGGGACTCATGCTCGATCCGGTCTACACGGCCAAGGCCCTGGCCCTGGCACCCCCAGGCCAGACGGTCGTCTTCTGGCATACCGGCGGTGTCCTCGACGCGGTCGCGGCCGCGCAGGAGGCCAGCTCATGACCACGGTGAACCCTGCCGCCGCGGGCCCGCCCGCTGGACCGCCCGCGGGGCCGCCAGCGCCCGAGCTCGTCGCGGCCGGGTTCGAGCTGGAGAACGCCGACGCAGGCGTCCTGCACCGGGGGATGAACCTGGCCGACATCGCGCACCTGCTCGACCTGAGCGCGACCGGGGTGATCCCGCCCGATGCGGCCCGCCGCCTGCTCGCGCTGCTGCTGGAGACCATGGACATCCCGGCCGCCGACTTCCCTTACAACCCGGCTAACGGCGAGCCGTACAACTCGCGCGAGCGGTACTTCGTCAGCCAGGCCGGCGACGTGGCCGGCTGGCTGCACGCCGGCCGGCCGCGCCGGGAGGCGGTCCGGGTCGCCTTCCGGCTGCGCCTGCGCGACGACCTGACCAGCCTGATCGAGGCGTCCGCCGAGCTCGCGGCGGAACTCGCGCGACGGAGCCGCGAGCACGCCGGCACGCTGATGGCCGACCAGACCTACCTGCAGCACGCGCAGCCGTCCACGTTCGGCCACTACCTGCTGTCGTTCGCCTTCCCGGTGCTGCGCGCCGGGCAGCGGCTCAGCGAGGCGCTGGCCTGGACCGACGCCAGCCCGGGTGGGGCCGGCTGCGTGAACGGCAGCCGGCTGCTGTCCGACCGGGCGTACGTCGCGTCGCTGCTCGGCTTCCGCAGCGTCGCCGAGCACACCAGGGACGCGATGTGGCAGGTCGACGGGCTGTTCGACATGGTCGGCGCGGCC
>WNGR01017355.1_pt1 | contig 12639 bp, 9 predicted proteins | sample 5407581 | NCBI WGS metagenome assembly WNGR01 (sample SAMN13153383, study PRJNA577476) | soil metagenome | isolation source: 80 cm soil or saprolite under Garry oak tree replicate 2 | place: USA:California | collected 2016-06-15 | reverse complement strand
TTGATCTGCAGGTAGCGGAACTCACCGCCAAACTTGACCGTGTGTCGGCCTCGCGCTTTCGAAAAAGTGTCGGAGACGTGCCAGGTGTTGTTTGGCTGAAATGTCGTCAGCGTGTTCACGCCGAGGGAGAAGTTGTTGAAGTATATCGGCGGCACCGTCTCTGGAAATCCAGCGGGGCCCGAAGGGATGATGCCCAATGTTCCTGGGCCGGTTTTAAACCCCAGATCCGAGAGTTTTGCGAAGCTGCTATTTGGCTCGTCCGTATGCGTAGCTGTCCGGAAGAAGCTCAAGCGAAATTGATTCACCGAGGTCGTGCTAAGAGATTTGTTGTTGTTTATGACGATCTGCTGTGCACGAGTTTTCGTGACGCTGGAAAAGCCTGGCACGCTGGCGTTCAGGGCATTGAAGTTATTCGCGTCGTCGAAGTGATAATAAAACGACCAATCGCCGGTCATCTTGTTATTGAAGTCTACCCTTTGTCCGTACTTGTTATCCCCAATCCTGTTCCTTTGGCTGGCGTCCGCGAAATTTCCATTCCCATCGCCTAGGGGGATGTAGGGCAGTATCTTGATGGCGGGTGTGGAAAAAGCGCTCGATGGGATTACGCCATTGGGAAAAACACAGCCGGTGGGGCTGGTATAATCGGTAGTGTTGCAGGCTGGCGTGGAATAGGGCTCATTGTTGACAACCGTGTAGCCCAGTCGGCTCGTGAGCGCGTCCGCCCAATTTAATCCACACGTAGCACCCCCGGGGCAAGGTTGACTGTTCACTAGCAGTGGGTTGCCGCTGGAATCCGCGAAGTCCGCCGGAGTGAAGATGCCCTTCTGTTGGTTGGCCGTGGGCACCGTCACCGCACCCGTACTGGCTCCCCTGACCTCGCGCGCCCCCTGATAGTCCGTGAACCAGAAAAGCTTGTTTTTCCAGAACGGGCCTCCCACTGCGTAGCCGAACTGGTGACGCCGCAGCTCCGCCTTGGACGGGTCGAAGAAACCTCGCGCATCGAGTGTGTCGTTGCGCCAGAAATAAAACGCATCTCCGTGGATGCCGTTGGTGCCGGACTTGGTAATCGTGTTCATCACCGCGCCGCTGAATTTTCCATACTCGGCATCAAAGCTGTTGGTGATCAGCCGGAATTCCTCCACGGAATCAAGATTGGGGATCAGCCCGGCGCCCAGGTTGCGCCCCTCGCTCACGTCGCCGCCGTTCACCAGAAACGCATTGGCGGTCTCCCGCTGGCCATTTACGGAAAGGTTGCCAGCGTTCGGCGAGTATCCCCCCGAAACCGACCGGTCCTGCTGAATCGAGCCGGAAGTCACCGGCACCACTCCTGCTTGCAGGCCGAGGAGGTCCAGGTAGCTGCGGCCATTCAATGGGAGCGCCAGCATTTTCTTCGATTCGATCACGTCGCCCAACTGCGTGTTTTCGGTCTGGACCTGCACGGCATTGGCAGAGATTTCGACCACTTCATTGACACCCCCAACCTCCAGCGCGACGTCGATGCGCAATTGGTCGTTCACTTTCAGGTCGATATCCGTCGTGTTGTACTGTTTGAATCCGGCTGCTGTCACCGTCATCTTGTAAGTTCCGGCCGGCAGAGCCAGGATGCGGTAGGAACCGTCTGCAGCTGAAGTTGTTTCCTGGCTGAAATTAGTTTGAACATTTGTGGCTACAATGCGCGCGCCTGCCACCACGGCCTGCGAACGGTCATGTACCACACCGAGAATCGATCCGGTCACGTCTGCGCGCACCAGGGCACCGCTGGTTAGCATTATTAAAACGATTAAAATGGGAAAGAAAATACGGAAATGGTGCTTGCTCATCGGGACCCCCAGTTGGCGCGGAGCTTATGACGAAGTGTAGTGGAAGTCAAGTGGGCCGAACTAACTTTACTTTCTTTCCGCGTGGACAACTCCGGCGGAGCGAAGTCGGTGCCACTTCGCCCAAGCTGACAAGAGGCGAGCAGCCTTCGTCGATCGGAAGGGAGGCTCAGGGAGGTATTCTTTGTTCAGATGAACCCGGTTAGATCAATGAATTTCTCGACGAAGGGGCCAGGGTAAGTCCTGGGTTGACCAAAAGCCAAGCGATCGCGCCGAGCCCGGCAATGGCAGCCGCGACGTAAAATCCCGTGTTCCACCCAAATCTGTCCGCCAGGAAAGGAGTCAAGGACACGGTAATCATGCCGCCGATTTGATTTGCCATGTTCATGAAGCCGGAGAGCGAGCCGGAGGATTTTCCGCCGAGATCTGCGGAAACCGCCCAGAACGAGCTTTGTGAAAGATAGAGAGAGCCTGCGCCACCGGCCAGAACAAAGCTCGCGACTCGTGCATCGTGGGCAGCGGACCCAAAAACAAGGAAGGTCGCGGTAAGGATGAAACCGAGGACGGCGATGCTGCAGCGACCCAGTCGCGAGCCCAGATGTTTAGTCACGGTGTCGCTGATGGCTCCGCCAAATGGGCTGCAGACCGCCATAGCTAGAAAAGGCAGCGTTGCGTAGAGGGCGCTAGTCTTCAAGTCCAGGCCCCGCACTCTGGCGAGATAGAGATAGAACCAGCTAAAGAAAACCCAGGCGACGTAGCCGAAGCAAAAATACGCAAGCGAGAGAATCCAGACATTGCGGCTCGACAGGATGCTGGACCATGAGAGCAGGTTTCCTTCGTTCGAAGCTGCCGATTTCGGAATCCCCTGCTGAATGAGTGTGAGCTCATTCGACGACAAAGAAGGATGCTCATCAGGCGTATCGCGTGCGACCAGAAACCATACGGCGCCGACGGCAAGCCCGATTAGCGAACTGATCAAGAAGGACGAGCGCCACCCGTAGCGCAGCATAACGAAGGAGATGAGCGGAGGAGTGATCCCCGCGCCGATGCCGACACCGGCGAAAATGATCCCGTTAGCCACGCCGCGTTCGTGACTAGGGATCCAACGCGCGACAAACTGGTTGGAAGCGGGATATACGATGGCCTCGCCGGCACCAAGGAGAAAGCGAATCACCACGAGGACCACCACGGTATGGCCAATGTTGGGAGAGATGGCTGCCGTCAAGGCGCTAAAGACGCCCCACCACAGGACTCCAAGAGTAAGCATTCGCCTGGGACCAAAGCGATCGGCGAGCCATCCTGCGGGAGTTTGGAAGAGCGCATACCCGAAAAGAAATGCGCTGAAGACAAGGCCGAGGCGGATGTTGCTGATGCCGAACTCCTCGGAGATCTTTGCGCCCGCGATGGAAAGATTCACCCGGTCGAGAAACGCGACGGCACTCAGGACAAAAAGCAAGAAGACGAGAAACCAGCGTACGTGGCTTGTCGGCTGTGAAGTCATTGACAGATACTCGAGTCGCCTTCCAGCATGCCCAACTCGCCGGCCCTCAAATGACGCATCCCGCCGTCACGCGGTATGGGATTTGAAGAGCTGGACAAGTTGTGCGGCGATGATTTTTTCTTCGCCGGGTTTCAGCATGAACGAGTTCATGCCCAGGCCGCCTTCCGATGAACCGAGCACGATGGAGGGCTTGCCATTTCGCAGCGCGCTGGCGGCGTCGTGGGGAGACAGAGAAATCTTGCGCGGATCCCAAAAAATGCGCATGTGCGGGACATGATTGGCAACGTCGGGAACGTTGAAGGAGGTTGCCACTCCGGGAACTCGCGCAACCTCTGCGGAAACTGCGTCCAGGCGGCGCCACCATTCCTTGTCCAGCGCGGCGTGGTCTTCGTTCAAGTAGCATTCCAGGGCTTTGACCATGCCGATGATTTCCTCCTTGCCAACTTTCATGCCGCGGCCAAGCGTATCTTCATGCGGGCTGTTGTTGAGCAGTGCGTTGGCGATCAATTCTTTTTTGCCAATGAGCAGCCCGGCGCATTGCGGTCCGCGGATGGCTTTGCCGCCGCTGAACGCGATAAGGTCGTAGCCCATGTTGGCGTAGTCCCAGAGATGCGAAACGGGCGGGGTGTCCGCCGCAGCGTCGTTGAAGGCGGGAATCTGGTTTTCATGCGCGAGCTTTACCCATTCGTCGACTTTGATTTGGCCGGCCGCGTTGGCAAAATTCGAAAAGTGCATCATGGCCGTTTGTGAATTGATGGCCCGCTTCACGTCCTCGCGCGATTCCACTTCGACCAGTTTGACGCCGGTAGCGCGTAACTGATGATCGAACCCGTTTCGGTGCGACTTTTGAATGATGACTTCACTTTTCATGCCGGCGAGATCCGGCAGTTGCTCGATGAATTTGGGATTGTTGCCGGTGAGAATTCCTGCGAGGCCGGACTGCATGCCTGCCGCTGCGCCGCAGGTGACAATCGCATCGTAGTCGGCGGGAAGCTTCAGCAGTTCCACGACGCGCTTTCCCGCGGCCTGTTCCAATTCCACGATGGAAACAAAATGTTCCGCCGCAAGGGCCATAACGGCTGCGACTTCCGGACGGGGGAGTGAGCCGCCCAAGTAAGTCATGGTTCCTTGGCCGTTGATCACGGTGGTGACTCCCAGCTCTTCGTAAACGTTTCCTGTGGCGCCAAAGCCAGTGAGTCTTTGTTGCGCTGGTGCCGGAAGGAGGGCTGTCAAGCCTAATACTCTGCGCGCGCTAAGCATCATGCCCCCAAGCACGCCAGCGCTTCCGAGGAAGTTTCGCCGGTTCAAAAAATTCTTGATGGTCATGGGGAACGCCTCTCATCCCTTCCGCGTGACGGCGGCAATACAATTGATTTCCACCAGCGAATTCCCGGGAAGTGCGGCAACGGCTACCGTGGTTCGCGCGGGGCCGCCATTCGGGAAATAAGTTTTGAAGATTTTGTTCATGCCATCGTAGTCGTCGATCTTGGTCAGATAAACGGTGAGCTGAAGAATGCTGTCCATGGTGCCGCCGCCGGTCTCGACCAGAGTCTTGACGTTGTCCATCACCTTTTTGGTGTGGGTCTCGATGTCCATGGGGAACTGCCCTTCGGGATCATGCGAATGGGCTCCTTGGCCAGCGATGTAGATGGTGTCGTTGTGTATGACGAGCGGGGTGATGAACCCGGTTCCGGCCGGCTTGCCTTCGTAATTGAGTTTCTTCACGCCTGTTGCAGCTTGCGGAGAGGCCGCTGCGCTGACCCGAGCCCCGGAAACGGCAAACCCCGGAATGAGTGCGGCCAGCCTTGTTGCGAAACCACGCCGCGAAGTCAGAAATGAAAGCATTGTTCCTCCTTCTTGATTGGTTCTTCGTTCCGTTCTTTCCAACTGCCCTTACCCTCAACATCGTTGTGCTGCGAAGCCATGCCTGCTTCCGTCACGGCAGGGCAAAACTGAAAATGTCGCTCCCCGCGGCGATCGCCACATATTGTTTCGAGTTGATGGCGTAGCTCATCGGGGATGCGGCGATGTTCTGGCCGGTGTGGAAGTGCCAAAGTGGCTTACCCGTCTGCGCGTCGACGGCCTCAAAGGATTCCGCATCGTCACCGAAAAAGACAAGTCCACCGGCCGTGGTCATCGTTCCGCCTGCAGAATGGCCCCGGCCTGTCTGGACGTAGCGCCAGGCGGGCTTGTCGCCGTCGACAGAATAGGCCAATAAGATTTTCTGGTTGTAGTCACCTTCGCTGTGACGGGCACCGGTGGAATAGTACGTTTCGCGGGGCTTGAATGCTTGGGGTTTCAAAACCAAAACGCTGCAAGACTCGAGGGCCATGAAATAAAAGAGTGAAGTCTCGGGATTGTAAGAAGGCGCGTGCCAATTGGTGGCCCCGACCATGCCGGGGCAAACGCGCGTGCCTTCCGCGCTAGGCTTGATTTCCGTGCGGATGGGGCGGCCTTTCTCGTCAATTCCGGTAGCCCAATTCAGTTTCTCGGCGAAGCGCATTGCGGAGAGAAATTGGCCGTTGGTGCGATCGAGCAAGTACAGAAAACCGTTTCGGTTTGCTTCGATGATGAGTTTCCGCGGCCGTCCGCGGAACGTTGCGTCGACAAGGACTGGCGTCTGGGTTGCGTCATAGTCAAAAAGGTCGTGCGGGGTGAACTGAAAATACCATTTGAGTTTGCCTGTGTCCGGATCGAGTGCGAGCAGACAATCGGTGTAGAGGTCATCGCCAGGGCGCGGGGCACCGTCAAAATCGGGCGCAGGATTGCTCGTGCCCCAGAAAATGGTGTTGAGTTCAGGATCAAACGTGCCTGGCATCCAGGTGGTGCCGCCGCCCAGTTTGTAGCTTTCGCCCGGCCAGCTCGAGGAACCGAATTCGCCGGGGGCCGGAATGGTCCAAAAACGCCACGCCTCCCTGCCGGTCTCCGCGTCATAAGCGGCGACAAAGCCGCGTACGCCGTCGTCGCCTCCAGAAGTTCCTACGATCACTTTATTTTGCACGACCAGTGGCGCGCTAGTTGCGCCGTAATTTGGGTTGCCATCGGTGTAAGCGACATCCCAGAGAAGATGTCCGGAGCGGGCGTCCAAACAAAGCAGATGCGCATTGTCCGTTTCCATATAGATGCGTGAGCGCCAGATGCCGACGCCGCGATTGTGATGTTGCGAGGCGTCGTCGATGAGTCCTTCGGTGACCGGACGCGAGTAATGCCAGAGAGTCCGTCCCGTTTGGGCGTCGAGGGCGAATGCGTCGTTGGCTGCGGTGACGAACATGATTCCGTCTACGACAACAGGAGTAACTTCGAGGTTGCTGGAGCTCGATGCGTGAAAGACCCACTGGGCGCGGAGCTGCGCGACGTTACCAGCATGGACTTCGCGTAGAGCGCTGTAGCGGCGGCCAGTGTAATCCCCGTTGTACGACAGCCAGTTTGTAGCACTCGGCCTTGACAATAATTGGGCGGGGAGCACGTCAATGGTAGTGGTCAGGGAAGTCATCCGGTCGTCCTGGGAGGACAACGGCATCGCTTTCAAAAGCAGCGCAAGTAAAAGAAAAATGGTCGCCATCGGGCCATCGCTAGAGTTTTGTCTCCTCAGCGACAATCGGAACTTCGTCACAATGAAGGCGGCTCCAAAGAATGAAACTCATATACTACAAGTCGGCGGCGGGAGGCCAGAATATTTCACAACCGGCCGAATTTGGCCACGGCTTCCAGAATCGATTTAAGCTTCTCTATGTAGGCATACATCGAGTGCTCCTTGAAGTCCATTTCCTGCGCTAGTTTTAGAATCTGAGGAGCGATGCCCTTGGGTACAACCACTACGCCATCGGGATCGGCGGTGATGATATCTCCCGGGTTTACCGGTACGCCGTCGCAAGTCACGGGGATATTCGAGCCGGCAAATCGGTAGTGGCTGACGGACGTCGAAGGGACAACGCCGAGTGCGTATACCGGCGTGCCCATCAATCCGCCCATGCCGGCGATGTCGTTTCCATCTTCCACCACCATGACGTAAACGGAATTGGGCGTGCCCGTGTCGATGGCCTGCAGCATGCCTTTGAGGGCGTCAGGATCGTGATTGGCATCCTTTTTCAGCGAAACGGTGAGTGCATAACCTGCGAACCGTGTTTGAAAGATCGGGCGCATGCGATGGGTCATATACATCTTTTTATTGGCAATCTGTTCGAGGGCATCGGACACGGAGGCGACCTCCACATGGCGAAAACCATCGAGCAGAGATGCCTCATCTTTCGCTTGTGCTGCGGGCAGTTCTTGTCTTGCCGAAGTTTTCGCGGCATGTGCTAGAACCAACAGGCTCAGAGTGACCGGCAGACTCAAGAACAAAGCGACGTCACGACGAAAAAATCGAAGAGTTAACACAGACCCTCCTTGCACTTAAGACGCGCACTTTAGCATCTTTGGAAGCATTCGGAGAAGTCTTTTGCGTTGCTTGCGGAAGAGTTGATCCCGTAAACCGAATTGCTTAAGATCGGCCATGCCTAAGGAACGAAGGAAGCGGTCTGTCTCAGCGGAAGTCTTGATTCGGTTGACGGCAGTGTCTTGCTTTCTTGCGATCGCTGCCGTTCCTCTTAGCGCGCAGAACAGGCCAGGTAGGACCGCGTCCAAAACGAACGCCGTGAGCCTCATGGAGGCCAAGGCGGCTTTTGACACCGCATGTGCGTCGTGCCATGGGCTCGACGCACGCGGTGGCGAGCGCGGACCGGACCTCGTGTCCCGCTCCGAAGTCGTGCGCAAGACAGATGCGGAACTCCGCAAGATCCTGACCGATGGAAAAACCTCGGCCGGCATGCCATCGTTCGCGTCTTACGCACCCGCCAAACTGTCGGCGCTCGTTGACTATCTGCGTTCGCTGCAAGGCGGCAGCAAAATGCCCCCTCTCCCGGGTGATCCCCCACGCGGAAAGGCGCTGTTCTTTGGCAAAGCGAAATGCGCGGAGTGTCATATGATCAGCGGCCAGGGTGGGTTCTTTGGTCTGGACCTCACTTCCTACGCAACGAGAATGGGTGCCGATGACATTCGTTCCGTGATCGTCAATCCCAACAAAGATCTCGATCCCCGACGCGGCTTGGTTACTGTCATTCTTGCCGATTCGACCACGCTTTCCGGCATAGCACGCAACGAAGACAATTTTTCACTGCAACTACAGACTCCTGATGGCGTGTTTCATCTCCTAAACAAGTCGGATATCAAGGACCTGACTTATACCGGACGGTCCGCAATGCCTTCAGACTACGGCACTATCCTGTCGTCTGGGGAACTCGACGACTTGGTGAGTTATTTGCTCTGGACATCGCGGTCAGCCAGTGTCCGAAAGGCGCAGAGCAATCGTGAAGACCGGGACGAGGAATAGCAATTGAGCCGGGGGATTGCGCGCTAATGAGGTGGAGATTTTCAGTGGTCCTGTTGTTTTCCGTTCTTTCGTTAGGCGGGGTTTGTACCGGACCGCAGAAACCTAGGCGTGAATTTCAGCTGCAAGCGAATTCTGACGATTTTTGGACACTCGTTGACCGGGAATCCAAGTTATCCACCGTGGCGTCCGGCTTTGGTTTTACCGAAGGCCCGGTGTGGGATCCTGCCGGCTTCGTGATTGTCAGCGACGAAGTCAGTAACAAGATTCTTCACGTATACATGGATGGAACGAAAGAGGAGCTCGTTTCTCTCGGCGATCCCGACGGCAACACCTACGATCGCCAACAACGACTCATCGATTGCGCCAGCGTTCTGCGCGCCATCATTCGGATTGACCGTCAAGGTGAATATGAAGTTCTCGCAGACCGTTTTGAGGATAAACGATTCAACAGTCCTAATGACGTCGTGATGGGTCCCGACGGCGCGCTTTATTTCACCGATCCGACACTCGACCTTCCAAATGGACAAAAACAGGAGCTGCCGTTCCAGGGCGTCTATCGCCTCGATTTTTCAGGAAAGGTGACTTTGCTGACGAAGGAATTGTCGCAACCGAACGGCCTGGCATTTTCTCCGGATGGCAAGCGTTTCTACGTGGATGACAGCGAGGGTAGGAACATTCGGGTCTTTGATTTCACCTCCGAACACACCTTAGCCAACGGGCGAATTTTTGCGCAGGAGCCGGGCGGAAAAGGCGACGGCGTGCCGGATGGAATGAAAATTGACCAGGCCGGGAATATCTACGTCACCGGCCCGAAGGGAATCTGGGTTTGGAACCCTGTGGGACGCTACTTGGGCACTATTGTCCTGCCGGAGCAACCTGCGAATTTGGCTTGGGGAGATCCGGGGTACGCCACTCTTTACATCACCGCGACGACCTCAGTCTACCGGTTGCGCACCAAGTCGCACGGCTTCGTGCCATATTTATCCGTTGTGCCGTAAAACCTCGCCTTTCAGGGCGGGAATACAAGGCATCCGGTGATCTCCTTAAAATGCTAGAGCGGGGTTGTGCTGCTCGATGTACTCCTTCAATATGCTGATGGGGGCACCGCCATAAATAGCAGCGAAATACGATGGCAACCAGAGAACGTCTTTACAATACCGCTTTTCGATGTCAGGTCCGTGCCGAATTTCACTTGACATGTCAGCGAACGATAAGACGGTCGGTCTTAATGTCGGGCTGTGTTCGTTCGTTACGCTAAACGACCGAACGGGAATTGGTAATCCTCGTTTGTTCCAAACGTCTTGCGCCTGAACGGTGGCCCACTCGGAACTAATCGCCTGGGTTCCGATAGAGCGTCATGCGCTCATGATCTTTGCGAGCGAGAATGGAAGCTCGGCTTCACGAGTCTAAGCTTGTGGTGCAGTTCAGCCACTCGATACTGCCCTGAGACCGGTGTCGATTCAGGATCTGCGGGGCGTCAACAGCCTTAGCAGCTAACAGTTTTTTGCATTTTCCCCATCAGATTTTTGTATCTAGAACAGAGGGCTAAACAAGGTTACCTTTACTGTCGGGGATCAAACGATTCCAACGGGCCTCATTGCATGAAGAAGGGAAGGAGGCATTCCAACGTGTCGCAAACAAAAATCGGATTCTACGGCCATGTGAAGCAGTACCACCACCTGAAGGCCGAGATCGATCAAGCCATTCTCGAAGTGTTGGAAAGTGGAAGTTATGTCCTCGGGCCGCAACTCGTGAAGTTTGAAGAAGAACTTGCCCATTACATGGGCAAACGCGAGGCCGTCGGGGTGAACTCCGGCACCGATGCCCTCCTTCTCGCGTTCCTCGGCCTGGGTCTCGGCGCGGGCGACGAGGTTATCACAACTTCGAACACTTTCTTTGCAACTGCGGAAGCGATCTGGCTGGCCGGCGCGACTCCTGTATTCGTGGACTGCGACCCGAGAACGCGCAACATCAATGTGACCAAGATTGAAGAGGCCATCACGTCAAAAACCCGTGCTATTGTGCCGGTCCATTTGTATGGGCTCCCCGCGAGCATGCCCGAGATCGCCAAGACAGCCAAAAGGCACGGCCTGTTTGTCGTAGAGGATTGCGCTCAGGCCATTGGGGCGCGGGGCGATAGTTTCGCCATCGGTGAGCTGAGTGATGCGGTTTGTCTAAGCTTCATCATCCAAAAGAATCTGGGATGCTTTGGTGACGGTGGCGCGGTTGTGACCGACAATCAGCAGCTTGCTACGGAAATTCGCAAGCTGCGCAACCACGGCTCGCTGAAGCGCTCCTATCACAGCATCGGCTATAACAGTCGTCTGGATGATATCCACGCGGCTGTCCTGCGGGTCAAGCTGAAACGGGTTGACGAGTGGAGCCGGAGACGCCGCGAACTGGCACAAATATACGACCGAGGTCTCGCCGGAGCACCTTTGACTTTGCCGTTCACTCCACCGGGTTACGAGCACGTTTACCATCTTTATGCGATTGAGTGTGATTTGCGGGATGAGTTGCAGACGCATCTTGCCTCGAAGGGAATCACGGCACTCACCCACTATCCAATTGCGATTCACCAGCAGGAGGGGTTCTCCTGGGGGCGCCCGGCTCGGGTCCATCCGCTGCCCGTCACTGAAAAATCGGCTGCCTGCGTTCTCTCGCTTCCCATGTATCCTGAGCTGACGAACCAGGAGGTCGAGCGCGTTAAGGAAGAGATTTTGAACTGGAGCACCACCCATCAGGCCCTCAGTGAGCGAGCGGGCTGAGGACTGTATCCACGCGGATGTGAAGAAGAGTAATCGGAAGTTTGCTCCAATCTGCGATTAAAGCAAGGTAAGCCCATCATTAGGGGACGTGTACAAACTCAGTCGGGATTCTTGGGCATCGGGACGAAGGCTCGTACTGCAAGAACATGAGCCTTCGCACCGGGCGTATTCTGGTTGTAGAAGCCGACCGTGCAATTGGGGCGAAAATAATAGGCGTCTCCCGGCTTGGCAGGATGCAAGCCCTCAACTCCATCCATCCCCCCGCCTGCAGCTATCTGTCCCTTTCCGTCCAGCACGAGATAAATCTCTTCTGCCACTTCGTGATGATGCGGAAAGTTGGTCCCGCCCGGCTCGAAGTCCATCAGGAAAAAGTCGGCGACGGTATAGGCGGCGTTGATCCGGTCACGCACGCCCGTGTGCGGCCCGATGAGAAGCTTATACTGCACAGACTGCGGATGACCCTCCACTGTCTGTTCCTTCAGTTCGCTAAGATTAGCCACCGCTAACTTCGCTTGTTTCGCAAGCGAGGTTTCAGGAGAAACTCTGACGGTGATGACGACAAGCTGGAGCTTCTGATCGGACGGATTCGACACGCTGTGTCGAACAGTCGGAGGCACATATGTGAAATCATTTTGGGCCAAGAGATACGATTGTTCGCCGTAACGCAAGACTCCGCTGCCGTTGGCGACGAAATAGAGTTCTTCTTGACGCGGATACTCGACTGTCTGGCAAGCGCCGTGCGCCTCGACCGTCACTTCTCCGAAGCGGGCTACGCTAAGCGGAAAGCGGGCCTCAACGTCCCCCTCACCAAAGATCGGAGTGTAATGGCAGGAGTTACTTGTCAGGTCATTATGCTGCTCGCGGACGGCAGACGCGTCTCGGTACAACCAAGTCGGTTCGACTTTCCGATCCTGAGGTGGTAGTGCCGCCGCCCCGATTGCCAAGAGCACCGCTGGGAACGTCCGCATTTGCGAGTCCTCCACTCTATTCGTAACCGCTCCCAATCCGTGCGAACTATACCAAACACCGCGCCAGATTGCGTTCCGCGTAATTATTTAGCGGGTGAAGAAGCGCTCAGCAACGTGCAGGGTAATGCGAGCCAAAGTCAAGAACGTAAGATTTTGGAGATCTGAGCAACGCAGCAAGGCTAGGCAAAGGGTCGGCGGCTCGTTGACGACTCGTGCG
>WNGR01006895.1_pt1 | contig 12640 bp, 6 predicted proteins | sample 5407581 | NCBI WGS metagenome assembly WNGR01 (sample SAMN13153383, study PRJNA577476) | soil metagenome | isolation source: 80 cm soil or saprolite under Garry oak tree replicate 2 | place: USA:California | collected 2016-06-15 | reverse complement strand
CACAGTGCCTAAGATTGTTCCCGTCGACCCGCTTTGACCGAACCCGCTGGCGACACAACCTGTCAACATAACAACAGCGAGCAAAAGACCTTTGAAATTCATCACACCCTCCAGGTAATAAGTAGTGCCAGAGTTGCTTGTCCGCCTGCTTCTTGCGAATTACACGAGAGGCTCCAGACGCTTACTTATTTGGTAGTTCGAGTAGTAGCTCTAAAGCGAAATCGTTCAGCCACAGCTACAACTGTTTTAGTAATGTGGCGGAACAATACAGACGCAAATAGGCACTGTCAAGCTTTTGAAAATGTTTGTCTATTGGAAATTTCGAAAGGCATCTTATTTCTGCAATGAAGCGATAGCTGGCTACCTCACGCGTAGAAAGGGTGGTACTGCCACTTATTAAGGGTGACCGGAGAGGATACTGCGTCTCTGTCGCCTGGCCAATGATTAACTAATTTGTGGTCCGACCAGATAAGGGCTGCGAGATTAGCATGAAAAGCCATCTGATAGCCAGAATGGGTTCCGGTACGGGTAGGTTGTGGCAGCAAAATAATGGGCCACCAGGTACCTGGTGGGCCCATTATTTTGAAGATGGAAGCTTAGTGCTGCAGCTCTGAACGAGTCACCTGCACCGGCCCAAGGAGGCCGGAAGGCAGGAGCGGCGAGTTTGCTTTGTAAGGGTTGTGAGTCGTGAAGGTGTACTTCTGCAAAGCGCCCGGTTGTTGATCCCCAATGAGCCTGTTCACCCAGAGATTCGTCACCTTGACCTCCAACTTATTCGTGCCCGGCTTCAGCACGTTGGCAACATTAACACGGAAGGGCGCCTTCCAAAGAATGCCAAGAGAGGTTCCATTCACTGTTACCTCAGCGAGGTTTTTTACGTCTCCCAGGTCGAGCCAAAGCTCTGCCCCAGGGGCAAACCAGGCTGCGGGTGCATCAATGGTTTTGGAATAGGTCCCATGGCCGGAGAAGTATTTGACGCCAGTATCCTCACTGTCACTCCATGACCGAAGGCTATCGAACTTTGCCTGGGCCGGTGCCCCTCTGCCGGGCTGAAAGCTGACCTCCCATGCTCCATCGACGGTACCCACTGGCGTTGTGACGAAGGCAGGAACCGTACGTGACGCCCCGTTCGCGGCTTTGCGAAACACGACGAAGACTGTCTCATAGGGCTGGAGCACCAGAGGGACGATTGTGCCGCCACTCTGTATGCGGTAGGAAGCTGGCTCTGTCTTGCCCGTGTCCGCGTGCCATAGCTCCGGAGACTTACCCGTAACCCGGAAGGTCGCATCGACTGCAGCCACGCCATCGGTCCGGTTGTCGACGTAGTAGAGGTCACCATCCGCGATCGCCCGGTGGACGAACAAAAGATTCGTGTCGGCCTTGGGTTTGCTGTAGTCGAAATCCCGCGCGACGGGTATCGACTGCAGTGCATCGCCAAGCTTCTGCCCCCCGTACACCTTTCCTTTGCCGTAGGCGTGAGCGCCGGAATCCGTACCCCAGAGCTCGCTGACTATGCGCTGGAACTCGCCTTTCTTGTCGCCGAGGCTGGGAGAATCGGTTGGCCTATCGCCGATCACCGTAGCTCCGTCATGGACAAGCGCCTGGATCTTGCGAAGCACGGACAGCGACATATGCCGGCTGTATGGATCCAGCGCGAGAACTCTATAGATCATCCCACTGGGAGTCGTTAGCTGCCCATTGCTGAACGATAGTTTGTGAATCAACGCATCGGCATTGATGTAGTCGAAGTTGTATCCCTCCGGCACACCAGGCGATTTACCTGCAAAGATGGCGGTGAGGTTAGAGTCTTCGCCGTAGAAGTAAGCGATATCGGCGACGAAGCGCCCCTGCTGCAGAAGATACGAATTGCGTGCGAGATAAGTGATCCAGGGCTGTGCCTGTTCCGCCCACGTTTCATTGCGGTTGAACCACTGACCGAATGGCCCCAGAGCCAGTCCTGGCGCTTTATCGATCAATGGTTGATGGACAGAGGTGTGGATGACGAAGCGATTCAGCCCCATGGAGAGCTCTTTATCTGCTGTCGGCTTAAGCGTCTCCGGCGACCACGCCCATGGACTCGCGGCAGCCGTCATGGACTCGGCCGCAACGAGATTCTGCCCATAGATATGCGCCACAGAGGCCGACTCGCGGATATCGGCGTTGTAGTGGTACAGCTCGGCGTTGACGCCCGGCTGCTGTGTCCACATCGCGGCCATGGGCACGTCGGTATACCGCTTCATCTCCATCCCGTCCCCGATGGTGGCACGGCCCGACTCGTGCGACTCTCCATACACACCCATACCACGAGCGTGGAGCGACTCCGCAATCTGGCCATAGTGGTTCTCAGCCAAGAGATCGGCGATCGTCTTGCGGAAGTCCCACAGAAACCGGTCGCTGCTCTCGGCGCTGTCGACGATCCGCCCGGTAAGTACCGGCAGCCACCTGTCGGGAGCGTAGCCGCGGCGCTTGGTGAACTCGACGATCATGTCATCGGTCCAGTTCTGCGTGCCCGCCTCCCAACTATCTGTGATGACGTACTGCAGACCACGCTTACCTATCAGTTCGCCGGCCGCGCTCTTGTAGTTATCGAGATAGTGTTCGATGTAGTCCTTCACATAAGTACGGTTCAGCTTATCGACCTCAGGGCCGGTAGCCTCCGGCGGAGCCGGATGATTGGTGATTCCGGTAAGCGAATAGCCCATGCGGAGCACAGTCCAGCGACCGGGGGGCGGGGTCCAGTCAAGCGTGCCATCAGCACGCATCTTACCCGTGAGATTCATAACATCGGTCGACGCGATGGCAAACTTCGCCGGAACAGCAGGCGTGGCATAAGTATAAAGATCAGGCAGAGCAGCAAAGGCGGCCTTCTCTTCGAAACGGTTCACACGCGCACCCGCGTGAAGCTCAAGCTCCGCAATCTCATAGTCGGTAGCCTTAGGAGTATTCGCAACTCCTAACTCGCTGAGATCGATGTCCATGAGAGCAGGCGGAGGCGCCTTCGTCAGGAAGCTGAGACGAAAGAAGCGCGCATTGACGGTGGCGAAGGACAGCGTGTGCTCAACAGCGCCAGCCGTGGGAAGTGTAACGATAGGACGGAAGGTTTGACCGTTGTCTGAGGCTTCAAGAACCGGACCATTGCCGGTCTCACCAGCAAAGATGGCGAGAGGGTCGCGCGGACCGCCAAGCGCGAATGTCACTGCCTGGATGGATTGAGCCTTCGGAAATTCGAATTGGACCCACGCCCTTTGACCTGCTGGGGCGATGGGAAGACGGGCCGTAGACATGAAGTCATGATCGAAGAGATGCCCGACATCCAGGTTGCCACCGCTGGACGTAATCTTAGGATTCAGTTGCAGAATGGGCACCTCTGCAGCCGGTTCGCGATATGCGATGACGGCGCTGTCTGCGTAAAAGTCCTTCACTCCAGGCAGAACGACACCCGCCATCTGTCCCATTGGGTCTTGTTGCGCAAGGTTCTGGAATGGGCCCGTGACGGGCGAAGGCGACGCGAGAGTACCATGGTACGGCTGACCACCCTGGATGAAGGTCTCGGTCCAGACGAACTTCTTCATCGCATGCGACGGCTCTACCCATGGGCCTCCACTCTCACTCCAACCAGGCGAGCCCGCAATAGCCATCTCGAGTCCGAGCTTATCGGCCTTCTGCGCCGCGAAGAGGAAGGCATCCTTCCACTCCGGCGTCATGTAGATCAGGCGCTTGTCGACAACCTTCGGAGTATTCAGCGCTGCATCGAAGTTCTGGAACCCTCCGATGCCGACGCGCTTCATCCAGTCGAGATCGCTATCGATTCCCTCTTTCGTTATGTTGCCGTTCATCCAGTGCCACCATACGCGTGGCTTTGCCGTGTCAGGAGGCGTCTGAAAACCGCGCTCCAGTGAGTCACCCTTGTCTTGTCCCAGGGATAAGCTGTTTCCAATTGCGGCGGCCAAAGCTGTCGCCAATCCTAACTTCTTCAGCATGGTGAACGTAGTCATTGAAGCTCCTTTTGAGCTATCGCAGTGAGTTGAGGAAACGGACTGACAACCTGGGCCATGGGAGGAGGCGTCTCTTTACAATGTGAAACTATTTATCAATTGGTGTTCAGCGCTGAGAATAGTAGCATGACGATGCGAGCGCAGGCGAGGGTTATGTCCGCCGCCTAAGCACCTTTCGAACAGGTCCGACCAGCCGTCTTCACTGCTGAGTACTTACCGAGTCCTGATCATCCACGACGACGTTCAGGATGGACACCACGGACCGCAGCCCAGGCGGATTTACTTAGACTCGATGACCAACATCCAAGCAGACAAAGTAGATGAGTGAGGCAACCAAACGCCGCGCCTCACTCTTGGCCTTACAGTGAACCGTTGGTGCTTGTCGCTGCAGTGGGAGCCTTCATCGTCACCTTGAAGGAGTACGTCCCTGCCGGAAGGTCAAAAGAATCGGGACCAGTCGAACGCACCTTCGGACTGCTGCCAAGTGGTCGTCCATCAAGCGTCATCGAATACGCCTTGGAAGATTCGGCAGGCAGCGTCGCCATCGAGTTAGGTGGAACAGTCACATTCCAGATGACATCCTTACCCATCGCCGTCCAATCCGACCTCACCGCCCCGTACGGCGAGTCGTAGGTGAAGTTCAGGCTGCCAAGCCGCGCATCGAAGTTGGGATGCAGATAAATGGTGTGAAAGCCTGAGTCGGTGGCGAGCGTGTCCACCCCCGCCGCGTAGCGATACATCCACTCCGCGACTGCCCCATACGCGTAGTGGTTATAGGAGTTCATGCTCGGATCTCCCATCATCTTGTCGCCGTTCCACCGCTCCCACGTGGTGGTTGCGCCATGTTCAATGAGGTAGCCCCACGAAGGATACTCCGTGTTCAGAAGCAGCTGGTACGCCACGTCGCTATGCCCCGTATCGGAGAGCACCGCCAGCAAGTAAGGTGTGCCCAGGAAACCCGTTCCCAGCAACCAATGGTTCTCCTCAATCTTGCGAACCAGCTTCTCTGCTGCCGGTGCTCGCAGCTCCGCAGGAAGCAGATTCATGTATAGCGCGAGGACATAGCCCGTCTGAGTCTCAACAACCGCCTTGGCCTTGTCGCCTTGTGAGTCCGGTGCGATCGTCGGCGGGGGAATGCTTGGAAACTTGTCGACCGCTCCAACAAAGCCATCCGAGCGCACATACTCCTTGCCGAACGCAGCCTTGATCTTGTCGAAGAGCTCGCCATACTCGGCCGCCTTCGCAGACCGCCCGGATGCCACTGCCATCTCCTTCATCAATGAGACGTCGTACGCCCAATAGGCTGTGGCAATCAGATCCTCGGGCGTCGTCTGTGTCGGTGTAAGCCAGTCGCCAAACGGAATGCCCATTCCGTTTCTCCAGAGATAGTCTGGGTTCTTCTGACGAATCGCTCCCAGATAGCTCTCCATCGCATCCCAGTTCTCTTCGATCACGCGTTTGTTGCCAGACTGTATCCAGCCCGTCCACGGGATGATGACCCCCGCATCGCTCCAGCCCGGGCCGAATCCGGGATTGGCAGTGATCGTTCCCGGCGCGAAGATTCCATACATCGGCGTCACCGTCTGCGTGCCACGCAGATCACCGGAGAACTTCCGGGTGAATGCATCCAGTTCCATGTTGTATGCCGCAGTGCGCCAGAACACCTGCGCATCTGCGGTCCAGCCCAGACGCTCATCCCGCTGCGGGCAGTCGGTCGGAACCCCGATGAAGTTGGACCGCTGGCCCCAGAGAATGTTGCTCCAAAGCTGATTGACCATCTTGTTTCCGGTCGCAAACTGCGTTGTAAAGGGCGCGTCGGTATGAAATACGACCGTCTTCACCGCATCGAGTCCGGGCTTCGACTGAAGCCCGGTAACCTCGAGGTATCGGTAGCCGTGGAACGTGAACTGTGGCTGATAGTTCTCACCGTCACTGCTCCCCGCGAGAATGAAGTGGTCCGTCGCCTTCGCGGTCCGCAGGTTGTCGACGTACATCGTTCCATCCTGATTCAGGACCTCGGCAAACCTCAGCTTGATGTCGTCGCCGCGGCGTCCCTTGATGTGCAGCCGCGGCACGCCGGTCAGGTTCTGGCCGAAGTCATAGATGTATACGCCGGGACTAGGACTGGTAATGTTCTTCGCCGTCAGCACCTTCTCTTCGCGGATGGGTTGGAAGTACTGCGATACAATTCGCGGCTCCCTCGGCGAAATCAGACTGACAGCGTTCCATCTGTCATCGGCGAATGACGCCTCGTCCCACCTCGGCTGAACCCGTCTCGCGTCATAGGTCTCGCCGTCGTAGATCTCGGCGCTAAGAATCGCAGACAGATCCGCCTTCCACGATTCGTCTGTGCTGATCCACTCAACTGAACCATCCGTATGCTCGATCCGCAGCTGCGCCTTCAGAGCGGGAGGCGTACTCCCATAGTTGTTCCCCTGCCGGAACCACATCAGCGGCGTGCTATACCAACCCGGAGCAAGGTAGGCCGAAATCGCATTCTTGCCCGGCACAAGCTGAGCCGTTACGTCGTACACCTGATAAGGCACATGTTCGCGATAATCCATCCACCCGGGCGCGAGTATCTGGTCACCCACAACCTTCCCGTTGATGTGGAACTTGTAAGCTCCCAAAGCCGTGGCGTACAGCCGAGCGGAAGCAATCGCCTTCGATTCAGCGAATGTGCGGCGCAGCATCGTGACCGGCCCAGTTGGCCACGGATAGCCAACCGCGCTGCCCCCTGCCTCTGGAGACTTCGGCGTGAACCGCTCCGCCGTCTTCCACGAAGAATCGTTGTACTGCTCCATAGTCCATTCGTCGCCCGCGTTCAGTGCAGCTTTCCATCCATCCGAGGCGCTTGTAAGCACCTGCACCGAACCGTCACCCATTACAAGATAGAGCGACATGCTCATCGGGGCCTGCGATTCTATCGAGCCCCTTCGGCTGCTCCGCACATCGAAGTGCGTGATGCCGATGGCCAGTAGATTCCGTCCTTCGTGAAGCTCTGCCGTAACATCCTTGCTGACGTAAGTGCCCCACGGCATCTGCTTCCATGGCGTCAGATGCTGCGCCTCCAGAACCTGCCTCCCGTTCATCCACGCAGCAGCGGTGTCCTGACCGGTCGTGTAGAGAACGGCGCGCGTTACAGGCTGCTTCAGATCGAAGCCGAAGCGGAAGTCATGATGCGTGTCTCCGGATGATGTGTAGTCCGGCACGGCAGCATTCGTAATCCATACCGCTCCCGCCTCGCGAATGCTGTGCAACTCCGGCGACTCGTAACTGATCCACTTGCCCTTCCACTCCGCAGGCATAAGCAGGCCGGTCTCCCACCAGCTGGTTGCGCTCACTGGATATGGCTTTCCTTCCTTGTCCCACACCTTCACCCGCCAGTAGTAGCGCTTCTGTGCCTCAAGCGGAGGACCAGCATACGGCACCCCGGCAGATTGCTCCGACACGACGCGCCCGCTATCCCAGATGTCGGCCTTCTTCGCGCCGCTCATGTCCGGCATGCTGGAGACCAGAATCTCGTATGCTGTCTGCTTCGCGCCCCAGGTTTTATCCTGCAACCGCCACGAGAGCACTGGGTTCGCCGTATCGATTCCCAACGGCTCAACCAGTGAGTCGCACTTCAAACCAACCGGCCTCGTATCGACAGCAGTCGCCCCCCATGCAACGGTGGAAAGCGCAAACAGAATCGCGGGCGCGTGGATAGTCCGGTAGAGCTGACTTACAAGCTGCATTCTCTTCATACGATCCTTCGCACCTCAAGAAATGTCTTAGTTTCGTTACGACGGATAAAGATACGCCTTACATGTCATATCTGGAAACTATTTCTATACCGACATTCTTGATGTGCCTTCAACATGGAACGCAAGATTGAATCCGAGACCCTCTCTAGGCGCGATCGAGTAGGTTCCATCCCCACTGTGGACCAGATAGCCGCTGACCACCAGCGTCCGCACGATTCGATAAACCGTGGTCTTCGCGAAGCCGGTCCTCTGGTGAATCTGCTCGATCCGCAATCCATCCGGCGCCTTACCCAGAAGCTCCAGTATCTGCACAGACTTCAACAGTACGGGAACGATGTACTCCCGATCCAGCTCCGGCTGCAAACGTCTCGCTCTCTCCGTCCTGCTTTGGTCCACGCAATACTTGCTGTTCGAAATACCGATACTTATTGCTGCCGACATTGTGTCCTCCCTGCTACTACTAACCAACCCTCAACAGACCTGAACAAAGCCAAGCTCCAGCAGCCTCGCCAGTTTTTCGAGCTGTCCTGCAATATGTCCTATGCCAATGGCACAGTGATGCGCTGGGCCGTGTGAGTTCCACTGCTCGACGAAACGCCGCGCCCCCAGGGGGAATCGGTATCGGCTATTCGTGTTGCCAATCTCCAGAATCTCTCCCGCAACGCTCTCACCCTCTGCAACCAGCAACTGAAAGCCATGCCCTTTGTCCTCGACGACCGCCAGCAGCGTAACTGGCCCGTGCTTCACGGACATCTCCACCGAGAGACCGTTTCCGACCTTCCCGTGATAGACCTGCAGCGGCCGCACCTTGATCTTGTCCTGGGCGATTCCGATATGCCCCGGTCCGTCGTGCCCCATCAGAACAAGGTCCGCGGCGAAGTCCATCGCATAGTATTCGGTGAACGATCCACCAACGCCAAGCAGATCCATGATCTTCATGGCAATCGCATTCTTGATCTCATACTCGCCAGCGACCGGAACGCCTCGACCGGTTAGCATAGAGGTTCCGACGATGATCGAACTCATCGTGTCTTCGTTCTCGGGAATGCCACTCCCCTTGTAGAAGTAGGCCAGCAGATCGATATCGTTGCTCTCAACGAAGTTGTCGAGAGCAACGGACGTTCGCGCTGCTCGTGCAAGCTCGGCCGCGGAACAGTCCTCCCCCACCTCGAAGAAATCCCTGAACTCACGAAGCTTACCCTGTATGGAGCTCTCCGTAACGCCCGCCCGCAGAGCGCTTAGCTCATCCACCTCAAGCATCTCCACATGGATACCGAAGCGCCCGCTCACCTGCGTCAGATCGGTCGCGATATCCAGCATCCCACTGTAGTAGTGACCCATCAGCCCCAGCCTGCTGTGTGCAAGGGCATGCGCGACCTCAGCCGCGCGTAGCCACTCCTCCAGTTGGTGCCAGCACTCCGGATCGTCGTGCAGCATTCCCGTCACCTGATGAAACGGCAAGTCTAGACGCCTGAGGACATTGGCAATCTCCGGCATCGGACAGGAACTGCAATACGCCAGCCACTCGCCCGTCATAGCTGTCCGGTTGGCCATCTTGTTGAACCTCTCATACTCAATAGCCGAGGCAGGCTGCAGGTTGAGCAGGATCACGGGAACCTTCGCGCGCAGGATGACAGGCAGCACCGTCGCCGACAGCGCATACGTCGCCACGTAGACCAGCAGAATGTCGATGTCATTGCGCCTGCAGGAGTGTCCGGCGTCAATGGCCTTCTGCGGCGTATCGACAAGTCCTAGATTGAACGTGATGCGAGACGGCCCTGAGATCTTTTGTTCGACCTCTGCGAGGTAGCCCTGAAGCCGCGCCTCCAACCCTTCAAACTGCTCCCAATAGGCGTCCAGACCAAGCCCTATAAGCCCCACTCGCAGATGTTTGTAGTTGCTATTCATCGTCTTTCTTTCTCTTGTTGATGGGATCGCCCAGTAGTTGACGAGGCGCCTGCCATAAAGAAGACCTCCTGCATCATCGCCTGGGCCTCACCCGGTTGAAGGTCGAGCACTGGTTCAAACAGCGGAGCCATCTTCTCCTGCCAGCGCAGATTCACCTCGCTGGCGGCGAGACGTTTCGTCAGCTCGCCATAGTCCGCCACATGCATATAAAGAAACAGCTGCTGCCCACGCCGGAAGATCGAGTAGTCCGTGACCCCGAACGACTCCAGCTCCGCCAGCAGCTCAGGCCAGACGTGCCGATGAGCCTCGTCATACTCCTCGGTCTTACCCGCTTTGATTCGCAACTGGAAGGCAACTCGCTGCACGATGCTTCTCCCCTTGAATACAGCTCACTTGTACTGCACCACGGCCACTTCAAAGGGCTGCAGCGAAATCACTCGCCGTTGCAGCTTCTCCTCTGCAGCCGCGTGATCGTCGGTCGAAGGCGCCACCAGAGATACGCTCGCGCCATCCGCCTCTACAGGTAACGTGAGCTGTCCGGCACGATTGCGTTTATTGATGACCAGCAAGGTCTTCCCTCGCTTGGTCTCAAAGGCCTGCACCGAGTAGTTCCGATCGGGATTCGTCGTCTCTACCAGTTTGTCCCCAGGGCCGAAGTTGTCCTTCAGCAGCTTCAACACCCAGAAGCGAGGATTAGGCTCGGCGGTCTCATAGTTCATCATGCTCACGCTGGGAAACTGCGAGCGATAGCCGACCAGCTGCGACTCACCCACTACATCGATGCCCAGCTTCGCCGTCTGCGCATAGATATACGCGTACATTGCCCCCGCAAGATTCCAGTAACCCTTCGGCTCCGGCTTGGCAACATAGCCTGACTGCCGGATCTCCTTCTCGTCCTCGCTCAGAATCACTCCAAGCTCATTCAGGTCTGTCTTCGTCTCAGGAGAGTAGCGCTGACGAATCTGCTCCACAAAGCGAACCGTGTTGAGAAAACCCTCCGCCTGATCGAAGAAGGTGTACTGCCAGTCCGCCAGTGTCTGCTCTGGAGTGGGCGTCGCATAGAAGTGGTAGGTGATGAAGTCCAGCGGAACGCCCTTCTTGTGATTGGCCGGGTTCAGAAAATACTCAAACATCTCAGGGCTCTCGCTTGGATGCGCCAGTGCAAGCCCCATGAACTTGATATCCGGATCGACCTTCCGCATCGCCGTCGTCACCGCATCGTAGAACTTCGTGTACTGTTCCGGCGTCCAGTGGTGTTCGAACTCTATCTCATTCAACACCTCCCAATACGCCACCTTGTAGTGGTGGCCCGACTCCCACCGCTTGCCATTCTCATCCGTGAAGCCGCCCTTGGTGTACCAGCTCAGGAGGCGCGCGAAGTACTCTGATACCTCCTTCATCGAAGGGTCGCGCAGCTCTGTACCCTGCGTATAGTCCCAGAACACCTGATTGGGATCGTCCGGAAAGGTCACTGGCTTGTCCGTCTTGTACATCCATGCAGGAATGGTGCTGAAATTCAGAATGACCGAGTGCCCCTCAGTCGCCTTCATAAAGTCATCGAGCGTCGGATCGATGTGAGAGAAGTCCCACGATGTCTTCCCATCCGCCGGCGCGCTCAACTCCGCGACTGCCTGCCGCGGATAGGGTAGCCAAGGCACATAACGCACGTAATCAGCGCCCAGCATATGCAGCGCCGCAAAGGAACCGTCATGAAGCTTGGCTCCGCGAAGCAGCTGCGGATTCACCACCACCTGCAGCGTAGGAGTCGACTTCGAAACCCTGATGACCTTCGCCCAGTTGACCTTGATCTCGTCGGTCTTCGCCGGCTCCTGAGCTCCCGCGCTGTAAACAAAGAGTAGGGCAGCGGTAAAAACAGATAAAGCGCGCTTCGATTGTCGATGCATATTTCTTCTCCCTTGCGAATCCAGCTAACCTGCAGCAATGTACCCCTGCAATGATCGAGCGCAGACTAAGACGCTCTAGAGAATGATGGCGAGATGATTTTGCGTTTCGACATACTTTCACGATACGAAATCACATCAAACCTGATTTCATCTAATGGATAGCTAATTAACAGGCATCCGTCCTGCCCAATGAACGCGACGGACGCGATCTTTTTCTGCTGCTTATTTCACATCATGAAATGCTAAGATTATGCCCGACCTGGGTAGAGAAAACATGCAAGCCTCCAATCGCAGTCGAAGAAGCCTCCGACGCCGACTACACGATCCAGTCTGTAGCCCGCGCCTGCACCATCCTCAAGTGCTTTGGCCGCGATGGATCAGCGCTCAGCCTCAGCGAAGTAGCCCTCCGCAGCGACCTCAGCAAGCCCACCGCCTACCGCATGCTGGTGACACTCGTCGAGTGCGGAATGCTCGAACGCCGCGAGAAAAACTCTTACCAGCTTGCAATGTCTCAGTGGCACCCGAAGAAGTTCCGCCTCGGCTACGCCTCACAGAGCGAGGAGTTCTCCTTCTCCCGCCTGGTCTCGGAGAGCATTCGCAGCAGCGCCTACGACGCTGGTGTAGACCTCATGGTCCTCAGCAATCGCTACAGCCCGAAGGCAGCAGTGCGCAACGCGGAGATGTTCGTGCGCGAGCGCGTTGATCTCGTCATCGAGTTCCAGACCAATCAACAGAGCGCGTCCATCGTGGCCTCGAAGCTGATCGAGGCGGAGATTCCCATCATCGCCATCGACATCCCGCACCCGGGCGCCCACTACTACGGAGCCAACAACTACCGCGCCGGACTCATCGGCGGTCATGCGCTCGCCCAGGCCTGCGTCCACCGGTGGGGAGGAGCTGTCGACGAGGTAATCCTCCTCGAGCTCCCCATGGCTGGCCCTCTACCCCGCTCCAGGCTGACCGGCATCCTCGCCGGCATACGAGAGATCCTGCCCAAGATACCCGACCAGCGGGTTCGCTTCGTAAACGGCAACGGCCGCTATGAGATCAGCCTCGACGTCATGCGGAAACACCTCAGAAAGAGCAA
>WNGR01006330.1_pt1 | contig 12643 bp, 12 predicted proteins | sample 5407581 | NCBI WGS metagenome assembly WNGR01 (sample SAMN13153383, study PRJNA577476) | soil metagenome | isolation source: 80 cm soil or saprolite under Garry oak tree replicate 2 | place: USA:California | collected 2016-06-15 | reverse complement strand
TAAGCCCGGCAGCGCAATCCTCTAGAGAGACGCCGAAGACCCGACCTGCAGCGACCGCGAGCAGCGCATTTTGCACCATGTGTAGACCGGGAACCGGCAACTGCGCGCGGCAGCGATGCGCCCCCTCCAGAAAGGTGAAATCCGTTCCGCTTTCGCTCTGGGTTATTTCACTGGCGCGAATTGTCCCGGCAGTTGTGCCAGCAAGGATGACTTTGGCGCGCGCGCGCGCGGCGATATGCTTGGTAAACGGATCATCCGCATTCAGAATGACCGTCCCGTCAGCGCTGACAGCTTCGACAAGGGCGCCTTTCTCCTCCGCGATTGCCTCGCGCGATCCCATAAACTCAATATGCGCGACGCCGATGTTTGTGATCATCGCCACGTCCGGCACAGCCAAGCTCGCCAACACGGCGACTTCTCCGGGATGATTCATCCCAATCTCCCACACGGCGACTTCATCCTGGGAAGTCGCCTCTAAAATGGTTCGAGGAAGGCCAACATGATTGTTGAAATTTGCTTCTGTTTTCGTGACGCGAAAGCGGCGCGCAAGCACGGCCGCGGTAAAATCTTTAGTGGTGGTTTTGCCGTTACTGCCGGTAATCGCGACGACTCTGAGCGGGAGTGACTTTCGATAATTAGCAGCAAGCGCTTGGTACGCTTGCAGAGTATCTCGCGACCGAATAAGCGGGAAATTTTCCGGAACTTTCCCCTCCCAATTGGATTCCACCATCGCACCGGCCGCGCCTTTCCTTGCCGTGGCCTCGACAAAATTGTGACCATCGAAATTTTCGCCCCGCAAAGCGACGAACAATTGGCCGCGCTTCAGCGTGCGCGAATCAGTGCTGATTTTGTCGATCACAATCGTTCCGTCCCCGAAAGAAAGTGAACCGCCAGCGAGCTTCGCGATTTGCGAGAGCGTGGTTGGATTCATAAGACGGACAATCGATTCATTAAAATTCCAGCGGGTGGTCCGCGATCGCGCGGCGCGCGACTTGAATATCATCAAACGGGACCGTGTAATCCGCGAACTCCTGGTAATTTTCGTGTCCCTTGCCCGCGATCAACACCATGTCGCGCGGCTGAGCCAGCGCGACGGCGCGACCAATAGCTTCCGTTCGATCGACAATTTTTTCGTAGCGACTGGAGCGAAAGCCCTTTTCGATCTCGGCGAGGATGGCGTTCGGGTCCTCTGTCCGCGGATTGTCGGAGGTAATGATGGCGTAGTCGGCATATTGATCCACGATGTCGCCCATCATCGGGCGTTTTTGCCGGTCGCGATCGCCGCCACAGCCAAAAACCGCGATCAAGCGATGCGGCTCTAGTTCGCGCAGAGTCCTGAGAACGTTCCGAAGCGCATCGGGCGTGTGCGCGTAATCGACGAAAACCTGAAATTGCCGCTTAGCTGGAACTAACTCCAAGCGCCCTGGAATTTGCGATGACTTACCGATGCTGAGGACGGCGTCGCGCAGACTGATTCCCAGAGCATTGGCGGCTGCCAGCGCCGCCACTGAATTTAAGACGTTAAACCGGCCGATGAGCGGAACGCGAACCAGGTAACTTTTGCCGCCGGCTTCGAGCTGATAGGAGGTGCCGCTGAACTCGACGCGAGGATTTGAAGCGCGAAAATCCGCGCGCGCGCCTCTGCCATAAGTGATCACGGCGACATTCTTGTCGATCTTGTCGAGAAGCTGCTCGCCATACCGGTCGTCGATATTCACAACTGCCATCGGTTTTCGTTTTTTCTGCTGAGCGCCGAGTTGAGTAAAGAGTTTTGCCTTTGCATCGAAGTAGCTCATCATTGTGCCGTGAAAATCGAGGTGATCCTGGGTGAGATTCGTAAAGACCGCGACGTTCCATTCCAGGCCGCGTGTTCGGTCCTGGGCGAGCGCGTGCGAGGAAACTTCCATCGCTGCCGCCCGACAACCGGCGTCGCGGATTTGCGCGAGCAGTTCCACTAAATCAAGCGACTCCGGCGTCGTCCGAATAGCTGGCAAGACGCGTTCGCCAATTTCGTAGCGCACCGTCCCAATCAAACCGCAGCGCAGGCCTGCTGCTTCACAGATGTGCTTGGTGAGAAAGGTGGTGGTGGTTTTTCCGTTGGTGCCGGTAACGGCTGCCAATTTTAATTTCCGAGCCGGATAACGGTAAAAAGCTGCCGAGAGATCGGCGAGCGCAGCGCGTGTATTTTCGACGACAAGAAACGTTGCCCGTGGATGGCTTCCCTCGTGTTCGGCCACGATCACCGAGGCGCCTTTTTCGATGGCCTGGCCGATGAATTGGTGTCCATCGCTTTTTTCGCCCCGCAATGCCACGAACATGCCATTCCTTTGCACTCGCCGCGAGTCATACGCGATGCTTTCCACCGGGCGATCAATTGTCCCGATGATTTTGCGAATTGGAATCGCAGGGACGAGAGTTTTGAGCAGCATGAGAGTTCAACATGCGATAGCGAAGCATTCAATGGCGCGATGCATTGGTTAAGGCGACTCGCTCCACCGGCGCAGCCCGCCGCGGCGGCCGATCTCGCTCCACGGGTGTCGTTTTTTGGACTGGTGCTACAGGGATCGCTTTGCGAATCTCCTCATGCGGCTCAAGATCGAGATAACGGGCGGCCTTTTCGGCGACTCGGGAAAAAATCGGCCCTGCAACGAGGCCACCGTAATTCAGCTCCGGCTTGGTGGTATGCGCATCGTCGAGCATGACGAGACCAACAAACTCCGGATGCTCGGCTGGAAGATAGCCGACGAAAGAAACCACGTACTTGCCCTGTTCGTAGCCGCCGTTGCGAGCGACTTTTTGCGCAGTGCCCGTCTTACCGGCAATGGTAAATCCTGGAACGGCTGCGGCAGCGGCCGTGCCGCGATCACTTACAACGCCTCGCAGCGCATCGCCAATTTGTCTCGCAGTTTCAGGAGAAATTACCTGGCGCAATACTACCGGGGAAAGTGAGCTGATTACTTTGCCGTCTGCAGCAGTGATGGATTTCACGATGTGCGGCATGATCAATTTGCCGCTGTTGGCAATGGTCGCCATCGCCACGGTCATCTGTAACGGGGTAACTCCGATTTCGTGTCCCATCGGGATGCGCGTGATGGAAATTTTGCTCCACAACCGCGGCGGACGAATCAGTCCGTTAATCTCCCCAGGGAGCTCAATTCCGGTGCGCTCGCCAAATCCAAACCGGCGAATGTATTCGTAAAATTTTTCTTGCCCAACGCTGAGTGCAAGCTTGGCTGCACCGATGTTACTCGACTTAATGAGAATGTCGCGCACGCTCAGATATCCAAAGGCGCGATGATCATGCAGGGCTGCGCCGCCGAAGTTCCAGAGACCATTCTCGCAAAAGACGCTGGAACCAAACCGGAGCTTGCGTTCGTTAAGTGCGGAGGCGGCAGCGACAATCTTGAAAGTGGAACCGGGCTCCATCATATCGATGATGGCCCGGTTCTTCATTCCCTCCGGCTTTGCTTCGGAGCGAAGATTCAAATCGAAATTCGGTCGATTGGCCATGGCAAGAATTTCACCGGTCTGCGGCCGCATTAATATGATGGTGGCTTTTTGCGGGGTGAATTCCTTCATCGCCGCGTCGATTTCATTCTCGATGATGTTCTGTAAGCCTAGGTCGACAGTGAGATGGACCTGATAGCCGTTGCGCGGCGCGCGTTCCTGGCCTCGAAACGGAACAATCTCTTGCCCGACACGGTTGCGTTCGACATAGCGATAACCGTCCTGCCCGCGCAGATATTCATCCATCGAAGCTTCCACGCCCTGAATACCGTGATGCTCAAAATCCGTGAATCCGATGACGTGACAAAGCATGGACCCGTTCGGGTAGATGCGGCTGGCGTCGTATTCGAAATAAATTCCCCCCAAATTGCCGGCACGCAGTTTTTCGCGCAGCGCATTGGCCAGCGATTCCGGTACCTCCCGCTTGATCACGATGTAGCGGCGCTGGCAGTTCAATTTTTCTGCGAGCAACTCGGCAGGGATGTCCAGTTCATTGCTAAGAAGATTAACCACTGCTTGCGGGTTGTTAAGACGGGTGGCGTCGGCCACCACTGTTTCGACCGGTATATTGTGCGCGAGGACTTCGTTGTTCGCGTCAAAGATGATGCCGCGCTCGGCGTAGATGATTTGCTTGTAACCGTGTTTTTCGGCGGCGAGTTCCGCGTACTCGTCGTGCTTGATCACCTGAAGATAGATCAATCGAAACGAGATAACGCTAAAGAGCGCAATGAACCCGGCACAGATCAACGCACAGCGGCTTCGGCTATTCGGGCTCATCGTGCGCCGGATTGGTTGGCCACCGGTTGAATTGCGTTTTCGCCCTCTTGCCGCGGTGGGATTGTCAGCCGGACGATGTTGTTCTCGGAAATTGGAATCATTTTCAAGTAGCCTTCCTTTAACCGCCGCTGCAAAGCTGAGCGCGAGGTCAGCGCCGCGATCTGCACGTTAGTGACATCGTTTTGGGTGCGCAGACTGGCCAGCTCATTCTCGATTGCCTTCTTCCGCTCGCCCAGATGGTAGAGTTGCAGGGTCAGATAGACGTAACTCAATCCGGCCAGCGCCAGAAACGCCGTCATGACGATCCAGCGGGCGAGCGAGGCCGCGTTTACCGCATTGCAGTTTTTTCGACGAGAATGGTGCATTTAGATTTTCCCTGCCACGCGCAGCTTCGCGCTGCGCGAGCGGGGATTGGCGCGTTGCTCCTCCGGAGCGGGCTCCACCGGCTTGGCGGTAATCAGTTTGAGGTCGTAATCGGGATTGCGCTGTGGCTCGGGCCACTCCGGCCGGTCGAGCCATTCCTGGCTGTGATCGCGAAAGAAACTTTTCACCATCCGCTCTTCCAGCGAATGGAAAGAAATAACGGCGACGCGCCCGCCGGTTTGGAGACGCGCCGTCAAAACGCGGAGCCCCTCTTCCAGCGCGCCAAGCTCATCGTTCACTTCCATGCGTAGCGCTTGAAAAACCTGAGTGGCGGGATGACGGCGACCGTGACGCCCGACGGCCTTTTCGATTGCGCGCGCCAGCGGAAGCGTTTCGCGAAAAGGAGATGTCTTGCGCATCTTTACGATCAAACTGGCGATACGCCGAGCGGCCGGTTCCTCCCCGAACTCGCGGAACAGTCGAGTCAATTGTTCTGCGCTGTACTCGTTTACAATCGTCGCCGCAGTGAGCGGGTTTCGCGGATCCATGCGCATATCGAGCGGACCGTTCCGCAGTAGGCTGAAACCGCGCTCGGCATTTTCGAGTTGCCTGGACGAGACGCCAAGATCGAGCAGCGCGCCGTTGATCGCGCCGATCCCAAGTTCATCGAGAACTTTGTCAGCATACCGAAAATTCGCGTGGCGCACAGTGATGCGTCGCCCGAAGCGCGCCAGATGCTCGGTCACATGTCGTACCGCATCGGGGTCTTGATCGAGTGCCACTACATTCGCGCCGGCTTCCAAAAGCGCTTCCGTATGTCCGCCGCCACCACACGTCGCATCAACGATAAGAGAACCGGATTTTGGCGCGAGCAGGGTGACAACTTCCCGGGCGAGCACTGGCTGATGATAAACAAAATCTTCCATTTCCTCCGCCTCCTCTTCGATAAGCAACGGATCGGCGGCCAAGGGGATCGGTCGCTCCAACAACAACGTGATCATAATATTTTGGTGCTATTCATTCGCTCACAAACCAATGACGCTCGCGACATGCTGATAAGTAGGCGTTTCCTCCTCGTGCGCCCGTTTCCACCGTTGCAAATTCCAAATCTCAAAACGTCCGCGACTGCCCACAAGCGCCACTTCGCCTTTCAGCCCAATCTTGCGACAAAGTTCCTCGGGCAAAACAAGGCGCCCCTGTCGATCCGCTGACGCATGCTGTGCGCGGGAGTGCAATTGACGCAGGAAAATGCGGCGATCGCGCGCGGAAACGTTTTCATTTGATTCCGCCGCTGAGCTCATTCGGGCAAACTCCGTCGGCGACATAACGAGCAAGAATTGATGATTCGCCTCGGGCAAAAGAATGAGCTCCTCGGCTTTATCTCGTCGCCAGCGCGATGGGACCGTGACGCGATTCTTCTCATCGATAGAATGCCGGAATTGACCGGCATAGAGCCGTTCCGGTGGAGAAGCAGAGTCCATGCGTCGGGCGGGTTAATCCATTTTAACCCACTTGCCCCCACTTTTAACCACCCAGCCCCGCGATCTGTCAACATAAATTTTGGCATTTTTTAGCCGCCCCCTGACGGCTCCTTTGGGAGTTTGGAGCGTGCCATCTGTGCGGAGCGCGCTCGCGGTGTTTTAATTGGCCGTTGCAAGTTGAGGGTTGAGCATTAAGCGTTCTTCTTCCGACACATGCAGCCGCCCCTTCGAAGATCGACAATCGCCTTCGCGACATTGGTTTCTCTCGTTCCGCTCGGCCTGGCGCAGTCGCCCGAGCCGAGCGCGAGCGACGCCGTGCGCGTGATGATGACGATGAATTCCGATGGCTCGCGTACAGTTTACAAATTTGACGACGCACACCACAAAGCAGTCGCGACCACGACTGGCGAGGATGGCAAGACGCGACAAAGAGTCGATTACGACCTGGATGAATCGGGACGCTTTTCCAGCGGGAATGTTTTTGGACCCGATGGTCGCCTTCTGTTTAAGAGCCGGTACATCTACGACAGCGCGGGCCGACCTCAGGAAGAAACCCAAAGCGCAGAGGACGGCACCGTTCTGCATAAGATCGTTTACTCTTACGATCAGAACGGCAAACAAACCGGCTATTCCATCTTTGATGGCTCGGGCAAATTGCTAGGCCGCACGATTGCCCCAAGCATGAATCCATCTCCCTCGCCAAAATCCCGCGCGAAACGTTCACGCTAGCGTTCGGAGGCGGCCGGATTCAACTCAACGTCTTGGATTCTAAAGTCGAGTTTGAATCCGCTGATCTATTTTCTATCGTCCCAAGTTTTCCTTTCGAAGGAAATCCGACCTGATCCTCTCTCGAATGCTTCAAACTGTTCCGGGTTCTGCTGGTAGTATTTCTGGTGATAAGCCTCGGCAGGATAAAACGTAGTTGCTGGCAGAATCTCGGTGACGATCGGCTTATTGAATTTTCGGGAGCGCCCCAGTTTGTCCTTTGAGGCTTCAGCAATTTTTCGCTCGTCATTGTTGCCGTAGAAAATCGCGGCGCGGTAACTTGGTCCGACGTCGGTGAACTGGCCGTCCGCCTGGGTTGGGTCGATCTGTCGCCAATAAATATCGAGCAACTGCTCGTAGGAAATCTTTGCCGGGTCGTATGTGATTTCGATCGATTCGCGGTATCGTGTTTTTTCAGAGGCAACAAGTTCGTACGTGGGATTCGGTTCCGTTCCGCCGCAATAACCCACGACCGTCTTGATCACGCCATTCGCTTTGTCGAAGGCCGGCTGGATGCACCAAAAACAGCCGCCGGCAAAAATTGCCGTCTTTGTTTTTGAAGATGCGGACGAATCCTCTGCGCTGGCAAAACCCAGAGCGAAGGCCGAGGAAAGCCCGACAATCGTTCCCCAAAGAAACCTTCGCATGATATCGATTCTTTAGACATCGGCACAGTCGGGCCGTTGTGAATAACTCGACTTATTTTGCTTGCCACCAGTCGGGGGACTGTCATAAGCGGTCAGCCTTAATCCAAACAAAAGGTTAAAAAATGGTTAAGCCAGCGGCAGTTATCTTCTTTCGTATTGTGTTCTTGCTTATCGGAATTCTGGGGTTCGTCCCCGGCGTCGCTCCCGATGAAATGCTGTTTAAGATCTTTCACGTCAACGCAGCACACAACGTGGTCCACATCGTTTCGGGGATTATCTTTCTCCTTGCTGCCGCAGCCGGCGCGGGCGCAGCGAGGACGTGGTTTCAAATTTTCGGGATTAGCTATGCGATTGTTGTCATTTGGGGGTTCGCGGTCGGCACTGGCAACACTCTCTGAGTAGTTTCAAATAATCCTGCCGATACCTGGCTGCACGTTGTGCTCGCGGTGATGATGCTGTTTCTCGGCTTCAGTGCTTCTGGCAGCAAAGCGGCAGCTTGATTTTTCTCCTCGGCGTGCCTGCGAGCGAGCTTGAATTAGCTCACCGTCCTGAGAGCCTTCGAGGTTCTCCGCTGATCAAACTCGATTCGTTGATCGATCATCTTGATCTGGAGAAAATCTTCGGGCGCAACGCGCCGTTACATGTCGATCTTGGTTGCGGCGACGTCGGCTTTCTTTGCGCGCTTGCCCAGCGCATGCCCGACAAAAATTTTCTCGGAATCGAACGCTTGAGCCGCCGCGTAGAGAGGACTTGTCGTAAAGCGGAGAAGGTCGACAACATGCGCGTGCTAAATGCAGAAACTTCATACGCATTGCGCTATCTGTTGCCGGAAAATTAAGTGGAAACGTTTTACCTTTTTGTTTCCAGACCCGTGGCCGAAGCGGCGGCGTCAGCGTCGCCGGATTTTTTCGGACGACTTTTTGGATTCGATCACCGCCGCGCTGGAAGAAGGCGGACTTTTGCGTGTTGCAACCGATCAGGTCGACTATTTTCGGCAAATGGAACGGCTCAGCCGCGCACATCCGCAATTTGAAATTGGCGACGTGACGCGGTGGCATCGGCATCCTGCCGATGAAACCGTGGGCTGGAAGCCCATGCCACCTGACGATGGCACCCTCCCGTCAACGAAGTTCGAAAGAAAATTTCGTGAACAAGGCGCGGCGATTCACTGGCTTGAGGTACGTAAAGTTTCGCCAGTGAGGTAGCTTTGCGCTTCCCAACCATTGCGGCGAAATCGCAGCGTGACCGCGCCGGTTTCATCCTGGCGAAAAAGTTTGATCCCTCGTCTTCGCAAATCGGCCGCCCATTCGTCGCTGATTCGTTCGTACTCGGGAAAGTCGCGCGAAGTAGAGATAATTAATCGCGGCCGCACGGCATCGAGGAACAAACCGGAGCCGGATTGCCCGGGATGATGCTGGCCTTTTACAACGACGTCGCTCTTGAGATCCAAACCAGAGGCCAGCAGCGCATTTTCTGTATTCTTGCCGCTGTCCGACATGAACAAAATCGACGCCGATGGCGCAATGGAGAGGTAGATCACATAAGCCTGATCGTCTGTCGTGGGTGCCGAAAACAGACGCGGCGGAAAAAGAACGTGCGGGGTGACTTCGCTTGACAAACGGAAGCTATCTCCCGCAATCAACTCCTCCGGCTTAATTCCGCTTTCTCTAAATAGCCGCTGCAATCCTTGATGAACAGTTGAGCGATCCGGTGCCGGATTATCGACCAAGTGGACGCGAGGAAAATCGCGCAGCAATTTCGCGGCACCACCGATATGGAGCGCGTCGCCGTGAGTGAGCAGCAAACCATCGAGTCGGTTTACTCCCGCCCAGTGTAAATACTCGCGAACCACGCGTTGATAACTGCGGTCGCTTCCGCAATCGAACAACCAGTTGGCGCTTGCCGTTCGCACATGAAGAGCCGCGCCTGCTCCCAGATCCAGTATTGTAATCTGCGCGGCAAGCTTTTCGGGCCAGTGCGGCTGCTGGACATAAAAGTGTCCGCCAGGTAATTGTGCAAACATTTGGACGATCCAGAGAACAAGCTTGGCTAGAAACCAGTTCGCGTTATTGAAAATGACAGCGAGCCACGGCAGCAGCGGTGTTGAAAGAAGCGAGAGCAGCGCAATCGCGAGAACGAAGAATGCGATCGGAACGACCAGCAGGTTTGCGAACAATGAAACCGGCGTAACAAGATGAAAATACCAGAGGATGAATGGCAGTGAGCCGATCCATGCTGCCAGCGATACGGATGCCCCGCGACAAAGCCATTCGAAACTAGAGTGCATCCAGCGACGCGGACCACGCAGCAAGGTTAGCGGCAAAAAAGGATCAGGCGCGGCCCAGCGTTGCAAAAGCCGGAAGAGCGGATCAGCAAACAAAACAATCGCGCCGACGACTGCGAACGAGAGCTGGAAACCTGTAGAAAACAGTTCGTTCGTATCCCAGCAAAGCAGAAAGAAGGCCGCTGCGGCGAGGCTGTTGGCGAGAAAGGCTTTTCGTTCGAAAAACAAGCCGCCGAGCAAAATCGAAGCCATTGCCGCTGCCCTTATGCTCGAAACGTGCAGGCCGGTTACGGCCGCGTAAAAAAAGACCAGAGGAATGACGATTGCAGTCGCCCATTTGCGCGGCAGACGCGCGACTGTCGTTACGAGCATCCATAGAAGCGCGGCGACGATTCCCACATGCAGACCGGCGACAGCGAACAGGTGAAGCGTGCCGGTCTGCTGAAATGGTTCTTCGATGTCCTCAGGCGTTTGATGCCTGAGCCCGAGCACGATTCCGCTGAGAAAGCTTTGCACTTCGGGTGTGTTCTCCAATCCACGGCAAATCGCGTTTTGCATCCAGTTGCGCGACTTTTGCGCCAGCCACAAGATCGGATTCCCACCACCGTGTCGAATGAGCGTTCCATCCTCGGGATAACGAACAAGCAACAGCCGACGAATGTCGCGACGCGCCAGGTAAGAGCGCATGTCGAATTCGCCGGGATTTCGTGGAGGTGCGATCGGCTCGGCCGTTCCAGCAAGTTTCAGTTCATCGCCAAATTCCGACATACCGCGCGAACGGACTTGCCATACCGCACACGTCGGTTCTTTTCTGGCTTCGAGTTCGATTGACTCGAGCTTCAGCAAAAACGTCGCGAACCCGTTCGGTGCGATCTTCGGCTCGCTAATGACGTATCCGGTTGCCGTGAGCATGCGCGGCCTGTTGCCAAGCTGCGCGGCGATTCGTTGTCCTTCAGTATTGCTTGTCTGAAAATTGTGCAGCAGGAAAAAACCGGATCCGACGATTAGATAAGTCGCGACGAGTCTCGGCCAAAAGAACAGAGCAACCGCACAGACCGCGATGAAAATCGCCGATGCGGTCAAGGTGAAAACAGAGAGCGGAAAAAGTTCCGCCAGGATAATTCCTATTGCAGCCGCGCCCGCCAAACCCACGAATGGCTGACGCGGCGCACCCAGCAATCTCATGGATCGGATTTGCTTATTCTGCGGCTCCAGGTACTTCAGGCTTACGCTCGCGGAGCCGGGACAAGTAAGACGGGACGAGTGCTATGTTTGAGCACGCGCTTGGTGGCGCTTCCCACCAGCAGATTATACATCGCGTCGTGCCCATGGGTTCCCATGACAATCAAATCGGCATTAATCGCGTGCCCTTGGTTGAGGATTTCTTCGGCCACGGCTCCGGTCGGTTCATGCAGTGTGACTTTGATTCCGGCCTGCGCAATTTTTCTCTGCCATTGTGCGAGCTTAGACTTTTGCTCTTGATCCTCCGGCACTGGGTCAGCCATCGCATCGAACACAGGGACCGGCACGCCCGACACTGGCGCGAGCTCGGGCATTCCAGCCAGGCCGTATCCGAGGGCGCCCGGCGCCGCGACCACGCTGAGTTCTCTTACGTGCACAAGATGAATCTCGGCGTCGAGGCCTTTGGCGAGTTGGCGTGCCAGATCGATCACTGGCGGTGTTGCATCCGAGAAATCGATCGGAACGAGAATGCGTTTCATGTTCTGCGATAGTCTATCCGGCTGCCTCGGGGTACTGCCAGACTAATTCCTTCATACACAAACCGGAAAGGAGATGCAGAGAGCGCTAGCGCACCGTATTTTTGCGTCGTGCATGATCTTTTCGAGCAACAGGAAGATGCCGACCTTGAGAGCGCCGACAGCGCCGCCCCACTCGCCACACGCATGCGTCCGCGCTCGCTCGACGAATTTGTCGGCCAGGAACACATTCTTGCACCTGGCAAACTTCTGCGCCGCGCAATTGAAGCGGATCGCCTGCCTTCCGTGATTTTTTCAGGGCCGCCCGGCAGCGGCAAGACAACGCTCGCCCGCATCATTGCGGAGATGACACACGCGAAATTCATTCGAATCAGCGGCGTGGAAAGCAACGTGGCGGAAATGCGCCGCGTCATCGCTGCGGCGGCGAATCGCCTTCGCACTTCGGGCCAAAGGACAATCCTCTTCATCGATGAGATCCATCATTTCAACAAAGCGCAACAGGACATCCTTTTGCCCGACGTTGAGACCGGAAATCTCCGGCTTGTCGGCGCCACGACTTACAACCCGTTCTTTTATGTGAACAGTGCGCTGGTGTCGCGCTCGCAGGTCTTTCGACTTGAACCGCTCAGCGTCGAGCAACTCGAACAGCTAATCGATCGCGCATTGGCCGATAAAGACCGCGGCCTTGGAAATTACAACGTAAAGATCGACAAGAACGCGCGCAGGCATCTCGCCAAGCTCAGCGACGGCGACGCGCGTAAATGTTTAAACGCGCTGGAGATTGGTGTGTTGACAACACCATCTGTAGCCGGCCGCGCTGAGGCCGGCCAACGCGAACACGACAAACAACCTCCAGATGCCGGGGTCAACGCCCCCGGCTATAGCGCAGGCGCAATTCATTTCACGCTCGCGGTTGCCGAGGAAAGTATTCAGCAAAAAGCGGTCGTCTATGATCGCGCGGGCGACGCGCACTACGACACGATCAGCGCGTTTATCAAAAGCATGCGCGCTTCCGATGAGAAAGGCGCCATGTACTGGCTCGCGAAAATGTTGCACGCCGGCGAAGATTTCCGTTTCATCGCGCGACGCATTGTCATTTTC
>WNGR01007581.1_pt1 | contig 12645 bp, 9 predicted proteins | sample 5407581 | NCBI WGS metagenome assembly WNGR01 (sample SAMN13153383, study PRJNA577476) | soil metagenome | isolation source: 80 cm soil or saprolite under Garry oak tree replicate 2 | place: USA:California | collected 2016-06-15 | reverse complement strand
GTAAACCTGCTATGGTGAGTCGGCCCTTCGCGTTGGGGACCTGCAGGACAACTATGTGGAGATAATACGGGGGGCCCGGCGGGCTACGCAGCTGCTGCTCCGAGTCTGAAATAGGGCCTGACGTTACAGTACTGCCAAGAGTACTGCTACTTGAGGCTGTTCTGACTAGTGCCGGAAGTTGACTAGTTGACTACGCGCGCCTACGTTGAGTCAGCGCGCCTTTCAATGGGCGAGTCACTAGTACTAGTCATCCGGATCTTGTTACTCCCCGGTCCCTCGTGGTATTGCGTCCTGCCTGTTGGCTTGCGGGTATAAAATGCATGGTTGAGAAACCTGTTTCTTTCATCCAGACCTGTTGGCGTTGGCCATCGTAGCCATGTCCCTTGTTCAGCTCACGACCATGATTCAACCTCTTCTTACGCTACTAAACAACACCGTCGAGACCACACAAGATAGCACATTCACGAACCTAACACAAAATGCGACCGTTTCGGACGCACCTTTGCGAATCCCGACCGATTTCTCCTCACTGATGGCATTCATATACTCTATATCTGCCCTTCGGGACTACTTCAAGCTCATTGTCCTCGGTGGCGCTTTGGAGACCCTTCGTCGTTTCTATTCGGCTTCTTACTCGAATCTCATGGACCGGTTCTTCATCACGGCGACCTTCGACAGTGAAGACATGGCGTTCAGTGAGCAGCTTTCTCCTCACGATTTGTTCATCCGACTGATTCAGGGTTCAGGCTGGATGATGTTCTGGCTGTCTTCTCTTCCTCAGTGGCGTCGATTCCGAGACTTCTCAGTCAGCACCGGCGACTTTGATCTGGGCGGAGATGCTCTAACGCTCTACGAGAATGAGGACGAACACTTGCAACAAAGGAGAAAGCGATCTGTCCGATATCTACCCTCTTATACCGCAAGTTATGGGATGTGGTATAAGGGTAGATATGTCACCATCTCTCGGGTCAAGGAGGAAAGTCGTTGGAGCACGGACAAGTCGACCCTGACCATCACGTCCGTATCTACGGCTTATATTCAACAGCTTTTTCTCTGAAACTTCTCTCACAGCATTTTCTCTCGTGACCGCTCTATCCTTGACACCATGATCCTTGATGCGAGGGAGAAATGGATTTCCGCGAGAAGCGACAAGATCGATATTTACGCCAGCGAGAGGTTAGTGTTCGATAATCTTCAAAAGAGCTAGTCCGTTGATGTTGTCTGTACTAGGTATGGCGATGATTGGAATCACGTTGCTTCGCGGCCCAAGCGTCCTTTGAACTCGATCGTGCTGGATGAAGGTACCAAGGAGCTGCTTCTCGATGATGCCCGTGACTTTATGAAAAGTAAAAAATGGTATGCTGATCGGGGTGCGTCTCTTGTCTTGTTTTCGGTTCGGTGGCATCTAAGCAATGGATTTAGGGATTCCTTTCCGGCGTGGATATCTCCTGTATGGGGCTCCTGGGTCTGGCAAGACTTCCATCATTCACAGTCTTGCTGGAGAGCTCGGTCTTGATATATACATAATTTCCCTCTCCAAAGCTGGCCTTGACGATGCCAGCCTGAACTCGTTGATTGCCTCACTTCCGGAGCAATGTATCGCGATCATGGAGGATATTGATGCGGCGTTCACGCATGGAATTACTCGTGATATATCCGGTACAGACCTCGAGGATTCCCGTCTCCGCGATCCATCACGACCGGGTGACGATGATGACCCTGATGACAGCCCCAAAGACAAGCGAGATGGGGCACGAAGTAGCGGTGGCGAGTCAGGATGCAAGATCACACTCTCGGGACTACTCAACGCGCTTGACGGCATCTCAGCACAGGAAGGCCGCATACTTTTTGCAACTACCAACCGATACCACACACTCGATCCCGCACTCACGCGTCCGGGCCGCATGGACCTCCATGTTGAATTCCGTCTCGCCAGCCGTTACCAGGCAAGGGAGCTGTACAAGCGCTTCTACATTCCGGTCGCCTCCGAGGCCGAAGGTGCCTCGACGGATAAGGAAGAGGACGAAGATGACGAGGTGCCTAACGACTCCGGGTATGTCACGCCAACAAAGGAGGGTCTCAGTCCTACACCAACTACGCCGAAGAGTGCTGTACACGATGCGCCACCCAACTACAGTGGTACTGCTCACTCGACGAGCGCGCCAAAACTGTCAAGGAAGCGGATCGAGCACCTCGCTGAACGATTCGCGTCACGGATACCCGAGCGCGAATTTTCGATGGCCAGTTTGCAAGGGTACTTGATGTCGTATAAGACACGCCCCATCCAGGCAGTGGACGACGTTGAGCAGTGGATCAAGGACACCCGGGAAGCACGAGACCGCAGAGCCGAGACAAGGGCTGTGCGTGCCCAGGGGTGAGAGTGGAGAAGGTCATAGATGGCGCATATAACAGACGCTCTTGTAGTTTTACAATACATATCCATATCTTCTTGCATCAATTAATTACACTTCATGAGAATAGGACCTACACTTCTAAGTCGTACATACAAATTCTGGAATGATACCGATTACAGGTCTAAGTTTCGGGTCCGTGAATGAACAACCCTTGGCACGATCAATCACAAGTCAGATGCATCCTTCGCGATGACCATGACAAGACATAGTATGCCTGGTGCGGTACTGTACCATACGTTTAGATATCGACATGTTCACGTCTTTGTGATATGTAGAGCTGCTGAGCGCTGAGCGCTGATCGAGAGTTTCCGAATGCTCATGCTTGGATGGATCAGAGTAGTTGAGGGGCACGGACACCAATGCACTGCCGTTGTCTCAGGCTCACACGCTTGAGCATCGGCAGCAGTCAACTTACACCGAGAACCACACTCGGCGCGCTTGAGCTCGAGCTTTACGCCTCAGACCTCCGATGGAATTGGATGAACTAGTAAGTACCAGGACATTCGTTGACTGCCTGACTACTTTGTACTAATCAGTTAACAGTACCGATGGATAGAACACTTGTTGGCGAAACACGAGGAACAATATATTTGCTCCGTGTTCCGGGAATTTCTCTTTGCATTTATCGTTGAGTGCAGCAGTTTATTTTTTAGATAACACGACGCGCCAGTTGTTGCGTCCTCTTCGATGCAAACTTGAAGTATACCCCACTGTCGGACTCACACTTGGAGCATCAGGCCATCAGGGCTACAATGACATCTCATCATCTCTACCTTCTTCCATCTGCCAATATTCCGTGTCAGTAGATAACGAACAGATGGTAATTTATTCGGTTAGACAAGGAGTGACGCGCACATCGTGGTCAGCCTGTGTGGTGTGATGCTCGAGCTCGAGTCGGACACGCACCACCACCGTCAATGGGAGAGCCTTCTGGTTATGTAGGATGAGTGTCGGACGTCGCCGGCCTCACCTCCCAGTTCTCAGCTCATGTCAATGTGCCTGGGTAGTGTCGTCACGTTCTTTCCTTGGGCGTCTATCTTCCATATCCAGGGGGCGGCGGGGCGCGTTCTCGCCTGAGTTCTCCCCATCCTCGTCCACTAGATTTTTATCAACCCCCCAACACGGCCAATCCCCTGCTCACAGCTCTATGTACCAGTGCCAGAATCCTGTGGCGGCCACTTCGTCTTCCAACTTCAGAGTCATCTTTGATAAAGCCCTCAAGACGTACAAGAAGAAGACCAAGCAAGATCTTACCGCCCATCCTCTCACCGCCCAGCTACAAGCATGTGACTCTCCAGCAGCTATTCTGACCATAATTCAAGACCAAGTTGACCAGTTCAATCGATCTCGAAGCAGCGACGAGAGACTGCGAAAATGGCTAAATCCAACCATCAACGTTTTGTACGCATTTTCTGCGACACTCGGAGAAGGTGTTGGCTTGGCAAGTATCAATTGGTCTGTCAGGGATCTTGCACTGATACCTATTGGCAGGCTTTCTCTCCCGCCAAAGTGATTTTTGCTGGCGTTGGTGTCCTCCTCTTGGTTGGTGTCTTGTTCGTTTATTCCTTGCGTGTGGGCCCTTGTGACATCGGGGGTTCCTAGGCGGCTAAGGATGTCTATGCAAGCCAAGACCTCCTTGTCGATATCTTCGAGCGTATCGAAAATTTCTTTAGACGACTTGAGATTTATACCGGGGTCACACCAACTCCGGCAATGACAGACGTGATGGTGAAGATAATAGTTGAGGTCCTGGACATCCTTGCGACTGCCACAAAAGAAATGAAACAGAGTAGAGCAAGTGAGTTCATCCTTCAACCTACTTCACTCGAAGCTCATACGAGTTCAGAAAAATTTCTGAAGAAGGTAGCAGGAGTGACGAATCTGGAGGATGGGATGATGAGGCTGGACAAGCTGACAAATGAAGAGGCCCGAATGGCGAATGCGGTGGTCCTGAAGGTTACCCATGACATCGATGAAAAAGTGACGGGGGTCGGTGACAGCGTAAGGGCTATCGACAAGAGGGTTCAAGGTGTCGAAACGCAAGTGCACGAAGTTGACGAAACAGTGCAGGGAGTCGGGGCCCAAGTGAAGGACGTCAAAGGCGAGGTACAGGTTGTCAACAACAGTGTCAAAGTGGTGGAAGAAAAGGTGCAAGTAGTCATTGACGGTGCGCAAATGGTGCTCAGCTAGTCGCCAACACCGTCACTAACTGTTAGCTCTTTAGACGGCAAGGCGATAGCAGAGGAAGCGAGATTGAACATGCAGCGAACGGCGTCTAACATAGACAACATGAAGCGTTCGTAATAGGTCCTGTCTTCGCTGACCGTCGAGTATCTGACACGATCGCAGGGAACCAATTACGAGACAGCCTTAAAAAATGGCAATCTCCTTCGGATCCATCCACAAATCATAACATCGCATGCGGTCGTCAACATGGGGGAACGACGGGGTGGTTCTGTCAAGGCAGCGGTTTTGGGGAGTGGAAGGTGACCGGTTCCCTATTGTGGATTCACGGGAAACGTATGCTCTTCTTGTCCTTGATGCATTGAGGGCCTCAATGATCTGATTGACCGTCTTTTGCGTAGCTGGCTCTGGAAAGACTATTCTATGGTTCGTCGCTCCTTAACTCTTCCAATATTATGAACCCCATGTTTGTCAATCAGCTCCGCAATCATTGAAGATATCACAACACTGTACGAGGCTGGAATAGCTTCTATGGCGTATTTTTATTTCGATTTTCGGGATATCAGCAAACAGACCCGCCGCAATTTACTCCTCTCACTTCTCATCCAACTTTCTGCGCGTTCCGATCCTTTTTGCGACATACTCTCCCACCTTTATAATGCACACGACGACGGTGCGCGGCAGCCAAGTGACACCGCTCTGATACGATGCCTAAAGGAGATGCTCACCCTACCTGGTCAACACCCAATTTATCTTATCATGGATGCTCTTGACGAATGCCCCGACAATTCTGGGATCCCGTCCGACCGCAAACAGGTCCTTGATCTCGTAAAGGAGCTCGTCGGCCTTCGGCTCCCTAGTCTTCACATATGCGTTACCAGTCGGCCGGAGATCGACATCGGGGATTCCCTCGAGCCCCTCACGTCTCACGCGGTTTCCCTTCATGACGAAAGCGGACAAAAGAAAGATATTGCCCACTACATCAGATCCGTCGTCTACTCTGACTCGGGCAAACTTATGAAGAGATGGAAAAATGAGGATAAAGAGCTGGTCATTCAGACGCTCTCAGAAGGAGCCGATGGAATGTAAGCGCATTAGAGATGGCGACGAAAATTGCTCACATTATTTAAAAGGTTCCGATGGGTTTTCTGCCAGCTCGAAACGCTGCAAAATTGCCTCCCTCAGAACATCCGGCGTGTTCTTAAGGGTTTGCCCAAATCATTGGACGAGACGTACGAGCGCGTGTTGAAGGAAATCGGGGAGGCAAACCACCACCATGCCCATCGTCTCTTACAATGTCTCACCGTGGCGATTCGCCCACTTCGAGTCGAGGAGCTCGCAGAAATTCTTGCACTTGATTTTGATAGGGCCGAAGGAGGAATACCGGAGCTAAACAAGGATTGGCGGTGGCAGAATCAGCAAGAAGCTGTACTGTCTACGTGCTCTAGCTTGATTACCATTGTCGGCGACGACTCCGACCGCGTGGTCCAGTTCTCACATTTTTCGGTCAAAGAATACTTGGCCTCGGATCGCCTTGCCACTTCAAAATCAAACATTTCGCACTTCCGTATCTCTCTCGGGCCAGCCCACGTTATCATTGTAAAGGCTTGCTTAGGAATTCTACTCCAGTTGGACAACAACGCCGACGATGATGGGGTCAAAACAAGCTCTCCTCTGGCAGGTTATGCCGCTCAACACTGGGTGGACCATGCCCAGTTCGAGAACGTGTCGGCAAGTGTAGAAGACGGGATGCGACGCCTTTTTGACCCGGCGGAACCATATTTCGCAGCTTGGCTCGAGTTACACGACATCGACAACAAATGGGACTTGTTCGTAGATGGCGGCACAAAGGCACCTCGAAGAGCTCCCTTATACCATGCTTCGTTGTGCGGATTCTATGACGTGGTGGCATATCTTATTACCGGGCATTCACAACGTGTAAATGCTAGGGTTGGCCTTAATCACAGTCCGCTGGTGGCAGCATTGCACAACAAGCACTTCGAGGTTGCAGTGCTCCTACAGCAGCACGGTGCGGCCGTGGATGTTACGGGCTACAATAATCAGACTCCACTCCATGTCGCGTCGGCAGAAGGGCTCGTTGACGTCGCGCAATGGCTACTTGACCATGGTGCAGAAACGGGGGAGCAAGATAACGACCGTTGGACACCACTCCATTTCGCAGCGTACGGTGGACACCTGGAGATCGTTCGAGTGCTACTGGCGCACGGCATAAATGTCAATGCCGCAAGCAATGGCAACCGTATTTCATTGCACTTGGCATTAGAAGAAAAACACCTCCAAATTGTTCAGCTATTAATCGAGCATGGATCACGGGGTGTAAACGCACGGGATGGGAGTGACTCGACGCCTTTGCATCTGGCGTTGTTCTTGGGGAGTACAAAGACTGTGGAGGTGTTAATCCGGCACGGGGCGGATATCAACTCACGCGATGGGAGCCATCGGACGCCTTTGCAACTGTCGTTATCCTCGGGGGGTACAGAAACTGCGCGACTGTTGGTCCAGCATGGAGCGGATGTAAATGCACGAGATCAGACCCACTCGACGCCTTTGCATCTGGCGTTTACCAAGGGGTGTGCCGAAATGGTGCAGATGTTGGTTCGGCACGGTGCGGACGTCAACGCAAAGGATCGGAGCGACCAGACTGTGTTGCATCTAGCGTCTTCAGAGGGGAGTCTCGAAATTGTGCAGCTGTTGATCCAGTACGGGCGGATGTGAATGCGCGGTGCACGAGCTACAACATGCCGTTGCATCTGGCGTTGTCAGGGTCTAAAGTGAGTGCCGAAACCGTGTGACTATTGACCCAGCACAGGACTGATATAAACGGACAGGGGGGCTACTTCTTGCCAATAAACAAGACGTTGTCCAAAGCGAATGTCGAAACTGCGCGGCTATTGATCCAGCATGGGGCAGATGTCAATGCACAGAATGGGCTGCGCTCGACGCCTTTAGATCTGGCACTGTCCACAGGGAGTGCCGAAATGGTGGGGCTCTTGATCCAGCACGGAGTGGATATCAATGCACATGTCAAGGACTGGAGCAAGGACTACAGCCTCCAGGCACGTTTGCATCTGGCGTCGTCCGAAGGGAATGCCGAAACTGTGCGGCTGTTGATTCAGCACGGTGCAGATATCGACGTACGGGATCGGAACTGCTCGACGCCTTTGCATCTGTCGTCGTCCAAGGGGAGGTTGAAGGGGGGTGTCGAAACTGTGCGGCTATTGGTTCGGCATGGGGCGGATGTCAATGCACGAGACAAAAACGACAAGACGCCGTTGCATCTGGCGTCATCCAGGGCCAGGGGGTGTGCTAAAACTATCCAGCTATTGATCCAGCGCGGGGCGGATGTAAGCGCACGAGATAACGGCGGCTCGACCCCTTTGCTTCTAGCATCGTCCAAAGGGAGTCCCGAAACTCTGCAGCTCTTGATCCAGCACGGGGCGGATGTCAACGCACGAGATGGGTTCAACTTGACGCCTTTGGATATGGCATTGTCCTCTGGGAGTGCAGAATCTGTGGGGTTGTTGATCCAGCACGGGGCGGATGTCAATGCACGGGATCAGAGCTACCGGACGCGTTTGCATCTGGCGTCGTCCTCAGGGAGTGCTAAAACTGTGCGGCTGTTGGTCCAACACGCGGATATCAACGTACTGGATCGGAACCACTCAACACCTTTACATCTAGCGTCTTCCTCGGGGAGTGCGGAGACCGTGCGGCTATTGATCCAGCACGGGGCAAATGCGACCGCAAAAGATGACAGTGACTCGACGCCTTTGCACCTGGCATCATCCAAGGGGAGTGTTGAAATCGTGCAGGTATTGATGCGGCGTGGGGTGGATGTGAACGCGTATGATGGGAGTCATAAGACGCCATTGCATCTGGCGTTGACTCAGGTGAGTGCTGAAACTGTGTGACCAATTGGTCTAGCATGGGACTGAGATAACTGACAGGGCGATGACCACCTCATGCCGTCCCCTCAGCAGTTGTCAAATGGAAAGGTCGAAACCATAGGGTTATTAATCCAGCACGGGGCAGATGTTACCGCACAGGATGGCAGCAGGCAAACGCCTTTGCATCTGGTATCGTCCATGGGGCGTGCTGACATTGTACAGCTATTGATCCAGCAGGGGGCAGATGTCAACGCACAAGACAAGAGCCGCAAGACGCCGTTGCATCTGGCGTCATCCGAGCGTAGTGCCGAAACTGTGCAACTGTTAATTATGCATGGGGCGGATGTGACCGCGGAGGACGACACCCACTCGACCCCTTTGCATCTGGCATCGTCCACGGGGAGTGCTGAAATCATGCGGCTATTGATCCAGCACGGCGCAGGTGTCAACGCACAAGATAAGAGCCACAAGGCGCCGTTGCATCTGGCGTCGTCCGAGTGTAGCACCGAATTTGTGCAGCTGTTGATCCAGCACGGGGCGGACGTGACCGCGGAAGATGACACCCACTCGACCCCTTTGCATCTGGCGTCGTCCTCAGGCAGTGCTGACACTGTGAAGCTATTGGTCCTGCACGGGGCGGATGTGAATGCACGAGATGGGAGCCACGATACACCATTGCACTTGGCGTCATCTCAATGGAACTCCCAGGCCGATGTCGTGGGCGTACTCCTTGATCATGGTGCAGATGCAGATGCAGAGGATGGCAGGGGTTACACTGCGTTTCAGGTTGCGTCGTCAAGAGAGATCGGGCAGTTGTTAGCAGACCATCACGCAAGGGGAAATTAGCATTTAGAAACTGATTCGTGTGTTGCCTACTGAACCAGATGTTACAACACCATAGAGGATCCCTCTACCCGTATAGACTCAGTGCTTCTTTCAGCAAAGCTTCAGCTTCCATAAATCGAGGGACCGCCTTGCACTCGAAAGGCACAGGGCGACTGTGCTGGCTAGTTAGTCCGAACCCAAGACAAAGTACGCAGAAACACGTACGCCGTCACGCCGGACTGGACAAATTTTCGCAGATCCAACTCACCCGGCGAACCTTTAGGACGCTCAAATCGCATCGCCCAAAGTAGCATCGCAAAGTCGATCACAAGCGTCCCTTCTGCGACGTGCCTCCCAGGGCAAACACGCCGCCCATACCCAAATGTCACGTGTCCCTCCTCTCGACCTTCTATCAGCGTCTTGACCTGACCTTTCTCGTCCAGATACCTAGCCGGGTCGAACTCGGCCGTGTTGCTGCCAAACACCGAGTCGAAGTGGAGCACGCGCGTGTTCTGGAGGCATATCGTGCCCTTGGGGATGAACACGCCTTCATACCAGTCGTCTGCAGTTGAGGCGTGTGGCACACCAAGGTGGTGTATTGGCGACCAGCGCAGTGTCTCTTTGACCATCGAGTGGATATAGGAGAGAGAAGGGACGTCTGCGAAGGTTGGTGGACGAACGCGGCCTACGACTTCGTCGAGCTCAGCGTGGGCGCGGACCTGGACCTCGGGGTACGCAACTATGGCTAGGAGCCACCACTGGAGTGAAATAGACATCGTCTCCACACGCGCGGAGCTACAATGGATGATGCATTCAGACTCTCTGGGCGTGTCGGGCGGCATATGTTAGGGGACTTACAGTATGCTGCCGACAAGCCAGGCCTGCTCGCGCTCCGATAGGTTGTATTTACTCTGATTTTCTATTACTGTAGCACCGAAGCTTGGCCGATCAATTCCGTTCGCCTGGCGTGGCATGTGTGGTCCTTCTCGTCGGTGGACCAGTACAGCGAGCACATACTAGGTCATCTGCAACGTTGCTGAGAAGGCGTTGATACATGAGCAAATCCTGGATGAACCAGTACTGTGCGTCGCGCTTCCACTTTGCGAACCTGAACCGCAAGATGAGAGGAACCCAGGATCAATTGTACGATATACCACTCACCTGCTCGGAACATATCTCAACCAAGGGAAATACTCAACTAGACGCGACCCGGGGTGCATCTCGTGCATCATGCGCCGCAAGCGGCTTGCGATTCCCACGACACGTGGGTCGTCTTCTGATTCGACCGGCGGAAAATGATAACTGACAGACAGCATAATGGATGCCCCATGTCGTTGAAAATACTTCTCCTGAATAGGGCTCTTCACCAGGGATAGCGTCAACATGATGGCTTCGCAATTTTGGATGGGGTGGAAATGTTGTACGGCCGATTTAGAGAAGCCCTCTGCGGCGACATGACGAAAGCGGCACATTCTATGGGGGATCAGTGAGGAAATATGGCTGAGTGTCGATGGCGTACCGGTCGCAATATGGGGAGAGGACAAGTGACAAGTTCTCTGTCAAATAATCGCCTGCGGAGATGTAGCGTGGTCGACCCGAATATATGTTAGATCGCTTTTCGAGCAAATCGACGGCGACGCGTTGGCTGTTCATAATAAGGAAGCTCTTCCCAAGAGAGCTTACATACATCATTTCACCTGACCTGTACATGAGCACGCTTCTAGGAACATTGTAAGTATGGAGCCACCATAGTCACCCCTGCGTTGCGGTGAAGCCAACCATTTGCGATCTGCACTGTGTCGAAGATCGCCAATGAGGGGCAGCCCTCTCGGACCCGGTGGAAGATTGGAGTTGTGGAAAGCTCGCTGAGCGAGCTTGGTGATGAGCCAGAGGATAAAGCCCCCAAGGGACGTCGCAGAAAGGAGGTAGGTCGTCCGCCCACTGATACCGTCATACATCCAAGTAATACCCATCACGCCCTTTTCACCTGCCGTAAGTCGCCCCATCGAGGACGCCGACTGGCCGTGAGGAGCTGCTCCCTTGCAGCACGACGCAAGGGGCTCTTTGTTAAGCGCCCATATGGGGCTAAGGAAGAAGACATCAGTCAGGCCTGCATCAGGAACTGACACGGGTTATATAAGCCGAAAGTCATTCTCGAAAGACTTGTTAAAAGAACATCTTGTAGGTTTTTCACAATCTAGGAAATAAAAGCTGGGAAGGGCGGAGAAGATATGTAGTTACAATCCTCAGCTTTTACCTTTCCAAAATTCTTTCAATTAGTGAAGTTACGAGATGTTTTTACTGCGAATATCATTTCTGGCCCGTGCGTTTTGTGATCCTGATCGACAGGAACGGGTCACGTGATCATATTACTAAGCAGAAGGAATATTTCCTAGACGGCGACCGGTGACCCAAAAGCAAAAGCTTGAGCAAAAGGGTCCCAAAGTGAAGGTGCAAAAGCGAAAGGTAAAGTGCTTGTGATTTTACTGATGACTAACTGGACGTTTCTTGACAAGTTGCTGAAGCAGAGTTTGCATTCCAGGTTAGTGACAGCAAGTGAAGGCAAGAAGATTGCAACGTGAGAACGGTGTGTGGAGTGGGATACAGTTATAACAAAGAGGCGTAGACTCGCCGTCCATTTCCATACACTACAACTAACAACTTCAGTCCAAGTCGAGATAACCCGAGTCCAAGAACAATATGCATTCACGGCTACAAAACCATTCCTATGACCAACCAGTTCGACGACAACCCATTGACTCCAACGGCCTCACTGCGACCCGTGGATCTACTCCTTTGGAAGTGGAAACGAGTAGTATTCGTGGAAGTGCCCCCAATCCTGCTTCATCAGCGCCGTAACTTGGTTCAGCAATTTGCAATCCTTCTTGTGATCCGACCAGTCACCTACTTGGCAATCCTACATGGGAACAAGTGTCAGCTCTTGAGTTCATAGGCATAATGTTCAGACCCCCGTGGCTGGTCGCTGACCTTCCCGCAATACCAGGTAACGTGACAACCAGAGCAACGTTGACGAGCGCTAGCCGTCGTATTGCACTTTTTACAGGCTGGGACACCGTCCGATTGGGAAACACTACTCGAAATCCGATCGCCGAGAGCGAGGAGTCGTTCCAAAGTACAAGGGAAAAACTAAGTAGGTCGAGCTTTTAGAAGGTTCCCCTCCAATAGAATGGGTCTTACCTGCACTAGATCTGCCTCTTCAATTCTAAACCCGATGGACCCATCCATGAAGTCGTGCTGCTGAGCATAAAGAATAGCGATCGTGTTTCCCTTGTTGGTGAGGGACTTTGGCACAT
>WNGR01006327.1_pt1 | contig 12645 bp, 14 predicted proteins | sample 5407581 | NCBI WGS metagenome assembly WNGR01 (sample SAMN13153383, study PRJNA577476) | soil metagenome | isolation source: 80 cm soil or saprolite under Garry oak tree replicate 2 | place: USA:California | collected 2016-06-15 | reverse complement strand
TTATTGCGGGTGATGGCACCACTCCCCACCGTCCACACGGGATCGCTAGTGGCGACCGTCGCGCCATGCTACAAGGACACAGGGGTGTCAGCATAGCGTACGATGCGACGTTGGAAACTGGGACAGAGCCTCACCGCCAGAAATCTATCAACTACGCCTGCGACCAACTTCGCGAACCGTTCCAACGTGATCTCGTTGCGGTGCCGCGTTTGATCCCTTATCTGAATCTGCCTTTCCCATGACTCATAGCCAGGCCACTAGAAGGGGGGGAGGGAGGGAAACCGTGTAAGCCTAACGTGACGAAGAGGAGGAAGGAAGGGGGGAGGGTAGGAAGAAAAACTTACAGCAATACGAATTTGAGTGGAGTGTCCACCGCCGAGGGGAGCCGCTTTGTCTGCATTTCGCAGCGACGAGGTGTCCCCCACCGCAGCGCGTGGCAACGGCAGGCCGATCTTGCCGTCATTCTGCACGAAGAAGACAGGCATGCGGAGGTGGGCCTGCTCGACGTAGCGGCGCCAGTCGGACTGGTTCGGGGGGCTCCAGATCTGCTGGGTGACGACGGTGACATGGGGCAGGGGGACAAAATCGAGGAGCCAGAACGGGTTCTCGTTGTTGGCGAAGGCGTCGGGGTGCGTGCCGGACACGGACGGCCGCGAGACCATCAGCGCGTTGTGCCAGCCGGGCACGTTGCTGAAGAGATGCACGTCGCGCGCGTTCATCTTGAGGAGCGACTCGATGAAGAAGGCCGCGTCTCGGTGGCCGAACATCCGCACGAGATAGCCGTCGCTGCGGGTGAACGGGATACGGGCATATGGGTGATTCCAGGATATGTCAGTGTCAGTGGAGGGAGGCCGCGCGTGGCGTGAAGATGGGGGGGCATATGCATTGTATGGCATGTCCGAGAAAATGAAAAAAATGGAAGAGCGAGAGTTCAAGTTTTGACTACCTGAGGGTCTGGAAGGGGGGAGAGTTCGTGTCAGGGACTCAGAGGGTCAGCGGAGTCTTCTTGTACCTGCATTCGGCCGTGCGTTTTCCACGGGTGACTAGGCCCTATCCTGATAGTACGTGTACTTGTGTACGGACAAAGTGAACTCAGCAAGCGCTACCCGGCGCTGAGCGACCACGTATGTTGGGCCACGCGTCTTATCTACTTGTGGCACCGCAAATTGTGGCATCCTGTCAAAGGAACCGCTGCGTGTGTGACGGAAACGTCCGCAGAGATCTGTGAAGCCTGATAGGAACAGCGAGGAACCCGGTCAAACCCTCAGGCGGAAAAACTGTGCGAAACCCGAAGGGTAGTTAAGGTAGCGCCCGTTATATTGCGATGTTCGGTGACATAGGAAGATTGTACGCATATTGGATGGTCAAGGGGTACTTGGTCCCAAAATGGCATGAGGGGAGGGCGAGAGCGTTTCATACATACAGTGGGCCCCCGGCGCTCTAGTGTTGCGATGCTCCAAGCGCACAGACATACGATGGGGCCGATCATCACATATGGGCAAAGCATCATGGAAAAGGCATCATGAAAGCCACAGATTTCGATGGACCGGAAAGGCTTAAGCTATTGGTTATTGTGAAACGATTCCTGAATATGCCCATTCGGCCGTGAACAAGCGAACAAGGGGAGAAGGAGCGCCGCAATATGTTGTGATTGCGGCCCTGTCATGAAACATGAACTGCGAACCACGTTACCACAGCCAGCACCGCGTCGTCATGGGTGTCACACGAAATGCGGTGCCTGGCGCTGGAATGCCCTCAAAGAAGAGTTTTGGGAATATGTTCGGAACATATTCTGGGCGGAACCGCCCAGAATCAGCCGCCACTGCCACTGCTGTGTCGATGCTCGTTCTTTCTTACACATATAGGAAGAGTCAGCAAGGGACGGGGTTTTCAATGGTTCTAGTTTTCCGAAATATGAAATGGATAAAGTCAATGAAAAAATCACTTCTACAGCTCAACGCAGAGTCACCGACAAACAAATTCAGATGCTGATCTGCGAGCTGTCCAGGCCAAGCGCGTGTAAAAAGAGGTTCACATTCCCAAGCTTAGCACGCCGCTCGTCCTCATCAGCGACCCAGCCTTTATTCGCGCTTGCGACGTTCTCGAGCACCTTCTCGCGCAGTGCGGTGACAAGCGCCTGTTGCTGCTCGTTTGTTGCGTGTAGGGCGAGCGCTGCAAGGAACTGCCAGACAGGTTGGTCGAGAGCTTCGGTATGCATGGGAAGAACGGCGGAATTCGGCGGGAGGGTGGCCAGTGCTTCGGCGATGCGGGTCGAGGGGAAGAGGAACAATAAGTTGGGGTGCAAGAGCTGGAACAGATGGTCGAACATCATCTCCCTGCGCAACATTCTTCTCAGTCAAAACTCAGCTGCATAAAAAATTACCCGTACCATTGTTCCGTTTCTTCTTGTGTGGGAAGTTCCGAAAGATCCGCGGCAGTTGACATACTTTGTTTGATCACCTCTACGCGACTTAGAAACAAAGTCAAGATGGCCAAACCGGGCTATGGGAAAGCCGATCAGCCAGGATAAGAATGGAAACTGCGAGTACGAACCCTTGTTTGGGTTATGGAAACGATGTCACTCCTCTCTAGTAATAGACCTAATAGTCCACTAACTAAACGTAACCCTGCCTTAGCCACGACGGGCAGGATGCTCTGAACGACGCTCCCAAGGAACGCTTGTGTTTGTCGTTCCAAATCTTGCTGGTGGGCGCTTTCCTCTGGAACGTCGAGAATGCGTGCGTGAATAACGATATCCATTTGGGAAAAGCACGCGACTAGGAGAGTAAGCACTGTGAGCATTTGTTGAGAGGTCAGATGTCTAGATATTCTCGGTAGGAGCTTTTTTCCTTTGGAAGGAGCAATAAGCGAGATGAATGGATGCGGATTGCTGCAACGTATCCGCGTCAGAAACAGCAAAGAGACAACCAGCAGTGAGCTTGCCTCGTCTCCAAAGGTACCATAACTCTAAGATTGTCCCATAGTTGCTGAACGAGTTCAGAATACCGTGCGTTCCTTTCAGTGAGTTAGAGAACCCTTGAGTTGTACGAGAAAGTGCTTCGAGTGAGCGTACCAGGCATCCACTGCTTCGGGGTCGTCGGGGTTGAGACTCGACTGCTCGCGCCTTAGTTGCTCGATGTCCAACACTAAGTCATACAGATGCTCCAGAATTTTTAACGCTTCCTTCGTCGTCAAAGGGTCCTCGGAAGCCGTGTTGTCAGGCTAAAAGCTGATTAGCGCACAATAATGACCATGGGGCACCATCTCACGTCGGCAGTAACACCAAGTGCCTCCACCCCTATCTTCGCGGCTTCCTTCGCGGCGCCTTCACCATGCTTGCGTATCGCGTCTTCCCTGGATATGTGCACATGTGTGGAGCTATTTGAAGAGTCCACCTGCAATAGTTGCCGTGGAGCTGCCTTGTAACTTCGCCCAGAAGTCTTGCCGAGAGCGCCTTGCAAGCTATGATGACTCGCAGCTAGTACCAACCGTTTGCGTTAAGACCAAACCGAGCACAAATATCGAAAGAAGAGCTCACGTTTCTCTTGCTCTCTCTGACGTGCATTATTCACGATACGCTCGATCTGCTGTTCCATTTTCTGCATAGCACTTGGTCGTCTCCCGCCACCCTTTTGTCCCATCCCTAGACCGACGCCTCCGGAGGAACCAAACTTCAAGACACGTTCATCGGATGGCTGGAGGCCCAAACGCGAACGGATGATAGCGCCATAAACCTGTGCGTAAAAATCGTCCGCGTAGGGATCTTGCGTGACAAGCTGTGAGAGTTGTATCCGCGTGATGAAATCCTTGTCAGATTGGGTCATGAGATCATTGTATCGAGACTGAAGGAATATCAGCACGAGACGGGGTCGTGTTTGTGCACAGACGTGCCATATGAGCGATCTTAGCGGCCTTGCGTCTCCTCTTCTCCTCCATGCGTTCGGTCTCCATGATCCTACGCATCGCTTCAGCTTGGAGAGCGTCCTGCTCCGCCTGCGACACAGCCTGCATATCTCGCATAAACTCCGCCTGGGCCATCTCAGATAGGAGGCGCTGCTGTAACTGGATATTCTGCGGCACGTACTGACCCTTCTGTTGATACTGTGGCTGCTGATGGGGGTCGACGAAAGCAGGAGACTGTTGCCTACGCTGGACGAACTGTTGCGACGGTGACACGATGGGTAGGTGATCCGACGATTGACGTTGATGTAGGTACTGGCTTTGCATGATTTGCTGCTGGCGGATATCAGGGCGCTGGGATCGGTGCTGTCGTTCCATCTGATCGAGGCGTAGTTGCTCCTGGAGTTGCTGCGCCTCTTGTAAGCGACGTTCCCGCTCCTGCTCCAGTATCTGTTGTTGGCGGATCTGCAATTGCAACTGCTCCTGCAATTGTTGTTCCCGCAACTGTTGCTGTTGTAGGAGTTGTTGCTGTTGCAGCTGCTGATGGAACCTCGGCGACTGGGCCTGTGGGTGCATTCTTGGAGGGGCGGTTCGTTGCTGTTGGTAATAGTGAGATTGTTGGGCCTGTTGTTGTTCTTGCATCAACTGCTGTCGTTGTGTGATCGCAGAAGTCTGAACGCGCTGTGCAACCGCAGCCGCCTTCATTTCTGCCTCGATGTCCTGCAAAGTCCGCGCCGCGGCTTGCGGGGTCAGCTGAGCTGCGGAAGCGCTGGGCGAATGTGACGAGGCGATGCTCGACGACGACACCGAGCCGCCATTCGAGAAGCTCGAGACACGGGCGGAGCCGTTGCGGACGAGATCAGCAGGACTACGAGAAGTACTGCTCGATCGAGGGAGCACCGAGAAAGGCGACTTTTCGTCCCACAGTGATGGGCCGGGACGAGCTGCAGGGCAGAGGGGAATTTGAGAGGGGCACAGGATTTAATTGTGACGACCGTACACGAAGATGAGGCCTGCGCTCCATAGGCATGCGATGGGTTTGGCTGTGCAGGTGACTGCTCGAAGGTGGCCGATTGGGACGGAACAGGACCCGGATGGTGATCGAGCAGCAGTGTCTGCTGTGTGAAATCGAAGTCCTTGCCTGCCCACGATAAGGGAAAGCGGTACCAATCCAATGAAACATAGAAAACTTGCCAACTTCACCAGTTCCACCAAAAGTCTCGTCATTCAGTTCATCGCCACCCTCCTGAAGAGCATCGCCTAGCCCATCATAACTGTCCTCACCCCAAGTGTAGACGGCGAGATCCTCCTGCTCCCCCTTTACCTCTGAAAACCTTTGTTTTAGTCGATCGTGCGGTTCAAAACGGAAGAAAGACATAAGAGATGGACGGAGTCATCTATTTTCCTTGGGATCCCGCACGCGATGCAAAGCCCTCCAACCCAAACAAGACCATACAAATCTAATCCAATCACACAATTTACAACGATTCCTCTACGCTTTCCTCAATACTGCTCATGAATTTCCTCCAGAACGTCCAAAATGGTACTTGCGCTCCACGCCTGCGTGGCGCAGGAGTCATAACAGAACGCCCCGTCCTTGTTCGTCAACTCGGGTAGCCCGGCCCAAGGATCATTGCTGATGTAAGTTCGAGGAGCCCGAAGAATATTGTAGATGTGGTGCAAAGTGTCAATCGGGTTCTGGTGAGACAATGAGTATAGCGTTCAAAAGCAAATGTGGATGTTGGTTATCCCACTTACCTCTGCGCCTGCTCCGTATCTCGAATCGAAATATAAATACGCTCGCAGGAAGTACCCCAAGGGCCACCCCCACTCGGGACCCTGAAGCTCCGTTCAATTCGCGTGATCGCACTCTTTCGATCCACTAACCTGGTGATAATTTCTGCCTTTTGCAACGGCAGGATCGTCTGAATCGTTCGAGTTGTCGTAGAAGGGGCGATATTGTAAGTCGCTCGGATCAAGCGTTTTCATTCCCAGTGGCCCCCGGAGAACTTCATCTGCAAGTTTCAGTGCAACGAGTGCATGCTCGGGGTCGAAAAGCTCGGGTGCAACCGTCATGGCGATGGGGAAGTTCGGCCTGAATTGGTAGTTTGACCACTCCCGGCCAGGTCCCGATCCGACGACATCCTTGTAGATTCCACGACGATTGACGAGTGTCGGGTTGATGGAATACTCCTTGTCTTCCGAGGGATCTGAAACATCAGATTAGTGATTTTATGAGACCAAGCCCAAGGCGACGACGGACCAAGAGGCACATAATATGACCTTTCAAATGAGTCCTGAATCAAGTCGTTCCATTCTCGGTACGTGACTAGACGTCGTTTCCCATTCACTGCATCGTCAACTCGCTCAGAAGGGAAAGCTCGTGGGATTTTAGTGGCGCTTAGACTCACCTTCGGCTTCAACGCCTTTGAAAGGGAACTCGCCACTACTCGATAGGTTGTCCAGCCATCTCAGTGTGCTCTTCAACAACCCTGTAATCTCAATAGGTGCGCCATCTCGCGGGGTGCCGGGTACTCCTTTTGTCCCTGCCTTCTCCGACTCGCCCATTTTGTCCATCCACGTACCACAGTTCCGCGCACTTCCGCCCAGAATCAGGCCCGTCTCCCAGTCGACGTGAATGTCAATGCTAAATCCTTCATCGCTCATCTGCATGTCAAGGTTGGGACCAGCATTGTGTTCGCGGAAAGAAATGCCGTCTGCATGCCGTTGTAGCACCTCCTGGATAATTTCTGCGATGGTACTGGTATCAGAATAAGCGCGCGGATCATCCCAGTGTACCCAGGTATCGTCTTTAGGGAAGCGGCGCTTCACAGGCTCGTCAAGGAGCGCAGGACCGTCTGGGGCCTTCTGAACATAATCTTGGATATTTTGGAGCATCCACCAAGGTGAATCGCGCGAGTTGTACCTGGAAAGGGAGATCAGGAGTAGTGTATTTGTGAAGGGATATACATACCTCGGATTACGAACGGAGTCTAACAGATTCGGAATCAGACCATGCTTCAGCGTTGACGCAAACGCCAAAATGTGTCTCTTTGCAGATTCGAAATTGCCGGTCGTTAAAAATAGACCACGTAACGAGATGAATACGTCCCTGCCCCAGCACCTTGCCCAACCGGAAGAAAAGTGCGGCAGGCCCGCAGCTAGCGAAGGGACACTCTTGACAGGATCTAGCGAGGCCGACTGCACGCGTCCATGCACCTGTAATGACACCATTGCCAAATCTTGAGTGAACGAGTGGCCAGACGAGATAAAATCGGAACACTGCTCGATAGCCACGTGGCGGGCCGCTTTATATGCCTCTGAGACTACGATGGCGAAGTACTTCGGCCGAAGGTAAGGTGGTACAGTCGCTTTAACAAGGTCAAACCGTTCCTTGAACCATTCGGCGGGTTTCTGCAAATTGGGAAACGTATTCGCTTGTTTGAAGAGCCGGCTAGATATGTAGTCCAGCGCCCAGGCCCCCTCTCGCAGATGGCCACAGAGAGAATGCCCCAGATCATTATGCTGTATGACGTTCTTTAAGGGGTGCATCCAACCCTCCAGACCACAGTACTTGAGTTTTCCAAAACCGGGAATGTCGTAGACGCTTATTTCGCCACCGGTAGCGTCCATTTCTTCCCCATCAGCTCGGTATAACAAGACGTTCAAATCGACGAGATCAAGGTCTTGGAACGCGTCCTCCGCTCCGGAACCGCAAAGCTTGTCCAGCGTGGGATCCAGGCCTTCGAGCTGCGTCTCAAATATCATTATGCTGCCGGGTGGAAAGTAATTAGGGACTGTAATCTCCGAATATGGTCCCTGGTCGTCACGTCCCCACAACGGGGACACGGGTCGGAGGTGCACCAACTTCGACGGTATGCCAGTGATCGTGTTTGGAATAGAAACAACTTCGGTGAATTCTATACTCGCCCCAAAAACGAACTTCGCGCTTGATCCACGAAGGCGGATTGGTTCAACTGCCTGACTGTGAGTATAAAAGACGCAGTACGCGAAAGGGACTTACTGAAGCCACGGTCCTTCGAGCCTCGGGAAGGAGGAAAAGCTGTGTGCGCCACGAGAAGGTAGCCCTTCTGAGTACCTGGCTGCACACGATGCATAACAAGATACTGCGAAGACAAGAGGTCAGTGATTAGTCTGCACAGAGTAACAGTCGATCTGGCGTACATCGTTCTCTTGGTGGATGTGACCTTCCTCGAATCCCCCGAGGACCATCTCCCGATGTAGACTATTTAACAGCCTCTTTGCGACTGCGATCCCTGCACGTCCGAATTGTTTCCCCTCGGCGTCGCCAAGCCCGACAAGCTCGTATAATTTAGTCTCTCGCACGAGCTCTAGCAGCCGTGGATAAACCTCATCGTAGCCTTTCACACTACCTGTCGCGGACCAGGAGAACGCGACAATAGCTGCTGTCGAGAGTGTATCCTCCGCTGACCGCTTGTGGGTTGTTGACTCATTGTCGTGTGTCTGGTCGTATAACAGCGCATGCGGTAGCGAGCCAGAGATTGGCGAGATGACGCATGGTCGGATGGGCCCACGCCCTGAGACAGTTGGAGAGGCAACATACGAGGAGGATGTAAGGCAAGCGCCGTCCATTGAGCCGAATGGTTTCCCGAGGCCATAGCGCCAGGTGATGCGAGAGAACTCCTTAGGGTCCCCCGCGTTTCCAGCTTCACGGATGAGGCTGTTGATGCCAAGCCTGCTCACGAATACAGTGTCCATGTCCTCACTTCCAGTGAACAGCTCAGCGACGACATAAAGATTGGGATTGACAGTACGCGCGAGGTCAATGAGAGTCGTGCCAACTTGTAGTGGGGTCGAGTGGCAATTATCGAGCCGGAAACCAGTAAACAAGCGGGCCAGGGAAGTTACGTATTTGGTCATATGCTCCCAAAGAAATGGTGAGTCCTCAGGGGACGAACCGTAGTTGAGTTTTACGCAATCGCACCAAGCGATGACCGTACGCTGAAAATAAGCTCTGGAAGGAAGAAGAGCGAAATTGGCGAGAGGGTCTGCGTTCCACAACCACCCATTTACAGCGAGAGAGTACTTGAGGGGTTCCTTCTCGGCCCCGGGAATACGAGCAAAATAGGACTCCATGATCGGAGACCTATGGGTGCTTTAGCTCTCGTCGTGGAAAACGTACTTGGGTACTGACTTTCTGGTAATTTCACCTAGCTTTGGGCCGTTACCGTCGAGACGGGTGTACTTCAAGCGGTTCTTGATATTCTCCAGGGCAATATTAACATCATCCTCCCACTCCCGATAGAGCGGCACGTTCAACGCGTCCACAATGTCGCCCCACGCGTTTACGAGCTCCGCGTCACTCTCACGTGCGGCTAGGACGAAACCAGCCGCGACGGCGCCATCTACAGTCACGCCGAACCGTTTCGCATATTTTGACAACCCCTGGATGAATTCCCCGTCGCGGTACGCGCGTATGATTGTTGCAAGTTCGGCCGCGCTCTTGCCTGTGATGTCAGGTCCCTCCCATGGCTTGATCTCGCCAGAAGAGAGGGCCGCCCGTACCACTTCCTTCTCTTTCTTAACATCGAGGACGTAATATTGCCAGAAGTTGAACTGCTGGATGTAGTTGTGGAAGGCATCCAAGAGGAGTTCCACATCATTCATTGATGTGACCTCAGTAGGTAAACCGTGATCCTTGAGTGAACCAGAAAACTCAATAATAGCGTCATCGAGCTCGAGAGCGGGAACAAGATGCGGGAAATTGAGTGGACTGTAACCTATAAGGTGGAAAGGTCTTAAAGAGTCATGAGGAAAGGTACGACCGAAACAATTGACTGACCAGCTTCTGGGTGCTCCTCGAGCCAAACACTATTATTAGCTGTATGATTGAGGACTACGTCGGTCAGGTGGAGGAGACCGTATCGGTCACGAGCGAGGCCTAACACTTCCTCCATCTTCGCGACGCCGCCATCATCTTCAACGGATCGCGGGTCACTGAACATGTTCGGCTCATAGCGGAGCTGGTCTTTAATTGAGTAAGGCGAGTTGCTTTCACCGCGTTCCTGAAGCGGTGTCCAGTGTAACATATTATACCCCCTCTCACTAGCCTCTGCGAAAAAGTCTGGCCACTTGGACACGGTACCCATCCATTTTGAGACGGTGCTAAGAAGAGAGACAGCGGAGAGAGGAAGGTTGGTAACCTCATCCTCTATCACCGCGCCACCATCGGTGGGTAGTAAATGCTGCGAGTCACTTCCGAGGATTGGCGTGCGTGCCTTGATTCGAAGGAGTGGATCGATGTTAAAGTAGCCCTCTCTGCCAGTAATGCGATTGCCGGGAGTCACGTCGTCGTACTCGACCCAATAAGCAAAGGCGCCAGCATGGGATATAGGAAGGTCAATTTGGATAGGTTTTGAAACGTTCGTGGGAAGCCTGTGAACATGTTCTTCATTTCATACCGAGCGGAGAGAAAGGCGCCGCACGCGCTTACTTTCGTTCGGCGAACCTATTGCGGTCAAACACGCCGCCATCGAGGGGGAAATTAGTTTTGAACACGCCGTTTCTAGACGCTGGAGTACCCGCTTCCAGCGAGACGCGGAGAATATACGGAACATCCGCTGGGGGGAGACGTATGTACTGCGCAAAAGGTTATCAGTATGACAGCGCATATAATCGGCTCGAACTAACTTACCTCTCGACTCTTGCTTGGCCCCCCATCTGGTTCTAGTGGTAGCTCATATACACGAACAGGTGCTTCGCCGTGCTTTATCGATGACTCGAAAAAGTCTATTCCATCATCCGCGGGTGTCTTGGGTGTCTTTGCGATTGTGGGCGATGAGCCTGCTGATGAGGAAGGGGGCGTGTGCTTGTTTCTAGGAATAGTCAAAGTGGGGTGGGGAAGTGGGATGACCAATTTTGACTTGGTTTTTGCTGCGGTCATTTCAGGCGGCAGAAATGGCAGCGATGAGCGAGTGGAAGATGGGAGGAAAGGAGGAAAGGAGAGTTGAAGTGAAGGCGTTAGGTCTTATAGGATAGCAGAATAGAATGCTCTGGTATCCCGATGCTAGGATAGTGACCTTGACGTCATTACTGCTCACTTATCTACCCATCCAGGGGGCCGTACCCTGGCGCCCTCAGGTTCCTAACAAAAAAGTAAACTACTTTGCGTGAGTTCCTGCATCGGCACTGTACCGACACGTCACTTACACTGGGAAAGGCCTGGACTCCGGGAGAAAAAAAGGGCACAGAAGTCATCAATCATCTCCCCCAAGCAATTCCCTACTTCTAAGCGCTGGCGGCGCCACTCGAGCGTCCGAAACGTTTTCGGATTTGGTACATATCCTCCCACTGCCGATGGGCTCGTTCCTTTCGCGTTTTCCCGTCGGTTCTGGTTCCCGCTCCAGAGTCACCTGGCCACAAAAGCCCGCACAGGTCGTAGTCCAGAGACGGGGCTCGCTCAGGGATACAGAGCCAGAGAAGATCTCGCTCCGTACGCTAATCGAGACCCGGTGTCCGAGCGTACTCACACCCTTCAAGGCAGCCTGGTGGCTTTTCAAGTACGCTCTCGGTCTTCTTCTCTGTCACCCCTGGGCCTCCTCACCCAACAAACGTGCAGTGGCCACTTGCAGACCGGATATGCAGTCGTCGGCGACTTTGCTCAAGCAGATCCAGTGGTGTATGACAGGTTCGTCACCTGCGCCATACTGTCCCTACTTTGAACGGAAATATTATAATCTGCACAGGAAGCTTCTCAGACTCAAAGATGGCGGAACTCTGTGCGTACATATCTTCTCGACCTGTAACCAACTAACTAGCTTATGTGTCTGCAGCGGGGTTGATTTCACACCACCAGCCGCCGCTGGACGCGTATTTGAAAAGACAACCCCCGTTGTCGTTGCTCTGCATGGTCTCACAGGCGGTGCGCTGATGAAGCATTGGACTCTCGGCGTCGTCGCAGGCCCAGTCGTTCCTGATATAAGCTAGAATAGGTTCGCATGAAGCATACGTTCGGAACATTATCGCTCCTGCAGTGGCACCAGTAGAGGAGGGTGGCCTCGGATATCGCGCTGTGGTTGTCAACTTTCGGGGATGTGCGTGACTTTTCTTTTAAAAAGGGTTTGTATACCGTTACTCAGGCATGGTTAGGCGCCGGAGTGCCCTTGACAAGTCCCCAGCTCTACGGGTTCAGCCACACGGACGACTTTCGACAGGCGATCCTTTATGTCGCGCAGTTGTATCCCCATGCACCTCTCCTCGGACTCGGGTTCTCTCTCGGTGCCAACATATTGACGCGGTATGTTGCCGAAGAAGGTGAATCGTGCCGCCTTGTCTCAGCGTGTGCACTCGCCTGTGTGTGTATCCACCCACTTTTCACTCACTTTTCGTTGCTGATTCAAGAGTTCAGCCCTGGGATACAGTCAAGACGGGACATGCGTACGTCCTACGAAATACCTTCCACCTCTGCAGCCCACTGACACGCTTCTTGCGTAGTCTGAACGATCACTGGTTTTCTCGCCGCGTGTATTCTAAGGGCCTCGGCACCAACCTCAGGAACCTTGTCGATCGTCACATCGACTCCATCCGCCAGTTCCCCAATTCTCGCTTTGCTCAAGCTCTCCCCACTCTCATGTCGCACTCGCGCCTCACGATGCTCCAATTCGACACACTCATCTCCGTGCACTCCGCGGGCTCCTCTCCGCCGTTCCCATTCGAGGACGTGTGGGATTACTACGCGTACTCGTCGAGCCACGACAAGCTCGA
>WNGR01006325.1_pt1 | contig 12645 bp, 12 predicted proteins | sample 5407581 | NCBI WGS metagenome assembly WNGR01 (sample SAMN13153383, study PRJNA577476) | soil metagenome | isolation source: 80 cm soil or saprolite under Garry oak tree replicate 2 | place: USA:California | collected 2016-06-15 | reverse complement strand
CGAGCGCATAGGCTTCGAGCACGCCTTCCGCACCGGCGCGCCCTTCGCTCTTGTTGGCGATCAGCACGGCGGGTTTGCCCGCTCGCCGCACCAGGTCGGCCATGGCGCGGTCGACCGGGCTCGGACCCGCACGCGCGTCGATGAGGAAGAAGACCGCGTCGGCGTCGGCGATCGCGGCCTCGGTCTGGACTTGCATGCGGCCGGTGAGGCTTGCGGGCGGCGCCTGGTCGAGGCCGGCGGTGTCGATGGCGGTAAAGGCGAGGTCGCCGAGGCGGGCGCTTCCTTCGCGGCGGTCGCGGGTCACGCCCGGATGGTCGTCCACCAGCGCCAGACGCTTGCCGACGAGGCGATTGAACAGCGTCGACTTGCCGACATTCGGCCGGCCGACGATCGCGACCGTGAAGCTCATCGGTCCTCAAGTAGCCCAGATGGAGCGAAGCGCAATCCGGGATCAGTCGGCGGATGCCGACATCAGGGGAACACGCGGTGAGATTCCTGGATTGCGCTTCGCTCCACCCGCGCTACGGCCACCCCAAACGCCATCAGCGCGGATAGCTGGTCGGCGGCGGCGGGTCGGGCCATTGCACACCGCCCGGGGTCGCTGCCGAGGGTCCGCCGAAGACCGGCGGCGGCGGTTGCCGCGGCGGCGGCTGCGTCGGCTGCTGGCCTGGCGGCGGCGGATCGGGGAAGTCCGAGCGCCGCACGGTGACAGGGGTGGGCGTGGATTGATTGGTGGCGGTCGCGGGCTCTTGCGCCGGCTTGGGTTTCGGCCTGGCCTTGGGTTTCGGCTTCGGCTTGGGCTCCTCGGCCTGGGCCGCGGCCTCACGGCTTCCGGGATTGGGCCGCAGGCTCAGCGCCGTGTCGTTCCCGGGCGGCGGCTGATTGCCCCGCACCAGTTCGGGCGGCACTCCGCGCTCGACCCCCGGAACGCCTTCCGGGAACACTGGCTTGCGTCGCCCTTGCAGCGGCTTCTTGGTGCTGAAAATGTCGCCCGAAAACCATTCGGTCGGATCGAAAGCGGAATAATCCAAGCTCTCGCAGCCGCCGAGCGGCAGCACCAGCAGGGATCCGATGAAAGCAGTGCGAGCGAAGCTGCGCATCGGTCGGCCCCCCTCCCCCTTCAACCCTTGCTCCCGGCCGCGACCAGGGCGACCAGCATCTCGACCCGGCTGCGGGTCGATTGCGGTGTCTGCGGGTCGGCCATGATAATGTCGGTCCAGCGCTGGACGGCGGCGGTGTCGCCCGCGCGCCAGGCGGCGAGCGCGAGCAGCTCGCGCGCGCTGTGATGGAAGGGCCGCCCCTCCGCGGCCAGAGGCTCGAGCCGCGCCCGCGCGATGTCGAACGATCCCGCGTCGACGAGGAGCGCGCCCGCGCGGAGCCCGGCGAGGTCCTGGAGCACCGGCCCGATTGACTTGTCGGACGCGATCTTCTCGTAGGCGGCAATCCCGATCTGGCGGTCGCGCTGGGCGAGCTCGGCCGCCTGGCGCACCCGCGCCAGAGCCCGATAGCCGGAGGTGCCTTTGCTGGCGATCTCGGCGAAGGCGATCTCGGCGTCGGCATGCTTGCCTTCCTCGGCGAGCGTGGCCGCGGCTTCGAAGGCGGCGCCGGTCTCGGCCGCTTTCTTGACCTCCCACCAATCCCAGGCGCGCCAACCGCCGACGCCGAGGACGGCCGCGATGGCGAGGGCAACGACATAGTTCTGGTAGCGCTCCCACAGCTTCTTGAGCTGCTCGCGCCGGACTTCCTCGTCGACTTCATGGAAGATGTCGGACACGTCTCACCTCACCCACGCCCGCCCCGCTCGGGGCCAGGCCCGCCGGTCCGCAATCGGAACCGGCGCGATAGCCTAACGATGTGGCAGGGGCAAGGCAAAAGCCCAGCTGCCGCCATCGTTAAGACCCGAAAAGGGGCTGGTTCTATTTGACTTTTTGCCGCATGGCGTAAACGTGCTGGGGCCCCGGGAAGGCGCGGGCGCGGACCTCCTTGGCATAGGCCGAGATGGCGGCCTCGATGCCGGGTCCGAGATCGCCATAGCGCTTGACGAATTTCGGCACCCGGGGCGAGAGCCCCAGCATGTCCTCCAGCACCAGGATCTGGCCGTCGCAGGCCGGGCTCGCGCCGATGCCGATGGTGGGGATCGGAACCTCCCCGGTGATGCGGCGCCCGAGCGGCTCGGCCACCGCCTCGATCACCACCGCGAAGGCGCCCGCGTCGGCCACCGCCTTGGCGTCGGCCTCGATCGGGGCCCAATCGGCCTCGTCGCGCCCCTGGGCGCGGAACGAGCCGATGGCGTTGATGGCCTGCGGGGTCAGCCCGACATGGCCCATCACCGGCACCCCGCGCTCGACCAGGAAGGCAATGGTCTCGGCCATGCGGCGTCCGCCTTCGAGCTTGATCGCCCCGCAGCCGGTCTCCTTCATCACCCGGGCGCAGGAGGCGAAGGCCTGCTCCTTCGAGCCCTCGTAGGAGCCGAACGGCATGTCGACGACGACCAGCGCACGCTTCGACCCCCGCATGACCGCGTGGCCCTGCAGGATCATCATGTCGAGGGTGACCGGCACCGTGGTCTCGAGCCCGTGCATCACCATGCCGAGCGAATCGCCGACCAGGATGACGTCGCAGTGCTGGTCGAGGATGCGGGCCGTGTGGGCGTGATAGGACGTCAGCATGACAATCGGCGCGCCGCCCTTGCGGGCGCGGATATCGGGCGCGGTGAGCCGCCGGATGTCCTCTTGCGCCGACATGCTCAGCTCCCGAACACCGGCACGCCGATGACGTAGGGGTGGAACCAGAATCCGAGCGCGAGATAGAGGAGCGTGCCGACGACGACCGCGATGATGTCGTTCCTGCGCCCTCCGATCGGAATCGGCGGTGCGCCTGGGTCGCTGCGGCGCTTGAGCGTGATGCGGTCGAACACGGCCCAGGCCAGGATCGAGCCGAACAGGATGATCGAGCCGAGATCGCCATTGGCGATGAGATGACCCACCGCCCAGAGCTTCACCCCGACCAGCATCGGGTGCTTGAGCACGCGCTTGATGTCGCCTGGGATGTAAGCGGCGGCGACGAGGACGATGGCCGGCCACATCAGCGCGACCGTGACATGGCGCGTCCACGCGGGCGGCTGCCAGACATCGATCCAGCCGGTCGCGCGGTAGAGCGCGAAGCCATAGCCGATGAGGAGGATGCCGATCAGCGCGACCAGCGCAAAGAACCCTTTGTACGGCCCTTCCCCGATGCGCGCGAGAACCGCCGCCCGCCGCGGCCGCATGGTCACGAAGACATGCGGCCCGAGGAACAGGATGAGGCCGAGCACGAGGATGAAGAGGCCCATGAGGACTCCAGTAGAGGCCAAGGCGGAGCCGGAGGCAAGGCGGGCTACGGCTGGCTACGGCTTCAGGAGCCGCCCGAAATGTTTCCACTCCGCGGGCATCGGGTCGCCGAACATGCGCGCGAGCATCATGTGGCCGACCTTGGGCGTGAAGTGGCTCTCGTCGATCCAGAGATCGGGCCGGTCCGGCACTCCCTCCGGGTCGAAGAAATCCCACACCGGAACGATGCGGCTGACGGCACCGACTGCTTGCGCGAGGTCGTCGAGATCGTAGGCGGCCGCCCATGGGCGTTTGAGCGGCGTCGTCACCACGGTGAGGTCGATCCCGTGTTCGCGGCAGATCGCCGCCAGCCGCTCCAACAGGGTGAGGTATTTCGGAAAGTTGAAGTTGTCCGTGACCCGCTTGCGCGGCGGCCTTGCCGGCGGCGTGGACGGCGCCGATGACTGCGCCTTCGCCACGCCTGGGCTTGCGGCGTCGCCCGCCAGTGCGAGCAGGCGGCGCAAGAGCCCGGCCGCATCCGCATCCGGCCTTTGCGCCCCGACCCGCGCGCGGCGCGCGTCCGCGATCGCGGCGCGCCAGACCTTGAACTGGATCGAGGTCAGGTTCTTCCACCAGAACCGGGCCGCACTCTCCCCCGACAGCGCCGGGGGCAGCAGGAACTGATTGCTGGAGTTGGTAAACGGCTTGCCGCCGAACCCGTCGACATCGAGCGCCAGAAAGACCGCGCGCAGCCTTTCGCCGCGGGCGCGCTTGTCGCGCAGGACGAATTCGAGCATGGGGATATAATCGACAAACGATCCGCCCACGACGGCGAAACTCGCGAAGACGACGCCGTCCATGCGTTGCATGAGCTCCTGGCGCGGAATCCTCCCCGCCCGCGACGACCCGAAGAACAGGCCGTCATACATTTGCGGCGCGGCCCGGTAGTCGATGAAGCTCTGGTAGCGGTCGTTGATGTTGCGGGATTGCGGCAGGAGGCCGGTGCCGAACACCGCGAACGGATCGATGATCACATTGGCGGCAGCCACGCCGAGGAACAAAGCCGCCGCGATCGCCGCCAGCGAGAGCGCATAGGTCCGTGCTTTGAGCTCGAACATGGCGTGCTCCGCCAACCGGCGCTACTCCAGGATTTCCAGCTGTCCCTGCTGCCAGAGCTGGCGCGTGAGCGCGCGCTGGATTTTTCCGCTCGTGGTCTTGGGGATGGTTCCGGGCCGGATGAGGACGATCCTGTGGACGCCGATTTCGTGCTCGGTCGCGAGCGCCTCGCGGATCGAGGCCGCGATGTCCGCGGTCGAGGCGGCATGGCGGTATGCCCGCTCCACCTCCTGCACCACGACCAGCTTCTCTTCGTCGCGGTCGTCGCGCACCGCGAAGGCGGCGCCCGCGTTCCGGCGCAGCGCCGGGTGGCTCGCCTGCACCGTGTCCTCGATGTCCTGCGGATAATAATTGACGCCGCGGATGATGATGACGTCCTTGATCCGCCCGGTGATGTAGAGCTCGCCCCCCTCGTCGAGGAATCCGAGATCGCCGGTGCGCAGCCAGCACTCGTCGCCCTCGCCCGCGATACGGGCCTTGAAGGTTAAGGCGGTGGCCTCGCTGTTCTCCCAATAGCCCTGCGCGATGTGCGGGCCATGAACCCAGACCTCGCCGACGCGCAATGGTTCGAGCCGAAGCCTGCTCTCGGGGTCGACGATGGCGATCCGCTCGCCAGCGAGGCTGCGGCCGCTGCTCACGAGAAGCTGACCATCCTCCCCGCTCGCCGGCGCGGCCGCCTGGTGTCGTTTGAGCGCCTCGCGGCTCACCGCGCGCGTCAAGGCGCCCTCGCCTCTTCGATTTCCCGAAATGTGCAGGGTCGCTTCCGCCATGCCGTAGCAGGGATAGAACGAGCGCGCATCGAAGCCGTAGGGGGCGAACGTCGCCGCAAACCGGTCGATCGTGTCGGCGCGGATCGGCTCGGCCCCATTGACGGCGATCTTCCAGCAGGTGAGATCGATGCCCGTCATCTGATCGGCGCGAAACCGGCTGACGCACAGATCGAAGGCGAAGTTCGGCCCGCCCGCGACCTCGGCCCGATAGTCGCTGATCGCTCGCAGCCAGACCAGCGGACGCCGCACGAAGCTCGCAGGCCCCATGAGCACGCCCAGCGCTCCGCAGTAGAGCGGCTGCGAGATTGCAAAGATCAGACCCATGTCGTGATAATGCGGCATCCAGTTGGCCTGCGTGGATCTTTGCGTGTTGCCATGGGAGACGCGGGTCATCTCCAGATTCGCGACCAGATTGCCGTGGCTCACCATCACGCCCTTGGGCGCCGATGTGGAGCCCGATGTATATTGGAGGAAGGCAAGATCGTCGCGTTTCGGCGTGGCGAGAGGGCCGGCGCGTTGCGCGGAGGCCTCGGTGCCCTCGATGCCCGCATCGAGCACGATCCACTCGACACCGGTGTTCTGAAACCGCTCGGTGATATCCGGCCGGGTGATCGCCAATTCGCGATTGGTGAGCGCGAAACGTGGCGCGCAATCGGCGATGATGCTTTCGCTCGAGTCGCGCGAGCTCAAGCGGCGTGGAACCATCATCGGAACGGCGATCACGCCCGCCGAAAGGCAACCGAGGAAGGCGACGAGGAACTCGATCCCGGGGGGGAAAACGAGCAGCATGCGATCGCCGGGCCGGGCGCGCCCGGCAAGCATGGCCGCGACGTCGCCGACGCGCCAAGCGAGCCCGGCGAAGGTCACCGCGGCTTCCTCGGAGCCGCGGTCCGAGAGGAAGACGTAGGCGCGCTCGTTCGGCTGCGTGGCGGCGCGATGCCCCAGCACCTCGATCAACGACGCGGCACCGGCCCTCGCGACCGCCTCGGACCCGGCAAGCTCGGCGACTTCGGTGCTCAAGTGCTCACACCCGCGCGCCGCTCGGCAAGGTAGCGCGCGAGCTCCACGACCGTCGGATATTCGAACACCACGTCGGGGGAGAGCTCGAGATCGAGCCAGATTTCGAGTTCCGCGACCAAGGATGCCGCCACCACGGAGTCCATTCCCAGACGTGTGAACTTCGCATTGGGGTCGATCTGATTTGCCGGCAGGTCGAGCGCGCTCGCCAGATATTTGATGCACCAGTCGCGGATGTCGGATTGCGATGAAACCAAATCCCCCAAAATCACACTCCCCGCCACGATCGCGGCGCACCCGGTCTTGAGGCCCCGAGCAGGCCGCTCGAATTGCGGCGGACTATAGCCCGCTCGTCGGGTCCCGCAAGGTCCTCGTTCCGGCAGGTCCTCGTTCCGGCAGGTTCCTCGTTCGGCGAGGCGCATCCGCAGCATCAGAATTGGTAATAGAGAAACTCGCTGACCCGACCGATGCTGGTGAAGACCGCGGCGAACAGGGCGGCAGTGACGCCGAGAGCGAGAAGCGAGGGCCGCCAGGCCAAGAGTCCCACCGGCCGGCGCCAATGGGATTGGGCTTCGCCTTCGCGGTAACGCGTGATCTCCATGGTGTCCGGCACGATGAGCGCGATCGCGAGCGCCAGCACCGTCCACGCCGTGCCGGTGACCGACCAGGTGGTGCCGAGCCACGTGCGCACGAACAGATCGGAGACGTAGCCGTGCTGGATCAGCCAGTCGTCCCAGTCGACCAGGCGCTGCGGCGGCACCATCGCGTCGCCGAATCCGGCCATGGCCTGGAGGAGATGCCATGACGTCTCGATATCGGCGGCGCGAAAGAACACCGCGCCGATGACGCAGCCGGTGAAGGTGAGCGCCCATCCGACAAAACCGGGCAGCTGCCAATCCGGCCGCAGTAGCCGCTGCCAGGCGATGTTGATCAGCATCAGCAAGCCAAGCCAGGCGCCCCAGGCGATGAAGGTCCAGCCGGCGCCATGCCAGAACCCGGCGAGCGCCATCGTGATCATGATGCTGACCGCCTGCCGCGGCGCGCCGCGACGCCCGAAGGTCAGCGGCGCATAGACGAAATCCCGGAACCATTGCGACAACGTGATGTGCCACCGGCGCCAGAAATCGACCATGCTGGTCGCGCGCAAGGGGGCGGCGAAGTTGATCGGCAGACGCAGATTGAACAACAGGCCGAGGCCAACGGCCATGTCCGAATAGCCCGAGAAGTCGAAATAGATCTGCCCAGTGAAGGCGAGGCAGGCGCCCCAGGCGGCGGCGCCGGGCACCGGCTCGCCGCCCGCCGCGGTGTCGAACACGGCCGTGACATAGGGCGACAAGGTGTCGGCGAGCAAAACCTTCTTCACCAGCCCGAAAGTGAAGATGGTGAGGCCGAGCGCGACGTTTGCCCAGTCGAGGCGGAAGCGGGATCGATCATTGAGTTGGCGGCCGAGATTCGACCAGCGCACGATCGGCCCGGCGATCAGATGGGGAAAGAAGGCGACGAACAGGGCATAGCGAGCGAAGACAGGCACCGTCCGCCGCCGATAGGTCTCGACCAGGAAGGCGAGCTGCACGAAGGTCGTGAACGAGAGCGCGAGCGGCACCTTGGGCGGCACGGCCTTGTGGCCGTCGACGATCGAGAGCAGGAAATCCGCGTATTTGAAATAGCCGAGCACGAGCAGATTGCCCGCGATCCCGGCAATGAGCAGCGCTCGCGCGGCGGGCGGCTCCGCCGCGACCATCCGGGCGGCGAGCCAAAAATTGAGCGCGATCGAGGCCGCCGGCAAAATCACGAAAGGCGGATTCCACCACGCGTAGAAGACGAGGGAGGAGAAGGTCGTGCCGATGACCGCCGCATCGACGCTCCAGCGCGCCAGCGCGAAATGCAGGACAACCGCGGCCGGGAGGAACAGGAAGATGAATTCGGGCGTGTTGAAAAGCATTCGGTCGCGATGCTCGCGCTACACGGCTTTCATCAAGCTGTCCTGGAACTCCCTCACGGGCGCGACATAAGCACGGCTTGCTTCGCATTGGCAATGCGCGACGGGCACACGCGTCGCGCGGCTCGTCGATGCTGCGGCACCGCGGCGCGACCGGGAGGCGGGCTCGCCGGAAGGACTTGGCGCCCGCTCGGAACTGCTAAAATTCGCACAAAAACGTATCTTTCGCATTCAACCCGTGTTTACCGATATTTACCGACCAGCAACAAGAATAATCAATACCTCGCCATTACCATTGCCGGATGTCCCCCGGCACAACTGGCTCGATTGCCGGCAGGACCGTACCAAAGGAGCCATTAGGCATGTTCACGCACTCGATGCGTTGCGCGGTCGTCGCAGGCGCCGCGTTCATCCTCATCCCTGCCGTCTCGGCCGCCGAGCCGATCAAGCTCAAGCTGGCGTTCTACACGTCGGACCGCACCAACGTCTATCAGGTCGCGGTCAAGCCGTTCGTCGAGGCCGTGAACGCGGAGGGAAAGGGGCTCATCGCGGTCGAAGTCTATTTCAGCGGCGTCCTCGGCAAATTGCAAACCGAGCAGCCGAGGCTGGTCCTCGATGGTGTGGCCGACATCGCCTTCGTCAGCCCGGGCATCACCCCGGATCTGTTTCACGACAACAAGATCATCGAATTGCCCGGCCTGTTCCACGACATGCGCGAGGCCACGCTCACCTATACCCGGCTCATCGCCAAGGACCTCCTGAAGGGCTACGAGGATTTCTTCGTGATCGGGGCTTTCGCCTCCGATCCGGAAACCATTCACTCCCGCCCCCCGGTACCATCGCTCGATAGCCTCAAGGGCAGAAAAATCCGCGCCAATAATTCGACCGCCGCCGCGGCGCTCGAAAAGCTCGGAATGGCGCCCGCCGTAATGCCGATCAACATGATCTCCGATGCGATCAGCAGTGGAAATCTCGACGGCGCCGCAATACCCCCGTCGATGCTGTTCGAGTTCGGCATCGGACGGGTGGCGGGCCACCACTATCTCCTGCAGACCAGCGCGGCGCCGCTCGCGCTGCTGATGAACCGCAGGAAGTTCGACAGCCTGCCGGTGCAAGCCCAGAACATCATTCGCAAATACAGCGGCGAATGGGCGGCCGCTCGTTACATCGAAGCGCGTGAAGTCATCGAGAACCAAGCGATGGAGCAGATGAAATCCGACTCCAGGCGCAAGGTCGTCTTTCCGTCGCGGTCCGACTTGGACAGAGCCGGCGCAGCATTCAAAGCGGTGACCGACGAAGTCGTCAGCAAGACTCCGCGCGATCGAGAGATGTTGAAGGCCGCCCGGTCCGAGGTCGCAAAACTGCGCCCGGCCGACTAGGACCCAAATGACGATTCACCGCAGCCTCGGCGTCGTCCTCCTGGTGCTTCTCGCGCTGATCGCCGGGACGCTGGGGACGGTCAAGCTCACGACCAATCATCTCCTCTATCAGGACGCCACGGCCACGGCTCGGAACTGGGCCCGGTACGTCGCCGAGAATGTGAAGGATCTGGAACAGATCGCGGCGGGCGAGCAGCCTTCGTCCGCCAGCATGGCGTTCTTCCGCTGGGCGCAGAGCGTCGGCCTCGTGTTCCGCTACGAGATTTTCAACCGCGGGGGCTACTCGCAGCTCATTTCCGACCGGCAGGGAACGGCATTGGTCGACCTGTCCGAATTCAATCCCGCCGCTGCCGCCGCCGTGACCTCGGGCGAGCCGGTCGTGGCGGTCAAGCACGGCGACGCGATCGAGCGGCCATCGTTCTTCGCCGAAGCCTATGTCCCCGTCCTCGTCGACCGACGGCTGATCGCCGTCGTTGCGGCCTATGTCGATCAGACCGAAGTGCGGGACCGGTTCTTCAATTCGTTTCTGGTCGCGGCGATATCGCTGTGCCTGTTGACGGCGTTCGCCTTCACCGTTCCCGCCGCCGCCTGGTATCGCCGCACCATGGAGAAGCAGCGCGCGGAAGCCGAGATCCAGTTCCTCGCCCGGCACGACGCCATGACCCGGCTCGCGAACCGGGAATACCTGTCCGAAAAGCTTGCCGAGGCGCTGACCAAAGTGGCGGCGGCCGGCGGGCAGCTCGCCGTCCACTCCATCGACCTCGACCATTTCAAGGAGGTCAATGATACGCTCGGACACCATGGCGGGGATGCGCTGATCAAGTTGGCGGCCGAACGGCTGCGATCATCGACGCGCGCCGAGGATATCGTCAGCCGGCTCGGCGGCGACGAATTCGCGATCGTTCAACCCGACATCGTCGACCGTTCGGAGGCCGAGGGCCTGGCGAAGCGGCTGCTCGACGCGATGGCAAAGCCGTTCGTCGTCAATGGCCACGAGGTCGCCGCCACCGCCAGCATCGGCATCGCGCTTGCCCCGAAGGACGGCGTCGAGCCGGAACGCATCTTGAAGAGCGCCGATCTCGCTCTCGGCAAGAGCAAGGCCGACGGCCGCAATTCTTTCCGGTTCTTCGCCCCGGAAATGGACACCGAGCTTCAGGCCAGGCTCAAGCTCGAGCGGGCGATTCGCGACGCGGTCCAGAACGAAAGCTTCGAGCTGCATTTCCAGCCGGTGGTCGACACGCTCTCGGGCAAGCTCACGGGCTTCGAGGCACTGCTGCGGCTGAGCGACATCGACGGCAAGCCCATTGCTCCGAGCGTCATCATCCCGGTCGCGGAGGAAATCGGCCTCATCGCCAAGATCGGAAGATGGGTCATCCACAAGGCCTGCCGCGCCGCCGCGCTGTGGCCGAGCCACCTCTCGGTCGCGGTCAACCTGTCTCCGGCCCAATTCTATGCCGGCGGCGTGTGCGACGTCGTCAGCGCCGCGCTCGCAGAATCGTCGTTGGACCCGAACCGGCTCGAGCTCGAAATCACCGAGACGCTCCTTCTGCGCGACACCGACGCCGTGCTGGCCGAGCTCGCCAGGCTCAAGGCGCTCGGCGTGGCCGTGGTCATGGACGACTTTGGCACCGGCTATTCCAGCCTGAACTATCTGTGGCGCTTCCCGTTCGACAAGATCAAGATCGACCGCAGCTTCATGCTGAATTTGGACGGCGCGGACGAAAACGTCCGCACCATCATCAGCACGATCGTCACCCTTGGCCATTCGCTCCACATGCGGGTGACGGTCGAAGGGGTCGAGGACGACCGCCAGGCCGAGTTCGTGCGCGGCACCGGCTGCGACGAGGTGCAGGGCTTCTACTTCGGCCGTCCGATGGCCGAGGCCGATCTCCCGGGCCGGATGCTCGCGGAGGTGCAGCCCGGCTTGCCGCGGCCAGACCGCGCGGGGCAGGACAGGCTGCGGGTGGTCAAGTAGGGACGGCGACCGGACCCGGCGTGAAGACTCGGCCCCAAGAACTCTATTCTGCCGCTTCGGGGTGTGGGTGATAGCGCGGCTGAGGGATCGGCAGCCCGGCATCGCGCGCGGCGGCCAGCCAACCGTCCATCGCAACGCGCACCTCGGCCACCGCCTCCTCAGGCGTATTGCCGAAGGCGGAACACGATTTCAGGTCCGGAACGTCGGCGACCCAAGCGCCGTCCTCCTCGGACCAGAACACGATGATGGCGTAGCGGTGCACGGTCAGTTGTCGAGCCTCAATTCGAATTCCCGTATCATATCCCGAAGTTGGCGCACTTGGTAAGGCTTTGCATCCTTTCCGAAGGGTTGAATGCTCAATGGCCGAGGCACCCTCGGGTGAAGGTAAATACGATGGCTTCCGCTGGTACGGTCAAGCCGAAATCCCAGTGCCGTCAACAAACGCTCGAAGTCTCGGAAGTTGATTGTGCCGGAGCCCGAAAGAACCGCGTCGAAGACCTTCCTTGCGCTGGCCACATCGCCCTCCAAATCGCCCTCCAACCGAAGCGGACCGGCTTAGCTTACGACGAGCTTTCTCACGTCAACCGTTGAAAGGCCAAAAATGCCAAGATCTGCTTGGCTCTCAAACAGTTAGCCTCATTCCATGGACCATGCGGATCAAGATGAGCAGTACGAAAGCTTTGATTTCATGGGGATTTTCGCCATTGGATTGCCTGGGCATGGTTGACAATGCGAATAACATATTGAGTGGCGGTATTCCTCGATGAAGGCCATATGCGGACACGTTCACTGACGCTTTCTGGCGCGAGGTTGAGACAATCGTGAAGAAGGCAGATATCGGATGAAAACGAAGGTGTTAAGGGTCGCCATTGCACCGCGTGAAGACATCATGCGCTACACGTGCGACATCGTGGCAGGACGCCGGCGTCGCGGGGCGGACGATCCCGACGTGTGGTTCACCTCGGTGGAGAGCTTCGCCAAGGTGCTGTCGGAGAAGAACCGTGCGCTGCTCGCGATGATCGCGGAACGGGGGCCCGATTCGATCGACACGCTCGCGGCCACGAGCGGCCGCGCCAAGAGCAACCTGTCGCGCACGCTGCGCACCATGGAGCGCTATGGTCTTGTGCGGCTCGAAAAGGGC
>WNGR01027764.1_pt3 | contig 12646 bp, 10 predicted proteins | sample 5407581 | NCBI WGS metagenome assembly WNGR01 (sample SAMN13153383, study PRJNA577476) | soil metagenome | isolation source: 80 cm soil or saprolite under Garry oak tree replicate 2 | place: USA:California | collected 2016-06-15 | reverse complement strand
TCCTAGCAAGTAGAGTCCTTTCCTCCGGTGATGCTACCATTGAGGACATGACTGCCGAGGGAGACAAGGTCGTCGTGTACAAGACGTTTCACGGCACTTCAAAGGCTGAGTGGCAGGGCCTGCCTCCTGGTCAGCAAGTGACCTTTCCCGTGATCGAGACCTACCGCATTGCGAACGGAAAGATTGTGGAAGAATGGCACCAAGACCGCAAGTGAGGGGTCGCACGAGACCGTGATCGAAAACAATCCCCACCCTTGACAAACCCATCATTCACTCCGTATAATAACCACTATAGTGGTTATTATACGGAGTGAATGATGAGTACAGTCGAGCTACTACAGCAAATAGGGCTGAACAAGTACGAGGCTGAAGCCTACTACACCCTTCTGGCAGAGGGGCCATTGACTGGCTACGAACTGGGAAAACGTTCGCAGATTCCGCTGTCGCGCAGCTATGAAATTCTGGAGCGCTTAACTCAGAAGGGGCTGGCACTGGTTCAGCCTGGTGATCCCCCACGCTACACTGCTGAGCCACCAGGGCAATTCCTTGGGCAGGTTCGATCAACTATAGTAGCAACACTCGATGCGCTTGCCAATGCTCTCGCCGATCTCCCACGCTCAGACACTGCCAGTGAGTTCTGGGTGCTGCGTGGTCGCCAGCACATTCTGGCCCGCATGCGAACAATGATCGCGGATGCTCAACGGACAATTGACCTCAGCCTGCCAGGCAAATATGAGGAGGAAGCCGCAGATGCTCTTGCCCTTGCACAAGCACGGGGGTGTTCCCTCTTCCGACCGACTTTGGCTATAGGAAAAGATGCTGATGCAGAGCTTCTTTTGCTACTGATTGATGGCCGCGAGGCCCTTGTAGGGACGCTTGCGCCAGTCAGGGTTTGCCAGGCTGTTGTCAGCGCTAATCAGGCGCTTGTCGCGGTACTCGGCAGATATTTCGCTCGTCCGCTCTCTATAGTGACCTCAGTTCCTGCTACTTCGACCCAGGTTGGCCAGCGCAATGATCAACTTGATTGGGTGGCCTGGGAAGATCGGAAACAGCGTCGTCTGTGGAGTCTTCGGACTGGTGAGCGTATTGCTTGATGTTCTGATACCGATGGCGAAGCGAGTGGTGTTGCCGCACTCCACCGCATTGGGCGCGATAATGCAGGTTGAAGAAATACTTATGAGACTGGCCGATAAATCGGCGGTGGGCGGCGATAAATAGGCCCCTACGTTGCCCGCGAACGGTGGATTGGCTACAAACAAATCATCCATCCCAATGAAAGGGAAATTAACTGTGAACTACGATATTCGAGACATATCCCTTGCTGACCGTGGACGACAGCGCATTGCCTGGGCTGCGCGGCATATGCCGGTGCTTGGGCAAATTCAAAGCGAATTTGCGGCTGAGCAACTTTTCCGGGGTCGGCGCATCGCTGTTTCGCTGCATATTACGACGGAGACGGCTGTTCTGCTCCAAACGCTGAAAGCTGGCGGCGCGGAGATCGCCCTCTGCGCTTCAAATCCCCTCTCGACGAAAGACGATGTATGTGCTGCATTAGCTGCTGAAGGGATGGGCGTCTATGCTTACTATGGTGAGGACCTGGCTACTTATCAGCGCCACATCGAACAGGTCCTGGCCTTCGAGCCACACCTGGTAATGGATGATGGTGCCGATCTGATTATTGCTCTGCACCAGCTTCCTGCCAGCACAAGCGTTATCGGAGGCATCGAAGAGACAACGACTGGAGTAATTCGCACTCGCGCCCTGGCCTCTGATAAGTTGCTGCGTTTCCCGGTCGTGGCGGTCAACGATACTCCCACCAAGCGTTTCTTTGATAACCGCTATGGCACCGGTCAGAACACGATTGATGGTATTCTGCGGGCGACGAACATCTTGCTTGCCGGGGCAACCTTTGTGGTCGCAGGCTACGGCTGGTGTGGAAGAGGCATTGCGATGCGCGCTCGTGGCATGGGTGCCCGCGTGATTGTTTGCGAGGTGAACGCGGTTCGAGCGCTGGAAGCAGTCATGGATGGTTTGCAGGTGCTGCCAATGGATGAAGCTGCAGCAATTGGGGACATCTTTGTTACGGCTACTGGCATAGCTGGAGTGATTCGGGCTGAACACTTTCTGGCGATGAAAGATGGAGCCATCCTGGCCAATTCTGGTCACTTCGATGTCGAGGTGGATGTTGCCGCCCTGCACAAACTCGCCGTGAGCGAGCAGGAAATCCGTGAGCACGTGACTGAGTTTCACTTGCCCAACGGGCGGATACTCTACTTGCTCGCCCAGGGACGCCTTGTTGGACAGGTTGCTGCCGAAGCCAGTCCCGCAGCGGTGATGGATCTTAGCTTCGCTGACCAGGCACTCAGTGCACGTTACCTCATCAAGGATGGTCAGAATTTGCCACCGACGGTTTATGATGTTCCACCTGAGATTGATGAGCGGGTTGCCAGCCTGAAGCTCTCAGCGCTTGGTGTTCGCCTGGATAGTCTCGATGAGAGGCAGAGGGCGTATCTGAGTTCGTGGCAGTTTGGGACGGCTTGAGTTATGAATATTCCAATGTATACGCTTCACACCAGCACGCTGGTGCGAGGCGTATACATGTGCTGCTGCTGGGTACAGGTTATCGAAGAAAGGCCTCATACTTCTGGTTCGCTCTATTCGGCGAACTACTGACCGGTAAACGCATACATCACATACCAGTTCATTGTCCCCTGATCCCAACCTTCGAACATTTGCATTCTCTGGTTGGCCTCTGTTTGCGTTAATTTCCCCTGAGCAACCATCACGTCGCAGGCCTTTTGCAGCGCATTTAGCTCAATCGTGCGCAGTTGCTCCGTGGTAATGCCCTGTTGCGCGGCCACAGCTGTCATGGGTGCTCCTGGATCAGGTGATGCTGCATTCTTGTTGGTAGATGGGGTGGCTGTGCTGGTAGCACCTGCCGCCTGCAAATTAGCGGTTACCTGGGCAACGCTGAGATGCAGTCCCTGCGCAATCTGTTCCCTGATGGTTTGCCAATAGATTGCCGGGTCATTCCAGCCGGGAGGGGTTGCGCTGTTATTATCTCCTTTTCTGGATGATGTGTCGTCGCTGTGGCCTGCTCTGGAGGATGTTGGTTGCTTCATGCGAGATTTTCTCCTGCACGTTTTCATCAGACATTATCGTATCCTTTCTTAACTTCCTCTCAAACTATTCGTAGCGCAGGGCTTCGGCCGGTGACACATGGGAGGCCCGGCGAGCGGGCAAGGCAGTACACAAGAGGGCAACCAGATAACTTCCCAGCAGGAGCAACACAACCAGGCCAAGCGGAAAGGGAAACTGTTGTGACACCTGGCGTGTAATCTGGTAGGCAAGCCACCATGCCAGGAGAGAACCGGCCAGCAAACTCAAGGTGATGACAAAGCTGGCTTCGAGAAGGAACGAGCGTTGCACCAGGCTACGCGAAAATCCCAGCGCTCGTAGCATCCCGATCTGCTGCCGCCGTTCTACTACCGCCCGGCTGGTGATTACACCAATGGAGAAGGTGCCAAAGAGCAATCCCATTGCCAGGTAGCCGGCGAGAAAGAGCGTTAGGCTGGCAGTGTAGGCATCTACTGTACCCTGCACCAGCGAATTTAGAGCAATGCCTCGCCTGTTCAGTTGGAGCGCATTATTCAACGCACTGGCCGCCTGCGCAAGACTCACGCCCGGCTGAAGCCGGAAGTAATAAAAGGAGAAGCGATCATAGGAAGTTGCCCCGATACTTGCCTCTGTCCTTTCGGAGAAAAGCAGGGTTCCCCAGTAGGCATTCGATGGCATCAGGCCGATCACGGTGACCTGGCGATAGGGTGCATGAGGATCTCCGTTCTCAGGTACCTCCACAGAGAAAGGCGTGAAACCCTGGTTCGTCGGCAATCCCACGTTCCCAACGTATTGCAGCACTGCGTAGCCTGCCTGGTCGCGTACCGCATTCCATACCTGGCGATCGGAGCCGTAGCCCTGTGCTCGTGCGAACAGTGGCATGGTTGTGTTTGAGAGGAACGTATTATCTACAACAAAAGGGCCTGGAAACCTAGTATAGGGATAGGCCCTGTTTCCTGGAAGAAAGAGGCGGATTGGTTGAGCATGATGTGGACCGTAGGCGAAGCGCACCAGTGAAACTAGCGCAATCTCTTGCCGCAACGTTTGGGGAGTCGCGAGCAGAGGGCCGTTGAGGTTCGTCGTATGCACTGGATCGACTGCATCCAGGTCCGTTCCGTCAATCTCAAGCTGGAAATTCTCGGTGGTCGTCTGGATTTGAGACTGCTGAATGCTGCTCAGGTTATTGGTTACGACCAGGATGATCAGGAAGGTAATCAGGCTGAGCAGTGCAACCGTCACTCCACTGCGAAAACGGAAGGTGAGTGGGTAGGCCAGCCCGGTACGGCTCACGGGCGCCAGACCACGGATCCGGCGCAGGAGGAGTGTCAACAGCTTCGTCAGCAGGTCGGCGTTGCCCATTACCAGCAGCACTGCGCCCAAAACAGGCACAAGCAGACTGAGCAATAGTGCAGGGGGAGAAGCAATGTCCAGCCTGTGAGTTCCCAATGCTGAAGTATCGGACACGAAGACAGGCAGCAGAAGGTCTTTCCCTACCCAGATGCCATAGAGAAGCCAGCCAGTCCCGATGAGACTCAAACTCAGCCGCCTGGCCAGATGCACAGGAACCTTGAGCAGTGGTATGAGCCAGCTCAGCAGCAACCCACCGCCTGCGATGAGAAGCGTGATACCCAGTTGCTGCATCCAGCTCTCCCCCTGATTTTCTGACAGTTTGAAGAGGAGTCCTCCCACCACTAGACAGAGGGGACCGCGTAGAAAGCCTTCCCACGGTAGGTGTCCCAGTGCGCTGCCCTGCCGCGAGAGACGGCGCGAGACAGTTTCGGGCAAGGGTTGGCCAGCCGCGTCGCGTGGCGCAGACCGCAGGGAGCGTAGCAACGTTCCAAAGGAGGCTCGTGCGGGCAAAGGATCATCCAGGTCACGAATAGCTGCCACGATGTTTGTGCGACTGATCCAGACACCTGCAATAAACACCACCATAAGCATCGCCAGCACACTGATGCACCATGAATTGAGCAGGCCCTGCCAGCTTACTCCTAAGTGTAACGCTATATGGCTGGAAAGCACCCCGGCGGCTGGAACCTGGGAGAGCAGAGCCAGTTCGAGCATGACAGCACCGATACCCAGGAGCAGACCGAACGAGGAAGCAATGACTGCGTAGCCGCTGCCCTCTATGAGCAAAACCTGCACCAGGTGCCGACGCTGGAGGCCAATGGCTCGACTCATTCCCAGTTCTCCTCGTCGTTCGGCTGCCAGTAACAGGCAGAGCAACACCAGCAGGAGCAAACCTGCTCCAACCAGTAAAGAGGTGAAGGTGGGAAGCATGACCGAGAACTGCCGCGCTGCGGGCGAGGCGATAAAATCACTTTTGTTATCAAGGGGAGAAAAATTCCCCTGACTCTCCGCTATATCAGGCTTGAGAGGATGAAGGATGGTTGAATCGAAGTACGTGGGGAAGAACCCACGTGCATCAGGGGCCGCGTGGAAAAACTGCGCCAGGTAGTCAAGCACTGGCTGACCACGTTTGCCATCCGGGCCGATATCATCCAGCCCACCCTGTCCAATATTTTTCACACAGAGCACATTGGGTACCGGAGCCAGGAAATGGCTCCACGCGAGTGATGGGAGGACAGTCGCAAGTGGCATGATAATCTCAGGATAAGAGCCGTCGAATTCCAGTTCACCGTCGGTGATCGCCAGGTCGGTAGAGAGCACGGCCCGGACGGTCACCGTAACCGTGTCATTGCTCTCGCCAAAGAGCACGACCTGAAGCCGATCCCCAGCTCGTACATCTTCCTCGTGTGCCACAGTACTGCTGACAAAGACCTCTTGGGGACCAAGGTCCGAAAAATGCAACCGGTGTCCCTGGTTATCAGTGAGAGGGCCGTACACCCGGTCAAACGCGGGAGGGATGCCGTACAAGTACTGGTCATTTGCGGTAAGGGCGGTTCTCTCAGAGAACATCCGCGCGCCGCGCGGCATGTAAAAGATGCCGGTCGCGGCCTGCACCTCAGACATGCTCTGGAGGTGCGCGAGGGCCTCGTTGACCTGGGCCTGCGTAAAAGATCCGCTGACTGCTTCATCAACATTGCCCATCTTCACCAGTCGATCGGACACCATTGATTGCGTGAAACTATCCTGAAGTCCGAACGAAGCAGTAATAAGGACCGCCGAAAGGGTTAAACCCGCCAGCATAAGCAACATTTGGCCAGGACGTCGCCGCACATTACGCAACCCCATAGAGAAGAGAATTCGGTTGCTGGCTCCCAGACCCAGCACGACCAGCAAGACGCCTCCGGTGAGTGCTGCCAGGAGCAGTGCCAGCGTTGTCGGAGACCAGCCAAAGAGGGTGGCATTCATGATTCATTTGCCTTTCATGCAGAGAAAAAAGCTATACTGGAACAATTGCTACTGCCGCCTGACTATCGCTTTCAATCCGTCCATCGCGCATGGTCACCAACCGCTGGGCTTGCTGCGCCACTTCTATGGCATGAGTGACCCAGACGAAAGTCAATCCGTGTTCACGGTTGAGGCTCAGCATCAGATCGATAATCTCCTGGCTGGTGGTGCTGTCCAATGCCCCGGTCGGCTCGTCGGCCCAGACAATCGAGGGCATCGTTGCCAGAGCGCGGGCAATGGCGAAACGCTGGCGCTGGCCTCCGCTCATCTCCGCCGGACGGTGGCGTGCCCAATCGAGGAGTCCCAATTGCTCAATGCTTGCTCTGGCGCGTTTGCGGGCTTCCCTGGGAGAAACGCCGCTCACCAGCAAGGGAAGCTCGACATTTTCCAGCCCGGTCAGGACCGGGAGCAAATTGTAGGTCTGGAACACAAAACCCATCTCGCGAGCACGAAACGCGGTGAGTTCCCGGTCTGAAAGGGCGCGGATATCTTGCCCGGCGATCTTAATCGTGCCCGAAGTCACTCTATCAAGGCCACTCAGGCAGTTCAATAAAGTTGTCTTGCCACATCCGCTGGGACCCATGATCGCAATCACCTCTCCACGCCGAATATGCAGGCTCACCCCTTTGAGTCCCTGGACTTTGAGTTTGCCCGTATCATATGTCTTGCGTACCTGTATGGCCTCAACTTGGCCTTTGCTTGTATCAGCTAACTCGAGCAACGACGCTTGTTTCGCCGTCATAAGAAATGCTCCTTTCTCTCTGTGACCGTTCGCATTGCAAAAGGTGCGTTAGAAGAGTCGCTAGTTCTTCTGGGTACTTTGGTTTATGTTAAAGGCACGCAAGATATACTGGTTCAACGTACTCTGATCCCAGCTTTGGGCAATTTGCACCCGTTGATCGGCTTGTTCCTGAGTCAGCGTTCCCTGGCGAACCAGTTGCGTGCAGCCTTGTTGAATAGCTCCAATTTCAATCCTGCGCAGTTGATCGGTCGCAATGCCCTGCTGTTGCGCCACTGTGCTGACAGGTGCCCCTGGGTCAGTACTATGTTGTGATTTTGTTTGTGCGTTGGCAGCCTGGAGCTTCTGCTGGGCTTCAGAAACGCTCAGGTGGATGCCCTGAGCAAATTGCGCCTGAATGGTATCCCAGTAGATTCGCGGGTCATTCTGACCCGGAACCGTTGGCTGGGCGATTCCAGGCCCTTTGTGTTCGCCGGTGCCACTTGTCGACTCGCCAGTCTGGCTGCCCAGGGCGATTTTCGTATTGGTGGGAGATGACGCAGCTAGGTGCGTGGATGACTGCCATGCCATGAAGCCCCCAGCACCGATAATGATCACTCCCGCCAGGAGGATCAGCAAAATGAAGAGCACATGTCGCGGTCGTTCTTGCGGCCCATTCTGTTGAAAGGACTGAGAAGCTGGCTGTAATTCCTTCTGGGACTCGTCGTAGTCACGCATTTTGATGTTGTCTCCTTTTTTCATACTTCATTTCTCTACGTATCGCTCTATTCATAGCGCAGGGCTTCGGCAGGGGGGATGCGCGAGGCCCACCGCGCTGGCAGTATGCTGCAGCCAAAAGCCACAAGGTAACTGCCTATCAAGAGCAAAGCTACGGGCACAGGTGGGATCGAAACGCCCAGGGAAGCCGCGTGGGCAACCTGGGCATAGAGCCACCAGGCCAGACCAGTTCCGATGACTAATCCGAGTGTGATGAGAAAGCTCGCCTCGAGCAGAAACGAGCGCCGGACCAATGCACGCGAAAAGCCCAGCGAGCGCAGCATGCCGATCTGCTGGCGGCGTTCTACGACCGCCCGGCTAGTGATCACCCCTATTGAGAAAGCGCCAAAGAGCAGGCCGATGGCCAGGTAGCTTGACAAAAACGAGGTGAGACTTGCCGTGTAGGCATTCTGATCGGTCTCCTCCAGTGAGCTGAGTGACACGCTATACGCAGAAAGGGGCAGCGCACGATGCAGATCACTGATGACCTGGTTTGCACCGACCCCTGGCTGGAACCGAAAGTAGTAATAGACCCATGACGAGGGTTGTGAAACAATCCCTGCCGCCGTTCTCTGCGAGAGGAAGATCGTCGGCCAGTGCGTATTTCCCGTGGGAAGCCCCAGACCATCTTTGTATTGCATTACCACGTCACCTGGGTGGTCACGCACTGCTGCCCATACCTGCTGGTTCGAGGTGTATCCTTGCGCGCGCACGTACATCGGCATCGTGGTTTGTGACAGGTAGGCAGCATCCACGACCATCGGCGGAAAGCCAGCGCCGTAGGCGGGATGGCCGGGAAGGAGCACAATTGGGTCGGTGGGACCAATGGGACTGTAAAGAAAACGCATCTCCGTAGCTGCTGCAATATCTTGCCGGAGCGTGGTCGAGGTCGAGAGGAGCCGTGGTCCCAGCGCCTGGCTTGCTTGCGGATCAGTGGTTGAGAGTTCAAGCTGGAAATTTCCGGTCGTCAGTAGCAGTTGCGTCTGCTGAATGGTGCTCAGGTTATTAACCACCAGCAGTTGCACCAGAAACGTAATCAGAGCGAACAACAAGACGGTCACTCCCGCGCGGAAACGAAAGGTGAGGGGATACACCAGGCTGATACGGCTCACCGGGGCCAATCTGCGGATACTACGCACGAGCAGGGAGAGCACACCCACGAGCAGATCGGCATTGCTCATCACCAGTACCACCAATCCCACCAGGGGTAGGAGCATAAACAGGAGCGTCTGGAGAACAGGCTTTTGATCTATATACTGGTCTCTGGCCAATACTGCTTCAGTGGGAGCGAAGGCCTGGACAAAGAGCACCATTCCCGACTGAAGACCCAGGACGAGCAACCCAAGGCCCATGAGACTGAAACTACAAACAATCCACCGCCAGCGATAAACAGCGCCGCACCGGCTAGTTGCAGCCAGGTATTCGGCTGTGCCTGTAGTACGCCTATTTCAAATAGGAGAAAACCCAGTACGAGAAAGGGCAAACCCCGCGCACACAACTCCCACGCAAATCGGCCAACCATTCCCAACAACCGAGCGCGGCGCTTTGTCGGTGTCTCTGGCAGCGATTGTCCGAGGGTATCACATGACTGCCATCTAAGAGAGCGCAACACCTGCTGGAGTGGAACTCGCATAGTGGGAGAATCATCCAGGTCGCGCAAAGCTGCGACAATGTTCGTGCGGCAGATCCAAATGGAGCAGATACCCACGACGGCAACCGTGAGGAGCACCCCTAGACTCCAGGCAGTCAATGCGCTTTGCCAGCTCACAGACAGGTAAAGTGGAATATGTCCTGTATGGATGGGAACATTGGGATCAAAGAGGGTTGGAGCTTGCCCGAGAACGGCCAGCTCCAGCGCCAGGGCAGCGATCCCCAGCCCGACTCCGAACAACGAGGCCAGGACGCCATAGCCACACCCTTCGATCAGCAGGGCATACACCAGGTGACGACGTTGTAACCCAATGGCGCGACACATTCCCAGTTCCATCCGTCGCTCCGCTGCCAGCAGCAGACTGAGCAGGATCTGCAGCAGGATGCCTGCACCCACCAGCAAACAGGAGAAAGTCGGGAGCAGGAGGAAAAATTGCCGCGCTGCAGGTGACAGCCCAAGTTCCAATTTGTCGCTGAGAACTGGTACCATGGAGACGTTGCCTGCAAATCCCTCCGGTCCCTGGAATTCTACCGCACCAGGTTTGAGCAGATGGATGCTCACTCTGGTAAGATTTGTGGGAGTACGAGTAATCTCCGGGCCCGAGGTATCGACGGGGGCAACCCTGAAGATCGATTGTAAAACGTGAAGCACGGCCTGGCTGCGGCTTCCACCTAGTCCGCCGTCATCCAAGCTCCCCGAACCAACATTTCTCACGCACAACAGATTGGGAATAAAGGGAAGGTGATAGCGCTGGACAACCACCTGTTGCATCGTTGCAGTGGACAGAATGACTTAAGGAGACCTGAGTACGCTCGGAGGTCACCGTTGCCCATTGGAGAGAGGCTGCCGTTGCTGCCTGTACCTGCGATAACCGCCCCAGGCGTGCCAGCGCTTGCGTGACCTGATCCTGGGTCAATGGGCCAGTGACGGTTTCATCCACATGACCGACCCTTGCCAGCCGATCGGCAACCGTTGAATAGTTGAGACTGTCGGGCAGTGCGACGAGGATGGTAATCAGCGCAGTCGAAAGCACCAGACCGGCTATGATGATCAGTGACTGAGCAGGACGACGCATCGTGTTGCGCAAACCCAAACGCAGCAAGACTGGATTACGCATCCCCAGCCAAATCACGAGGAATAACACACCTCCAACAAGTGTAGCCAAGGGTATCGCCTGTCTCATGTATCCTTTCCTCTCTGGCAAAGCACTCTCTATCGTTTGCTTGCGCATTGATTGCTTATGAGTAGTTTACTGTCCTCCGGAGGGGTGCCACATCAGCACTTCCGGCGTTTGCGCCTCGGTAAACCGAGCAATGGCAAAGCGCCGAAATGTGCAGTGCGGTATAGGTAGTTTCGGCAACCAGATTCTGCTAGAATTCACATAGTGCTGATGTGCAAGTCATGCTATACTTGAGAAAGTAGCAGGCAGCCTCTATGACCAGGAAAAGCTCTCAGCTGGAAATTTTGTGGGCAGAGGACACAACAGCAAGCAGAGAGTAGAAGAAAAAGAGCATGAACAGCAGCAACCAGAAATCCCCGCTCCGCTGGTTCCTTCTTTTGTGGTTGGGACTGGTCTATATGCAAAGTTTGCAAGCAGCTATGCAGAATCTGAATCCAGGTGCCAAGGTTCCGCCAACTGGAACAGTCAGCAGCCCCCAGCTTGATCTTATATCTTTTACCGTCCTTATGGTAATCCAGGGTGGACTGTACTGGATAGCCTTCTCCCTGCATAAAACGCGGTATCTCCTGCTCTCGTTTCTGGGGCAGGGAATACTTGTGCTGTTGATCTTTTTTCTCGCGCACGCGGAGAATGCGGTATTGGGCCTGTGTCTTGCGCTGACAATCGAGGCGATTACGCTGTTCAAACACACGCGCCTGGTTCTCCTGGTGGGCGGAGGCTGCCTGCTTCTCTTTGGCTTGACCGAGGGCATACAGATTGTGCCCATGATCGAGATCGGGTCTATAAATAAATTGTCGGGTGCCATCCTCGGCAGTCTGACACTGATCTTGTTTGTCATCGCGTGTGTGATGCTCTATATCCAGCAGGGCCGGGCGCACCAACGAGATCAAGCATTTTTGCGCGAACTCGAAACAGCTCATGCGGAACTCAAGGCCACTCATGGGCAACTGGAGGAATACGCCATTCAGGTGGAAGATCTCACACTGATGGCAGAACGCCAGCGTCTCGCCCGTGAACTTCATGACACGCTGGCCCAGGGTCTGGTTGGCCTGACCATTCAATTGGAGACGATTTATGCCCTGCTGCTCAAAGAACACAGCCAGCAGGCACGTGCAATTGTGCAGCAGGCGATGGCACGTGCTCGCGCGACAATGACAGAGGCGCGCTCTGCGATTGAGGATTTGCGCACCGAAACGCGGGAGATGCATGACTTTTCTCAGGCTGTCCAGCGCGAAATCCAGCGTTTTACCGCCGCCACCGGTATCCCCTGTACCTGTTCACTCCCTGAAACACTTCCGCTTCCGACCTCTTTTCACGAGCACCTTTTGCGCCTGGTCTCGGAAGGTCTCTTGAACATCGCGCGTCATGCTCAGGCAACGCATGCCTGGGTGTGTGCAACGTGCGACCAGGAGAGGCTAACGTTCGAGATAGGTGATGATGGGATCGGCTTTGACCCGACGGTCGTTGCCCGGCAAGCCGGTCATTATGGATTGCTCGGACTGCGCGAACGTGCTCGCCTGCTACAGGGACAACTTTTTATCCTCAGCGCCCCTGGGAAGGGAACGACGATCCGCATCCAACTGCCCGGAATAAAGAGAGGACAGACAGATGAAGAATGAGCAAGAGGTAATCCGCGTGGTGGTCGTCGATGACCACCTGGTCGTCAGGGAAGGATTACGGATGATGCTGGAGCTGGCAGGAGAGGGATTTGCGCTGGTGGGAGATGCGGCCGATGGCGCAACTGCGCTGCGCCTGGTGGAAGAACTCCAGCCAGATGTGGTGCTGATGGATTTGCGCATGCCGGGGATGGACGGGTTGGAAACGATTGCTCACATCCGTCGGAGATGGG
>WNGR01012886.1_pt1 | contig 12646 bp, 17 predicted proteins | sample 5407581 | NCBI WGS metagenome assembly WNGR01 (sample SAMN13153383, study PRJNA577476) | soil metagenome | isolation source: 80 cm soil or saprolite under Garry oak tree replicate 2 | place: USA:California | collected 2016-06-15 | reverse complement strand
GTTCTTCGCAGATGAGTCTTTTGAGAGTTTGGAATGCTTTCTCTCTTTCTTCTGTCCATTCCCAAGGGGTATCCTTCTTCGTCAGTTCATTGAGGACACAGGCAACTTGGGAGAATCCTTTTATAAAGCGTTGATAGAAGTTGATGAACCCCATCCACCCTCTGAGTTCTTTGAGGGTTTTTGGGCGTTCCCATTCTTCTACTCCTTGTACTTTGAACTTATCCAGTACTTGGTGCACTAATTGATGGTGGTGCAGGACGTTGTTGGTTGTTGCTATTAGTATGTTGTCCATGTAGACCACCACTTCTCTGGTTTCAATGAGCATTCGGAATATTGTGTCCATCATAGTTTGGAAAGTGCTTGGGGAATTCATGAGTCCGAAGAACATGACACATGGTTCATAGAGCCTTAGGTTTGTCTTGAAGGCCCCCTTCCACTGGTCTCCATCTTTAATTCTGATGTTGTTGTACCCCCAGCGAAGGTCGAGTTTTGTGAACAATGTGGCATTCCACAGTTGATCGATTAGTTCTGGGATGAGCAGTAGTGGGTACTGATTTTTGACCATTAACGTGTTTAGTCATCAGTAGTCTTGTACTGGTCATAGTTTTCCATCCTTCTTCTTTACAAAGAAGAAGGGTGACAAGTACGGAGATTTTGAAGGTCGGATATACCCCTTCTCCAGCTGTTCCTTGATGAACTCTATTAGGGATTCCTCTTCTTCATGTGCCATGGGGTAGATTTTGCAATCAATGGCTGCGGGTGCATCTGGGATCAAATCGATTGCATGATCCCATGTTCTCTCTAGGGAGAATTGATGTGATTCTTTTTTGTCAAACGTTCTTTGATGTCGACAATATTCTTCTGGGACCATCTGTTCGAAGGTTTTCTTGGTTTTATCCATAGCCTTCTGAGCCAATTCTGAGGCTGTAGTGGTCTTTCGGAGGATGGCATCTGGTCCTTCTTCTTCTTGGTTTATCTTCTCCCATTCTTCCTTGGTCATTGTTGCTGAAATCTGGGCTTCTTTGGGTTTAATACTGGAAATAACCACTGGTTGGCACTTTTTATCCAACATGGCATCTTGCCAATGGATAATGGGTTCAAACACCATAAGCCAGGGATATCCAAGGATGACTTCATCTCTTCCCAAATTTGTGATAAGGAAGCAGAGGGTCTTTGTTTCTGTCCTGGTGCACACTTGAAGGTCTGTGAAATGACTTATTGTGCCGTCTTGGTTGTGTGTTCCATCTACATTCCAAATTTTGATTGGAGTTTCTACTGGGAGGTAGGCGATTTTGAGTCGGTGGAGCAAGTTTTTTGAAATAAAATTGTTGGTTGCTCCTAAGTCGATGAGGACTTCTCTTTCAGCCATCCTGACCTAGCTGCTGCCTGTGCCACTCTCTGCACTGTCATCTCCTCCCCCTTTCAGCTGTCGTGTGTGCAGATTCGAATAAAACTGGGATTCACATAGATTGGTATCTGCTATTGTACACACTAATTTGTAATGCCCTTGCCCAGGCTGCCAGGTTTAGGCATTGAGAAAATCCTCCTTCTTTTGGAACAGTTCTTTGGCGAAACAATTTTGGACTTCTTCTGTTTCAGCATGTAGGGTTGCAATAAGGGCTTGTGCCTTTTGAGCAGCACTTACTAGTCTGTTAGTTTGGACAGTGATGACCAGATTGCTAGAGGTGGTGGCTTCTGTGACTCTAGTGTGCTTTTGGGGGCAGAATCTTGTGATATGTCCCCATTGGTTGCACTGGAAGCAGAGTCCACTTTGGATCCTCTGTCTTTTGTCCTTGTCCATCATAGTGGCTCTGGCCCTTGTTCGCCCTATGTCCATGGCATTGGGGTTGTGGTTATTGAGTGCATTTCTCCATTGCATTCAGGTAGCCCCCCCATGTCAGTCTCCTCCTTTGACCCTCTCTTTGAGGAATATATATTCCTGTTGGTGTGTCCATGCTGCTTGGGTCCAATCATTCCACGTAACTGGGTGGTCGAATTTGATACAGTTGGATACCAATTTGTATGGCAGTCCACGTTGGAATATGTCTAGGGTCGCTTCTTCATCCAAATTGTATCCGGCCTTTTTTGCAATTGACTGGAATTGTGATATGAATGTGTCCAGGTTGTCTCCTTTCATTCGAAGGTCCCTTATGTTTTGTTGGGCCTTTACTTTTTCCACAGTATTGGTGTATGCCTGGTGGAATCTGGTTTCTATGGTTGCCCATAGATTTTCTTTGGCATGTGCAACTCCTCCTTGGACTTGTCCTATAAGCCACTGTGCTTGTTCCTTGACCCAATCATTTACGAGGGGTCCTCTGATGTATGACAAGAATGTCATGCTTCTTTGGTATGGGATGGTGAGTTGTTCGATGTGTGGGTTCATTCCTTGGTACAGGAGGAGGTTGAGCAGAAAGGCCTTGCTTTCTTCATGGTCACCGTGAAATTCTTTTGGTGGGTTGCCTCCCAATTTTCCTATGAGGGGGGGTGGTCCCATGGGAGCTCCTCCTCCACCACCACCACCTCCTCCTCCTCCTCCACCTCCTGGAGGGCCTGCAGGGATTCCTCCACCTCCTCTGCTTCCTCCACCTCCTCTGCTTCCTCCACCTCCACCTCCACCTCCTCCTCCTCCTCCACCGGAAGGTATGGCTTGAATGACTAGGCTGCTACTGCTGGCCACAGCCGTTGCAGACTGCATTTGTGTGGTGGACATGGAGTATTGTTGGAAGATGGGTGCTAGGGATTTGGATGTGGGTTGTTTTCCTTTGGTGGAGTCTGTGGGTTCTTCTGTTTCTTCAATGTTCTCTCCTTCTGAGGTGTCGATATCAATCCTGTGAATGGGTTTGCTTCAGTATGGTCCTAGTCCATATTCTAGTGGTGCTGGTTTGAATGTATACCAGCTGCCTTCTTTATCTGAGTAGGCAATGAGTGCCCACAGTCCTTGATCTTCTAGAAAGTGGATCGGGATGTAACACTGTTGGTCTTTATCAAAGATGTAGTATCCTTCTTGATTGTCGAAGCTTTGGTAAACCGCTGCTCCTTTGATGTGGTCTGGGTACTCGTCTCAGATGCTTCATTTGATATACTCTCCTTTAAACATCGATCTTGCTCTGCTGGTCAAAGCCATGATGAAGAGACTTGACTTAGTGTAATGCCACAACTGGCGTTATCCTGCGACGTGTGTTCTGGGGTTCTGGTTCTGGGTGTGAAGCCATATTAGGGCTTCAGTTTGGTGATGCACAAGTATCAAGTCGAGCTGCACTCAAGACTGATGTGAGTGGAATGCCAAGTCAAGCCAATGCTTAAGACTAGCAGGGGCAAGACAAATCGAAGGTCTGTGTTCTGCTGGGTATGTGAGGCAAAGTCGAAGGCCTGCGACGATTGAGAGGCAAAGATAAAAGCCCTCAATGGAACAACCCAAGAGTTCCCTGTCTGGTTCTGGAGACTATGTTGTGATTGTGGAAGAAGTCAAGTCTACCATACAAGCTAGATAGACTAGGGTTTATATACTAGTACAAGATGTTTGTGTTGAACAAACATATGATGCGATTCTAGTCAGTATGAGTCATGATGATGTAGGTAAATGAGTAAGCATGAATCAGCGTGCGTCATAGTGACATCGTGATGATGTTATATGGAATGATCAGTAAGTAATGAGTTATGAAGTCTGAGTCAGGATGAGTCATGGGGGCTTCAGCATGTGTACAGTAATGAGTCAGATGAGAAGTAAGTAGTGAAGTGTGTCTGAATTGTAACACTGAGCTAGTTAACCTAGAACCAGCTTTTTGAGCCCTCCTTGGGTGATGGGTTGGAGTTGAAGGGCCAGGGCTGAGTGCCAGAGGGGAATTGGGACCAGCGCCACCCTCCTGAGAGCCATCTGACCCATTACCAAGGTCAAAAGTCTCAGCTTGAGGTGAGCTATGGCCCCCCTGTATTAAATTTGTTAAAAATATATTGTAAGGTTAATATAATAAATACTCACTTGATTGGAAGGCAAGGGATCCTCTCCCTCTAAATGCTGTCCTGAGGGTCCAGGGGGGGCACCTGGAGCTGCAGAGGTGGAGCCCACATCAAAGTGCACATGGTGACTACCACTTGATGCCTGAGCAGCTGTGGATGAAGCTAACCACAATAAACGTTCATGGACACACCATTCAAGCAGAGAGCATATACCATCAAGCTGAAAAGACAACTCCAGAGCCCCACCAGGAAGCCCCTGCTGTTTGCCCTGACTTTTCTTGGTCTTGGGCCTTTTTGAAGTCCTTTTTGAAGTTAAAGGGGCCCTCTTCCTAGATCTGGGCATAGTAGATGAAGTGGAGGGTAATGCAAAAAGAAATAGAGGACTAGATGAAGCAGATCAGCCAAGATCAGCCAGAGATCAGGAGAGATGAGACTGTAGGAGACTGAGATGAGAGCATGGGAATGCACAGCATATGTGGTGGCTGTAAAATTTTGTGCACCAGTTGATGCCAACCCTGGGCCTTCAAGATGAAGATGGTGACTATGCCACCCAAGCACCTGAGGCAGCATCAGCACCAGCCCCAGGGCCTCGAGGTAATGATGACAACACCCCCAGCCCTGAGCCCTCAAGGTGACAACAACAATGCCAACCCCATGCCCTTGAGGTGAAGTTGGCAATGACAATGACACCCCCAGCCCTGGGCCCTCAAGGTGACAACAACACCAACCCCATGTCCTCAAGGTGAAGTCAGTGACAACACCACTCAAGCCCCCAAGGTGGTGGTGGCACCAGCCACAGGGCCTCAAGGTGATGACAATGACACCCCCAGCCCTGGGCCCTTAAGGCAATGACAACACCCCCCCCCCCTGGGGCCCTCAAGATGAAGCCAGCAACAATGCCACCCAAGCCCCTAAGGTGGCAGTGGCAGTGGCAGCACTAGTCCTGGGGCTTTAAGGTGACAATGACAATGCCACCAGACCCAGGCTCTCAAGGTGAAGATGGTGGCAACACCACCTGAGCCCCTGAGGCAGCAGCAGTACTAGCTCTGGGGCCCCAAGGTGATGATGACAACACCACCAGCCCTGGGCTCTCAAGGTGAAGATGGCAGCAATGCCCCTCAAGGTGACAACAACTGTGACAACCACAATGTGCCTAAAGTGCAGGGGTGTAGTGCCCTACTCTTATGTAGGCAGTTGATATGTAGTAAAGCCCATGTTCTATATAGTCTAGACCAATACAGATAGTTTTATCAAATCAATGACCTACACTGGAGTGAAAAATTATTGAATACTCATGCTTACTGCTCAGCCTTAGTTATTTTGAATCCATTTTCATTCTGCATTCCATATTTTTATCTGACATGTTATTCAAAGTGTACCATACATGTTACATTACAGTAGATAGAGGCACTATGTGCAGGTGAGGGAGAGTGGGATACAGCAGGGTCTGAGTGGGGTCTGAGTGGCCCAGACTGCACACATGAGGGAGAGGCAGGAGAGGAAGGGTCTGAGGCTGCAAGACTGCATGTGCAAGGGAGAGGGAGAGGAAGGGCCAAGGGGGGTCCAAGGAGCTGAGATGGCAAGGGTGAAGGGGAGGTGGGAGGGGAGGGGCACAGAGTGGGTGCATGGTGTTGGGAGAGAGAGGGGGGGATGGGGGGAAAGCATCAACAGGGGCAGAAGGTGGGGAAGTGAGAGCAGGGGTGGCATAGTGGTGGTGGCAGACAGTGGCATGGTGGTGGCAGGAGAGGGCATGCTGTGGCTGCAGGGACAGAGACAGGGTAGCAGGGCAAAGAGCAAGGTGGTGGTGGCAGAATGTGTCAGTTGGTGGGGGTAGAGAGAATGACAGTAATGGGGGAGATGGGGAGCAAGATGACCATGAGGGAAGAGAGTGTGGGCAAGGGTAGGAAAGAGTGTGGGAGCAAGGGCAGCAGCAGACAGTGGGCAGTGGGAACAGGTGGCAAGATGGTTGTGGAGGCAGAGAGTGGGGTGGCCATGGGCCAGAGAGCATGGGAGCAAGGGTGGGAGAGAGGGGGAGATGGAGATGGTGCCAACAAGGGCACAGAGGGTGGGGCACCAGTGGGGATAAAGGGAAAGGGAAAGGGGGCAGGAGAGTGAGTGAAAAGGTGCCAGTGGGGGCAGAGGGCACTGACAGACAGTGGGGTGGCAACAGGGGCAGGTGGTGAGGTGATGGCAGCAGCAGACAGTGGGGAGCATGGGGGAGATGGTGGGATGCCAATGGGGGCAGATGTCAGCAGCAAGGGCTGGCAGGGGTGGCAGAGGTCAACATGGGTGGCAGAGGTCAACATAGCAGCAAGGGCAGACAGCAGGGTGATGGGGACAGATGGCAAGATGATGGCAGGAGCAGACAGCAGGGTGGCTGCAGGACAGAGAGCATGGGAGGCAAGGGTAGAAGAGAGAGGAGAGGGGAGTGGCAAGGGTGCAGAGGGAGAGGGTGAAAGCAGATGGAGTTGGCAGGGGTAGATGAAGTCAGCAGGGGTAGTTGGTGGGGCATTGGAGGCAGACAGTGAGGTGGCAGGAACAGGTGGTGAGATTACCATGGGGACTAAGAGTGGGGTAGCTGCAGGGCAGAGAGATGGGGTGAAGGAGGGAGAGGGAGAGGGAGAGGGGACAGACAGCAGTGGGGGGGGTAGACAGCAAGCAGTGGGTAGCAGGGGCAGAAAATGAGGCAATGGGGGCAGAGAGGATAAGGATGATGATGTGGAGGGAGAGCACAAGGGAAAGTGTGACAGCCTAAGGGAGAGGGAGGAGAGGAAGAGGGCAGTTGCATGGAGGAGCGATGGCACAGAGAGGGAGGCAGCAGTGTGGAGGGTGGTGCAGGGAGGGGTGAGCAGTGCAGGTAAAGAGGGAGTGTGCATGGCAGGTGCTGCCAGACAGACACCACATGGACAGTGCACAGATAGCAAGCAGTCAATGCACAGACATTGTGGGCAGGGTGCAGATGGTGGCACAGTGGTGAGGGGGACACAGTGTATGTGAGAGTGTCAGGGATGAGGGAAGTGAGAAGGCCAAAGGAGGACTCACACAAGTGCACCAAAGTTCACCTCAGTCTCTCAGAACTAGACATCTTGATGCTGAAGCTGCTGAAGTCAAAATTTGAGAACACAACTTACAATGATTTCCATTTTCAGCCAGCTCATTCCTGGCTCAGCCAGGCTGGATACCATATATAATCTATTTTCCTTATTCACCTTAAAGTCACAAGCTGTGGCAACACTACAGTTACAATAGTATACTTACTATATATGGTAATTACAATGCACACTGTAGCAGGTGTATCATATCCATGACCCTGAGGGACTTACACCCTCTGTAAATGGTGTTGCATATCAGATGTGTGTAAAAATGTGATATTGTGGATGCCTTTACTCATCACCTTTGTGTCAATGGACATGGGTGGGTCATGGAGTATATAAATCCCCCTATGGGGAGCTGTGAATATACACCCCCTCACTCATCTTCCACTTGTGCACACAAACTATACTCTCAAAGACTTCTCCCTTCTACAAGGTGAGACACATTTCATGTATGCTGCACTTAGTGCTGTGCAACAGGTTATGGGCCCTGCTATAGGGTTTTGCCATTGTATCTTTTGACAAGATACACTTAGTGACAATGACCACTACTATGTTTGCTTTGAAAAGAACATCATAGTAGGCTGTAGTCAACTATGTCACTGAGAAGCACCCTGGTCCATAGCAACCCAGTATTGTACTCTAGAGGAGTACACAGACTTGGCAACTGTTCACTCAGAATGATGTCTGAGCAGATCTTTTCCTATCTAATACTGGTCTTATAACTCATTCAATATTGTATAAATGTTAGCTACAACAATATTGACATCTTATAAGCTTTACAGTTACAATGACTTCATCAGCAAACCCTGGGCCACTCCATAGACAGTATAGTGGTCCATAGTGGTCTGTAGTGGTCTGTAGTGGTCCATAGTACCTGTAGTGTGTCCCAGGTTTTGCTGATATTCCCAACTCACCTCCATTGTCCCCATCTTCAATGGCTCCAACTGGAGCACTTGGTCTAAGGCAATGACTGCCTTCTTTATGTCACAGGGACTCTGGGGCTTTGTCAAGGGTACTATTACCCTTCCAGTTGTTGGCACAGCAGTTACTGCTGCAGATGTTGCTGCCTGGCACCATAGTGATGAAATGGCTAGGGGTAACCTTACCCTTTGCCTTTCTCCTGCTGTCCAACAGGCTGTCACTAGCACTACCTCAAACTCAAAGCTGTTATGGGACACCCTTATAGCTTGTTATGGTGCAGTTTCTATGCCCCACATCTATAAGGACTTCAAAGAAGCAGTTTCCATTTGCTTCAATCCCAACCAACATCCTGCTCCTCAGTTTGAGAAAATGGCTGCTGCCTTTTCTTGTCTTGGAGCAGTTACCATCAGCACTGTCCCAAACCAGACCACCCTTTCCATCAGCCTGCAGTTGCAGGCACTCATTGCTATGTCTGCCCTTCCTACTAAATGGGATAACCTCATTCCCATTATCTGTAACAGAGTTGCCATTGCTGACTTAAAGCTTGATGACATCTCCAACTGTGTTGAAGGTCAATTTGAGACTGAGACTAACCGCAGACAGCATAAGAGTGTGCAATCTGCACAGAAGATTTCCACCCTTAAACTCAAGCATGGCAACCCTCACTTTACTAAGCAGGGAAGTGTTGGATAAGCAATCTGTCATAGTTGATATGAATGTGAAACCAACATCCTATACTCAGGGCCATATAGCTCAGTGGTTAGAGCACCCAGTATATAACTGGGAGGTCCTGGGTTCAAACCCCAGTCTGATCATTTTCTAGTGTGGACCCACACTTTCCCCTTTGGGCCATTTCCCCTTTGGGCCATGTTTCCCCTTTGGGCTATGTTTCCCCTTTGGGCCATGTTTCCCCATTGGGCCATGTTTCCCCATTGGGCCATTTCCCCATTGGGTTGTTGAGGTCCCACAAATTCAACAGGAAGCCAGCAGCAGCACCAGCCCTCTACCCCTAGTCCCCCCAACCAGCAGCAGCCTCATAGGCAGTGCAGTGGACATGGCTCCAGTAAGGGTAAAGGCAAGGGCAAGCAATGTGAAGGTGCTCCTCAGCACTCCCACATTGTGCCAGTTGCCATACTCACTCCCCTGACCACCCACAAAGTTCTTCATATTGGGTCATCCAGGTCATCTATTCATATAGATACTGAGGCTCCTTCTAAGAAGACCTTAGGTTTCTACCCCTCTGTTAACAAAGCCATGATGCTTGCTGAGCAGCTGGATGTACCTGCTACAATCTAGACCACAAAGATGCTTGAGCAGGGCTTCACAGACTTTGATGCACAAGTGTGCCCAAGGATTGAAGCTTTCATGGACTAGAACTATAACTCCAATTTTGATCTGGATATGTCACATCCTGCTCTGGATGCAATACCCATCATTGATTTTAAAGCACTGAGCAGTGAGTCAATCAATGCTCTTGGATTATAATTTGAAGAGCTAACTACAGATGGGAACTCTAATAAAGAGAACAGAGCTTCCACTCCTGCCTATGTCTCTCCAGAGGAAATCCCTGAGGTGAAAGAAATCATGGAAATGTGGGAAAGCCCCACTTACTCCCAGCAACTTGAGCAAAAGACCTCTAATGAGGTAATTGATGACATCTATAGGAGTCATTAAGAGTATTTGGCAGAAAAAGGATTTAGAACCCTTAGCTTGCCAAAAGGAACATGTGCCCCTACTTCTGAAGTGGAGTATCTCTTGGGGCCTCCAGATAATGATGAGCCCCCCTACAATGTTTTAGACTAGGGCTTAGATGATGAAGAGTATGTTCTTTCATCACTGATTGTGGCACACACTGATCATTTCACAGTATCTCCCCATTGCCCAAGAGGGCTAAAACTTGGGGTTTGTAATACTGTAGTACAATTGTGTGTAAATACCATGTCTGATTTGTATCATGTATACACTTTGTTTCTTGACATCTTAAAGTGTGAACATAATGAGTACTTCAGCCATTGTGCAAAGTGTAAAGAGCATACAAAAAATATGTGGCTCCTCAATTTAGGAGCATCAGCACACTTCACTAATAATATTAGTGACTTCATTGACTATTCACCATTAGCTAAGTCTGACAGAATGTCTGTCAAGACTGTGGCTCATACAATATATGTGGAAGGAACTGGTACTATATTGCTAAAGCATTACATTGCTAATAAACTTGTTACTACATGAGTTTATCTAGTACTCTACATACCTTCTATGAGTATGCATCTACTCTCTATGGGAGTATTTCTTCAGCAAGGTTTGCATGTTTTAGAGAATTCACTGCATATAAACTTGCTTGATAACCTAAAAACTATTGTCCAATGTAAACCCCTTATTTCTGGACAATCATTGTATTGGCTAGATGCCTCTACATCTGATCTAGTTGAGTCTAATGATGCTAATGCCTCTATAATCTACAATGTAGATTATGATCTTATGCATTGCCACCTTGATCACCCATCTAAAGAGGTTCTAAGGCATGCTAAAGATCACACTAAGGGTCTCCCTAAAGGAATTAATATTCCTACAACTACAGGATTATGTCCTGGTTGTGTGCAAGGCAAAATGCCTGCCACATCTCATCCTCCCTCAGATACAAGGGCTAAAGCTTGTTTTGAACAGATTCACTCTGATTTGAAGAGCTTCCCTGTGCTGTCATACCACAAATATAAGTACTTCATTGTCTTCTTTGATGATTATACTTCATTTGCATGGATCACTCTTTTACAGGACAAAGCCTCTGCTATTACTGCCTTAAAACAGTGGCTTACATTAATTAAAAATCAATTTAACACTACCATAAAAGAATGGATGTCCAATGCTGGTGGTGAGTACAAATCAGGTGCTTTTATTAAGCACTTAAAAGATGCTGGCATTACAGTGCTATAGTCAATGCCACATATGCCACATTAAAATGGGTGTTTAGATGTCTAAAGTAGCACAGCCCTTCCTCAGTATGATTGGTAATGAACTGAGATTAGCAAACAGACCTAAAGTGGTGCAGCCTAAGTAGCAGACATTAGAGAGTGTAATATAAAAGTAGAGTATATGCAACTTACCCTTCCTCAGTACGATCAGTAACAAACTGAGGAAGGGACAGACTGAGTAACTTTGTAACTAATATACTGCTTGACTTTATGAGTTCCAATACACAAACATAACACATCATGTCCATCATATCTGATAGCACTCCACTCTATCACACTGGCATATCACTGAAACATCAAACTAAAACACCAACAGGGTGTGCTAAGTGCTTTATGTGCACAATTATGGATAAGGCTCAGGCAATACACTTAGACACATGCCTCCCTTAATCCTGGTGGGAATTTGCAGTTAACCATGCTGCACATTGTTATAATACATCAGCAAGAACACAGTTTACTGCCAGGCTTTTTACTGGTGCCCAGCAGGAAAGCAATGCAAGTTGCTGTTGAATTTGTGGGACCTCAACAACCCAATGGGGAAATGGCCCAATGTGGAAACATGGCCTAAAGGGGAAAGTGTGGGTCCACACTAGAAAATGACCAGACTGGGGTTTGAACCCACGACCTCCCAGTTATATACTGGGTGCTCTAACCACTGAGCTATATGGCCCTGAGTACAGGGTGTTGGCTTCACACTCATATCAACTATGACAGATTGCTTATCCAACAGTTGCACAAGTTCACAAGTCAAATATAGGGTTGTTATTTAATATAAATTTTAATAATATAAATTTATTTAATTAAAATGATTAAAGATTTAATCTCTTTATTATTTATCACTAGTGTTGGCAGACCAGCCCTTCAGGCTGGCCTTTGTGGTTTTACCAGAATACATTTATTGTGTAGTAGCGTAATGTGTGATATGTTACAGAGTGGCATTTGAAGTTGCACTACTATTTTCAGAGAGAGGAACAGTATAAGTACAAGTCACAGATGGGTTTAAAATCAATTGAATCAAGCTATGAAATGTCGTTTCACTAATATGTGTTTGAATTCACAGGTTGTCATTCACTTCATCTTCAGATGCCTCTGCCTTGTGTTTCCCTTTGAGTTGTGATGTCAAAGGTGAAGTCAGACTCTGTGAGGATTCTGATGCATCTGTGGTTTGTGTCTGATTGTGCTCATGTAAGGTTAGTTGTAGATTGCATTTGAGTGCTCCAGGAGTTGTTCTGTCATCTTTCTTTTTCTCAGGATTGAGGATGTAGGTGATGTCTTTGACGATGATGATGACACATGTGATTGGTTTTTTGCCTAAAGGGAAGTAAGAGTCAAAGTGCTGCAAAATTCCATTGAAGGCAATGACTTAGTTTGGCTGAGGTAGCCATTCTGTGGGATTAGGCCATTTCAGATTGTTTTCCAAGCAACCTCACATAGCAATTTCATCAGTACTGGCTCCACCATCTGTATATTGCATCACATGCATTAAAAACGAAGGAGGGAATTTTTTAGTGGATGTAACAATGCCTGTGGCACAGATGTGGATGTCATCTAGAAGATCTAATATGTTTTCTTCCTGCAGAAGTTGCATCTGTGTGGATAATGAGGTGTATGATGATTTCAAGTGAGGGTGACAAATGGAATCAATGTCCCCTAGCAGGTTAATTTTGTGGTTGTTGAATTTCTCACTGTTTGTATTGCAGCCTG
>WNGR01012884.1_pt1 | contig 12646 bp, 15 predicted proteins | sample 5407581 | NCBI WGS metagenome assembly WNGR01 (sample SAMN13153383, study PRJNA577476) | soil metagenome | isolation source: 80 cm soil or saprolite under Garry oak tree replicate 2 | place: USA:California | collected 2016-06-15 | reverse complement strand
CCCGCTTTGACCTGCATCTCTCTCTCTAGCTGCCGGACGGCCGAGTGATCAAGGTCGGCTCCGAGCGCTTTGAGGCGCCCGAGTGTATGTTCCAGCCGCATCTCGTCGACATTGAACAGCCGGGCGTCGCAGAGATGCTCTTCGAGACGATCCAGAATGCGGCCGTCGACGTCCGCACGGAGCTGTACAAGCATATCGTGCTCTCCGGCGGGTCGAGCATGTACCCGGGCCTTCCGAGCCGCCTAGAAAAAGAGATGAAGCAGCTGTACCTGACGCGCGTGCTCAACCGCGACCCCTCACGTCTGAACGTGCGTGTTTTTTTTCTTCACTTCATTCGTTGACGTTGGTCGCGGTCCACTTTTCCAGAAATTCAAGATTCGCATCGAGGATCCCCGGACGAGAAGAGTTTTGGGTTTCAAGAGAGGAGTGGTACGAGCAAGGCATCCGCGCCTTGGACAAATTAGGTCGTGGAGAAAACTGAGACTTGTTGACTGGACGAACCTGTATAACTATGAAAGCGCCTTTCCTCCCCTGCCCGTGTGTGAGATAAAGGAGGGATCCTATTGGGTGTGAGTATATTCGAAGTGCTAATCTAGGCACTACTCTATGATGTACAGTATAATTGATGACCTCCCACTTTCTCATTTCTCTCAACTCGCCCATGGCCTCACCACTAAGTATCTTACGGCCCTGGATGAGACGCAGCTCGCGCGCGTGCATCCGCCGAATCCGCCGCTCGGGGTCCGCCTCGTCGAGTTCGTCGTCCGTGGCCGTGTGCTCGCCTGGGGGCAACGAGGATGCATGCCTTTCCGTCAAACGGAGCATGGCGTGCGTTTTCGTCAACGCGAGCGAAACGGCATGGGCGAGTGGGGGAAGGGAGTCAGGCGAGGGCGAGTAGTGTCCAAGGACGAGCGCAGAGAAGAGATCACCGACGCCAGAAAAGTATCCTGGGACGAGCGGAACGCAGCCCGCGTAGACGGCCGACGGAGGACCTGACACGGTCCCTGGTGCTGCACGAATGGAAGCGAGACAAAGCAGGGACTGTTCTTGGTCGCAGGACGCGGAGCGGACGTTCGGCCGGGTCGCATCCCATAGCCACTTTGTCATTGGTATAGAGCTGATCACGACATTGGGGACCGAGTACGTTTCGTGGAGAATCGTCAGGACCTTCTGCAAGGAAGCTCTGTCCACGATCTTGATATCGGTGATCGTCCTGACAGCAAAGTGTGTAGCGTGTTCGGCATAGGACGAAAGCGGCCTTACTCGGCTTCAAACCAGTTGGGTGTTATTATAGTGGCCTTTGGGAGCAAGGATCGGTAAATAGGGATGACATCCGGCGAGACGTACAAGCGCCCAGCGTCTCCCATGACGGCTAGGCAGGCTATCATTCAGCTTTCCCCTGCATCACCGTACATTGGCTGTCACTCACGATCCAACAGGTATACGATTTGGGGGTCATCTTGAAGCAGTTTAGTCACAGACCGTGCCACGACGGACAGAGCTTCTGCACCGAATATGAAACCTGCATAGATCGTTGAAATGACGTGGCATTGACGTTATCGCAGAGCCTTACCGGTCAAGACGCGGGCGGGCTTGAGAAGGCCGTTCTGCTCCATGGCGGAGAACATGGCACCGAGCTCCTCGGCGCTCGCCTTTGTGCCCCCAAATCGACGATACCCTATTGGTTTGATGTACTGTATTAAACAACGTGGGCGACGAGATTCGTCATAAAACTGCATGCACCTGAGTGGTTGGAAAAATTGACGGTGTTGACAACCTTCGAATAAGTGAATGTATTGATTTTGGACAGCTCAATTAATAAGAGCGCTTACATCGACGTCGTAGCCAAGAAGCTGAAGCGGGAACGTGGCAGCCTTTCCGCCAACATAGCCGTATGCTACGTGGGACTGAATGCTCAAGATGCGACCAATATCTTCTAACGCCATGGTATGACCTGGACAACGGCTGTTGTAGTAATACTGGCCCGCGGGCTTGATGGTACTTACTGCTACTGTATTCGTGGGGCGATTTATTACGTGGTTTTGGTCCCGTGGCACGAGGCCTCCGGACAACGTGACACGAACGCGCCGTGGCACTAGCCGGTGGCTAGTGGGGCCTGCTTCAGTTCTGCTGCGTGTACTTTCCTCCTGCCCCATCGCCTCTGTCTCAAGACGTCCTCATGCATGACGGCGTCAGGTAGGCATACCTTTTTCACACCATATGGCCACTTAATATCTCCTCTCGGTGTTAGCCTCAGACAGGCGTGGTACAACGCACTCAATGACGCACAGTCTTCCTTCAGACGCTTTCTTACCTCCTCCTCCTCTTCTGAATGGAAGCGTGTCCCCGTCCAAGGGGAAAGCACCCCTTTGAACTCCAAAGGAAAGGGGCGCTCGTCCGTTCCAGAGCTTTCCGACGTCGTCGTTCATCGCAAGTCAACTAAATCCGAAGACACGGTATATAGGGTCATCCTCGATATACCCACCGCCGATGACACAATCCCTTTCGACGCCTGGAAATCTATCTTGGCAACACCAGAACTGCGCCAGGAATGGGATCCGGCAGTCGATGGTGCTGTTCTTCTTGAAATGCTTGACCCCACCACCCGAATATCCAAGACAAACTTCACACTAGGCTGGCCGGCAAAGTGCGTATGCCTCTGTTCATCTGTGTCTGTTCGCATACCTGATACATTCCAAAGCCCTCGAGACGCCGTCACAATATCTCGCACTTTTAATGACGCAACGACGATAATAGATGTATCAACATCCCTCCCACGCTCTCCAGACGAGCCTGCATACCTTAGACCCAGTCCACCTTACGTGCGCTCTAATGTAAAACGTGAGGGACTTCTCAGAATCGATAGGATCATCGCTTTGACCACACCTGTGCAGTATTCGCATGGTGTATTCAGTCTCTACCACCCGTATCATCTCAGCAGACATCCCCCACAGACTCGTCTACCCGAAAAACTAACCCGGGGCGCCTTCGTATTACTTGCTTTTGGCAGCACGATCTCCGTGCATTGTGGAACATTGGTACCACGAGCAGCCTGCCCCAGCAATTGGCCTCCATGGTTCTTGGCCTACTGAAGACCACGATCAAGAGACGATCACGCGTTCCTTTACTGACCGGCTACGGGAATGGTGTCGCCATTTCACGCATACGATTCGACCTAAACAGGGAATCTCTCACACTCGAGTACTCCGTCATTCCTGAGGACGAGGACCATCATTCTACCCACTCATCTGACAATTTGCAAGGACTAGATGAGTTACACGCCATCCGTGAGCATCGTCGTCTCACGCGGACGGTCGAATTCGGTATTCCGTTGTACGAAGGCTGGGATATACAGATTTCTACACAGGCGTCGTCCGATAAGGTATCACAGCTCCCTTGGTCTGCAAGAGCGTATCGCAGTGGCTCTGCAGCAGCAAGTTCCGCATCAGGTGGCCCCACTTCTGATACAGAGAATTTGCTCTATCGAGTAAAACACGCCGCCTTGCTCAACGACCACTCCCTGCTTAAAGTTCAGGTAGTCATCGAGCGTTCTGCATCTAGTGGACTACGCCTGAATGGTCTACCCCAATCCGTCGAATCCATCGAAGAGCGAAATCCTGCATCACACCTCATGTCCCCACAGTTGCTGCAGGATGCTACGAGCACAACAGACATGAGTTTTCATACCGTTTCCTCCGCTGCCACGGGTAGGACTACATTGTCTGGTTCAAGCGCATCCAAGGCCGTTTCGCTGCCCCTTCCATCAACGACCGAGAGATCGGCCGCTCAAGAAAAATCGATCCTAAGTCGTGTTCGTCGCAATTACATTTACTTCTCTTCCTTGCTTCAGGAACCAGAGGCGAAGTGGAAACGCAGTGAGTACAGGCGAGCTTACTGCCCCGCAAATTTCTGATCACCGTTCATCACGTGGCTAGCCACCGAAGCTCGTGGTGTCTCAGTCACGCAATTAGACTCCATCGATCCCACGTTGTATGGCATTTCAAGTCGAGGCCGACGTGGCCTGCCAAGTATGGTTTCAGAGATTCTCTTTCCTCGCTTGTTGTGACTTTATTTCTAGTCCACGAGATGCCGTCCTGCTCAAAACCGTCTACAAATCCCCCAATACCGCCCACATATTCTCCTTCTCTGCTGACGAACCAAACTTGTTCCCTAATATTCCACTAGTGGATCCCAACACAATTCGCACGCAGGTTGACCTCCAAGGTTTTGCGATTGAGGCGCTCTCTCCAACAACTACCCTGCTGACGTTGCTCGAGCAATCCGATCCGAAGGGCTGGACCAATAAGACATCCATCCCGCAGCAGATGATTACTACTCTTGCGGGCATTGGCGAGTTCGCGATCAAATGTGGCGGACCACCGGTGACCAACAGACTAGCCGGCGCAAGAGCCACCGACATTCGCTATGACCACGAGCGCGCTCTTTTCAGAATCGAATACGAGGTATCTACTGGCAAGCGGACTCCGACATCGCCACGGATCTCCTCTTCGAATTCGCAATCCGAGGGTGTTAGCCCGTCGCCTTCTTCAACACCCATTGTCGAATGCGAGTTGCGGTGCGACATGGACACCTGGGCGGCTTCCCTCGACATTGTAGTCGATCCACCGCCCCAGTCAATCTCCTGCCTCCGCCGCCATCGTTTGTCATCGGGAGGTGGCGGCCTCTGGCTCACACTGACACACGATGCCGTCCTTGCCGGTGAGGAGCGCCTCTTGGCCATCGTGAGACGTGGTCCCGGTCGCGAACGCGGCATCGTGATGTTGAATGGCTCGAAAGTTTCCGTGGACGTCGAGGAGCTTCCCGAGTCTGAGATCAAGTCGCTTAGCAAGCAAAAGCGGGTCAAGCCGCCGCGCATCCCGCTGGACCAGCCGCCCGTGCTTGGGGTCATCCGCCGGCGTCATAGGAACTGGAGTGGAGAGGGCGACGATTCGAGTACGGAACCGCCGAGTCCGACTATGGAGGGAACCCCCCCAGAAAGCCGAAACTCGACGTGGAGTAGCTCAGTGCCAAAGTTCCGCAGTCCGCTGGGACGATATTTTATGCAGGCGATGGAACAGGCGGCGACTACGACGCAGCAGGCTGTTGCTGCTATCTCCCCTTCTTCCTCCGGGGATAGCCCGATTTACTCTTCCTGCGAGTTTCCTCTCCAATACGCACTCAACGCACTACAATACCTCCAAGCGCTTCATTCGCGATCGACGACCGTCTCTGACGGCTGGACGCTCATTTCGGAAAAGGGCTTCCCGTTGCACCGCAAGCTCTCACCTGAGATTTCGACCTCTTTGCCGGTCTACAAGGGCGAAAGGGTCATCGAAGGGATTTCTGCCGAGGAGATCGCAGCGGTGGTGACGAACTACGACGTGCGAAAGCGATGGGACGACCGTTTCGTCGGTGCTCAGGTGCTCGAAGCGTTTGCGGGAGCAGGCGGGGCTCACACAGCGTTCACAGTGAGCAAGGCGAACTTTCCGTTTCGCGACCGCGGATTCTATCTCGCGTCCATTCTTGCGCGCGGCCAGCGTGAGGGCAGGGAGGGCTCTTCAGACAGTCGATCACCACCATTCTTCTGCGTCTCGGCATCATTCCCACCCGAGTTGGCAGGCGCGTTCACGACAGCAAAATACAACCCTTACAACCTTCCGATTGGGCGGATGTTCATCGACGGGTGGATTCTAGAGACTCTCGACCCATACACGACGGAAAACTACGCGATCCCGTCTACGCGCTGCACACGTGTGGTCTCTGCCGACTACGCGGGATCGCTTCCGGCCGCGGTCAATGCCGTGGGCAACACGACGCTCGTCAAGACGCTCCTGTCCGTCGAAGCGTACATCAAGGGCATCGCGTCGCTTCCCTTTGCGCGCCTGCCCGCTGCGGGGATGCTCCTCGCGGACAAGCGCACAGAGGAGCACCCGGAGCCGAGCGAGTGGACGCTGAAACAGCGCGACGAGAATCGCGTGCTCGTGCAGACGCGCTGGACGCCAGACGACCGTGTGTACCGCGGCGTCGTGCTCCTGACCATCCCCGCCGAGCCGGTACCCGCCGCGCCGACTTCTCCAAGCACGAGTTCCAGCAAACTCGATCAGGTCAAAACGGTCCTTGGCTCAGGTCTTCCGTCGTCCGCGCCTGCAACTCCCGAGATGACCGGGTCGACGCTGACGATACGCCCGCATAGCCGATCGGTGTCGTCCTCGACAGCAACGCCCATGCTACGACGGATGACGTCAACGGCCGTGACTGGGGGTCGATCGCCGTCGAACGAGCGATCGCTACGCTCGGCGAGCTCGGCGTTCACGGTGCGCGGGGAGGTGCGGCAGGCAGCGGACCTGCTCGTCGCTGAGGTGGTGGTCGACTCAAAATTGTACCCGGAGGGCTACCACGTCCAGCTACGTTCACGCCAGCATGACCCAAGCAAGCCCATTTCGGTACTACCTGCCATTGCCACGTCTGCCGCTCCGCTAACCTCGGCGGGAGACGACGCCACTGCACCTGCTGCGATGACATCGGAGCCGCCGTTCTTACCGCTCGTTTACACGGTATACACGCTACCCTCTTCGCCGCTTCACTCGTCTGGGTTGGCTGTGGACCATCCCCCGCGGCACCTGCTGCGGTTAACGCTTCCAACGGCGCATACGCAGATATCGACGTTACTGGACCCGCTGACTGGGGAAACACGAGCGCCACCACCTAAGCCTCAATGGTTAGTCGATCTCAGTGAAAAGGGCGCGGTGATTGAAGTGGAGATTCGACCAGCCACGCAGTTGGTCGCCGCCGGAAGCGGGAAAAGGTCAAGAGGTGATGATACGACAGTCACGATCGATGGCGTTGTTGTGAAGGTTGAAGGGGAGAAGGAATCGCTGACAAGTCTTGGAAGAGAGGAACTACAGGACGATCGGGTGGCGTGGATGGCAGTGCTGTCAAGGTCTGTCTATTGCATGAACAGTTGTCACGTTTTTAATTCGTTTCCGAACTGACAAAACGCTATCACTTCATCCCCTCCCCCCACTGTTATACAGGCACTCCAGCGAATGCGAGAGTGATGAGTTGCCAATGGAACTGCGAAACCCGGTCGCAGTTGCGGACACTCTGCTCGAACCAAACGCAATATCTGAGAAAGCGGCGACCCCGAAAACTGAGGACAAGGAGGAGGGAACCGCGACTGGGGACGGAGAGGAAAATGAGAAATCCCGGAGCATGGCACGCACAAACGCATCTTTATCTCTGACAGGTTTGAGATCTGACGAAATACTTTTTGTTTTCATTTTGTAGCACCCACCTCAGTGTCCGGGAACACCCAAGACCGCGTCGCCGACGATCGGGTCAGGGAGTGGAATGTTGCTTGGATTCCTGAATGGGTATCCAAATCCGCTTTTACGATTTGCTTCTGGTTCTGGATCGACGTCACACTCACACGGAGGAGGGCAATCAGGGAGCGCCACATCATTAGTGGGAGAAGGGAGCAAAGTTCACACGGGTGGTGGAGCTGGTTACTCTTCTGCAAGTGGGAGGGAGCTGGAAAGATCAGGCTCTAGACAAGTAGCCCCATCGTCATTGGGGATGGGGACGAGGAGGTTCACGTTGTGGACGGTTATCGTCATAGGGTTGATATCGTTCCTCATCGGGTCACTATTGCGATCGCTCATCTCCCCCGCCGATTTTATCTACGTTGCGACGGATTTAGGGGAGATGGGAGAGATGAGCGGAGGATGGCGGGAGGTGAAAAGGCTGGTTGAGGTGAAGCACATCGTGGGAGGATGGGACTTCCAGATAGCTGTTGTACGGCGACACTAGGATTTGTAGAGAGCAGGTAGTGTATCGTATGCCGTATTTACGGTACTGGCATTGCCGTGGCGTGGCGTGGCCGAGTGAACCGAAGCGAAGAATAGAAATAATTGAATCGCCGACGGAGACGTGTGACCAACCCGACACGCTTCTTTCGGAACGAGGGACAACACTAGTCTGGTCACTGCTGCGTTACTCGACACTCTTGCTCCTCCTTACCTCTCCACTCCTCTTACCTCCTCTCCCTCGTCCTCTTCTCCCCTCCCCCTCCCCCTTTTCCCCCAATGGCAACCATCGGCCCCTCACAACAACCCCCTGGATCCTCTTCCGCACCTGTTCCTCAGCCTCCGCAAGGTCCTCCATCCTCCGACCAAATCACCTGGGAGGGAGATAAAATGTATGCTTCTCTTCTCCCCCACCTATCGCTCTCGCCACCCCTCCCACCCCTCCCCTTCTCACACATCTCACCCCCCCATCCTCAGGTTCAACATCTATATCTTAGACTACTGTAAAAAGCGCGGTTATCACAAGACTGCCACTCAGCTTGTCACTGAGGCCGACATCCCTCCAGAATCAAAACCTCCCATCAATGCCCAACAAGGCCTTCTTTTCGAGTCAGCCTCTTCCCTCCTCCCCCCCCTTCTCTCTCGTTCTTCCTTCCCCTCTAATTCGCTCTTCTCAGGTGGTGGAGTGTCTTCTGGGTTCTGTTCCAAGCCAAAAACAGTGGCGCTGGTTCTGAAGACGCAATCCTCTACACCAAGGTTCGCTCGCCTCGCCCATTTCCTATCCCCTTCTCGCCTCATTAATATTCACCCGTTGTCACGCAACAGTATCAGACCCAGAGCAAGTTTCAAGCGCAACGAGCCGGTCAGGTTCCTCCCCCCGTTGGTCCTCAAGCCCCGCCGCGCTATTCTATCCCAAATGGTGTGCCAGGTCCCGCCCCACCATTGCAAGCTGGTCAGATGAACGGAATCGGCCCCGGTGGACAACCCACCCCTTACGGCCCAGCGAACCCGCCTTCCCAGCCTAATGGCATACCTGGTCCTACAGGTCCTCCAGGTCCTCCGGGGCACTTCCCCCCGAGTATGGTGAACCGCCCGCCGATGGGCCATCAGCAACGGCACCCCAACGGCGCGCCACAGTATCACTCTCCCACCATAGCCCCGTCCCCTCAATCCCAAGGCGGACCCCAACAGCCTCAGGCAGGCCCGATGGGACCGCATGGTCCCTCACCGCACATGAATAGGGCTGCCATGCCCCCTCCAAATGGCCCACAGCATCCACAAGGTCCTGGTTCAGTTGGCTCAGCTCATCAAACACCCACCCCCACCTACCAGCAACTCGCCCGCCCACATAGTAGCCATGATAACTCTTCGCAGAACCATATGAACCCTCACCCGAGCCCAGCCATGTCCGGGCGTCTTCCTCCAGGTCAAGAACGATCACACATGGATTCGCTCGACGCTGAGCTGGCATCCTACCCAGCAGACCTTATGGGTGAAGCTAAACTGCGTGCTGGCTTAGGTGAGAGGGAGGCTCAATCACTGACTATGGAGGAGAAGGTTTGTAATCATCCCCCTCTGGTAGGCGATTTTTCTAACGTCCAGGCGTTTGTCTTGTAGCAAAGCATCGTACAGCAAGCTATGCGGCTCAAGCAAGGCGGACCACCTAATAACGGCGTTGGCCCCCCACCTGGAGCCAACATGCACGGGCCATTGCAAAATCGGGGACCTCTGGCACAACCGATGCAGCACCAGTTATCCATGCAGCAACAACGTGGTGCAAAGAGGAATAGCACTTCTCCTGGTGAGGAGGTACGCAGTATTTCACCACCCATCTCGTGGCGTCGACCAACTTGATCGGTTGATTGGTCTGTTAGCACGAAGCGCTACCTAGGAACGACCAGTCCCCGCCGGACCGGAAGCGCCCACGCAGGACTCCGAACCCTGCAGAGCAGCAACAGCAGCAACAGCACCCGCAACAATCCCAACAGCCACAACCACCGCCACCGCCGCCACAGCAATCACAGCAACAGCAGCCACAACCACCAATGGCGCCCATTGGATCACTTCCGCCTGGGGCACACCCCATGCCTGGATCTATGCGAGGTCCTGGACCTATTGGTGGCGGGCAACCACCTCTGAATGGTTTCGGCCCGCAGATGCATCAAATGGGTATGGCGCCTATGACTCCAATGCATGCGATGAGTCCCAACATGATGCATGGACCACCTCCGGGCGTGATGAATCCTCAGGTGAGCCAGACCCAGGTGCTCTAGTCTCCTCACTTCCCATCGTATTTCCTTCTTCTAACACGTTGGTCACGAAACCCGATGTAGCTGTACGCGCAAAACCAGTACCGGCAAGCAATGGTGAACGCTCACAAGAATAACCCCAATGTACCGGTACCCCCCGGGCCTGCAGACCCACAGTCTCACATGCGTGGCCCTGGCCCACCCATGGGCGGACGCATACCGGGGCAGCTTGGCCCTCCGCAACCACCGCAGCAGTCACAACCACCGAAAGGGATGGGCGGTCCCATGCTACCTCCTGGTCAAGCAGGCATGAATGGACCACCGAAGCAGGGCATCAAAGAAGAAGGCGATATGAATCCCGGGGGATCTGCGCCGACTCCTGGATCACTTCTCAATAACGCCCCGTCAATGAATCCCCAACGCCCACCGACTGCGTCTGCTCCCGTGCCCCAACCCCCACCGCCAGCACCTGTTTCGATGTCGGATCTTCCGTTTGACATGTCCGAGATGTTTACCAATGGTGGCGGGGACTTTGACTTTCCCGGTTCACTAGGCGATATGGAACTTTGGTTTGATCCGTCGTCAGTACAAGATGGGGCGGCTCTTGATATGAAGTAGACCACCTAAATTCCTTCTTACCTATGGGAAGGGGAGAAGCCGATTGGAGTGGGATGTATCTATCCTCCCGTTCTGACCCTTTCCGCTCCGATCATTCCCTCGGGGTTGTCTCTTTTGGTGTTGTTGGCTTAATCTCTTCCCTCCCCTCGTGCGCTTTCCCACCTGTCGTCCTGCTTTCCCACCCCGCGTTTTTGTGCCCCCCTTGTGTTTATCATACTCATTACCTCATCGTGCTCCCTCACCTCACCTCGCCTCAACTGGTTGGTTCCGCTGGCGTGCTGTCCCACACGCTTCTGGCATGTATTCTTCCCACTGACATTTAACCCAAACTCTTTTGATCCGTGTATTTATCGTGGTCCCCGCGGATACCTCGACGCACACAGCCAGCCACACCTTCCCCTTCTAGATTCTCCTTTCATTTGTCACTGTTACTTTTTGCAATGCTTTTTAGCTTGTTTTCTTTTTCTTTTTCTTTTTGATTTGATCTGATTTGGTTTCGACTTGTTTGTTTGTTTGCTTGACTAGCCTTACTTGTGACTGTTCCCTAATTTGTATAATTGTATGACCCAAATGGGATATCATCCAATCTGCCTCTGCTGCTAAATCTCTATGTCGGACATGTGAACACGTCATCCGTTATCGGAGCCCTGTCAGGTTCCTCCCCCTCCTCCCTCTGCCGTCGTTCTCGCATCCGCCGCTGCTCGCCCACTTTCCAAATCACGTCCTTCAGTTCCTGCACAACGTCCCCTACAGGCGCCCACTGCACCCCCCCAGTACTATCCTGGTCACCCTGGTCACCCACCGACAGTCCGAGGCCGCCTGTCGCACGGCGGGCTTTGGCCGCAGCGATCCGCTCCTCGCGCGACAGCTTCGAGCGGGGACGGGCTAGAGGGCGTGGACCATCCGCATCCACGTCGGCATCGGCATCAGGACCCGCGTCCGCTCCGGGATCCGCTTCGAAGACTTGCTCGATGCCGGGGACGGGGAGGCGTTCGAGCCCCACGACGAGCACGCCGCGTTTGCGGTCGTGCGCAGCAGCAGCAGCGTCCTCTTCCTCATCCTCATTGCCGGGCGGCCGCGACTCCACGAGTACCGCGTGGGTCGGCGAGGACGGAAGCGAGGACTGTGGGGAGATGCCAGCGCGCGACGACGCGTCTTTTTCCGAATCTGAGCTCTCGGCGTCGGGGCCAAGCGCGGGCACCTCTTCGTCGTCCTCGTCCTCGTCGTCGGGGGACGGCGCGCGCGGCGGGAGAAGGAGCTCCAGTAAGGGCTCGCGCCCGCGCTCGCACTCGCGCAGCGCAAGGCCGAGCTCCCGCCTGAGGCGTTCGTACGCCCGCAGCGCAGGTGCGTCCTGCGGGCTCCCGCTGGCGGTGCTGGTGGCGGTGCCATCGCGCAGAGACGCGACGCAGGACTCGAGGTGTTCCCGCGCGTCGTGTAGCGCGTTCGTGAGGGCGTCGACGTGCGCCGCAAAGCGCGTGAGGTGACTGGGCAGCGGTGCGAAGGACGTGACGTGCGATGTTCTGCATGCCAGCTTCTGCTGGTGCTGGTGCTGGTGCTGGTGGAACGATGAGGGTCGTGTGTGAGATTCCGACGAGGCGCGAGAGTGTGCAGTGGTAGGTGTCGGGTTTTCTGTGAGCAGACGCTCGTGCTCGGCCGCCTCGAGCGCCTCGACGAGAGGGGCGGTCGCGTTGGCGAGTGTGCTCGTCAGCAGTGCCATGACCGCGCGCACGTCTTCCCAGTAGCTGTCGCCGCCCCTACCGCTGTCTTCTAGACCGTCTCCGCTCCCAAAACGTAGCGCCAGGAGATGTGATGCGGCATAACGTCGTGCGGCGAGTGCCCCGTTGAGCGTGAGAGTCAGTGAGTAGAGGGAGAGTGGGTGCCGTGGCATCTGCATTGCCGTGAAACGCGAAGCGGAATATGAGGAGGGTGGGGGAGATTGACTAGTGGGAGATCTGTTCCCTAGACGAGTGATAT
>WNGR01006865.1_pt1 | contig 12646 bp, 12 predicted proteins | sample 5407581 | NCBI WGS metagenome assembly WNGR01 (sample SAMN13153383, study PRJNA577476) | soil metagenome | isolation source: 80 cm soil or saprolite under Garry oak tree replicate 2 | place: USA:California | collected 2016-06-15 | reverse complement strand
GCTCGCCCGAGACGACGTCGACGTAGATCCCGGGCCGGTGATTGTCCCAGTATTCGTTGCGGAAGGGCCGCTCGGTGCCCTCGTGCTGGGTGACGTCGTACTGCTCGCCGGTGAGCCGCTTGCGCAGCTCCTCGTCCGTCGGCTTCTGGAAGATCGCCATGTTCGATGCCTCCTTCGGAGGAGTCGGTGCTGGAGAGCTCGGCGCCGTCTGCAAGGCCAGGAACAATAAATATGGGGCGTAGGTCATGGGTTGTCCGGTGCTGGGTTGGTCGCTGAGGACTTTGGCTCCGAATACGCCACATGGCCGCGGCTGGTTACTGTCCCGATCGGGCGCACGCCCTGTAGGGGCATCATCCCGAGGCGAGCGTTCGCGCAACGACCTGCGTAACCAGCCAACGGCCCGATGCGTATACGTCCGAGAGAGAGCGAGGAGGCGCTCATGCAGGCGTACGTCGAGGGTGACGTCGAGGCGTTCGAGCGCCTGTTTGCATCGCTCGCGCCCTCGCTCCACGGGTTCTTCATGCGATCGGTCGGCGACGCGAGCGCGGCCGAGGATCTGATGCAGACCACGTTCCTCAAGCTGCACGGTGCGCGCCGCCGCTGGAGGCGCGGCGAGCGCCTCCGGCCGTGGGTCTTCGCCATCGCCGCGCACGTGCGCGTCGATTGGCTGCGGCGGCAGGGGCGGCTCGCGACCGGGACCCTCGACGACGAGGGCCTCTCGGCCGCCGATCCGTCGAGCGATCCCGGCGCCGGGCTCCGGGACCGCGAGCGCAGCGAACGCGTGCACCTCGCGCTCGAGTCGCTCACCGAGCCGCAGCGCGTCGTCGTTCACCTCCATCGGTTCGAAGGCCTCGGCTTCGCCGAGATCGGTACCATCCTCGGCATCTCGGAGGGCGCGGCCAAGCTGCGGGCGTTCAGGGCGTACGCTGAGCTGCGCAAGCGCCTCGGCGACCTGGTCGAGGAGGGATCCCCGTGACCTCGTGCGAGCGCATTCGCGCGGATGCCGCCGGCCTCGCCGCCCTGCCCGCCTCCGATCCCGAGCGGAGGGAGGCGTTTGCCCACGCGCGCGAGTGCCCCGGCTGCGCGCGCGTGCTCGAGGAGGCAGAGCGCCTGCAGCTGGTCGTCGGGGACCTCGCGCCGTCGAGGCTCGACGCCGCCGCGCTGGCCCGCGCTTCCAGTCCGATCGTCTCCGAGCTCCGGCGCGAGGCGGGAGAGCGGATGCTCGCGTCCGCCGTGGCCGTCTGCCTGGCGTTCGCGGCGTCCGTCACGCTCGCGCAGCATCGTTCACCGTCGGGGCGCGACTGGGTGGTCGCGCTCGTGCTGGCGGCGGCGGCCGCGGGCCTCGCCGCGGCGGAGCGACGCTTCAGGGTGGCCGTCGTCCCCCTCGCCGTGCTGGCGGCGTTCATCGCCGCCGCGGCGACCGGCGTGACCGATGGCCTGCAGGCCGGGATGGGCGTCCACTGCCTGGGGACCGAGCTCGCCTGTGCAGCCGCCGCGGTGCTCGGAGCCTGGCTCGCGATTCGCCGGGGGACGAGCTCGCTCGCTCCCGGCGCCGTCGCGGCGGGAGCCGCCGCGGGCGCGGTCGCAGGAGCCGCGGCGCTGCAGCTGACCTGCCTGGCGCACACCTCGCTCCCGCACGTCCTCACGTTCCACGTCGGAGGCGTGCTGCTGGCCGCGGCCTTCGCGGGCGTGGCCTGGGCGCTCGTCCGGCCGACCTCTCGGGCGTGAGCCCGAGCGGCGGCGCTGAACGTCCGCGAGCCGGTGCCTAGCTTTGCCCCACAGAGAGAGGTGCCACATGGACGCTGGAGAGGTGGCGCTGCGCGCGTCGAACCTGCTGCTCGGCACCGCCGTCGGAGCGGGCATCAATCAATCCATGTTCGTCTTTCCCAGGTGGTTCGAGTCGCCTCCCGAGTCGCTCGCGGAGGTGCGCGCTCGATCCCCCGCGAAGTTCTGGGTCCCGCTGCAGCTGTCCTCGGCGGTCGCGCTCGCGAGCGCGCTCGCGCTCAACCGCGGCGACCCGGGCCGTCGGAAGCTCCTCACGGTCGCGCTGGGCTTCTACGTCGCGACCTGGGCCGTGACGGCGGCCTACTTCGCCCCGGAGATCATCCGGCTCAGCAAGGCCGACGGCACGCTCCCGCCATCCGAGATCGCGAAGCGGGGCAAGCGGTGGTCGAACCTCTCGTGGGGCAGGCAGCTCACGATGGCCGCTGCCTGGCTGGCAGCCGGCGCAGCGCTGGGCCGGAGACGGCGCACGTTCTCGCTGCGCCGCTCCGGGTGGTGAGGACCGGACGGCCGACTCGCCCCGCTGCTCGACCTCCGACCGTAGGCTCGAGCGCCGCCCGGCTCGGCCGGGAGCGCCCATGCAGGATACTTGCGTCGGGCCGATTCGTGCCCACAACAAGACTTGCCGAGTCGCCACACTCTTCACCTCTGCCGGTTGTGTGGAGTCGTTACCGACGGCCCGGCCACCGCGTCCGGTTGTCGCTCTCCAAAAGGGGCGGTGAGCGGCACGGCGGACAGCCGACCGCGACGGGCTCTGGGGCGACACTCCAGAGCCCTTCGTGTATTCCGGCTCCGGATCCGCGGTTCCGAGCTGAGCGGATGCTCTGGGACACCATCGCGCTCCTCACGTTGTTCCTGTTGATGACGACGGGCCGGTACCTCAGCGTCCACCGTTCGGCGCCCGCGCGCCTGCATGTCCCGCTGACCAGCGGCCGGCTCCTCCTGCGGCAGCCTCGTCGCAAGTGCTTCATGCTGGGTCTGGCAGCGCTGTTCCCCGCGCTCGTGCTCGGCGGGGTTGGCGCGAGCGCTTGGAGGGCGGGGGCCGGGAAGGCCGGGCTCCTCGCGACGGCAGTTGCGATGCTCGTCCCGCTCGCGGCGAGCGTGCATCAATTTCTCTCGGCGTTCCTCCACCGCATCGTCGTGCACGGCTTCGGCATCGAGCGCATCGGCGTCCTGACGCGGCGGATGGTTCGCTGGGATGACGTCGCGAGCATCGCCTACAACCCCTTCCATCGCTGGTTCTTCGTGACGACCTCCCACGGCTCGCACCTGTGGCTCCCGGAGGACCTCCGCGGGATCGGCGACTTCGCCGCCGTCGCCCTGCACAGGCTTCCGGCCGCCGCGCTCCGCGGGGATCCAGCAGCGCGGGAAGCGCTCGAGGATCTGGCTGCCTACGCCGCCGCAGCCAGTCACGCGAGCTGACGACCGCCAAAGCCCGAGCCGGTCGATGTCCCGAGAAGCCAACCGGGGCGTCGCCCCTCCGTGGGATGAGGCAAATAATTTCGAACATTGACATGTGCGTAATCCCGCGGAGGACGCGATGGCTACCGATGTAGGGCACGTTGCGCCGGGCGAACGAATCATCAGCAGGGCTGAGGAGCGCAGGGTCATCCTCGCGTCGTCGGTCGGCACGGTCTTCGAATGGTACGACTTTTACCTGTACGCCATCCTCGCGCCGTTCTTCGCGGGTTTGTTCTTTCCTCCCGGTAATCAAACGGCCGCCCTCCTCGGCGCGTTCGGCGCCTACGCGGCCGGCTTCCTGGTGCGGCCGTTCGGAGCGCTCATCTTCGGACGGATCGGCGACCTGGTTGGACGGAAGTACACCTTCCTCGTCACCATCGTGGTGATGGGCACGTCCACGGTACTCGTCGGGTTCATGCCCACGTACGGGAGGATCGGATTCGTCGCGCCCGTGATACTGGTGGTGCTGCGGCTGGCGCAGGGCCTGGCGCTCGGCGGCGAGTACGGTGGGGCCGCGACGTACGTCGCGGAGCACGCGGCGGACTCCAAGCGCGGCTACGCCACGAGCTGGATCCAGACGACGGCCACGCTCGGCATGTTCATGGCCCTCATCGTCATAGGCGTGACCCGCTCCAGCATGAGCGCGGCCACCTTCGGCTCCTGGGGTTGGCGCATCGCCTTCTGGGTCTCGATCCCGCTGCTGGCGATCTCGATCTACATCCGGCTCAAGCTGAATGAGTCGCCGATCTTCCAGCGTATGAAGGCGGAGGGCAAGCGCTCGAAGGCACCGCTCACCGAGAGCTTCTTGAAGTACCCCAACGTCAAGTACGTGGCGCTGGCGCTCTTCGGAGCCACGGCCGGCCAGGGCGTCGTGTGGTACACGGGGCAGTTCTACGCGCTGTTCTTCCTCCTCATCTACTTGAAGCTCGATTTCATTCCCACGTACGCTCTGATCGGTCTCTCGCTCGCGATCGGAACGCCGTTCTTCCTCGTCTTCGGCGCGCTCTCCGACCGCATCGGCCGCAAGGCGATCATCATGGCGGGCTGCCTCATCGCCGCTGTCACCTACTTCCCTCTGTTCAAAGGCCTCACACATTATGTGAACCCGGGGCTCGAGAAGTACCAGGAGAGCACGCCGATCTCGGTGGCCGCGAGCGACTGCAGCTTCCACATCTTCATCGGGCCATGGTCCCGTCAGTCGCCATGCGACCGGGCCAAGGACTTTCTCGGAAAGGCCGGGCTCACGTTCACTTCACTGCCAGCGGTTCAGGGCGAGGCGGTGGTGACGAGGATCGGAGACATGGAGCTCCGGGGCTGGGACGAGGCGAAGTACAAGCAGGCACTCGCGACGACGGGCTATCCACCGAAGGCGAACCTCGCCCAGGTCAACTGGGTGATGGCCGAGCTGATCCTGGTCCTCATGGTCATCTACGTGACGATGGTGTACGGCCCGATCGCAGCCTTCTTGGTCGAGCTGTTCCCGGCGAAGATCCGGTACACCTCGATGTCCCTGCCGTACCACATCGGAAACGGGTGGTTCGGGGGCATGCTGCCGCTGCTCGCGACTGCCATGGTGGCCAAGGCCGGAGACATCTACTACGGCCTCTGGTATCCGATCGTCGTCTCGGTGTTGACGTTCGTCATCGGAATGCTGTTCGTCCACGAGACCAGGCACGTGAAGATCCACGAAGAGCGCATGCTCGCAGACGCGCCCGCGCCCGCTTAGTGGCCCTACTCCCCGAGGTACGCGCGCCGCACGGCGGGATTCTCGGCCAGCTCGGCCGCCGTCCCGGTCAGCGCGATCGTCCCGGTCTCGAGGACGTAGCCGCGGTGGGCGACCGCCAGCGCCATCGCCGCGTTCTGCTCGACGAGCAGGACGGTCGTCCCTTGCCGGTTGATGTCGACGACGGTCTCGAAGATCTTCTCCACGATGACGGGCGACAGCCCCATGCTCGGCTCGTCGAGCAGGAGCAGGCGCGGCCGTGCCATGAGAGCGCGCCCGATGGCCAGCATCTGCTGCTCGCCGCCGGACAGCGTGCCGCCCACCTGCGCGCTGCGCTCCCGCAACACCGGGAAGAGCGCGAGCACCCGCTCCATGTCGGCGCCGACGTCGTGGTCGTTCCGGCGGTAGGCGCCCATCATCAAGTTCTCACGCACGGTGAGCCGGTTGAAGATCCGGCGCCCCTCCGGCACGTGCGCGATGCCACGCATCACCACCTCGTGGGCGGGCACCCCGGACAGCGGCCGGTCCTCCAGCATGATACGGCCGCGCCGCGGCGCGAGCAGCCCCGAGATGCTCTTCAGCGTGGTGGTCTTGCCAGCGCCGTTGTTGCCGAGGAGGGTGACGATCTCGCCGCGGCGCACCTCGAAGGCGACGCCCTTCAGCGCGTGGATCTTTCCGTAATAGACGTGGAGATCCTCAATCTTCAGCATGGTGCCTCTTGCGATCCCATGAGCCGCGGCCGAGGTAGGCCTCGATCACCTTCGCGTCGGCCTGTACCACCTGCGGCTGGCCCTCCGCGATCTTCTCGCCGTGGTCGAGCACGGTCACGCGGTCGGAGACGCCCATCACGACCCGCATGTTGTGCTCGATGAGGAGGATGGTGATCGAGAGCTCGGCGATGAGGCGGCGCAGGAGCGACATGAGCGTCGCCGCCTCGCCCTGCGTCATGCCGGCGGTGGGCTCGTCGAGGAGCAGGAGCATCGGCTCGGAGCCGAGCGCGCGCGCGATCTCGAGCCGCCGCTGGTCGCCGTAGGGGAGATTGCGGGCGACCTCGTTGGCGCCGGCACGGAGGCCGACGCGATCGAGGAGCTCCAGGGCGCGATGCCAGAGCCGCGACTCCTCGCGAGCGACGCGGAGCCCGCCGAAGAGCACGTCCTTGAGCCCGAGGCCGATGCGCCGGTGCATGCCGACGAGGACGTTCTCCGCCGCGGTCATGTTCGCGAAGAGCCGGATGTTCTGGAACGTGCGGCAGATGCCGAGCGCCGTGATCTGGTCCGGGCGCAACCCCACCAGCGAGTGTCCACGGAACGTGACCTCTCCCTCGTCGGGAGCGTAGAGCCCGGTGAGCACGTTGAAGAACGTGGTCTTGCCGGCGCCGTTCGGGCCGATGATCGACGCGATCCCCGACTCCAGCGCAAAGTCCACCTTGCTCACGGCGGTGAGCCCGCCGAAGCGCTTCGTCACGCCGCGCGCCACCAGAACTGCGCTCATGGGGCTGGCCCGGCGGCCGACCCGGCGGCCTCCGGCGCGTGCGGCGCGGCCAGCTCCCGCTGCCGCCGGCGCGCGGGCAGCATGCCCTGCGGCCGGAAGATCATCATGAGGACGAGGATGATCCCGAAGATCATCCGCTCGTACTTGGCCGGCTCGAGCTGGGTCGGCAGGTTCGCCAGGCTGTAGCCGAACACGGAGACCCCGGCATTCTTGAGCTCGTTCAACCAGAGCGAGAGCCCCTTCAGCACCTGGAGGTTCAGGATCGTCACCACCGATGCGCCCAGCACGGCGCCGGGGATGGAGCCCATGCCTCCCAGGATGACCATGGAGAGAACGCCGATCGACTCGAGGAAGGTGAAGGACTCGGGGTTGATGAAGATCTGCTTGGCCGAGAAGACGACGCCCATGACGCCGGCGAAGGACGCGCCGCAGGCGAAGGCGAGGAGCTTCGTGCGCACGAGCGGCACGCCCATCGCCTGCGCCGCCAGCTCGTCCTCGCGGATCGCCTCCCACGCGCGTCCGATGTGCGACCTCTCCAGCCGGCGGTTGACGATGATGACGACGAGGACGATGAGCAGCACGAGCAGGTAGAAGAACTCGCCGGAGGAGAGGCCGAGCGGCGACGGGGGGCGGCCGATGGGCGTGATGCCCCGCGGGCCGTTCGTGAAGTTGATGGGCTTGTCGAGGTTGTTCGCGAGCACGCGGATGACCTCTCCGAAGCCCAGCGTCACGATGGCCAGGTAGTCGCCGCGGATGCGCAGGACGGGGAGTCCCAGGATCACGCCGGTGAGCGCGGCCAGTCCCAGCCCGACGAACAGGAAGACGTAGAACCACCACGGCGCGAGCGGGAACCCGCTCCCGAGGAACGCGTTCGCCTGGGGAGATCCGAAGATGGCCCAGCAGTAGGCGCCCACGGCGAAGAAGGCCACGTACCCGAGATCGAGGAGCCCGGCCAGCCCCACCACGATGTTGAGGCCGAGCGCGAGCGCCACGAAGATGCCGACCTGCGTCGCGACCTCCAGGTAGTAGCCGTTGTGCGCGCCGATGATCGGCATCATCACGAGCAGCGCCACGCCCAGGAGCGCCAACTTCACCCGGTTCGGGATGCGGGCGAGGTAGATGACGAGCAGCGACGACTGGAAGAGCAGGAAGGCAAGCAGCGAGCGCGGGAAGATCGCCACCGCGAGGCCGCAGGCGGCGAGAAAAGCCGTCGTCAGGATGGAGCGCGCGATCATGCCCGCTCCCGGACGACCTCGCCCAGGAGGCCCCTGGGACGGAAGATGAGGATCAGGATCAGCACCGCGAACGCGAAGATGTCCTTGTACTCGGCGCCGAAGGCGCCTCCGGTCAGGAGGGACAGGTACGCGGCGGCGAACGCCTCGAGGAGCCCCAGGACGAGCCCACCGACCATCGCCCCAGGGATGTTGCCGATGCCCCCCAGCACCGCCGCCGTGAAGGCCTTGAGGCCGGGGATGAACCCCGAGTAGGGGTTGATGAGACCGTACTGCACGCCGAAGAGCACGCCGGCCGCGCCCCCCATGGCGCCCCCGATGAGGAACGTGAGCGAGATGATGTTGTTCACGTTGACGCCCATGAGGCTGGCCGCGGCCTGGTCCTCGGCCACGGCGCGGATCGCGGTGCCCATCTTCGTGTGATTCACGAGGAGGTGGAGGACCAGCAGCATCGCCAGCGCGGCGACGATGACGACCAAAGACTTGACGGAGACGTCGACGCTGGCCGTCAGGTCGAACCGCTGGTTGAGCGCGTCCATCGAGGGATAGACGAGGTTGAACACGTTCCGCCAGATGGACTCGACGAGCCGGATGAAGTCCTGCAGGAAGAAGGACACGCCGATCGCCGAGATGAGGGGGATGAGGCGCGGCGCGTGCCGCAGCGGGCGGTAGGCCACCCGCTCCACGGTGACGGCCAGCACGCCGCTCACGGCCATGCCGGCCACGAGCACGAGGACGAGGACGATCGGCCAGGGGATGCGTTCGAGCAGACCCGTCGCCTGCAGACCGAGCAGGATCTCGACGCCGACGAAGGCGCCGGTGATGAAGATCTCGGAGTGCGCGAAGTTGATGAACTCGAGCACGCCATAGACCATCGTGTAGCCGAGCGCGATCAGCGCATACATGAACCCCAGGATGATGCCGTCGAGGAGTACCTGAGGAAGGATGCCGATGAGGAGCTCGACGTCCATGGACTCAGCCGCGACTCGCGGGAGCGGGCGCCTCGCCGAGGGGGCCCGCTCCTTGGGTGGCCGCCGCGCTCCCGATCATGCACCTGGGGTCGGCGGGGCGATGATGAGCCGCTTCACTTCCTTGTTCTCGCCCCACTTCTGCGGATCTTCGCTGGCGACCTGCAGCACGAAGTAGAGGGCCTTCTTCGGATCGCCCTTCGCGTCGAACTCGATCGCTCCGGTCAACCCCGTGTACTTCACGTTGCGGATGGCGGCGGTCACGGCGTCGCGCGTGGGGACCTGGCCACCCTGGGCGGCCGCTTCGATGGCCTTGAGGAGGATGGCTGTCGCGTCGTAGGCCTGGGCCGAGAAGGGCTCGGGGTTCTTCCCATAGTTCTTCTTGTACTCGTCGGCGAACTGCTTCGCGGCTGGGTACACCGTCACCGGTCCGGCGACGGACGTGTAGTACATGCCCTTCACGGCCTTGCCGGCGATCTTGGTCAGGTCGGAGGAGTCGAGGCCGTCCGGGCCGAGGAACTTCGACTTCACGCCCTTCTCGCGGGCCTGCTTGAAGAAGGGCGCCGCCTGCTCGTAGAGGCCGCCGAAGTAAATGAGGTCGGGGTTCTTCGCCCTGATCGGAGTGATGATCGGGTCGAAGTTCGACTTCTCCTCCGTGCCCTCGAAGGCGAGGACCTTGATCCCCTTCTTCTTGGCGTCGGCCATGAAGAACTCGGCCACCCCCTGCCCGTACGTCGTCTTGTCGTGGATGATGTAGACCGACTTCGCCTTGAGCGCGTCGTGGGCGAACTCGGAGCCCACCACGCCTTGCACGTCGTCGCGGCCGCAGACCCGGAACACGTCCTTGTAGCCGCGGTCGGTCACGGTCGGGTTGGTATTGGCCGGCGAGATCATCGCCAGGTTGACGGTCTTGTAGACCTCCGAGGACGGGATCGCGACGCCGGAGTTGAGGTGGCCGATGACGCCCAGGATCTGCTGGTCGGCGATGATGTTCTGGGCGTTGGACACGCCGACGTCTGGCTTCGCCTGGTCGTCGTAGGGCACGAGCACGACCTTGAAGCGCTGCTTCTCGAGGTTCCCCTTGAACTTGTCGAGGGCGAGCTGGGTACCGAGCTTGATGCCCTCCCCCAGTGCTGCCTGCCCACCCGACAGCGGGGTCTGCGTGGCTATCTTGATTGTCTTGTCCTGCGCATGCGCGGACGGAGCGAGGCCCATTGCGAGAGTCATCGCCAGCCCGAGAACGGAATCTAGCCGGAGCTTTCTCATCACTATCCTCCTTGTGCGGGGCCGACTTCCGCACCGACAGGCGTAATGAGTGCTCTCGCAGCGTGCCCCCGCTCCGTGCCGGACGCTTGGGTCGCTCCCGCGACGGACCGTGAACACTCCCTGCGCAGCTAGGCCGACCCGGCTGCACAGGAGCGATCGGACGCCCGCTCACCTGCCATGCGAGCCGCGAGCGGGGGGCTGGCGGCCGCGCGGCACGCGACAGCAGATCTGGGGGACGTCCGAGGGTGAGGTGTCGCATGGACCTCGTCAATCCCATCGTCAGCCGCTGGCTCGCAGAGGCCCGGGAGGACCCCGAAGGATTCTGGGCGCGCGCCGCAGCCGAGCTTCCCTGGTTCCGAAGCTGGGAACGGGTGTTCGAGTGGCGCTTCCCGCAGTTCCGGTGGTTCACCGGCGCGAGCACGAACGCCTGCCACAACGCCCTCGATCGACACGTCGCCGCCGGCCGCGGCGGCCACGCCGCGCTCGTGTACGCGAACGAGCGGGGCGAGCGTCGCGTCCTCACGTATGGGCAGATGCTCCACGAGGTGCGTCGCGCGGCCGCCGCGCTCCGGGGTCTCGGCATCGAGAAGGGGGACCGCGTCACGATCTACATGCCCACCTGCCCCGAGGCGATCGTGACCATGCTCGCTTGCGCACGCATCGGCGCCATCCACTCGGCGGTGTTCGCCGGCTTCGGCGCGAGGGCGCTCGGCGATCGCATCGCGGCGAGCGGGTCGAAGCTCGTCGTCACCGCCGACGTCACCTGGCGCAAGGGGAAGGAGGTGCGGCTCGAGGAGATCGTGGACGCGGCGCTCGACGAGCAGGACGTCACCGAGGTCGAGCACGTCGTCGTGCTGCGGCGCGGAGACGAGCCGCCGCGGATGGGGCCGCGGCACGTCGACTGGGGCGAGTTCCTCGCGAACGGTGTGGGGCGCAGCGGCGATCACGTGGAGATGGAGGCCAACGAGCCGCTCTTCATCCTCGCCACCTCGGGGACGACGGGGAAGCCCAAGCTGGCAGTGCACGTCCACGGCGGATACCAGGTTCACGTCCACGCCATGGGCCGCTGGTGCTTCGCGCTGCGTCCGGATGACGTCTGGTGGTCCACCTCGGACATCGGCTGGGTGGTGGGCCACAGCTACATCGTCTATGCACCGCTGGTGATGGGTTGTACCACCGTCGCCTACGAGGGCGCGCTCGACCATCCCGGCCCGGAGACGCCTTGGAAGCTCATCGAGGAGCTCGGCGTCACGGGCCTGTTCACCTCCCCGACCGCGGTCCGGCTGCTCATGCGCTACGGCGAGGCCCCAGCCAGACAGTCCCGGCTGGACACGCTCGAGCGCGTCCTCTGCGCGGGCGAGGTCCTCAACGCGCCTGCCTGGGAGTGGCTGCAACGCAAGGTCCTCCGCGATCGCGTACCGGTCATCGATCACATGTGGCAGACCGAGACCGGCGGCCCGGTGTTCGGGAACCCGTACGGCGTGGCGATGCTGCCCATCAAGCCCGGATCCGCGACCATCCCGCTCGCCGGCATCGAGGCGCAGGTGGTGAACCCCGCCGACGGTACGCCGTGCGGGCCGGGGGAGAAGGGCGTGATGGTCCTCACCCGGCCGTTTCCGGGGCTCACGCCGGCGCTCTGGGGCGAGCCCGGCCGCTACGGCCAGGACTACTGGCGGAAGATCCCCGGGGAGGTCTACTACACGGGCGACGCCGCCCAGGTCGACGAAGACGGATACGTCTGGTTCGCCGGGCGCGCCGACGAGATCATCAAGATCTCGGGCCACCGCATCGGCCCGATCGAGGTGGAGACCGCGCTGCTCACGCACCCGGCCGTCGCGGAGGCGGGCGTGTGCGGGCGGCCCGACCCATTGCGCGGCGAGGTCCTCTCCGCGTTCATCGCGCTGAAGGTCGGTCACCAGCCGTCGCCCGAGCTGCGCGGGGAGCTCGTCGCGACCATCGCGCGGGAGCTCGGGCCCGTGGCGGTGGTAGGCGAGGTGAACTTCGTCCACATTCTCCCGAAGACGCGCAGCGGGAAGATCATGCGGCGCGTGTTCAAGGCCGTCATCCTCGACCGTTCGACCGTGACCCCGGCGACGTGACGACGATCGAGGACGAAGGGTCGGTCGAGGAGGCGAGGCGCGCCTGGCTGGAGCTGCGGGACGAGCTCGGGCGTCAGCTCCCGCTCGCGCCCTGAGAGCTCCCGCGTTCACTCCTGTCCGGCTCGAGCTCCCACCCATCGGGACACTGCCGCCGTCCCGCGCGGTGCGCACCCTTTTGGGAGGAGGTCGTCATGGAGATCCCCGATCGCGAGGGACTGCAGCGGTTCGTGCGGGAGCACCATGTCCACTACGAGGTGGAGCCCGAAACGGCCGTCCACGGCGAAGGGACCGAGGTGGTCGGCTTCGGCGTCCGGCTCCTCGCCACGCACGAGGAGCCGAAGCTGGAGGCGCCGGCATGCCCGCGCTGCCTCGAGGCGCTCTCCGGGCTTCGCTCGTTCGCGGAGCAGCTCGTCGCGTCGGACGACACCGCGAGCTGGACGCAGATCGTGCCCGAGCCCGGAGCGCTGCGCCAGTCGACCGTGGTTCACGGGGCGGACGAGGTTGCGCTCACGGTGCGCATCCAGCGTGAGCCGGGTGAGCACCGGGCAGGGGGAGCGAGCGCCGATCGCCGCCTCTCGGCAATCCGGGAGCGACTGGAGGCTCTCGGCGTGCCCCGCTCCTGAC
>WNGR01006323.1_pt1 | contig 12646 bp, 7 predicted proteins | sample 5407581 | NCBI WGS metagenome assembly WNGR01 (sample SAMN13153383, study PRJNA577476) | soil metagenome | isolation source: 80 cm soil or saprolite under Garry oak tree replicate 2 | place: USA:California | collected 2016-06-15 | reverse complement strand
TCGTGACCGCGATCGGGCTCCGTCCGCGCATGTACGACGTCGTGCTCGTCGGGACCGAGCAGCTCATGGGCGAGGTCATCCAGATCCTCGGCGACAAGACGGTCGTCCAGGTGTACGAGGAGACGTCCGGCATCCGGCCGGGCGAGCCGGTGGCGGACACAGGCAAGCCGCTCACCGTCGAGCTCGGGCCCGGACTCCTTGGGAACATCTACGACGGCGTGCAGCGGCCGCTGCCCGTCCTGAAACAGGTCATGGGGGACTTCATCCTCCGCGGCGTCCGCGCGCCGGGCCTGAGCCGAGAGAAGCAATGGGACTTCAAGCCCTCGGTGAAGGAGGGCGACGCGGTCAAGGGCGGTCAGGTCCTCGGCACGGTCCAGGAGGCGAAGAACGTCGAGCACCGGGTCCTCGTGCCTCCCGACGTGACCGGCAAGGTCACCCGCATCCGGTCGGGGAAGATGAAAGTCGACGAGGTCGTCGCGGAACTCGACAGCGGCCGCAAGCTCATGATGAAGCAGGACTGGCCTGTGCGGCAGCCGCGACCCACGAAGGATCGGCTCATGCCGTCCGTTCCCCTGATCACGGGCCAGCGGGTGATGGACTTCCTGTTCCCGATCGCGAAAGGGGGAACGGCCGCAATTCCTGGCGGGTTCGGGACGGGCAAGTGCGTCGTCGGAGACACCCCAGTTTATCTCGTGGATGGCCGCGCAATCCCCATCCGGGAGCTCTTCGAGGCGGCCCGTGGCCACTTCCCTGACGAGGGACCCGAGACGTTCATCGCGCTTGACCGACCGCTGCGAGTGTGGACCTTTGATGGCCACGACCTCGTAGCCGGGTTCGCGACCGCCGTGTATCGTGGCTCGACCAATCGAATAACGGAGGTGCGACTGAAGAGCGGAAGGTCCGTCCGCGTGACCCCGGTGCACCGCCTTTTCCGGGCGACTGATGACGGGATCATCGAGACCGCTGCAGCGGAGCTGAAAGTCGCTGATGAACTCCTTGTCCCGGTCGAAATCCCACGCCGCGTTACCGAGCCTTTGCCTTCCGGTCGCGAAGCTGGATCAGGGATGCTGGTCATGACTCCCGAGGGTGATCTCCTCACTCGGGAGCCGGTGGTCGAGGTCCGGACATGGGACGAAGCGCAGGATGTCTACGACCTGACCGTCGAGGGCACGCACAACTTCGTGGGAGGCGACCAGCCGATGATTCTCCACAACACCGTTTCCGAGCAGCAGCTTTCGAAGTGGTGCGACGCGCAGGTCGTCATCTACATCGGCTGCGGGGAGCGCGGGAACGAAATGACGGAAGTCCTGACGACGTTCCCAAAGCTCGAGGATCCGTACACCGGTGCGCCGCTGATGGAACGGATGGCGCTGATCGCGAACACGAGCAACATGCCCGTCGCGGCGCGAGAGGCGTCCGTGTACACCGGGATGACGCTTGCGGAGTACTACCGAGACATGGGATACAACGTGGCCCTCATGGCCGACTCCACATCGCGGTGGGCCGAGGCGATGCGGGAAATCTCGAGCCGCCTCGAGGAGATGCCCGGAGAGGAAGGCTTTCCCGCGTACTTGTCGGCCCGGCTCAGCGAATTCTACGAGCGCGCCGGTCGTGTGACGACCTTGAACGACCGCGAAGCCTCCGTCTCCGTCGTCGGCGCGGTCTCGCCGAGCGGCGGCGACTTCTCCGAACCGGTCACCCAAGGCACTCTACGGATCGTGAAGGTGTTCTGGGCGCTCGACACGGCGCTCCGCGCGCGGCGGCATTTCCCTGCGATCAACTGGCTCACGTCATACAGCCTCTACGGCAACGCCCTGGAGGATTGGTTCCGGACGCAAATCAACGAGGAGTGGCCGAAGCTGCGGCAGTGGGCGCAGCGGACGCTCCAGGAGGAGGCGGAACTCGAGGAGATCGTACGGCTCGTCGGCGCGGACGCGCTCCCCCCGGAGCAGCAGCTCACGCTCGAGGTCGCCCGGATGATCCGCGAGATCTTCCTGCAGCAGAACGCCTACCATCCAGTGGACACGTTCTGCCCGCCGGCGCGGCAGTACAAGCTCATCTCTTCGATCCGCAAGTACGCGGACCTCGGGAAGAAGTCGCTCGCCCTCGACGTGCCCGTGAAGGACATCGCGGCCGTCAAGAGCCGCGAGCTCCTCACGCGCGTCAAGTACGAGGAGAAGTTCGATCAGGAGCTCGAGAAGACGCTCGCGATGATGGACGACGACTTCAAGCGGTTGGAGGCGCGCTGAAGTGGCGAAGGAGTACCGCACGATCTCGGAGATCGCGGGACCGCTGATCTTCGTCGAGAAGACGGAGCCCGTCGGGTACAACGAGCTGGTCGAGGTCTACTTGCCAGACGGCCGGCGCAAGCGGGGCCAGGTCCTCGATTCCTCGACCTCCGTGGTCGTCGTCCAGATCTTCGAGGGGACTGCCGGGATCGACCGCGCATCGAGCGTGAAGTTCCTCGGGGAGACGATCAAGCTGTCCGTCTCGAGGGAGATGCTCGGCCGCGTCCTCACGGGATCCGGCGAGCCCGCCGACGGGGGACCGCCGATCATCCCGGAAAAGCGCGTCGAGATCCAGGGCGCCGCCATCAACCCCTACTCGCGGGAGCACCCCGCAGAGTTCATCCAGACCGGGATCTCGACGATCGACGGGTTGAACACGCTCGTGCGCGGTCAGAAGCTCCCGCTTTTCTCGGGTGCGGGCTTGCCGCACAACGAGGTCGCGCTCCAGATCGCCCGGCAGGCGAGGGTCCTCGGGAGCAAGGAACCGTTCGGCGTCGTCTTCGCGGCGATGGGCATCACGCACGAGGAAGCCCGGGTGTTCATGAACGATTTCGAGCGGACCGGGGCGCTCAAGCGCGCGGTCCTCTTCCTGAACCTCGCGGACGATCCGGCCGTCGAGCGGCTCATCACCCCGCGCATGGCCCTCACGGCGGCGGAATTCCTCGCGTACGAGGTCGGCATGCACGTCTTGGCCATCCTGACGGACATGACGAACTACGCGGAGGCGCTGCGCCAGATCGGGGCGGCGCGGGAGGAGGTGCCCGGGCGCCGCGGCTACCCCGGGTACACGTACACGGACCTCGCGACGATCTACGAACGCGCGGGCCGCATCCAGGGCCGGCCGGGTTCGATTACGCAGATCCCCATCATGGCGATCCCCGATGACGACTGGACCCATCCGATCGCCGACCTGACGGGCTACATCACGGAGGGACAGATCGCCGTGAACCGGGAATTGCACCGCAAAGGGATCTATCCGCCGATCGACCCGCTGCCGTCCCTGTCGCGGCTCATGGACGCCGGGATCGGGAAGGACCGGACCCGGGAGGACCACAAACAGGTCTCGGACCAGCTCTACGCCGCGTACGCGGAAGGCAAGGACGTGCGGGGCCTCGTGGCGATCGTCGGGAAGGAGGCGCTCTCCGAGCGCGACCGGAAGATGCTGGAGTTCGCGGACCGGTTCGAGCAGGAGTTCATCCGCCAGGGCTCCGAGGAGGACCGGAGCATCGTCGATACCCTCGAGATCGGCTGGAAGCTCCTGACGACGTTGGACGAGGCCTGGCTCACGAAGATCGACCGCAAGACCCTCGAGAAGTACCATCCGAAGTACCGGGGTGCGGCGAAGGTGAGCGCGTAGGATGGTCCTCGCCGAGTACAAGCCGACGCGGTCCCAGCTGCTTCAGCTCCGGCGCACGCGGCGCATGGCGGAGCGAGGCCATCGGCTGCTGAAGCTCAAGCGGGACGCCCTGATTGTCGAGTTCTTCCGCGTGCTCGAGCGGGCGAAGACGCTCCGATCGCACCTCGCGGAGAAGTACCGGATCGCCGAGCAGCGAATCGCGATCGCCCGCGCGATCGAGGGGTCCATCGGTGTCCGATCGGCCGCGCTCGCCTCGAGGGAGGTGCCGACCCTGCAGCTCAAGACGAAGAACGTGATGGGGATCATCGTCCCGAAGATCGAGGCGAAGAGCGTGCGCAAGAAGCTCGAGGACCGCGGCTACGGGATCATCACGACCTCCGCCCGGATCGACGAGGCGGCGGAGGCGTACGAGGCGCTGGTGGAGGACATCGTCGTGGCGGCGGAGATCGAGACGACGATGCGACGTCTCATCGAGGAGATCGAGAAGGTGAAACGACGCGTGAACGCCCTCGAGTATCGCGTGATCCCGGAACTCAAGTCCACGGAGGCGTTCATCCGCCAACGCCTCGAGGAAATGGAGCGGGACAATTTCATGCGGCTCAAACGGTTCAAGCAGACCGCGGCGTCGTAGGCGCGTGATCTCGGTGGCTGCCTGCCCTCTGGGGCGGGCCCATAGACTACCGTTGGCGCAGCGGGGCCACGGTCGCTGCGGTCGACTCGCCTTGCAGTGTAGCGGTTTCCTCCTTCGGCGCCTCCGCGGTCGAGCGACCGATCGTGGGGCCGCGCGCGGGACCCAACTCCGTCCGCGCACCCTTCCGCCAGTTCCCGTGACGGTACCGGCCGCGGCTCGCGAACTCGGCCATCATGCCCGGGAGGCCCGGGAGATCATCCGCGAAGTACCAGAAGGCCAAGTTCTCGCCGTATCGTTCGGCGAGGTCGGACAAGAATTCCCCGATGCTCCGGGAGACATCGAGGGGCAGTGCTCCGGGGTAGATCGCCGCGAGGTAGACGTACTCGCCCCGTTCGACCGCCACGTTGCGGTTCCCAAGCTCGAACTTCTTCAACTCCTCGTGCTCCTCCCGGAAGGCGTCCCGCACGAACGCCGAGATGGCGGTGAGCATCCCCGCCAGGATGTCCTCGTCCATCTGGGCCCGCGGTCGGATGGATGTGTGGACCAGGAGGCGGCCGTCGAGCCCGATGAGGAACAGGTCGTCCGTCGGCGACCGGTATGGATACCGCTTCCACCCGAAGTATCCCGCAATCCCGGAGGCCAGGAGGAGGAGGCCTCCCCACGGGCTGATCAGCACGGACCACATCGACGGGCGGTACGACACGGACAATGACGCAACCGAGGGGGACACGCTGGTGTTCCCGCTGGAGAGGGTGACGCGGAGGACCAGGGGCTTCGTCGCGAGCTTCGAGAGATCCTGTCCGTCCACGACCCAGGTCCAACTCGCTCCGCCGTCCACGGAGACCTCATAGACGATCGCGGTGCCGGGAGGCCGGATATCGTTCACGTGGAACGATTCCCATCCGAAGACCGACTCCGCCGGGAGGAACGGGGCCGTGCGGAGGGTCCCGATTGGCCCGTACGCACCCGCCCGGATCGAGAGGCGGGTGACGAGGGGCGTGCCGGCACCGTCTGTGCTGAGGGATAGTCGCCACTGGAGGAACCGGTTCGGCGGGCTGGTGATCTGCGACCCCGCGACGGGAGCCCACGGCGTCCACGACGGATCTCCCGGCGACGAGGCGTTCCCGGTCCTCGTCTCGACCGCGACGGAGGTCGCAGGAGGATCCGCCGTCGCCTGCACCACCGCAGCGGAGAACACCGCGGCGGATCCGGCATCGATCGGGAGGCTGGTAAACGACCCGTTGTCGTACTGCTTGGCGGTGAGGCTCACGTTGTCAATCCACCCGGACATCGATGCCTCTTCCGTGCCGATACGGATCAACTCCAGGGAGAACGTGAGGTTGAAGGAACCGCTGCCCTGAAGGGCGGAGTCCGCGCTGAGGTCGAGGGCCAAGGTTCGGGTTCCCGCGGGGACCGGGGACTCACTCCAACGGAAGCCACCCGCGCTCACCCGGAGGTACGCCACCACGTTGACCGACGGGCTCGCCACCACATCGAATGTAAGGCTGAGGGTCCCCGGGGTCCCGCTCGTCGAGCTTGGTTTGATGAACGTCTGGGAGACGTTCGACCTCTCGTCGAAGGCCGTGTAGTTGAACAGAACGAGGTCGTCGACGTGCGCAGTGTACTTGCCCAGATTTCCGAGGAAGCCGACCATGGCCTGATCGATTTGGGTGTTCGTCCCGAAGGAAGGAGAGATGTCGAAGACGTACCTGTGCCATCCCGGAGTGAGAGACTGCGGAATCCAACTGACCCAGTTCTGGCCTCCCAAGTTGGTGAGAAGAATGGACGCCGCGAGGCCGCTCGCATTCACGTTGATCCAGACCCCGAGACGATTGTAGGCGCTCCAATTCCAGGTCCCGGGATCGTCGCGGATCGCGCCGACCCAGTTTCCGCCCCCTTGCTGGCCGATCGTCACATTGTCCCTCAGCGACCCGCTGCCTTCCACGCGGACTGTGGTGGATTGGCCGAGAATGCTGGAGCTCTTCCCGTTCCCGACGCCCACCCACGGGTGCGTCCCGAACACATTGTCCATCGAGTCAAACTGGAGTCTCGGCGTCAGATGCCAGAGGCGAGCTCTCCCGCCGGCGTCCCTCGCGGCCAACACCTGCCCCGTCGCTCCGTTGGCGTACGTCCACAGCCCCGACGTCTGATCGAACGTCCCGTCTTGGATCAGGTTCACCGCCTGGTCCACGAGTCGAAGACCCGAACTCACACTGACGTTCGTGGCCGAGTCCTCGGAGGCCAGGAAGTCTGAGTCGTTCGTGTAGTTCCGCCAGAGCGGCGTCTGGGCGAGCGTCGCGATGCCGGGTGCCACCGACACGTCCGTCAGGTTGTAATCCGCCGCCATCGAGAAGTCCCACGTGACTCGCTTGGCCCCGCCCGCCTGATCGGTCAAGACCGGTTCCGCCGCCGCACTCGGGAGGAGGGCGACGACGACCAGAAGGAGGACGAGCGCTTCGTGCAGGTGGCGTGACCGTTCGTGCATGGGAGGGTAGCTCCGGCAAGCTCCAGCGAGCCGCGTCCTCGGCGAACCCACGCCCCTCCCGCGCTAAGGACTCTCATGGGTTGTCCGCTTTCGTCTTAAAGGTATCGGTGCTGAAAGCGGCGAATGACGATTTGGCGGGAGACGAAGGAACGCCGGGGACCGCCGTACCTCCAGATGGCAAGGAGGCGACCGGACAAGTTCATGGTCCGAGTGTCGTTTCGTGGCGCGATGATGGGTCGGTTCGCCGCTGCATGGGACGATCCGATTCGTCGAGCGAAGATCCTGAGAAGTTTATGGTGGATCTCGACCGGCTTCACGCTCTTCGGGTTCGCGGTGATCTTCTACCGGGTCCTCTTCGCTCGCTGATCAACCGGCCGGCCGGCGGGCGCCTCGCCCGGGTCGGTACCGCACCCGGGAGACGAACCTCTCCGAGAACTCCTTGAGCCCTTGCAGATCCTGCGGGGATCCCGTCCAACGGGCGAACATCGGTCCGAACCGCGTTTCGAGGTTCGACATGAACCGACGGAGATCCTTGCCGGCCCAGCGCGGGACGCGACCCGAGTAGACGGCAGCGAGGTAGACATGGGTCCCTCGTTCGAGGAGGGCCGTCTTCCCCCCGATGTCGAAGCGCCGCAATCCGCCGCTCTCCTCGGGATCGAAGTCGCGGAGGAATGTGAGGATCGCCGTCAGCATCGCGGACAGGATGTCCTCGTCGCGGTCCGCGCGCATGCGGCGCGTGTTGTGGAGCATGAGGCGGCCGTCCTTCGAGATGAGGAAGATGTCGTCAATCGCGAAAGCCCGCTTGACCCAGACGTCGTACCCGACGTAGGCGACCGCCGCAGCGACGACGGCCACGAGGCCGAATGGGAAGAGCACGGCCTGGATCGACAGCGAGGCTGCACGCACCGTCACATGAGCGGTTGCCGAGACCTGGGATCCGGCCACGGTGACGGTGACGTTCCACGTTCCGACGCTGCCCGCAAGATACGTCCCGTCGTTCTGAACCTTGCCGGTCGGATCCGTGGTGGACCAAACGACGGCGGCGTTGACGGGATGGTCCCCTGCATCCAACACGCTGGCTTGGAACCGAAGAGTTTGGCCGGCCTCGAGCGCCAAAGGTCCCGGGGATGTCAGGAGTACATGATTCGCCGGACCGAGGAACTCGTAGGTAGCTTCGACCAGCACGAGCGTGGGAGTGTTCAGTCCGCTGGACGTGGTCAACACCGCTTGCCAACGGAGGACCCGTCCCGCAAGCCCCGCGAGCGATCCAGAAGGGGGAACGACGGAATAGGTCGAGCCGTTCCCGGCCAGCAATTCGACCGAGGTGGCCGCGGACCCGCTCCACGATGCGTTGAGGGACCTCCACAGGAGGAAGTCCAGGTCTGCCGCCACAACATCGGCAGTGACAGTCCCGGAAGCGACCCGATGGCGGTATTCCAGCAAGAATGAGTTCAGCACCGGAGATTCGCTCGCGTTCGTCGTGTTGAGTTCGGCCCGGACTTGGAAGTGATTCGAGGAGGGGAGGCCCGCCAAGTACTGTCCGGGATCGGCCCAGCTGTTCCACGGACTCCAAGACGGATCGGCGGTATCCGTCCCGTTGCCTGAACGAACATCCAATCTCGCGGACGTCGCACCCGCGTCCACGGCAGCGGTCCAGGTGACGTTCAACAGCTCGGAGACGCCACTCAAGCTGATGGGGTTCGAGAGATATGTCCCGTTGTGGCGGTCCGGCCAGACCATCGACACGTTGTCCACTCGCAGGTTCGCATGCGACTCCGATGCGTTGTCGACGACGACGCGGAAATGGAACGAGAGCAAGTAGGGACCTCGGTCGCTCGTGGCGCTCGAGATGTCGACCGCGAAGTGTTGCCACGCTCCTGGCGTCGCAGCGGCCACGGCGGCGTCGAAAGAGCCGTTGGATGCGGCAATGTGGACGGATGCGTTGGTCGAAACGACACCCGACGAGTTGACCAGGGACCAATTGAACGAGAGAGAGCCGCTCCCGAGTCTCGGGGACGTGACGTATGGCTTCGAAACGGCCTGCGAGATGGACGCACCCTCGTCGAGCTGCCTCGGGGTGCCAAAGGAGGCATCATCGAAATAGATCTGGGTCGACGGAACGTTCTGACCGTTGATGCGAAAGCGCACATCCTGGAGCGCGTTCCTCTCAAGCGGCGTTCCGAGCGGGGTGATGTTCACGAGAGTCTCATGCCAACCCTGGACGAGTGGCAGCTCCGGGGTCGTCCGGAAGGATGCGCCGACCGTGGCGGTAATGTTGAACGAGAGTGGGGGGACCACGTCCGTCGCGTTAATCCAGAGTACCAAGGTATCGTGTGCGGACCAATTCGTTGGGCCGGAATGAACGGCACTGACCCAGGTCGCTCCAGTTGAGATTGCCAAGGTCATGTTCATCGACGCCGTGCCTTCTACCCGGTTCACCGTATCGAGCGAAATACCCCCGTACGTGTTCGGAGGGGAGCTCCAGGTCCAATTCGTCAAATCGTCGAAGTTGTCCCACTTCGCAGTGAGAACATTGTAGCCCAAGATCGCGTCATCCGCTGGCGATTCCTGCCGCGCGACAACCTTGCCCGTCGTCCCATTCAAGAAGGTCCAGCCGGATGTACCATTGAAGTCGCCGTCGGCGACGTGGTTGGTCGAATTCGCTCGGAGTTCGAGACCGCTCGTTCCCCGAGTCAAGTTCGAGTCGAGATGTCCGTTCCCGGCAAACTCCGCTGACGAGGTCCACTGGACCCTCTGATCGTTCCACGGCAAGAGCGCCTGACCGCCCGCAAGAGAGACATTATCCAGCGACAGATTTGCCGCAGAGATGAAGGTCCATGTGATCGTCCGCGACGAATCAGGGTTGGTGGTCACGAGCGGGGCGTCCGATCGAGCCCCCTGGGCACTGAGGACGAGCGTGAGGATAATCCAGAACAGAAGCAGCGGGCCCGCCGAAGGCCTCCAGTTCGCGCTACTTCGTCGCCTGAGCATGGGCGTGTCCAATCCGCTAGTCCCTGCTCCCGGCCCGAGATTCTTTCCCTGTCGCTCGCCGAGGCGAGCGCCGGCTCAGGGGACGCAACTATCCGGACGAACCTACTTAATGATTGTGCCAGAGGCGCTCCAATTCGATGCGCATTGGGGGTTCAGAAAATTCGAAGTTCGAGGCTTGTTCGGGAACCGGGGGCTCTGTAATCAGGTATGAGGATGTCGCGTTGGCGGGCGAGCCATCGCCGACTCCCGAGAACGTTACCCTCGCCTACCCGTTCGTCCTGGGTCCGTGACCGAGCCGGTCCAGCAGGACCGTTGCGATCCGAAGGTCCTCGCTCGATTCCAGAAGATTACCCCGCTGGAATTCGCGTTCCGCACGCGAAATAATCTCCTGGATCTCCGGAAAGAAGCCGAACCCGTTTCCCTGAAGAAGCAAGGCGCGGGTCCTCGTCTCGTCCAAGGCCCTCGCGTGTGCCTCCCGCGCATTCGCGGGCCGAGCGAACGTCCGCAGGACCCGTTCGACGTGGTCGACGCCCCGGGCGTACTTGCCTTCGCGGATCGAGCGACGCGCATCGCGCATCGCCGCATCGGCCTCGTACGACCGGAATCCTTCCCGTTGCAATCGGGCGTACAGGAGTTCCGCGTCCGCCAAGCCGCGGGTCGCCTCGCGATACACGGCATCGAGAGACGCGACTTCCCCTCGCAACCGCGTGGCCATCGCCGCGGCGGGTTCGATGAGCCCCGACTCGAGCGCCTCGCGGGCCATCCGCATCTGGCCTTCGAGCGGCGCCGTGAGGATGCCTTCGGCACGCAACAGGGCCAACTGCGCCTCCATCCCCTCGAGCGATTCCAAGGCGGCGGCGGACTGGGCCTTGAGGCGGAGCGCCATCGTCGTGATGTCTTGCGCGATCTCGCCCGCGCCATCCGCGTTGCCGAGAGCGAGCTCCTCCGTCGCATCTTGGAGCGACTGCTCGAGCGCCGAACCGGCGATGTCCGTGAACACCCAGGGACCCGCGGGACCCGCCATGCTCGCGAGGGATTCGATGGCGACCTCGGCCCGGAGGATCTCATCGGATGCGCGCATCGCCTTCTTCTCGACCGCGTGGCCGTCTCGCTCCGTCCGCTCCAGGAGGGCCCGGGCTTCGTCGTAATTGGGGAGCAGGATGCCGTTCTCCCAGAGCCCCGAGACCACGGTCTCTTCGGCCGTCCCGAGCGTCGACTCGAGGTCGCCCGTGCGCAGGCCGAGCCGCCTCATCGAGACGACCCGGGCCCGCAGCGTCTTTTCGGCCTCCTGGTACCGATGGAAGCGAGCATCGAGCGCGGTCGCAAGTGTCTCCGCCTTCTGCGCAGCCTTCAGCGCTTTCGAGAACTGATGCACCTCGAAGAAGTCCCGCGCAATCTCGAGTGCGTCTTTCGCGGGTTCCAAGTCCGCCGGGGTCAGCCGGAGGCCCGAGAGCCGGCCCTCCGAGTCGTCGATCGCCCGCTTCGCACGCTGCGCTCGCATTCGTTTGAACCAGACGATCCCATCCCCGCCCTCTTGGTGCATGTCAATCCCCGCCCCAGGACTCGACGAAGCATCGCACGAGAGAGCTTACGCCGGACCGGTGGGTTCGTTAGCGATGGAAGGAGGGGAGTAAAAGCGTTGTGATGACCGTCCCGTGATAATCAAGGACGATAGCGGCTTACACCAGCTGGAGCTGATGCTCCGCGACGAGCGAGCCGAGGCGTAGGAATGCGTCCTCGACCTTCTCGCCCGTCTTGGCCGACGTCATGATGTACTCCGATCCGTACGCCTTCGCGATCTGCGCGACGTCCCGCTCCGCGAACTGCGCGCCCTCGCGGAGGTCCGCCTTGTTCACCGCCAGGAGGATGGGCACCTTCCCGACGACGTGCTCGACGCCATCGATCCAGTCGTCCAGGTCGTCGAGCGTCCGACGCCGGGTGACGTCGGCGACCGCCAGGATCCCGTTCGCCCCGTAGAAGTAGGCGTCATTCAAGAGCTCCCGGAACCCCTTCTCGCCCATGATGTCCCAGATCGTCATGTCGATGTCGACGAGGAGGTCCTGCTCCGGCAACAGCACGCGCACCTCCTTCTTCGAGACGCGCGTGCCGATCGTCGTGAGGTATTGTTCGTCGAACATGTTCAGCACGTAACGTCGGATGAGAGACGTCTTCCCGACGGCCTTCTCGCCGACGAGACAGATCTTCGACTTGAGCGTCCGTTGCGTGGTCATTCGCTGCCCTCGTCCCGGTACCGCGACGCACTCCCGCGATGTCTACTTAACGCTTCTCGCCCGGTTCTCCCGAGTGAATTCACGAGACGACGGGGATGCCGTCCTTGTGGAGGACCATCGTCCCGAGACGCTTGAAGACGGTCTCGACCTGCTCCCCCGTCTTCGCCGAGGTATAGAAGAACGGAGCCTCGAACGCGCGCGCGGCCTGCTCGATCTCCTTGTCCCCGTAGAGGATCATGACCTCGTCTTTCAGGTCGATCTTGTTGATCGCGTACACGACCGGGATCTCGCCGACGACGTTGAAGACGCCTTGGACCCAATCGTCCAGCTCCTTCAATGTCGAGTAGCGCGTCAGGTCGCACACTGCGAGGACCCCTTTCGCACCGTGGAAGAACGCCTCCTTCAGGAGGTCCCGGAAGCCTTTCTCGCCCATGATGTCCCAGACGGTCATGTCCATCTGGAGCTTCGAGCCCTTGTCCGGGAGGTCGAACGTCATCTCCCGCTTCGAGACCTTCGCGCCGAGGGTCGTGATGTACCGGTCGTCGAACTCGTCCTGGACGAACCGCCGGATGAGGGAGGTCTTTCCGACCGCCGCTTCGCCCACGAGGCAAATCTTCGTCTTGATCCGCTGGACCTCGGCCATCGGGGGACGCGCGTCGATTC
>WNGR01011360.1_pt1 | contig 12649 bp, 8 predicted proteins | sample 5407581 | NCBI WGS metagenome assembly WNGR01 (sample SAMN13153383, study PRJNA577476) | soil metagenome | isolation source: 80 cm soil or saprolite under Garry oak tree replicate 2 | place: USA:California | collected 2016-06-15 | reverse complement strand
AGCCGGGCGAGGTGGAGCTGAGCAAGTCAAACATTTTGCTGATCGGCCCCACTGGCACGGGGAAGACGCTGATCGCCCAGACGCTCTCCCGGATGCTGGATGTGCCGTTTGCGATTGTGGACGCCACGACGCTCACCGAGGCGGGCTACGTCGGCGAGGACGTGGAAAACATTATCCTGAAGCTGCTGCAAAACGCAGACGGGGATGTGCAGAAGGCGCAGCAGGGCATCATCTATATCGATGAGATCGACAAAATCGCCAAAAAGGACGAAAACCCCTCCATCACGCGCGACGTTTCGGGCGAGGGCGTGCAACAGGCGCTCTTGAAGATTCTCGAGGGAACCATCGCCAACGTGCCGCCACAGGGCGGGCGCAAGCACCCGCACCAGGAATTTACGCCGGTGGACACGACGAACATCCTGTTCCTCTGCGGGGGTGCATTCGTCGGACTTGAGAAGGTCATTGAAAAGCGCGCCGGACGCCGCTCCCTCGGCTTCCATACCGACACGCCGCCCGCCACGGCGCAGCGCCGCAATATCGAGATTCTCGAGCAGGTGCAGCCCGTGGACTTGATCCGCTATGGCTTGATTCCGGAGTTCGTCGGCCGGCTGCCCGTCGTGGGCGTGATGAACGACCTGGACAAGGCGGCGCTCGTACGTATCCTGATGGAGCCGAAGAACGCGCTGCTCAAGCAATACCAGCGCCTGTTCGAATTCGAAAACGTGCGCCTGCGCTTCACCGACGACGCGCTCGAAACCGTCGCCGAGCTGGCGCTCCAGCGCAAAGTCGGCGCTCGCGGCTTGCGGATGATTTTGGAAGATCTGATGCTCGAGCTGATGTATCACCTGCCGATGCAGCGAAAAGTGCGCGACTTCGTGATCACCGCGGACATGGTGCGCGGCCGCGAAATCAACTGGAACCTGCTCGAAAAGGCGGGCTAAGGCCGCCCCGGGCAACCGGCCGCTGCGCGCGGGGTTTATACTAGGAAAGGTTTAGGGCTTGCATGTTTAACCGGGAGAAACAAGACGTTCGGCGCGTGCCGATGATGCCGGTGCGCGACATGGTCATCTTTCCGCAACAGATGACCCCGTTCATCGTCGGGCGGGAAGCGTCCGTCCGCGCGCTGGAAGAGGCGCTCGCCGGCGACAAGAAGATTTTCCTGGCCACGCAGCACGACGCCTCCGTGGACGATCCCAAGCCCGAGGAAATTTACGCAGTCGGGACGCTGGCGAACATCGTGCAGAGCGTGAAGCTGCCCGACGGTAACATTAAAGTTCTGGTGGAAGGCGTCGAGCGCGCCCGCTCTCTTTCGGTCGCCGGCGAAGAAGGCTTCTTCCGCGCCACGGTCCGCGTTCTCGTCACGCGCGTCGAGCCTTCGGCGCAGGTCGAACAGACCGTGCAAAAAATCACGGCCCTTTACGAGCAATTCATCAAGCTCTCCCAGAGCATGAATTACGAGACGATGGTTGTGCCCGCGTCAATGACATTCTGGAAATCGAAATCGAGAAGCTGAACGTGGACCGCAACATCAATACCCGCGTCAAACGGCAGATGGAGCGGGCCCAGAAAGAATACTACCTCAACGAGAAGCTCAAGGCCATCCAGAAGGAACTGGGCCGCGGCGAAAAAAGCGAAATCGACGAGCTGAAAAAGAAAATCGACACCGCGGGCATGCCCAAGGACGTCCACGAAAAGGCGGAACAGGAACTCAAGCGGCTCGAGCTCATGCCGCCCATGTCAGCGGAGTCCACCGTCAGCCGCAACTATCTCGACTGGCTGTTGGCCGTGCCGTGGAAGAAGCGCTCGAAAGAGATTCGCGACATCAAGGCGGCGGAGAAAATCCTCAACGACGAGCATTACGGGCTGGAAAAGAGCAAGGAGCGTATCCTGGAGTTCCTGGCCGTGCGCCAACTGGTCAAGAATCCCAAGGGCTCCATCCTGTGTTTCGTCGGGCCGCCGGGCGTCGGCAAGACCTCCCTGGCGATGTCCATTGGCCACGCCACCGGCCGCAAGTTCGTCCGCGTCTCGCTCGGCGGCGTGCGCGATGAGGCCGAAATTCGCGGCCACCGCCGCACCTATATCGGCGCTCTCCCCGGCCAGATCATCCAGATGATGAAGAAGGCCGGCACGGTGAATCCCATCTTCGTGCTCGATGAAGTGGACAAGATGTCTATGGACTTCCGCGGCGACCCGTCGGCCGCGCTCATGGAAGTTCTCGATCCCGAGATCAACCGCTCGTTCGTGGATCATTACCTGGATGTCGAATACGACCTGTCCAAAGTGATGTTCGTTTGCACGGCGAACGTCCTGCACACCATTCCCCAGCCGTTGCAGGACCGCATGGAAATCCTGCGTTTGCCCGGCTACACGGAGCAGGAAAAGCTCGAAATCGGCAAGCGCTTCCTGGTGCGCAAGTCGCACGAAGCTGCGGGCGTGAATGAAGCGAGCCTTTCGTTCACAGACGAGGGCCTGCTGCATATCATCCGGCACTACACCCACGAAGCGGGTGTGCGCAATCTCGAGCGCGAAATCCAGAATGTCGCGCGCAAAGTGGCCCGCCGCGTCGTGACCGAAGGCTTGGATGCGAATGTAAAAGCCGAAATCACCCCGGCGAACGCAGGCGACTTCCTCGGCGTGATTAAGTTCCGCGAAATCTGGGCGGAAAAGAAAAACGAAGTCGGCATGGCCACCGGCCTTGCGTGGACCGAAGTGGGCGGCTCGGTGCTCGCCACCGAGTCCACATTGATGGAAGGCAAGGGCCGGCTCACGCTCACCGGGAAGCTCGGCGACGTGATGCAGGAATCGGCGCAGGCGGCCATGAGCTATGTGCGCTCGCGCGCTCCGCAGTTCGGCCTGCCCAAGGATTTCTACCGCAACATCGATATTCACGTGCACGTCCCCGAAGGCGCGATCCCCAAGGACGGCCCTTCCGCCGGAATCACCATCTGCGCTTCGATCGTCAGCGCTCTGACCAAGATTCCGGTGCGCTGCGACGTGGCCATGACCGGCGAAATCACCCTGCGCGGGAAGGTGCTGCCCATCGGCGGCGTCAAGGAAAAGCTGCTGGCCGCCCACCGAATGGGCTTGCGCACGGTGCTCCTTTCGAAGGACAATGAGAAGGACCTGGCGGAAGTCCCCCAGGAGATCCTCGCGAGTCTCACTACCAAGTTCGTTGAAACGATGGACGAAGTGCTGCAGGTTGCGCTTGAGCGGCCCATTCAGCCGCAGGAGCCGGCTGCGGTCGCGCCCGTTGCCGAAACGTTTGCAACCGGCGCCGAGAAAGACGCGAGTTTGACCAACTAGTGCCGTTCCAGCCTTTTGAGCCAAGATCAAGCCGGTTGGCCGCTTTGCGGTCACGCGTGAAACGTCCACTAGGCCGACTGCTTCCCGTTGCTCAAATCTGGTTTGCCCATCCTGGCCGGTTGAACGTTTATCCGCCAGCGCTGTGCATCACCCTGGAACGACAACCTGGAACAATCCCGAAAACCGAACCATATCGAAAAGCTCGAGGAACACACGTATATGAGCATTAGCCTTGCAGAACTGAAAGAAAAGAACATCACCGACCTAGCGAAAATCGCCAAGGAACACAACATCGCCGGCGCCTCGGGGCTGCGCAAACAGGAGCTGATCTTCCAGATCCTCCGCGCGCAAACGGAGAAGAACGGCCTCATTTTCTCCGAAGGCGTGCTCGAATGCCTCCCCGACGGCTTCGGCTTCCTCCGCGCGCCGGAATACAACTATCTTCCCGGCCCGGACGACATCTACGTCTCGCCGTCGCAAATCCGCAAGTTCGATCTGCGCACCGGCGACACCGTCTCCGGCCAGGTGCGTCCGCCGAAAGACGGCGAGCGCTATTTCGCGCTCATCAAAGTCGAAGCCGTCAATTTCGAGGATCCCGAGATCGCCCGCACGAAGATTTTCTTCGACAATCTGACGCCGCTCTACCCGCAGGGCCGCCTCAAGATGGAGACAACCAAGGACAACCTGACCGGGCGCGTGCTCGATCTGCTCTGCCCGGTCGGCAAGGGCCAGCGCGGGCTGGTCAATGCGTCCCCGCGCACCGGAAAGACCATGATTCTGCAGTCCATCGCTAACTCCGTGACGACCAACCATGCCGAAGTCGCCCTGATTGTTCTGTTGATCGACGAACGGCCCGAAGAAGTCACCGACATGCAGCGCACCGTCAAGGGCGAAGTCATCAGCTCGACCTTCGATGAGCCGCCGCAGCGCCACATCCAGGTCGCCGAAATGGTCCTCGAAAAGGCCAAGCGCCTGGTCGAGCACAAGCGCGACGTCGTCGTCCTGCTCGACTCCATCACGCGCCTCGCCCGCGCCTACAACGCCGTCACGCCGCCCTCCGGCAAAGTCCTCTCCGGCGGCATTGACGCCAACGCCCTCCAGCGCCCGCGGCGCTTCTTCGCCGCCGCGCGCAACGTCGAAGAAGGCGGCTCGCTCACCATCATCGCCACCGCGCTCATCGACACGGGCAGCCGCATGGACGACGTCATCTTCGAAGAGTTCAAGGGCACCGGCAACATGGAAATCTATCTCGACCGGCGCCTCGCCGATAAGCGCGTCTTCCCGGCCATTGACATCCAGCGCTCCGGCACGCGCAAAGACGAGATCTTGCTCCCGCCCGACGAGCTTAGCCGCGTCTGGGTCCTCCGCAAAGTCCTGAGCCCCCTCTCGACCGTTGAAGCCATGGAGCTCCTCCTGAGCCGCCTCACCAAAACCAAAACCAACGCCGAGTTCCTCGGCTCCATGTCCGCCCCCGCCTGAGCAGAGGCCGCGTAGCGGCGCCCGGCGCCTGTCCCGACCAAGTTCGGGAGGGCGGCATCTCGCTCTCACCCCAGGGCGGTGGAAATCATCTTCGCCTTTTTATGGTAGTGTCTCTCTATCATGAAAACGCCTGACGCCCTCTCACGTCGTTCATTTCTCGCCCTTTTCGGGGCAGCGCCTTTGGGTGCCGCACTCGTGCCGTTCCAACTTACTGCTCCGAGTATCGGAGAGCCGGCAAGCAGGGCGCCGTTCGAGGCTGAAAGAGTTGGAACGGCACTGGCCGCCGGTAAACACATCCCCGTCGGCCTCGAACTCTACTCCGTTCGCGACGAATTGAAAAAGGACCTGATGGGAGCGGTTCGCGGCGTCGCGAAGATGGGCTACGAGTGCGTCGAGTTCTACGCGCCCTATTACGACTGGACTCTCGATTACGCCCAGCAGGTCCGCAAGGAATTGGACGCGCTCGGCGTTCGCTGCTATTCCACTCACAACGACAGGCAGTCCTTTACGCCCGACGGAATCAACAAAGCCATCGAGCTGAACCAGGCTCTTGGCGCGCATTACATCGTCATGGCCCATCCGGGTGAGGTTAAGGACGTGGACGGCTGGAAGCGCGTTGCGGAGACGCTCAACAAGGCCAACGAGACGATGAAGAGCCACGGATTGCACGCCGGCTATCACAATCACGATCTGGAGTGGAAGCCCGTGGACGGGCGGAAGCCGATCGAACTTCTCGCCGCGAACACGGACAAGAGCATCATGCTGCAACTGGACACCGGCCCTTGCGTCGAATTGGGCAACGACCCCGTCGCATGGATCGAGGCAAATCCGGGGCGCATCCGCTCGATGCACGTCAAGGAGTGGTCTCGCGAGAAGGGATTTCGCCTGCTTTTCGGAGAAGGCGCCGTGCCGTGGAAGAAGGTCTTCGCCGCGGCCGAGACTACCGGCGGGATTGAATACTATCTGATCGAGCAGGAAGGCAGCGATATGTCAGAAATGGAGACCGTGCAACGTTGCCTGGCCGCCTTTCGCAACCTCCACGGCTGAACCGCCGCTTATCCTTTGGAATGCGCAGTTCCGCGAATTCGCTCCGCAACCCTGACTCCCGGCTTGATTACGCCTGATGACGTGCCGGGCGCCCCGTCCTTCGCGGACCGAAAGGGGGATTTGCTTCCGCTCTAATCCGCGTTTCTATTCCCCTACCGTCCTCGGCACCCTCGACGAATGACTTCGCTCTACGATGCCCGCGCGCTAGGGAGACGATCTTAAGCCGAAAACCGCAACGCCGTGGGTTGTCCCGACATACACCTTGCCGTTAACGATGATGGGCGTGATGAACTTATTTCCTGGGCCAAAATTGTCTCGCGTACCTGCCTGGTTGCTGTTGTAGAACTCAACAGCCAGGTTAGTCGCATCATAGGCGTGTAGCACCGCAGGGTCACTATTCTCTACGGCCCAGAGGATCCCGTTGTCGATGCCGTTCGCGGAAATACTGGGTGTGGCGCCCGGATAACCGAACGTATTGCCCGTTTGGCTGGTCGGTGTGGCGGAGAGTCTGGCATAACTGATACCGAACGCCATGATCGCATTCCCCACCGGACCATAGTAAACGGTATCGTTGAAGTACGCGGGCGCGGAGAAGATCCCGCCCGGCAAAGCACCTTGTAGTTCCTGATAGATGTTGTTGGTCCCGGGATCGAATTCTCCCATTGAGTCGCGATTTACGACGTACAGGTTCGCGTCCTTGCCAGCCCCGACGGCCAGATGCCATACTTGGCCCAAGCCATCGGTCAGGTCAGGCAGCGACATCGCTCCGCCTGAACCGAGGTCGTTATCGATATCGGACTGCTGGACGGTGTCGAATGTAGCGAAGTAGTCGCGGACCACAAGGCCGCCGATGGTCGAGAGCTTTAGAAAGGTGTTGCCTAAATTGCCGTTGCTCGGGAACCCGTTGGCGTCGAGCGTCGTGTCGAAGCTGCCGTTTCCAACTAACAGGTAGATGTTACCCGCATCGTCGGCGGCCGGGCCGGCGCCGCTCATCCAGATCCCGCCTTCACTGCCATTCGGCGTCACGTTCAACACGCCGGTCTGGGCCAGCGTTGCTGCGTCAAAGGCGATGATCCAGCTCGTGTACGGCCTGATGTCGCAATGCGATGCCCAACTCGTGTAAACGATTCCGTTGGCCAAGAGCAGCCCGGGTCTTTCCTTGTACTGCTTCGGATCAAAGACCACGTAGCCTTCGCTGCTGTTGTCACCGGTTCCGGGAAACGTCGCCTGAATGTTCACCGGGCCGCCAAATTCCTCCTCCCCGGTCGTCACATCGAGCGCATGTAAACGCTGGAAGTAAAAGCCCAAGTCACCTTTCGACATTGCCACCACGTAGATCGTGCCATTCGGTCCGCGCGTAGGCTCAATGACCGGCGTTGCCGTGATGCCGATTTCCGGTCTCACCTGGTCGCAGCCGCGATCATCGCTGGAAGTCTCGCCATCCCCGAGCAGCGAAGCCTGCCAGATGAGTTCCCCGGTCTCGGCGTCAAAAGCGTAGACGCTGTCGTGCTCGGTTGCGACGTATATAATGTTGTGGGTCCTGCCCGCGACGTTCACGTTAGACAAGTAGAGCGGCTGCGCATCAACCTTGCCGTCCACGTTGAGAAATCCAATCTTGCCGAAGCTGTTCGAGTTCACGTTACCGGGAGTAAGAATGGTTTCATTCAGATACTGCCCGGTGCGCGCGTTGTCGTTGTGGTAGGTCAGGACGTTCGTCTGTGCCGAGCACGGAAATACTCCGAACAAGATGAAGAGTGCGAGCAGACGGCTCCGGTGAGAGAAAGAGCCACTCCGAATGCGCCCGCTGTGAAGCGAGTGAGAGCAAAAGCCCACCGGTACCCCCTCCGACCGTGAACATCTGGCCTTTGAACAGAACAGCTTGTGACTCCCTGTGGGGTGAGCCCTATTTTATGAGAACGACCAACTTGCAGTATCGAATGGGGTCAGCGCTCTCGGGAGTCTTCGCTTGGCGTTTTGACCGGGGCCGTCCAAAACGCGCCAGAAGTGCGCCCTTATGCTTTGGGGCTCCCTGCAATTCCCACATGCTTGCATAACCGAAAACTCAGGAGAACGGCAATAGAGAAAACACCGGAGACAATCACAGGAAAATAAGTAGAACAATTGCGGGGAAATACCTTACCTATCGAAGTCCGGATCGGTGAGGCGGGTGCCGCAGCATCCGCGATGACTCAAGACCGCCGTGTCCCATCCTTCCCGACCCTGTCAGGAAGGGCGGGGACCGTTTCGCAATTGTCCCCTTGCCGCTGCGTTTTCCACAGCCTCCCCTCGCATTATCGATTGACAGAAGTATACTAGTATGGTAACATACGTCTCGGATTTGGTTTACGGATTGCCCTGACCCTGCTCCCGGCCGGCACGGCGCACACGCTCTTTGACAAATTGACGGCTAACTCCTTTAGAGGCACATTCTTGCAAAGTCCCTCGTTGCCAATTCCTTTGCTACCAATCTCTTACGGAGCCGGACCGCAACGATATGTCAACAAACCACTTATAAGTCCTTTCGCAGCATATCGTTACGGGAACAGTCGCCCCTAAGTCCTCTCCTAGCATATCGTTACGAAAAACAGGGGGGTGTGGGGCGCCCCGAACCGGCACTTCCAATTTCCGGAGCCATTTCAGCAACTCTTACTTCGCTCCGGCCGCCTGCACCGCAATCCAGCTCTCCATGTGCTTCTCCAGCAGGCCCAACGGGACGGCGCCTTGCTCGAGGACGGCGTCATGAAACCTGCGAATGTTGAATTTCGCGCCCAGCTTCGCCTCAGCCTCGCGCCGCAGCTCGCGAATCTTCATCTGACCAATCTTGTACGCCAGCGCCTGCCCCGGCCAGACGATGTAGCGGTCCACTTCGACGGTGATGTCCTGATCCGTCTTCCCCGTGTGCTCGCGGAAATAGTCAATCGCTTGCTGGCGCGTCCAGCCCATCGCATGCATTCCCGTGTCCACCACCAGCCGCACCGCGCGCCACATCTCGTAAGTCAGTTGCCCGAATTTCGAGTATGGGTCCGTGTAAAAACCCATTTCTTCGCCCAGACTTTCCGCATACAGCGCCCAGCCTTCGACAAACGCGGAGTAGCCCACATGCTTCCGAAATTCCGGCGCGCCTTCGAGCTCCTGCGCCAGGGCAATCTGAATATGATGTCCCGGCACGGCTTCGTGTATGCTCAGCGCTTCCATTTCCCATATTGGCCGCGCGTGCAGATTGTAGGTGTTCACAAAATATTGTCCCGGACGCCCCGCGCTCGGCGCTCCGGGCTGGTAATAAGCCGTCGTCTGCGAAGGCGCCTTGAAATCCGGGATGGGCGTCACGCCGTAGGGCAGACGCGGCAGCTTGCCGAATAGATGCGCGAGCTGCGGATCGGCTTTCTTCGCAATGATGCGGTAGCCGTTCACGAGGTTTTCGGCCTTGTCGTAATAAAAGCGCGGATCGGTCCGGAGAAATTCGGTGAAATCGTGGAAGCTGCTTGAAAAGCCCGTAGAGGCGATGACTTTGTCCATCTCCGCGCGGATGCGCTTCACCTCCGCTAGGCCGATTTCGTGGATTTGCTGCGGCGTCAGGCTCGTGGTCGTTTGCCAGCGCACGCGAAAGGCATAGGTTTGCGCGCCGTCCGGTAAGGCGGCCGCAGCAATCGTCTCGCGGCACGCGGGCAGATACGATTGCGCGAAATAGTCATGTAGTTTCTGGAAGGCCGGCGCGACCGCGCCCGCATAGACCGTCTTGGCTCTTTCGGTCAGCCGCGCGCGTTCCGCCTCCGGAAATCCCGCCGGAAATTCATGGAAGGGCTGGAGCAGCGCGCTCGCCAGCGGATCGGGGGGAACGAGGTCTGCGATCTGTTTGGGAACGTCGCGCAGCGCAATCTTTGGCGGGGTGTAGCCGCTCTTCAAGCCCTCGTGCAACAGCGCGATCTGCTGATCGACGGCCTTCGGCAGCGTTTCGAGGCGCGCCAGGATGTCCTCGTAATCCGCCGCACTCTGGTGCGGAGTGCTGGCAATCGTGCTGGCCGCTTCTTGCTGGATGCCGCCGATCTGCAGGAGGGGCATCCAAAGATTGCGCGGCACAACATTCCGGAGAGGGTTCGGTTCGTCGCCGTATTTCAGCCCTTCTCCCGCGGTTTCCAGAAGTTCGCGATAGAGGTCGTAGTTCAATTGCTCGTTCGCGGGCAGCGCATCGTGAGAGAAACTTTTCAGCTTGGCGAGACTTTCGTGAAGATGCTGCTTGCGCTTCTCGATTCCTTGGGCCGAATCGTCGGTCCAGCGCCGATTTTGCCCCGGATAGCCGACGGCAGTGGCCGTCTCCGGATATTCCTCCATCCAGCGCCTCCAGTCTTCTTCAAGATGCGCGCGGAATTTGCGCGCGGCTCCAGCGGAAGCACCGCCCGCCGTTCCGGCCGCTTGGGCCAAAGCGATCACGGGGAACATCAGCCAAACTGCAGCGCCGGCCATCGCCGAGAAAAACATGATTCGCATCCTCACTCCTTCCCTGCTGCTCGTGCCAACTCTTTCTCCCTTTCGCGCGCCAGCATCACCACCAGGCGCGCCGTCTCTTCGACGTTCATGCCCGTGTTGTCTACGAGCACCGCGTCGGCAGCGCGCACGAGCGGGGACACTTTTCGCTCCCGGTCGCGCTTGTCCCGCTCGTGTACCTCGTCAAGCACCTCCTCGACGGTCATCGTCTCGCCTTTTTCCCGGTGCTCTTTCCAGCGGCGCTCGGCGCGGACTTCCGGCGTGGCGTCCAAGAAAATCTTCAGCTCGGCTTGGGGGAAGACGACGGTGCCGATATCCCGGCCTTCCATCACGATGCCGCCCCCCGCGCCGGCGCGCTGCTGTTCCGCCACGAGGACGGCGCGCACGGCCGCAATCGTGGCAAGCCGCGATGCGGCTTGCGCCACCTCCGGCGTACGGATTGCCTCCGTCACTTCGCGCCCATCGAGAAAGACGCGGTTCTTCACGCCCGTGGCGGCTTGCTCGGAAGTTGGCGGGCGCAGCTCGATGTGCGTATCCCGTGCCAGCGCGACAAGGCGGGCTTCGTCGTCCATCGGCACCTGCCGCTCGAGCGCCTTCAGCGCCAGCGCGCGGTACGTCGCGCCACTGTCGAGATACACATACCCCAGAACTTCGGCAATACGCCGCGCAACGCTGCTCTTCCCCGAGCCAGCCGGGCCGTCAATGGTGATGGTGAGTTTTCGCATCTCGTGGCACAACCGGTCCTCGCTGTGCGGCCAGATTTCTTCCATCAATCCAACGCGGCACGGGCAGGGGTACCTGTGCCACTCAGAAACCCATGATGTTGTAGCCGCAGTCCACGTAAATGGTCTCGCCAGTAATGCCGGAACCCGCTTCGGAGAGAAGAAACGCGGCGGTTGCACCGATTTCTGCAGTGTCCACGTTGCGTTTCATGGGCGCGCGCTCGGCGTGCGACTTGAGCATGTCACCGAATCCGGCAATGCCTCGCGCGGCGAGTGTTTTGACAGGGCCGGCAGAAATCGCGTTCACGCGAATGTTTTTCGGCCCGAGATCGTGCGCCAGGTAGCGCACCGAGGCTTCGAGCGCCGCTTTCGCCACGCCCATCACGTTGTACCTCGGCACGACCTTCTCGGCCCCATAGTACGTCATCGTGACGATGCCTCCGCCTGCGGTCATCAGCGGCGCCGCGGCCCGCGTCACGGCCACAAGCGAATACACGCTGATATCGTGCGCGATCCGGAATCCTTCGCGGGTCGTGCTCAGAAATTCGCCTTTCAGCTCTTCTGCCGGCGCAAATGCGACGCTGTGCACCAAACCGTGCAGCGTGCCGTAGCGATTCTTCAATTCCTCGAACAGCCGCGCGATCTGCTCGTCGTTGCTGACATCGCACATGAAGCCTGCGGCGCCCGGCAATTCAGTGATGAGGTCCTTCGCTTCCTGCTCCAGCCGCTCGTTTTGATAAGTGATGGCCAGCCGCCAGCCCGCCTCATGCAGCTTTTGCGCAATGGCCCAGGCGATGCTGCGCTTATTTGCGAGGCCGAAGATCACAGCCGTTCTTTGAGCGTCGGACATGCAAGGTCCCCCAGCGGGGCAGAGGTCCGCCCCCACACACAAGATTTCAAATGCGATGGAACGCGCGCTCGATTTCTTTCAGCGAATAACGCAAAACGATTGGCCGCCCGTGCGGGCAGCTCATCGGACAATCGGTCTTGGCCAGCGCGCCGAGCAGCCACTCCATTTTTGTCTGGTCGAGCGGCATGTTGACTTTGATCGCCGCGTGGCAGGACGTCGAAGCGGCAATCTTCGCCTGCAGCGTCTCGATGGAGATAGCGGCGTTTTCCCGCTCGACGCCGTCCAAGATTTCGGTCAGCAACTTTTCCGAGTCGCCCGCGGCGATGCCCGCGGGCACGGCCTGAATCGCCACGCTGCGCGGCCCCATCGGCTCGACCTCGAAGCCGTTCGCCGCCAGCTCTTCGGCGATGCGCTCGAAAATGACGAGCTGGCGCGGCGCAAGCTCGGCCACGATCGGCATGAGCATGCGCTGGCTTTCGACCCTGCCGGCGCGGCGCGCAGCGAGATGCTGCTCAAAGAGCACGCGCTCGTGCGCCACATGCTGGTCCACAATCCAGAGGCCCTGGCCGTTCACGGCAACGATGAAGCTCGAGCTGACCTGTCCGAGCGGCTTCAGATCGGCGATTTCGTCCGGATGCGGAAGCGTCGCCGGCACCTCGCCCGCTTGTGCTCCTTGTGCAGCAGGCCAGTCTGCGATTGCAGGATTTTCTGCCGCAGGCGCCACGGCCGCGCCGAACGCAGGTCCCGGCTCAAAGGCAAAGCGCTG
>WNGR01011029.1_pt1 | contig 12649 bp, 4 predicted proteins | sample 5407581 | NCBI WGS metagenome assembly WNGR01 (sample SAMN13153383, study PRJNA577476) | soil metagenome | isolation source: 80 cm soil or saprolite under Garry oak tree replicate 2 | place: USA:California | collected 2016-06-15 | reverse complement strand
CGGCCTGTGAGCGGGTTTCCCGCGGAATCGAGCGGCGTCGCGGTCAGTTGTTGAGTCGCACCGACAACAATCGTCGCCGACGCGGGAGCAACCGCAACCGAAGCCACCGGGACCGGATTGACCGTGATCGTTGCGGTCCCGCTCTTTCCCTCACTCGTGGCAGTGATCGTCGCCGATCCCGGCGCCACTCCAGTCACCAGCCCGCTCGCAGACACCGTGGCAACGGCCGTGTTGCTGCTCACCCACGTCACTGTCCGGCCACTCAAAGGATTGCCGTTGGCATCGAGCGGCGTCGCCGTGAGCTGTTGGGTCCCACCGACCAGGATTGTCGCGGCGGTGGGGCTCACGCTCACGGACGCCACCGGTACCGCAACCGTGATTGCCGACGTGCCGCTCTTCCCTTCACTCGTCGCCGTGATCGTCGCCGAACCCGTCGCGACCCCCGTGACGAGGCCATTCGCATCCACCGTCGCCACCCCCGGTGCGCTCGTCGTCCAGCTAACCGCACGCCCGGAGAGCGGATTCCCATTGGCATCGAGCGGCGTTGCGGTGAGCTGCTGGGTCCCACCCACCGCAATTGTCGCGGAGCCGGGACTCACCGCCACGGATGCCACCGGCACTGGATTCACGCTGATCGCCGACGTCCCGTTCTTCCCCTCACTCGTCGCCGTGATCGTCGCCGAACCCGGCGCGACCGCCGTGACGAGGCCATTCGCATCCACCGTCGCCACCCCTAGTGCGCTCGTCGTCCAGCTAATCGTTCGCCCGGAGAGCGGATTGCCGTTCGCGTCGAGTGGCGTCGCGGTAAGTTGTTGAGTCGCGCCAACGATGAGCGTGGCCGACGCGGGGCTGACCGCCACCGATGCCACCGGGACGGAACTAACGGTGATGGCCGCCGTCCCGCTCTTCCCTTCGCTCGTCGCGGTGATCGTCGCCGAGCCGGTTGCCACGGCGCTCACGAGTCCGTTCGCATCCACCGTCGCCACGCCGGGTGCGCTCGTCGTCCAACTGATGCTTCGTCCGGAAAGCGGATTCCCGTTGGCATCAAGCGGCGTTGCGGTGAGCTGCTGGGTCCCACCTACTGGGACGGTGGCCGCGGAGGGGCTCACGGTCACCGATGCCACCGGCACGGCCGCCTTGCTATGACAGGCCGTGCTTCCCGCATCGGTGAAGGTCTGGCCCGCGATGGGGACGAATTGCCAGTCGTAGCTTGTGGCGTGCAGCGTGAGCTTCAGAACTCCCCAGGTTTGCGTCGCTCGGACCTCGCTCCTGGGCAGTGGTGTGCCGAACGAGCTCCAGCTTTGCCCGCCGGTTCCGACCACGAACTCGCGGATGCCACCGAGCGCGTCGGCCACGCCCGCCGGCGTCTGGAGCGCGAAGCGCTCATAGAACTGGTAATGCGCGCCCAGCACGACATCGGCGCGGGCAGCGTACAGGTCCGTCCAGAGTGGCTGCACCGACCCCCATACCTGGGAGCCGTTCGACGACGAATACAGCGGGTAATGGAAGTACGCGAGGACGCAAGGCTTCGTCGTAGCGGCCAGATCCGCCTTGAGCCAATTCTCCTGGGTTGACCCGCTCGATGTCGAGATGCTGCTGTTCAACGCGATCACGTGCCAGCTGCCGAGATCGTAGCTGTAGTAGCCCTTGGTCGGATCGCCGGCGGCGGCGCCGAAGTACGAGTAGTAGCCGGCCGCGCCCGCGGTCTGGTAATCTTTGTCCCCCGGCACGGGCTTGGTGCGCGGGAAATCACGGCCCCAAGTCGGCGCATAGCAGTTCTGAAACTCCGTGAGCGAGCCGGTCGCGTACGCGTTGTCGCCGACGGTGATCACGGTGCCGCCGATATGGTCGAGGAGATTGGCCGTGTTGTCGTCGTTCTGAGAATCGCAGCGCGAGATATTGCCGCCGGCGACCAACACGTTGTCGTTCGTCACCGTCACGTTCGCATAGCTCGAGCCCGTGAGTCCGGTATTGTCCGTCACCGCCACACTCAGGACGTAGGGACCAAGCGCGCTATAGGCATGGCTCGCTTTGATGCTGTCAACAGCGGCGGGGGCGGTGACGGTGCCGGTCGTCGTCGCGCCGTCACCCCAAGTGATCACGTAATTCCAAGGACTGTTGTTGTTGTAATCGGTGAATGTCGCGAAGAGGTTGAGGGGGACGTTGGGATTGACCACTTGGTCGTACCCGGCGCTTACTATCGGCTTCGCGCCATGACAGGCTGTGCTGCCGGAGTCGGAGAATGTTTGGCCTTTGACGGGAATGAACTTCCAATCGTAGCTCGACGGATGCAGCGTGAGCCGCAGCACGCCCCAGGTCACCCCGTCTCGGGCCTCGCTGTTGCGACGCGTGCTGGTGAAGGCGGTGCCGGCGAGACCCGCGCCACCCGTGCCGACAACGAACTCGCGGATGCCTAACTGCGGATCCGCAATGGCGTAGGGGTCCTGCGGCGCAAACCGCTCGTACTGATGCTCGTGACCACCCAGGACGACATCGGCACCGGCATTGTAGAGATCGATCCAGAATGGCCTCATCCAGTTGGCCATACCCGTGTCGGTGGTCGAGGTTGGTGAATAGAAAGTCGCGTGGTGCCAGATCGCGAGCGTGCAGAGGTTCGTGTTCGCGGCGAGATCGGCCTTCAGCCACTGCTCCTGCGGCGAGCCAGCGTTGACGGGGACGATTTGTGGGTTGCCGCTATTCAGCACGATGATGTGCCAGCTGCCGAGGTTGTAACTGTAATAGCCGTTCGGGTACCCAAAACCCGTCGTCCCGAAGTAGTCGTAGTACCCGGTTGGGTTGCCGACGTCTGACGCATTTGGGTAAGCGTTGTCACCGATGGTATACACGGTTCCGGCAATCCCCTGCAGCAGCGTGTCGGTGTTGTAGCTATTGCGATCGCACTCGGCGATGTCACCGGCACCGACAAAGACAGGATCGCCACCCGTCTCGGCGGTCGTGGAGGTCTCTGGGTGGGGAACCATCGGGTCTTGCCGATCGGTGCACGTTGCGACTGTGGCGAGCGCAAGGAGTCTGGCAAACGCGGCGATTCTGGATCGCAATCACTCCTCCAAATGAGCCACGTTCCCGGCGGCAAGGGTGCCGCGCCTAGTTCCTGCGACTGTGACGACTTACAAGTCTTGTGCCGGACCCGGCCCCGTTCGGAGTCGGGAAGTCGGAGTGAACTGCTTATAGGGGAAGGAATTGCGAGGTTGACGATCGCTCTGCGCCGCCTGCCCCGGCAAGAACTGCTCTAGCCAGCCCCGATTCTTGTAGCAAATCGGTTACAAGTCCGCCGGTGAAAGCCCGCCGCTGGCTGCGCCCGGGGTCGAGCCTCCCGTTGGAACGCGTTGCATTCACGCGCGTTACACCCGACGCCATATCTGCATGCCACTTGCGAAGGGGAACAGCGTGACCGCGCCTTCGCGTCCTCGGGCCAATGCCCGGCAAGAATTCCTGCCCTTTGCACCGCCCTTGATCGGAGAGGAGGAGATCAACGAAGTCGTGGCGACGCTTCGTTCTGGGTGGATCACAACCGGTCCGAAGACAAAACGGTTCGAAACCAATCTCGCTGCCTATCTCGGCGCGTCCGGAGCGCTGGCGCTGAACTCATGTACCGCGGCCCTACACACCGCACTCGTGACGCTGGGCGTGGGTCCCGGCGACGAGGTGATCACCACGCCATTGACGTTTGCCGCCTCGGTCAACGTCATCGAGCATGTCGGGGCCCGTCCCGTCCTGGTCGACGTGGAAGCAGACACCTTGAACATCGACCCGGCCCTGGTGGAGCGCGCGATCACGCCGCGCACCAAGGCCATCATCCCGGTGCACTTCGCCGGCCATCCGGTCGATCTCGATCCACTCTACGACGCCGCGCAGCGCCGCGGGCTCGCAGTGCTGGAAGACGCGGCTCACGCCTTGGCGGCGCGCTACAAAGGCCGCCTGATCGGTTCCGGCGAAAATCCCGTCGCGTTCAGCTTCTACGCCACCAAGAACCTCACCACAGGCGAAGGGGGCATGCTGACGGGGAGTCCCGAGTTTCTGGAGCGGGCACGCCTCATCAGCCTGCACGGCATGAGTCGCGATGCCTGGAAGCGCTACGACAAAGGGGGCAAATGGTACTACGAGGTCCTGTACCCCGGGTTCAAGTACAACATGACCGACATTCAGGCGGCACTCGGCCTGTGGCAGCTCAAGAAGCTTCCCGGTTTTGAGGAGCGTCGGCGCGCGGTGGTGGCGCTGTACGATCAAGCCTTCGCACAGGAAGACGCACTGGAGACGCCGGTCGAGCGACCGGAGGTCGAGCACGCTTGGCATCTGTACGTTTTGCGGTTGCGGCTGGAAGCGCTACGCATCGACCGAGATCAGTTCATCGAGGAGCTCACGAATCGGAATATTGGCACGTCGGTCCATTTCATTCCCATTCACCTCCATCCGTATTACCGCGACAAGTACGCATTCACGCCCGAGTCGTATCCGATCGCATACTCGAACTATCGCCGCATGATTAGTCTGCCGCTCAACGTCCGACTGAGCGATGCGGATGTCGCCGACGTGATCGAGGCCGTACGTGACGTCGTGAGTGACTTCCGCCGATGACAGCGCAGCCGGTCACACTCGCGCCCCACACGACGGCCGACAATGTGACCGCAGGCCTGCGCGTTGCCTACGTGATTACCCGCTCCGACTCAATCGGCGGCGGCCACATCCATATCCGAGATGTGGCGCTCGCCCTGCGCGCGCGCGGCGGCGAGCCGTTCGTCCTGGTCGGCGGCCAGGGACCATTCACCGACGAGCTGCGGCGGCTGGAGATCCCCTACCGCTCACTGCGTCATCTCGTTCGGCCGATTCACCCCTGGCACGATACGGCGGCGTTCTTCGAGCTGCGGACTCAGCTTCGCGAGCTCCAGCCCGATCTCGTGTCGACGCACAGTGCCAAGGCCGGCTGGCTGGCCCCCCTGGCGGCAGCGGCGCTCAATATTCCGTGCATCCAAACCACGCACGGGTGGTCGTTCACGACGGGTGTCCCCCGCGTCGCGGCACTCTGTTACAGCTGGATCGAGCGCATCGGCGTCCTCTCCGCCGACCGGGTGATCGCGGTGTGTGACTACGACCGGCAACTCGCGTTGCGTTACCACGTTGCACCGGAGCAAAAACTGATGACGGTGCACAACGGAATGCCGGACATCGCCCCGGAGCTCCGCACCGCTCCTGAGCGCTCCCCGGTGCGCCTGATCATGGTCGCGCGCTTCGAGACACAGAAGGACCACGCGACATTGTTGCGAGCATTGGCTGGGTTGCGCTCCCGAGCGTGGCAGCTGGACCTGATCGGCGATGGCCCACAGCGAGAGGCGACCGCGACGCTCGCTCGAGAGCTCGGCGTTGCGGAACGCGTGCGCTTTCTCGGCGCGCGCAATGACGTTGCCGAGCACCTCGCCCGCAGCCAGATCTTCGTGCTGACGAGTCGCTGGGAGGGCTTTCCCCGCAGTATTCTCGAAGCGATGCGGGCCGGGTTACCGGTCGTGGCGTCGCACGTCGGCGGGGTACACGAGTCGGTCGTGGATGGCGTGACGGGCTTCCTCGTACCGCCGGGAGACGCGGAAACGCTGCGGTTCCGTCTGGACCTGTTGCTCGAGTTCCCCGCGTTGCGGTGCCGCTTGGGAGGGGCTGGCCGTGCGCGCTACGAGACCAAATTCACCTTCGACCACATGTTCGCGCAGACCGCGACGATGTATCGGCAGCTGAGTCGGCGTAGAACCGTTCAGCGCGCGTCGACAATGTAAGCCTGGATGATCGGCCGCGCGGTTGAATTCGCGCGGTCCGACCAGATACTCGCCCACACGACGCGTCTGCCGTCCCGCGATGGTGTGGCGTGCGCCTCACACCGATAGCACCCCGACGTTTCGGTGCGCGTATGAGCGAACCGCTCCACCGCGCCCCCATCCAACCGCACGGCGATGATCTCGTCGCTGAACCGTCGTCCCGGCGCCGGCCAATAGGAAACGTACGCCCACCCGGGTCGATCATAATTGCGTGTCGATACGTGGTACGGATACGCTTCGTTCGTCGGGTCTGTGAGCGCCCTGATCGCGCCGTCGCGGAGTCGGACCATCATCACGCCACCAATGAGAACGTCCCCCACGCGGCGTCCGCGATTGCCGCAATGCTCTTGCCCGATGATGACGTCCTCATCATGATCGAACGGGTTGAGCGTCATATCCTGGTGTCCGAGGTCGTAGATGAATCCCTTCACGGCCGCTCCGCTGCAGTTCGGATAGGTGCCTGGCATCGGACGGGGGGTGGCGGCGAGCGTGCTGGGATTGACGTCGTAAACGCGCAGGTAATCGCCATGGTAATTCACCACCACGAACCTGCCGGACGGTGAGATCGATACCCAGCTCACCGAACAGCCGCCGGGTAGCCCACAGTCCGTAATGAGGTCGCGCGCCGGGCCAATGCGCCGCTGGGGATAGGGCGCCAACGGCGGCTGTGGATCCATATCGACGATGAAGAAATGCCGGCGATCGGTTAGCGCGATAAACCTGCCGTCGTCAGACGCGTTGCCGCCGATCCCGATCACAGGAAACGGCAGCGTCCAGCTCCGCGTCTCCGTGCAGGTGACGACGTCAAACCAACTGAGCCTGTCTGTGCGATTGACGTTGATGCGTTCGTGCGGATGCCTGCTGCTTGGATGCCAGCGATCGTCGTAATAGTCGTAGTTGGGGCACGGTGTGCGCACGGGCTGATACGTCTCGCCATCGAGATAGACGTAGTCGGGCGCCGCGCTATTCTGGATTGCGAGGAGCGTACCGTCTGCGCTCCACGGCTGATCGTTGGAATAGTGGTGCCGCGCGTCCGTCCCCCAGGTCCCGCGCGCACCCGTAGAGAAATCGATCGGAGTTCCCGGATCGCCTGAAACACGGAGTACCTTGAGCCCAAACGGGGGGGGGAAAACCGGCACAAGGTATCCCGGCTTCGGCAGCGTGTTTTCGAAAAGCACCGCCTGCGGATCCGTGAGCGGATGTCCGGCCTGGTTCGTAACGAGCACGATGCAACACGCCAGAGCGCTCCAGACAGCAGAACGCATCATGCCCGTCCTAGTGGCAGGTGCCGCTACCCGAATCAGTGAACGTTTGGCCCGCGATGGGAACGAACTGCCAGCTGTAGCTCCCGTCCGCCAGGGTCAGCTTCAAGACGCCGAAGAGGTTCGTCGCCCGGACTTCGCTGTTCGCGATCGGGGTCCCGAACGTATCGATGGTCGATCCGCCGGTCCCCACGGTGAACTGTCGGATCCCGTTCGTCGCGTCCGCCACCCCCGCGGGCGTCTGCGGCGCGAACCGCTCATACACGCGATAGTGCGCGTTCAAAACCAGCTCCGCTCCCGCGGCGTAGAGATCGTCCCACAACGGCTTCACCGCCGAGCGCACGCTCGTACCAGTTGAGCTGAAGCGCGGCTGATCCCAGATCGCCACCGTGCAGCGCTTGGCGCTGGCAGCGAGATCGGCCTTGAGCCACAGCTCCTGAGCCGACCCCACGCTCATATCGATCTGGCTGTTCAACACCACCACGTGCCAGGCGCCGACATCGTAGCTGTAGTAGTACTTGCCGGAATCGCCAGCCACGGCGCCGAAGTACTGCCAGTAGCCCGCCGCTCCCGGTTGTTGGTAGTCCTTATGGCCCGATGCCGGCCGCGTGCGCCCCTTGTGACGGCCCCAGGAGGGTCCGTAGCAGTTCTGGAAATCGGTCAGCGAACCGTCGCCGTAGATGTTGTCACCCGTCGTGTAGACGGTCCCGGGGATGTTCTCGATCAGCGCGGCGGTCGCGTCATCATTCTGCGTATTGCAGTTCGCGATATTTCCCGCTCCGACGAGCGTGACCGGCGGCGCCGCCGCGGGCACCGTGATTGCGGAGCTGCCGCTCTTCCCCTCGCTCGTCGCCGTGATATTCGCCAAGCCCGTCGCCACACCCGTGACAAGCCCGCTGCCGTTCACCGTCGCGACGCCGGGAGCGTCCGTTGACCAGGTCATCGCCCTCCCCGAGAGCGGATTGCCGTTGGCATCGAGCGGCGTGGCGGTGAGCTGCTGTGTCGTACCGATGAACACCGAGGCGGACGCGGGGCTCACGCTCACCGACGCAACTGGCACCGGATTCACCATGATCGCAGCGCTGGCGCTCTTCCCCTCACTCGTTGCCGTGATACTCGCCGAGCCGACGCCCGCCGCCGTGACGAGGCCGCTCGCATTCACGGTCGCCACGCTGGCAGCGTCCGTGGACCAGATGATCGCCCGTCCGGAGAGCGGATTGCCATTGGCGTCGAGCGGCGTAGCCGTGAGTTGCTGCGTCCCGCCGACCAGAATCGTCGCGCTGGTGGGGCTCAAACTCACAGACGCGACCGGTACGATGACGGTAATCGCTGCACTCCCGCTCTTGCCTTCGCTCGCCGCCGTGATGCTCGCCGTCCCGGCCGCCTCCGCGGTGACGAGCCCGCTGCCATTCACGGTCGCCACGCCCGGTGCGTCGGTTGACCAGGTGATCGTTCGGCCGGAGAGCGGGTTCCCGTTGGCATCGAGCAGCGTCGCGGTGAGTTGCTGCGTTGCACCGGCGTACATCGATGCCGTCGCGGGGCTCACGCTCACGGAGGCGACGGGCACCGGATTCACCGTGATCGCGGCGGCGGCGCTCTTCCCCTCGCTCGTCGCCGTGATGTTCGCCGAGCCGACGGCCACCCCTGGGACGAGCCCGTTCGCATTCACCGTGGCGACGCTGGGTGCGTCGCTCGACCAGGTAATCGTGCGGCCGGAGAGCGGATTGCCGTTGGCATCGAGCGGCGTCGCCGTGAGCTGCTGGGTCCCACCGACCAAGATTGTCGCAGCGGTGGGGCTCACGGTCAGCGACGCGACGGGGATCGTGACCGTAACGGCGGCGGTGGCGCTCTTGCCTTCACTCGTGGCCGTCACGTTCGCCGTGCCGGCCGCCACTGCGGTGACGAGCCCGTTGGCGTCGACCGTTGCCACACCGGCCGCGTCCGTAGACCACGTGATGACCCGGCCCGTCAGGACATTGCCCAGCGCGTCGTGGAGCGTCGCCGTGATCTGCTGCGTCGCGCCAACCCCCACGGTCGCGGCGGTGGGGCTCACGCTGACCGACGCCACCGGCGCGGGATTCACTGTGATGGCGGCGCTGCCGCCCTTTCCTTCACTCGTGGCTGTGATATTCGCCGCGCCCGGCGCGACGGCGGTCACGAGGCCGGCGTTTGAGACCGTGGCCACGGCCGGGTTGTCGCTCGACCATGTCACGATCCGTCCGCTCAACAGGTTGCCGTTGGCGTCGTACAGGCTCGCGGTGAGCTGCTGCGTATAGCCTGCAACGATCGTCGCCGGGGTCGGGCTCACGGTCACGGTCGCGACCGGCGCGGAATTCACCGTGATCGCCGCCGTGCCGCTCTTGTTCTCGCTGCGCGCCGTGATCGTCGCCGGGCCCGAGGCCACCGCCGTCACGAGCCCGTTCGCGGACACGGTCGCGATCGATGTGTTGGAGCTGGACCACGTCACCACGCGATCGAGCAGCGGATTGTCGCCGGCATCCTGCGGCGTGGCGGTGAGCTGCACGGTGCCAGCCGGCGAGAGAGAAGCCGAGCTGGGACTCACAATGACGGACGCAACCGCTCCCTTCGTATGACAGGCGGTGCTGCCGGCATCGGTAAACGTTTGGCCCTGGATGGGAATGAATTGCCAGTCATAGCTGGCGGAGTTCAGGGTGACCTTCAGCACCCCCCACGTTTGCGTCGAGCGCACCTGGCTCGTCGGATACGGCGTGCCGAATGAGCTCCAGCTTTGCCCGCCCGTACCGACGACGAACTCGCGGATGCCACCCAGGGAGTCTCGGACGCCTGCCGGGGTTTGCTGCGCGAAGCGCTCATAGAACTGAAAGTGCGCACCCAGAACGACGTCCGCCCGGGCGGCGTAGAGATCGTTCCACAAGGGCTGCACGGTGCCCCAGACCTGTGACCCGTTCTGCGACGAAAAGAGCGGGTAGTGGAAGTACGCCACGATGCACCGCTTGTTCGTCGCCGCGAGATCGGACTTGAGCCACACTTCCTGCGCCGACCCCGCGGCGGTGGAGACGCTGCTGTTCAGCGCGATGACGTGCCAGGTACCGAGATCATAGCTGTAGTAGCCCTTCCCCGACTGCCCCGCGGCGGCGCCGAAATACGAGAAGTAACCGGATGCGCCTGACGTCTGGTAATCCTTGTCCCCAGGAACCGGCAGTGTGCGCGGCAGCGAGCGTCCCCACGTGGGCGCGTAGCAGTTCTGGAACTCGGTCAGCGAGCCGCTGGCGTAGGCGTTGTCGCCGACCGTGATCACCGTGCCACCGATGTGATCGAGCAGATCGGCGGTCCGGTCGTCGTTCTGGGTATCGCACCGCGAGATATTGCCGGCGGCGACCAGGATGTTGTCGTTGGTCACGGTCACGTTCGCGTAACTCGAGCCCGTGAGCCCGGTATTGTCGGTCACGGCCAAGCTCAGCACATACTGACCGGTTCCCGTGTAGGCATGAGTCGCCTGGATGCTGTCGACCGCGGCGGGCGTGGTGACGGTACCGCTCGTCGTGGACCCGTCACCCCAGGTGATGGTGTAGTTCCAGGGGCTGCTGTTGTCGACGTCTGTGAACGTCGCGCTGAGGTTGAGCGGAACGTTGGGCGCGACGACCTGGTCGTACCCCGCGCTCACGACCGGCCGTGTGCCGTGGCACGACGCGCTGCCCGCGTCGGTGAAGGTCTGACCTTTGACGGGGATGAATTGCCAATCGTAGCTGGTGGGATGGAGCGTCATCTTGAAGACGCCCCACGTCACGCCGTTTTTCACCTCACTGTTGCGACGCGTACTTGTGAAGTTCGGACCCGAAAGACCCGCTCCTCCCATGCCGACCACGAACGACCGCAAACCTGTTTGCGGATCGAGGTTGCCATCGTTGTCCTGCGGAGCGAAGCGCTCGTACTGATGCTCGTGACCGGTGAGCGCTACGTCTGCGCCGGCGTTGTAGAGAGCAACCCACAGGGGCTTCGTATCGTCGTCTACGCCGGGATCTGACGTCGAGAGCGGCGAGTAGAAGCGCGAGTGGTGCCAGATCGCGAGGGTACAGTAGCTCGTATTCGCGGCGAGATCGGCCTTTAGCCACTGTACCTGCGGCGAACCATCGGCAGTGGAGACGTTGGGGTCGCCGCTGCTGTTCAGGACGACGATGTGCCAGGCGCCGAGGTTGTAGCTGTAGTAACCGTTCGGGTACCCGAACGACGTCCCGAAATAGTTGAAGTACCCGTTCGCGTTGCCGAGATAGTACTCGTGATTGCCGACGGCAGGATAGGTGCGCGCCTTTTCCCGCCCCCAGGACGGGTCGTAGCAATTCGTGTAGTCCGCATCGGCGCCGTTGGGGTAAGCGTTGTCGCCGACCGTAAACACCGTTCCGGGGATTCCCTGCAGCAACGTATCCGTGTCGTAGCTGTGACGGTCACATTCCGCGATGTCGCCCGCGCCCACGAACACTGGATCACTCCCGACGACGTCGGCGGTCGCTCCACCGATTGGCCGAGGAACAGTCGGCTCTTGGGGTTCGGTACAGGTCGCGATCGCCAGCAGGATACCGAGTCGTGCAACTAGGACGATTTTGGGGCGCATGAATCCTTAGGACGGGGTGTTATCCTCCCGAGTGATTACAAGTCTTGTGCCTTGCCTGCCCCTCGCAGTGGCCGGGGCAGAAGCGGAACCCCTTCAAGGAACGGAGCTTTCGGGCCTGGTCATTGAAGGACGGCGTGGCCGCCGCGCGGTTTCGCGTGTTGTATCAGATGGGTTACAAGTCCGACGGTACTTCCTCCCCGCATCTCCGCAGACCCGATCTGCACCGGACTGCAGAACGCATCATGCCCGTCCTAGTGGCAAGTGCCGCTGCCCGTATCAGTGAAGGTTTGGCCCGCGATGGGAATGAACTGCCAGCTGTAGCTCCCGTCCGCCAGGGTCAGCTTCAAGACGCCGAAGAGGTTCGTCGCCCGGACTTCGCTGTTCGCGATCGGCGTCCCAAACGTATCGATGGTCGATCCGCCGGTCCCCACGGTGAACTGTCGGATCCCGTTCGTCGCGTCCGCCACCCCCGCGGGCGTCTGCGGCGCGAACCGCTCATACACGCGATAGTGCGCGTTCAGAACCAGCTCCGCTCCCGCGGCGTAGAGATCGTCCCACAACGGCTTCACCGCCGAGCGCACGCTCGTCCCGCTCGAGCTGAAGCGCGGCTGATCCCAGATCGCCACCGTGCACTGCTTCGCACTCGCCGCCAGATCCGCCTTCAACCACTGCTCCTGCGCCGACCCCACCGTCATGTCGATCTGGCTATTCAACATCACCACGTGCCAAGCACCGAGATCGTAACTGTAGTAGTACTTGCCTGAATCGCCCCCCACCGCGCCGAAGTACTGCCAGTAGCCCGCCGCCCCCGCCGCCTGGTAGTCCTTGTGTCCCACCGCCGGTCGAGTCCGCGCTTTGTGCCGGCCCCAGGACGGGCCGTAACAGTTCTGGAAATCGGTCAGCGAGCCGTCGCCGTAAATGTTATCCCCCGTCGTGTAGACCGTGCCCGCAATGTTATCGATCAGCGCGGCGGTCGC
>WNGR01022304.1_pt1 | contig 12651 bp, 12 predicted proteins | sample 5407581 | NCBI WGS metagenome assembly WNGR01 (sample SAMN13153383, study PRJNA577476) | soil metagenome | isolation source: 80 cm soil or saprolite under Garry oak tree replicate 2 | place: USA:California | collected 2016-06-15 | reverse complement strand
GTGCGAATCAGCAGGTCCGGGTCGCTCCAGGGCGCGGTGTAGAGCTTGGCACGGATGGCGTCTTCGTCGATGTCTTCGAGGCGCTTCACGCCCTTGAGCACCTCCTCGGCGAGGAGACGGGCCGCCTGAGCCAGCTCGCCGCGCGATGAGTAGGAGATACACAGATTCAGCGCGAGCCGCGCGCCGTCGCGCGTCTCCCCCTCGATGCGCTCCACGGCCCCACGGGCGCCGGGCGCGAGTCGCGTGCGGTCGCCCAGAACGTGCACCGCCACCCCCTGGCCCTTCAGCTCGGCCACTTCCCGCGCGATGTACTCCTCCAGCAGCTGCATCAGGGCGGAGATCTCGGTCGCCGGGCGCTGCCAGTTCTCTTCGGAGAAGGCGAACAGGGTGAGTACCTCGACCCCGGCTTCGAGCGCCCCTTCGACCGCCTCCCGCACCGCCTTCATGCCCGCCCGGTGACCCAGCGGGCGGGGCAGGCTGCGCTCGCGCGCCCAACGACCGTTGCCGTCCATGATGACGGCCACGTGGCGTGGCACGGCCCCGTTGAGGCGGATCTGAGACAGCAGGTCGTCCGCCATCTCAGATCTCCATGATCTCCGCTTCCTTGGCTTTCACGGCGTCGTCCACCTGGCGCAGGTGATCGTCGTGCAGCTTCTGAACGTCCTTCTCGGTGTGCTTCTTTTCATCTTCGGAGACGTGCTCGGTCTTCTTGATCCTGCTGATCGCGTCGGTGCGTGCGTGTCGAATCGCCACCCGGCCCTCTTCGGCGAACTTGTGTACGACCTTCACCAGCTCCCGCCGCCGCTCTTCATTGAGCGGGGGGAGCGGGATGCGGATGAGGTTGCCGTCATTGGAGGGTGTGAGTCCCAGATCGGACGCGAGGATCGCCTTTTCGACCGCCTTGAGGAGGCCCTTGTCCCACGGTTGAATGGTCAGGAGCTTCGGCTCCGGCGCCGCCACGCTGGCGACCTGATTGAGCGGCATCTCGCTGCCGTAGGCGTCGACGCGCACCAGGTCCAGCAGCGAGGTCGTCGCTTTGCCCGTGCGGACGGTGGAGAACTCGCGCTTCACCGCTTCCACGGCCTTGTCCATCGCATGCTTCGCCTGCTTGACGTGGTCCGCGAGCGCGGGGGTGGAGGGGGTGGGGGTCATTGGACGATGGTGCCGACGCGCTCTCCGGCCAGGACCCTGGCCGTCGCGCCGGGCTGGTTGATGTTGAATACGACGATGGGAAGCTTGTTCTCCTTACAGAGGCCGAAGGCGTTCGCGTCCATCACGGCATAGCCGTTCACCAGCGCGTCCCGGAACGACAGCTCCGCGAGGAACTTCGCCTTCGGGTCCTGTTTCGGGTCGGCGGTATAGACGCCGTCCACATTCGTCGCCTTGAGGAGCACCTTCGCCTCGATCTCGAGCGCGCGCAGCACCGCCGCCGTATCGGTCGAAAAGTACGGGTTTCCCGTCCCGCCCGCGAAGATGACCATGCGGCCTTTCTCGAGGTGCCGCACCGCGCGGCGCCGGATGTAGGGCTCGGCGAGCTCTTCCATGCGGATCGCCGTCATCACCCGGGTGTCGACGCCTTTCTTTTCCAGGATATCCTGCAGGGCGAGGGCGTTGATCACGGTCGCCAGCATGCCCATGTAGTCGGCGGACACGCGATCCATTCCCTGCTCGCTCGCCGCCATGCCGCGCAGGATGTTGCCCCCGCCCACCACCAGACCCAGCTGCACGCCGACCCCGGCGACGTGCTTGAGCTCGTCCCCGAGGTGATCGATGAAGGAAAAGTCGATGCCCCCGCCCGCGCCGCGCGGGCCCGCGAACGCCTCACCCGAGATCTTGAGCAGGGCCCGCGGATACGCGAGCGCCACTCAGCCTTCTCCGACCCGCAACCGGGCGAACCGTCGCACGTCGACCTTTTCGCCGGTCTTGGCGGCCAGCTCCTTGACCAGCTCGCCCACCGTCCGCTTGTCGTCCTTCACGAACTTCTGCTCGAGCAGCACGTTTTCCTCGTAGAACTTCTTCATCATCCCGTCCACGATCTTGGCGCGGATGTTCTCGGGCTTCTTCTGCTCGGCGACCTGGGCCTCGTACACCTGGCGCTCCCGCGCGACGGTCTCCGCCGGCAGGTCTTCGACCCGCACCGCGAGCGGATTGGTCGCGGCGATGTGCACGGCGAGGTCGCGCGCGAGCGCCTTGAAGTCGTCCGTACGCGCCACGAAATCCGTTTCGCAGTCGAGCTCCACCAGCACGCCGATTTTGCCGTCGTGGTGCACGTAGTGGCCGATCAGTCCCTCGGACGCCTCGCGCCCCGCTCGCTTATCGGCCTTGGCCGCGCCCTTGGTGCGCAGCACGTCGACCGCCTTCTCGAGGTCGCCGGCCGTTTCCTCCAGGGCCTTCTTGCAGTCCATCATGCCGGCGCCGGTGCGGGCGCGCAGCGCCGCCACCAGCTTGGCCGGAATCTCTTTCACGATCGACACGCCTCCTCCTCCTCATGAAAACGCCGCCCTCGCGCCGTTGGGCTCGGAGGGCGGCGGTCGGTTATCCACCGGAACGAGAAGCGTCCCGGCGTGCTCAGCCTTCGCCTTCGCCTCCGCCGCTCGATTCCGCCGGGGCGGGGGCCGGCGCCTCTTCCGTCTTGAGCCGCGCGGCGATCGCTTCCGGCTTGGGGCGACGCTTGCGCCGCGCCGGCTTCTTCTTTTTGTCTCCCTCTGCTTCCGCCTCGACCCCGGTCTCGGTCGAGTACGTCACCCCTTCGCCTTCTTCGGCCGGCTCGCGCAGCGGCATCTGGTGCCGCGCTTCCGAGATCACGTCGGAGACGGCGGCCGTGATGAGCGAGACCGCCCGGATCGCGTCGTCGTTGCCGGGGATCGGGACGGTGATCAGCTCCGGGTCCGCGTTCGTGTCCACGATCGCGACCACGGGAATGCCGAGCTTGTTCGCCTCGGCGACGGCGATCCGCTCCTTCTTCGAATCCACCACGAACAGCGCCCCCGGCAGCCGGCTCATGTTCTTGATGCCCGACAGGTACTTCTCCAGCTTGACGCGCTCGCGGTCGAACAGCAGCTGCTCCTTCTTGGTGTAGTTCTCGAACTCGCCTTCGGCGGTGCCCTGCTCCAGCTCCTTCAACCGCTTGATCTGCTTCTTGATGGTCTGGAAGTTGGTGAGCGTGCCGCCCAGCCAGCGCTCGGTCACGTAGAACGCCCCGCAGCGCTGCGCCTCCGCCTGGAGGATGTTCTTGAGCTGTTTCTTCGTGCAGACGAACAGGACGTTTTCACCTTTGAGCACGACGCTCCGCAGCAGCTCCTGCGCGGCCTCGATCTGCCGCAGCGTCTTCTGGAGGTCGATGATGTAAATCCCCGACCGCTCGGCGAAAATGAACCGGCGCATCTTGGGATTCCAGCGACGCGTCTGGTGACCGAAATGGACGCCTGCTTCCAGCAGATCCTGCAACTGAGGCTGCGCCATGCACTCCCTTTCCTGGGTTCTTTCCGCCGCCGCTGTCATCTCGCGCGACACCCCCGCAGGGGACCCATCACGCGATCGAGCGACGTGAGTATTTCAACCGTTGCACGACGCTACGTCGTACGTACGACGTACCGTCGTAGCGACGTACAACTATCTCTTGCTGAATTGGAACCGCTTGCGCGCGCCGGCGCGGCCCGGCTTTTTCCGCTCGACCACCCGCGGATCCCGCGTCAACAGCCCCTGCTCCCGCAGCTTCTTGCGATGCCGCTCGTCCGCCAGGCACAGCGCCCGCGCGATCGCGAGTCGCATGGCCCCCGCCTGCCCCGTCACCCCGCCGCCCCGGCACAGCGCCCGCACGTCGAACGCGCCGAGCGTGTCGGTCGCCGTGAACGGCTGCTGGATGTGCGACACGAGCGACGGCCGGGGAAAGTAGTCGCCCAGCGTCCGCCCGTTGACGTTCCACTTCCCCGAGCCCGGCGTGAGGTACACGCGCGCCACCCCGACCTTTATGGCCGAGCTCATCGGGCCTCAGCCAGGCTGAGCGGCTTGGGCTGCTGCGCCGCGTGCGGGTGCTCCGGACCGGCGTAGACTTTCAGCATCTGCTTCACCTTCTGACGCGAGAGCGTGGTCTTGGGCAGCATGCCCCACACCGCCTTCTCGATCACGCGCTCGGGCCGCTTTTCGAGCACGTTTTTGAGCGGCGCGAAGCGTTCGTGGCCCATGTAGCCGGTGTGCCGGAAGTAGCGTTTTTGCTCGAGCTTGCGTCCGGTGAGCTTCACCCGCGCGGCGTTCACCACCACCACGCAGTCACCGCCGTTCAGGTGCGGCGTGAACGTGGGCTTGTGCTTCCCGCGCAGGATCTGCGCCACCCGGCTCGCCAGCCGGCCGAGCGGCTGCCCTGTCGCGTCCACCACGAACCAGTGGCGCGTCACGTCCTCTTTTCGCAGACTGAACGTCTTCATTCCCGCCTTCCAAAGAAGCCCGGTGGGTGACAGCCGCGAACTATACCCGGGCCGTAAGGGCCTGTCAACCCGAGGGTTCCGGGCTCGCCAGGGTCACGAGTGAGGCCCCCTTTTCGACCGCTTGCCCGACGGCGACGTGCACCGTCCGGACCGTCCCCGATCGCGGCGCCCGCAGCTCGTTTTCCATTTTCATCGCCTCGACCACGACCAGTCCGGTCCCCGCCGCCACTTGCTGACCTTCGGCCACCTCGATCCGCACCACCAGACCGGGCATCGGTGCACGCACCGTGCCGTCTCCGCCGCGCCGGTCCGTCCCGCTCGCCGCCTCGGTCCCGCGAGCTTGCTCGTCCTGCACCGAGACTTCCACCCGCTCCCCCACCAGCCCCAACGCCCAGCGGCCGGCACCCTCGAGCGGCTCGACCGCCACGGTCCACGACTCGCCACCCAGCAGCAGATGATAGAGTGGCGTCCCCGAAACGGCGGCGAGATCGGTCTCGACCCCCACCCCATCCACGGTCACACGGGTCCCGTCCACCTCCACTTCGATGGTCCGGGCGCCGACGGTGACGAAATACTTCATTGCCCCACCCCCCCGAATGCGGAATGCGGAATGTGGAGTGCGGAATTGAAGTGGACGGTCGTGCGCGAAGCGACGCTCCCCCTGACACTCCGCATTCCGCACTCCGCATTCCGCATTGTCATGCGGCCTCCATGACAGCCACCGTCTCCACATGCGCCGTCTGGGGAAAGAGATCGAAGGCGCGCACGCCGATCACGCGATAGTTCGCGCTCAGCCGGTGCAGGTCCCGGGCCAGGGTCGCCGGGTCGCAGGACACGTAGATCAACCGGTTAACCGGCTGCCCGGTGAGCCGCAATGTGACGTTCCAGTGCAGCCCCGCACGGGGCGGGTTCACGACCACGGCGCTGGGCTCGGGCAGCGTGGGCAACACGTCTTCCGCCTTCCCGGCGATGAATCGCACCGGCCGCGGCGCAGCGCGCCGCCGCGCCCAGTCGACGGCTTTCTCATCCGCATCCACGCTCACCACCTGCGCACCGCGCTCCGCCAGCAGGACCGCCGTGTCTCCGATCCCGCCGTACAGGTCCCACACCACCGCACCCCGGACGTCGCCCAGCTGCTCGACTGCCCAGCCGCGCGCGATGCTGCCCATCTCGGGATTGACCTGCTCGAACGCGGTCGCGGGAAATCCGGTGACGGGGCCCCCTGCGACCACCCGCGCCGCGCCATCCACCGGCTGCCACCAGCAGATCACGTTGGCGCCGTCGGGGAGTGCCCCGCGCAGGGCTTCCGGGTTAGGCCAGGGCTCGCCCAACGATTCCGCGATGACATGGCGCCGCCCCTCCCGGTCGAGCCGCAGCGTGAGTCGCTCGAGCCGCGGTGGCAGGAGGTCGAGACGCGCTCGCAGCTCCCGCCATAACGCCATCAGGCGAAAATCGGCGATGTGACAATCGATCAGTTGGAACACGGAGGCGGGCCGGTCGTACGGATGCAGTCCCACCGCCCTCGCCCGCCCTCGCCCGCCCTTCACCGCCAGGCTTATTTTCGCACGGTACCGCCACTCCTCCACCGCCTCGACGATTTCCGGGTCGCCGATGTCGAGCTTGGCAATCCGCCGCAGCGCGTCCCCCACGATCGCCCGCTTGGCGGCGAGCTGCGCCTCGTAGCTGACGTGCTGCAGCTGGCACCCGCCGCAGTGATCCTGTACGTAGTGCTGGCACGGTGCCGTGACGCGCACCGCGCCGTGGGCGACGACCTCGGCCAGCTCCCCGCGCGCGAAGCTCTTGTGCAGCTTCACGCCGTCCCGCAGCCGGACCCGCTCACCCGGGGCGGTGCGCGCGACGAAGACGGCGCGCCCGTCTGCGAGCCGACCCACGCCCTCCCCGCCTGCAGCGATCGCGGTGATCGCCACGACGTCGCTCATCCGCCCAGGGCCTCCCGGCGCGCCGCAAGGCCCCAGCCGGACGGGCGTTCAGGCGGTTGGACGGACGGTGCCGCCGGGGGCGCGGCCGCGCGCCGCTCCTCCGCCAACAGCGCCGCCACGACCGCGAGGGGTCGGGTCAGGTCGGCCGGCAGCTCGCCGACCAGGAGGCGCGCGCCGGCGCGCTCGAGGTAGGTGACATCGATGTCGCCGCGCTGGAACTCGGGGTCGTCCATCACCCGGAGGTGAAACGGCTGGGACGACGGGATGCCGACGATCGCCAGCTCGCGCAGCGCGCGTCGCATCCGCTCGAGGGCGACGCTGCGCGTCTCTCCCCACACGATCAGCTTCGCGATCAGCGGGTCGTAGTACAGCGTGACCTCGTTGCCCGCTTCGATCCCGCCGTCCCACCGAACCCCCGGGCCGCCGGGAATCGCCAGGTAGCGGACGATGCCCGTCGCCGGAAGGAAGTCGTTGAACGGGTCCTCCGCCGTGATGCGACACTCGATGGCATGGCCCCGCGGCTGCAGCGTGCCCGCATGCACGCGCAACGGCTGGCCCATCGCCACACGCAGCTGCTCGCGCACGATGTCGACCCCGTAGACGAGCTCGGTCACCGGGTGCTCGACCTGGAGTCGCGTGTTCATCTCCAGGAAGTAGAACTCGCCGCTCGGCGAGAGCAGGAATTCGATCGTGCCGGCGCCCAGGTACCCCACCGCGCCCGCCGCGGCGGCGGCCGATTCGCTCAGGCGGCGGCGCAACGCCGGCGTGACGGCGACCGACGGCGCTTCTTCGATGAGTTTCTGGTGACGGCGCTGGATGCTGCACTCGCGCTCGCCCAGCGCGACCACGCGACCGAACGAATCCGCCAGGATCTGGATCTCGATGTGCCGCGGCCGGTCGAGGCACTTTTCGACGTACACCTCACCGGCGCCGAACGCCTTGAGCGCTTCGCTCGCCGCCGCTTCGAATCCCGCCTCGAGCTCGCCTTCTTCTCGCACCAGACGCATCCCTTTGCCGCCACCGCCGGCGGCCGCCTTGAGGAGCACCGGATACCCGAGGCGCGCCGCCTCGGATCGGGCCTGCACGTGGTCGGCGACCGGGCGCGTGGTTCCGGGGACGATCGGCACACCCGCTTGCTGCATGCGGCGCCGCGCCTCGGTCTTGTCGCCCATGGCGCGGATCGCGGCCGCCGGCGGACCGACGAACTCGAGCGACGCCGCCGCCACCGCCTCCGCGAACGGCGCGCGTTCCGAGAGGAACCCATACCCGGGGTGCACCGCCTGGCACGCCGCGCCCTGCGCCGCGGCGATGAGCTTGGGGATGTCGAGATAAGACTGGGCCGCGGCCGGGGGCCCGAGCGGGACGGCGAGGTCGGCGGCGCGCACATGAGGCGACAGACGATCGGCCTCGGAGTAGACGGCCACCGCCTCGAGGCCCTCTTCGTGGCAGGCGCGAATGATCCGCAGCGCGATCTCGCCGCGGTTGGCGACCAGCACGCGCTTGATGGTCGTCATGACGTCGCGCTCACCGCCGACACGTGCCGATCTCACTCGACACGTGGAACGTCGCCATTGGCTCGCACAGCGCCGGCGTGGTGCGCGCGGCCCGGGTGTAGGCGGCGAGCGCGGGCTCGGCCCAGGGGTCGTTGGCGTCGAGGGCCACGCGCAGCGCCCCGAACACGAAGTCGCGCGCCGGGACCCGCGGGCTCTTTCCTTCTGGTCCGGCCACCCATACGAGCGGCCGGGTCTCCCACCGGATGCGGGGACGCGTTTCGGGCGGCTTCTCGAACGCCATGCTCACGCACACGGGACGCCGCCGCACCAGCTCGCCGAGCCAGGCGTCGGCGCCCGTGCGGGCCCGTAGCTTCAGGTCGGTCGCCAGTCGGGCACGGAGGACCGCATCGGACCGCCACGCGGCGACGGGGACGACGAGCAGATCGGGCCGCAGACCACGGGCGAACCGCATGTACCACGCCGCGTAAAAATCCGCGTCGCCTGCCGTCAGCAGGACGCCCCCGGCGGGACAGGCCCGCAGCAGGTTCTCACCCAGCTCGTCCAGCACCGGCGGGACGCGCAGGTCCATCGGCAGCGGCCCCCACGTCTCCACGCCGACGCCCACACCGCCGGCCTCCCACCCGAGCCAGGAGCGCGCGGCCCAGGCGCCGACCCGCAGCACACGGGCGCTGTCGCCCACGGCGCTCGAGCCGAGCGGTCCGGCGAGCGCGGCCGCCCGGCCCAAGGCCTGCTCCGCGGTGTCGAGCACGGCGCGGGCCCAGACGCTGTCCTCGCTCGAGCGGTGGGTCGCGCCATGGGCCTCCACGCCCATCCCCAGGTACGCGCGTCCCATCAGCAGCCAGAGCTGCGCGTCGGTCGAGTCCCGCTCGGTCCGGCCGCGCAGCGTGGCGAGCGAATCCGCCGCGGGCGGTGCGGGCGGCGGAGGCGCCTGCAGCAACGTCACCAGCACCAGCCCGCTACAGAGGAATGTTGCCATGCTTCTTCGGCGGATTCCGGTCTCGCTTGGTGGCCAGGGTCGCGAGCGCGTCGATCAGCCGGGGCCGGGTGTCGCGCGGATCGATGATGTCGTCGACGTAACCACGTGCGGCGGCGAGATACGGATGGGCGAATTTCTCGCGGTACTCCGTTTCCCGCGCCTCGCTCGCTTCGTCCTTGTAAAGGATTTCCACCGCTCCCTTCGGCCCCATCACGGCGATCTCCGCCGTCGGCCACGCGACGTTGTAGTCCCCTCGGACGTGCTTCGAATTCATCACGTCGTAGGCTCCACCGTACGCCTTGCGGGTGATCACCGTGAGCTTGGGGACGGTCGCCTCGCAATAGGCGAACAGCAGCTTGGCGCCGTGCTTGATGATCCCGCCATGCTCCTGCGCCACCCCGGGGAGGAAGCCCGGCACGTCCTCGAAGGTGACGAGCGGGATGTTGAACGCGTCGCAGAACCGGATGAACCGTGCGCCTTTGAGCGAGGCATTGATATCGAGCACGCCGGCGAGTGCCGCGGGCTGGTTCGCGACTACGCCCACGGGCCGTCCGCCGAGGCGCGCGAAACCGACCAGCAGGTTTCCCGCGAAGTCCCGGTGCACCTCGAGAAGCTCCCCGTCGTCCACCACGCGCCGGATCACGTCGCGCATGTCGTACGCCTTGGTCGGCTCATCGGGGACCACGTCGAGCAGCCCTTCGTCACGCCGGTCCGGAGGGTCGGCGCTCGGGCGGATCGGCGGGTCGTCCAGGTTGTTCGAGGGAATGAAGGTGACCAGCTTGCGGATGGCCGCGAGCGCCTCGAGCTCCGAATCGTTGACGAAGTGCGCCACTCCCGACGTGCCGCCGTGCACGTCGGCGCCTCCCAGACCCTCGAAGTCCACCTCTTCGTGGGTCACGGTCTTCACGACGCTCGGGCCCGTGACGAACATGTACGAGATGCCGCGCACCATGAACACGAAGTCGGTGATGGCCGGGCTGTAGACGGCGCCGCCGGCGCACGGACCCAGGATGGCACTGATCTGGGGGATCACGCCCGAGGCGAGCGTGTTGCGCAGGAAGATGTCGGCGTAGCCGCCGAGCGACGCGACGCCCTCCTGAATGCGCGCGCCGCCCGAGTCGTTGAGGCCGATCATGGGCGCGCCGTTCTTGAGCGCCAGGTCCATCACCTTGCAGATCTTCTCGGCGTGCGCCTCGGAGAGCGAGCCACCGAAGACAGTGAAGTCCTGTGAGAACACGTACACGAGCCGTCCCTCGATCCGCCCGTAGCCCGTCACGACGCCGTCACCCAGGTACTTCTCGAACCGGTCCAGCTCCACGAACGTCCCGGGGTCGAGCAGCGCGGCGAGCCGCTCCCGGGCCGTCATCTTGCCCTTTTCGTGCTGGGTGGCGATACGCTCGGCGCCGCCGCCCAGCTCGGCCTCGGCGCGCTTCTGCTGCAACAGGTCGAGCTTTTCTCGCATGCTCATGAGCAGGGAATCTAGAGTACACGCAGAACGAGTAACAGGACTGCTAATACTAGACGCACAGACGCACAGCCGTAAACAGCAAGAGGGGGCAGGACACCCCTGCCCCCTCAGCCCTGTTCACCCCTGCGCGTCTACGCGTCTAGCTTTTGCGTGTCCTGAGTCCCGGCTTCCTGGGCACTGTCTTCCTTCGGCCAGCCGGTGGCTGCCAGCACGATCCGATGGTGAATCGGATCCACCTCCAGCACCTTGAGCTCGACCGCCTGTCCCTCTTTCACCGCGTCGGCCGGATTCTGGATATCGGCGATGCCGAGCTGCGACATCGGAACGAATCCTTCGATGTCGTTCCCCAGATCCACGACGACGCCCTTGTCCATGAGCCGCAGCACGCGGCCCCGCAGATCGGTGCCCACGGGATACGTTTCGCCGATCCTGAGCCACGGATCTTCCTGAGCCTGCTTCAGGCCGAGGGAGATCCGCTTGTTCTCGGCGTCCACGTTCAGAATCAGAACCTCTACCTCGTCGCCCTTCTTGACGACTTCGGAGGGATGCTGGACGCGCTTGGTCCACGACATGTCGGAGATGTGGATCAGGCCGTCGATACCGGGCTCGATCTCCACGAACGCGCCGAATGAGGTGAGGTTGCGCACCTTGCCCTTGATCCGCATGCCGACGGGGTACTTCTGTGGCAGCGCCATCCAGGGGTCTTCCTCGGTCTGCTTCATGCCGAGCGAGACCTTCTCTTCCGTCTCATCCACCTTCAGGACGACGGCTTCGATCGTCTCGCCGATCGACACGATCTTCGAGGGGTGCCGCACGTTGCGCGTCCAGCTCATCTCGGAGATATGGACCAGCCCTTCGATCCCCGGCTCGAGCTCGACGAACGCGCCGTAATTGGTGATCGAGACGACCTTGCCCTGCACGCGGGTGCCCACGGGATACTTCGCGGCGACGTTCTTCCAGGGGTATGCCTGCAGCTGCTTCAAGCCGAGGCTGATGCGCTCGCGCTCCCAGTCGATGTCGAGGACTTTGACTTCGACCTCCTGGCCGATATGCACCATCTCGGACGGGTGCGACACCCGGCCGTAGCTCATGTCGGTGATGTGGAGCAGGCCGTCCACCCCGCCCAAGTCGATGAAGGCACCGAAATCGGTGATGTTTTTTACGATGCCCTTCCGCGTCTGGCCGACCTGCAGCTCCTTCATCAGGACGTCGCGCTTGGTCTTGCGCTCGGCTTCGAGCAGGACGCGGCGGCTCACCACGATGTTGCGGCGGCGCTTGTTGAGCTTGATGATCTTGAACTCGAAGCTCTGGCCCAAGAGCTCGTCGATGTTGGGCACGCGCCGCAGGGCGATCTGGCTGCCGGGAAGGAACGCGTCCACCCCCATCAGATCCACCACCACACCGCCTTTGATCTTCTTGACGAGCGTACCCGAGACCGCCTCATCCTTCTCATGGGCTTCGCGGATCCGCTCCCAGACCCGCATGAAGTCGGCTTTCTTCTTCGAGAGGACGACGGCGCCTTCCTGATCCTCGAGGTGCTCGAGGAAGACCTCGACCTCGTCCCCTTCCTTGAGCGAGCGGGCGTCCTTGAACTCGTCGATCGCCACGGCGCCTTCCGACTTGAATCCGACATCGAGAATGACGGCCGTGTCGGTCACCCGCAGCACCTTCGACTTGACGATCTCGCCCTCTTCGATGTTGGAGAGCGTTCCTTCGTACAGCTCCGTCATCTTCGCGATTTCGTCCGACGAATACTCCTCGTGCAGATCGGAGCGGACGCGGAGGTGGGAGTGAGCGGGAGCGGGAGCGGGGGCTTCGGACTTCGACTCGGGAAGGTTTTCCGTATCTACCAGCATTCAGTACACCGGTTCGGTTGCGGGTTTGGACCAATGGGCCCGGGGACGATCCCCTGGACTCGGGAACACAAGACGCCAAACCTAGCCGGGCAGCCGCGTCCGCGCCAGCGCCACGACCGACTGCACCTGCTGCTCGAGGGAGAGCCGGGTGGTGTCGAGCAGCACGGCGTCGGCGGCGGCTTTGAGGGGCGCCACCGCCCGGGTCGAATCGGCGCGGTCCCGGGCCGCCAACACCTCGGCCTCCCGGCGCACCTCGGCCTCGCCTCTTTCCCCCCGCCCCCCCTGCTCCCCTCCCCGCTCGGCCAGGCGCCGCCGTGCCCGCTCCTCGGGACTCGCCGTGAGAAATACTTTCAGCGGAGCGTCCGGGAACACCACGGTCCCGATGTCGCGGCCGTCCACCACCACGCCTCGGGAGTGAGCCTGCACCGCCTCGCGCTGCTGGACATTGACCCAGTGGCGGACCTCGGGAATAG
>WNGR01014696.1_pt1 | contig 12652 bp, 11 predicted proteins | sample 5407581 | NCBI WGS metagenome assembly WNGR01 (sample SAMN13153383, study PRJNA577476) | soil metagenome | isolation source: 80 cm soil or saprolite under Garry oak tree replicate 2 | place: USA:California | collected 2016-06-15 | reverse complement strand
TCGCCTACGACCCCTATGTGCCGCCCGCGCATTTCCTCACCCACGGCGTCCAATCGGTCGGCTACGAGACGCTGCTGCGCCAATCCGATGTGGTGTCCTTCCACGTCGTGCTGACCAAGGAGACGCGCTACATGTTCGGCGAGAACGAGATCAAGCTGATGAAGCCCAACGCGATCGTACTCAACACCGCCCGGGGCAAGGTGCTCGACGAGAAGGCGCTCGCCCGGGCAATCGACGAAGGGCGCCTGCGCGGCGCCGCCATCGATGCCTTCGAGGAGGAGCCGCTGCCGGCGGATTCCCCCCTGCGCAAGCTCGGCGACAAGGTGTTGCTCTCGCCCCACTCCGCCTCCTACACGGAAGGGGGCGAGCTGCGGCAAGGCGTCGCCTGGGCGACGCGATCGGTCGTGACTGCGCTCAATGGCGGCATCCCCGACAATGTCTACAACAGGGATGTGATCGCGCGCTGGAAGGAACGCTTCGGCGGTGCCAGCGTGAGTGGTTGACAGGGCTTTCCGTGAAAATGCAGGCGCCCGCCGCGTGCGGGCGCTTTCGTCTCATCCGCCGGCCGACCACTTCTCGACTGGCCACACATCCGGGAGTTCGCCGTTGTCGTGGGTCCAAGGATCAACGGTCCAACCTTGACCTGTCTTGCGGTCCTTGATCACCGCGGTGAAATGCGGACCTCCGCCGGTAAAGAAGCGGGAAATCGGGGCCGCGATCGTGTGATGGCGCAAAAGGCCGAGTTGATCCAGAACGATCAGCAGAGAATTGGTGTTGTTGGTGCTGTCGATGCAATCGAATTGGCCGCGGTCACGGCTGTATCCGATGATCGCCCCGGCGCGCGCCTTGGCGTTGGCGGTGCCAGTCTGAGGCGCGATGCGCTTTTCGAACCATGCCTCGGTCTTCGCGATGGCGCGGCGCTCCGCCTCCGGCGACGCTCGGCCGGGCGCCATCAGCTCGGCCAGCCGGGCGTGATCAGCGCGCGAAAGGCCGATCTCGGTCCGGAAGGTGCAGCTGAAGCCGTGACAGATGACGACGCGACCGCTGTTCGGCAACGACATTGACCACCCTCGGAACATCGAAACGACGTCCGGATCGAGGTCACTGGCAACCGCCGGCGGCGCAAGGACTAGCCAAGCCCCTACCAGTACCAGTACGCGCTTCAAGGTCCCCTCCCCCTTCGTGCGTCAGCAATCCCCGTTGACACATTCTACAAATTGGCCGACGACCCACAAGATGCAGCCAAAGCCCGTCCACATCATCGGCGGGGGTCTCGCTGGCGCCGAGGCCGCGTGGCAGATCGCCGGGCGCGGCATTTCGGTGGTGCTGCACGAGATGCGTCCCGTCTGCACGACCGCGGTGCACAAGACATCCGCGCTCGCCGAGCTTGTCTGCTCGAACTCGTTCCGCTCCGACGACAAGGAACACAACGCAGTCGGCCTGCTGCACGAGGAGATGCGCCGGCTCGGCTCGCTGGTGATGCGGGCGGCGGATTCGAACCAGGTGCCGGCCGGCGGGGCACTCGCGGTCGACCGCGACGGCTTCTCGGCTGCCATCACGGCGGCGCTTGCAGCCCACCCCTTGGTCCAGATCCGCCGTGAGGAGATTGCGGGGTTACCGCCCCCGGACTGGGACAAGGTCATCGTCGCCACCGGCCCCCTGACCTCGCCAGCGCTGGCCGAGGCGATCGGCAAACTCACCGGCGAGGACGCGCTCGCCTTCTTCGACGCGATCGCGCCGATCGTTCACCGCGACTCGATCGACATGTCGGTCGCCTGGTTCCAGTCGCGCTACGACAAGAGCGGCCCCAGCGGGTCTGGCGCCGACTACATCAATTGTCCGCTCACACGCGAGCAATACGAGGCCTTCGTCGACGCGTTGCTCACGGGCGACAAGGTCGCCTTCCACGACTGGGAGGCCGTGACGCCCTATTTCGACGGCTGCCTGCCGATCGAGGTCATGGCCGAGCGCGGGCGCGAGACCCTTCGCCACGGGCCGCTGAAACCGTTCGGGCTCACCAACGCGCATGCGCCCGGGAACAAGCCCTATGCGGTCGTGCAGCTGCGCCAGGACAACCGGCTCGGCACCTTGTTCAACATGGTCGGCTTCCAGACCAAGCTCAAGCACGGCCCGCAAGTGAGCATCTTCCGCACCATTCCGGGCCTGGCGAAGGCCGAGTTCGCGCGCCTCGGCGGGCTGCACCGCAACACCTTCCTCAACTCTCCAATGCTCCTCGACGAGAGCTTGCGGCTCAGGGCCGAGCCGCGTCTGCGCTTCGCGGGGCAGATCACTGGCTGCGAGGGCTACGTGGAATCGGCGGCGATCGGGCTCCTCGCCGGCCGCTTCGCGGCATCCGAACGGCTGAGCGAGATTTTGGCGCCGCCGCCGCCGACCACCGCCCATGGCGCCCTGCTCGCCCACATCACTGGCGGCCATGTGGAAACCATCGATGCCGGCACCCGCTCCTATCAGCCGATGAACGTCAATTTCGGCCTGTTTCCTCCGCTCTCACAGGCGCTCGCGCGCGGCGAGGACGGAAAGCGGCTTCGAGGTCCGGCCAAGGTCTTGGCGAAGAAGCGCGCGCTTAGCCGCCGGGCGCTGATCGATCTCGAGCACTGGATCGGCGGCGCGGCGCGGCTTGCGGCAGAGTAAGGGCTATCGATTCGATTTCCCTGCAAGCAGCGGAGGGAGACCGCGCCGCGCCGCGCGCCACATGGTCAATTGCCTGCGCCATTGCGGCACGTCGACCGCATGGAAAGGCTCCCGGCGGGAGTGCTCCAGGGCGCGGAGATGGAGCGGCACAAGCGCGACCGGAAGCCATGCCGGAACAAGGGCCGCCTTCGTGGCCGCGATCCGATCGCGCGCGGCCTCGAAATGCCGGGCGGCGTGTTCTCGCATCGAGGCGAGTGCGGCACCGAGTTCGTCACTTGCCTGGCCCGCGAGTATCTGGTGGGAACCCACTCCGTAGTGCGCGAGCACTTCCGCCGGAATGAAAATTTGCCCGCGCGCGGCATGCAGCGGGAAGGTGCGCAAGAGCCCGGTGGCGGCAAAGCTGATCCCGGCCGGGCCGGCGAAAGCGAGGTCGGCGGAAGTGGAGGTTCGGTCGAGAATTCGCGCGGCAAGCTCGATGATCGTCGATGACGTGTGCCGGGCATAATTCTCCAGGTCGTCCAGGCTGCGCATCGGCTGGTCGTCGAGATCGGATCGGCGTGCCTCGATCAGCTGGTCGAAGGAACGCACCGGCAGGCGGTATTCCCGCAGGACCTCGACCAGGGCCGAAGCGACCGGGTGGCCGCTTGCCTCCTCCGCTCGTTCGCCGGTCAGCACGTCGCGCCACCATTGCAGCCGGACCTCGCCCGCGAGCGGCTCGTGCACCATCTCGCGCACCCGGCCGACTTCGAGGTTGAAGGCGTAGAGCGCAAACAGCGCGGCCCGCCGCTCGGCCGGCGCGAACAGCGCGGCGAGGAAGCGGTCTTTGTCCCCCGCCCGCACCAGCGCTTCGCAGTGGCCGAAGGCATCCTGCATGGCCCCGAAGCTCAGCGCTTCGCAATAGACACCGCGATCAGGCGCTCACGGCTTTTCGGGCGCGTCCTCGGTCGCGAGCCGCGACGTGCCGACGCCGAGATAGATGAGGATCGGAGCCGCGATGAAGACCGAGGTATAGGTGCCGACCAGCACCACGCCGAAGATCATGGTCGCGGTGAAGCTGTGGATCGCATGGCCGCCGAAGAGGAGCAGCGCGAGCAGCGCGAATGTCACCGTGACGTGAGTGATGATCGAGCGCGAGAGCGTCGAATTGACCGAGATGTTGAGCAGATCGGGCATCGACATCCGCTTGTAGCGACGCAACATCTCGCGGATGCGGTCGTAGATGACGACGGTGTCGTTGAGCGAATAGCCGAGGATGGTGAGCAGCGCGGCGATGCTCGAGAGATCGAAATCGATCTGCATCAGCGACATGTAGCCGATGGTCAGCACCAGATCGTGCACGTTGGCGATCATGGCGCCGAGCGCGAACTGCCATTCGAAACGGAACCAGAGATAGATCAGGATCGCAAAGATCGCGAGCATGAGCCCGAACGTGCTTTGGGCCAGGAGCTCGGTCGACACGCGCGGTCCCACGACCTCTTGGCGGCGGTAATCGACATCATTGCCGAGCGCCTGCCTAACCTTGTCGACCGCGGCCTGCTGTGCCGCTTCGCCGCCGGGCTGCTCCGCGACTCGGATCAGCACGTCAGTGTCGGCGCCGAATTGCTGCAGCTGGACATCGCCGAGGCCGAGACCGCCGAGCGTCGCGCGCATCTTGGCGAGATCGGCGGGCCCCGACTTCGACTGCACTTCGAGCAGGGTCCCACCGATGAAATCGATGCCGAAATTGAGACCGTGAAAGAAGAACAGCAAAATCGCGACGATCGACAGCACAGCCGAGCTTGGAAAGCTCACGCGCCGGAACTGCATGAAGTCGAACTTAGTGTCATCGGGGACGATCCGCAGCAGCGGTATGGAAGGATACAGGCGCACTGAAGGTCCCTACCTATGAAATCGCCAGGCGCTGCGGCCGCGTGTACCTCACCCACCAGGCCACGATCAGACCGGTGCCGATGAAGAACAGCACCGCGGCGGCGATGAAGGTCGTGATATTCGAGTCGAGGATGGTCGCGAGCGCTCGGGCGAACCCGGCATCGATCGCAGTGATCGGGCTGCGGCCGGTGCGCACCTCCTCGCGGATGCGCTCGTAGATCAGCACATTGCTATCGACCGCGATTCCGATCGTCAGAACAATGCCGATGATGCCGGGCAGCGTCAGCGTCGCATTGAGCAGCGACAACACGCCAAAGATCATTCCCACGTTGATGCCCACGGCAACGCTGGCGAAGACGCCGAACAGCCCGTAGGTAAACACCATGAACACGACCACGAGCACGGCGCCGAAATAGGAGGCGCGGCTTCCTTGCACGATCGAATCCTGGCCGAGCCCGGCACCCACCACACGCTGCTCGATTGGAGTCAATTTCGCCGGCAGCGCGCCGGCCCGCAAGAGGATGGCAAGATTGTTCGCCGACTCGACGGTAAAGTTGCCGGAAATTTGGCCGCTCCCCTGCAGGATCGGCTCGCGGATGACCGGAGCGGAGATGACCTCCTCGTCGAGCACGATGGCGAACCGCTTGTTGACGTTCTCGGTCGTGACCTGGGCAAACTTTCGAGCGCCAGAGGTGTTGAAACGGAATTGCACGATCGGCTCGCTGGTCCTCTGATCGAAGCCCGGCTGCGCATCGGTCAGTTCCTCGCCCGTCACGATGACCCGCTTCTCGAGCAGGTAGGGTTGCCTGCCCTCGGCGGCAGAGCCGTACACGATTTCCGATTCCGGGGGCGGCCGCCCCTGCAACGCCTGCTCGGGGGGCATCGACTCATCGACGAGGCGGAAGGTAAGCTTGGCGGTCTTGCCGATCAGCTTGAGCAGTTGCTCGGGATCGCCGAGCCCCGGGACCTGCACGAGGATGCGGTTGTTACCCTGGCGCTGGATCGAAGGCTCGACCAGCCCGAGCTCGTTGACGCGGCGCCCGATGATCTCGACCGATTGATCGACGACCTGCCGGATGCGCTCGAGGATGGCCGGCTCGGTCACGGTAAGCCGGACCAAGCCGCCGCCGGCGTTCTCGATGTCGAGCGAGCGCCCTCCGGCGCTGCCGAGGAGGCCTCCAATGGGCTGCGACAGCTCTCTGAGCTTCGCCAGACCCTGCTGCAGGTCGCTTTCGCGGATGCGCACCTCGACCGTGTTGCCCCTGATGACGGGAGCAGCAGTGAGGCCGACCCGCACCTCGCGCAGGACCCTGCGCACGTCGTCTTGCACCGACAGGAGCTTCTGCCGGCGCACGTCGTTCTCGTCGACTTCGAGCAGGATGTGCGACCCGCCCTGCAGGTCGAGGCCGAGGACGATGTGGCGTTGCGCCCATGTGGGCCAGCGCTTGACCGCCGATTCCGGGAAGAAATTGGGAACGGCACATAGGCAAAAGAACAGAGCCGTAACCAGGATCGCCGTCGCCTTCCAGCGCGAAATGTACAGCATGGATCCTGACCGTCCCGGCTTGCGTCCGCTTCCCTACAGGCGATCAGCCCGCGCCTTCGTCCTTGACCGGCTCACCCTTGGCACGGACCCCCGATACCATCTGGCGCACCTGGCGCACCCGCACCCCATCGGCGATCTCGACTTCGATCTGCTCCTCGTCGACGACCTTGGTGACCTTGCCGACCAGCCCTCCGGAGGTAACCACGGTATCGCCGCGGCGCAAGTTCTTGATCAGCTCCTGATGCTCCTTCACCTTCTTCTGCTGCGGCCGCAGCATCAGGAAGTACATCAGCACGAAGATGAGGACCAAGGGAATCATCATGTTGAAAATGTCGCCGCCCATCGGGCTGGCCTGGGCATAGGCGGGCGTCACGAACATGGGGTCCCTCTAAGTGCTCGGAATCGACCGCTTTTTTGCCGCGCCGAGAAGAATTTCGAGCCGAAATCGGCGCGGACTATAGCGGCCGGCGGCCCAATTGCAACGCCACTTTGCCCAGCCATCACCGCCCGCTGCCTGCGCTCTGGCAGCCGCGCTTGCGGGGCCGCCAACCCCCCGCTAAGGGTGCAGCGCAACGACCGGCATGCCATGGCCAAGCGCGTCCAAAGACCTCGAACGAAGGCCAAGACACCCGACCAGCAGCCGGGATCCGGCATGCCTCGCGAGGCTTTCGCGCGCATCGCCGCCGCGCTCGACCGCCTTGCGCCCGCGACTTCGCCAAAGCCCGATTTCACCGCGGCCGACGCCTTTGCCTGGCATCCGGAGGCGCGGCGGCTCGCGCCGGTTGCAAGGGTCAACCGAGTCGAAATGTCGCTGCTCAAGGGGATCGACCGGGTGCGCGACCTGCTGGTCGAGAACACCGAGCGGTTCGCGCGCGGACTGCCGGCCAACAATGCGCTGCTTTGGGGCGCGCGCGGCATGGGCAAGTCGTCGCTGGTCAAGGCCGTGCATGCGGCGCACGCGGGGGGCAAGGGCGCGTCTCACCCGCTCAAGCTGGTCGAGATCCACCGCGAGGATATTGAAAGCCTCCCCGACCTGATGGCGCTGATGCGCGCCGAGCCCTACCGCTTCATCGTCTTCTGCGACGATCTCTCCTTCGAGGCCGAAGACACGAGCTACAAATCGCTCAAAGCAGTGCTCGAAGGGGGCATCGAAGGCCGGCCGGACAATGTCGTGTTCTATGCAACGTCGAACCGGCGCCATCTGATGGCCCGCGACATGCTGGAAAACGAGCGCTCAACCGCCATCAATCCGGGGGAAGTGGTCGAGGAGAAGGTCTCGTTGTCGGACCGATTCGGCCTCTGGCTCGGCTTCCACCGCTGCAGCCAGGATGAATATCTGGCGATGGTCGAGGGCTATGTCGCCTATTACCGCATCCCGTTCACAGGCGAGAAGCTCTCCCGGGAAGCGCTCGAATGGGCGACCACGCGCGGCGCTCGCTCAGGCCGCGTTGCCTGGCAATATGTGCAGGATTTGGCCGGACGGCTGGGGGTGCGGTTGGCAGACATCAGTAGCACGTAGGACGCAATCGCTTTATTGCGCCGCGTTGGGCCAAGCCCGATCGCATTGGTTGGCAAGGGGGTCGCGATCGATTGACGTCGCGACCCACGATGGCGCAATGCGCTTCGCTTATTGCGCCCTACACGTTTCCGATTTCCGACTTCTGAGTTCCGATCATGCTCCGCTGAGCAGCGGCATGGGGTCTTGCGGTGCCGGGCCCTTGCGGATTTCGAAGTGGAGCTGCGGGCCGTCGACATTGCCGGTCTGACCGGACTTGGCGATGACTTGGCCGCGCTTGATCTGGTCGCCGCGTTTGACCAGCAGCTCCTTCGCATGCGCATAGGCGGTGACATAGCCGTTGGAGTGGCGCACCAGCACGAGATTGCCGTAACCCTTGAGCTCGCTGCCAGCGTAAGCGACGACGCCGTCCTCGGCCGCCTTGATCGGCGTGCCCTCGGGCACTGCGAGGTTGATGCCGTCGTTCTGCTGGCCGTTGGTCTTGGGGCCGAAGCCGGCGATGACACGACCCTTCACCGGCCAGCGGAAGGAGGGCATGGCTGCGTCGGCTGCTTTCACCGTCCCGGTCGGCGCGGGCGGATCGGATGCAGGCGTCACTACGCTCGCGTGCTCGGTCGATTCGGTGTTGGCGGCCTGCTTCCTCGCATCGGGCGTCTTCGCGGGCGGCGTTTTGCCGGCCGGCAGATCGGTCTTCGACTGCGCGGTCTTGGATGCATCCTGGCTCGGCGCATTCGACATGCGCACGCTCGGAATGACGAGCCTATCTCCAATATTGAGCTTGGCGCTCGGCTCCATGCTGTTGGCCCTGGCGATGTCCGTGATCGACCTGCCATAGAGCCGCGATATCTTGCTCAGCGTCTCGCCCTGAGCGACCACGTGGACGCCAGAATTCCCCTGTGGCGTCGCGGCAAGCGCCGGCGCTGGCTTCGCCGGGGCGGTCGCGACGGGACGTGCAGCCGGGGCCGCCGCGGTCGTCATGGAGGCCTGGTTATAGCGTGGAATCACGAGCCGCTGGCCGGGGTGGATGGCGGCATTCGCGGTGAGGCCGTTGGCCTGCATGATCGCCGAGGTCGGCACGCCATGGCGCTGCGCGATCATCTCGATGGTATCACCAGGCGCGACCGTGACAGCGGTGCCGCCATCCCAGCTCCACTGGCCGGCGGAGGCCGGCTTGCGCGGGGGTGGCGGCGCCTGCACCGATCCGGTGATGTCAGGGGCGGCGGCGGGACCGGGAGTGTACGAGGCCATGCCTCTCCCGCCGCCAGCGATGCCGCTCGTGGAAGCAACCGCGGTCGGACGGCCGCTGGTGGCTGACGGTGCAGGAAGCTGGGACGTTTCGACCCGCGCAACCGGCGCGGTCTGCGCCGCCGGGACCGAGCCGGTGGCGTCACCCTGTGGTTTCGAGGCGAAGGGATTGTCGGTGAAGCGCGTCGACTCGGCGCTGCAGGCGGCGGCGCCCATGGCGATCACTGCGAGCGCGAGCGCCCGCGGCTGGGACCATGAGCGCAACAACTCGACCACGCAAGACATGGTTCACTCACTCGTACGCAACAAACAATTCGGCGAGTTAACACCTTGGAGGTAAATAAGGCTTTAAGCGATTACCGAGGCTCAACCTTAACGAAATGCCGCCAAAATCCCTACAATTCGCGGGCCTGGCCAGGGAGCAGCGGCACGAAGCGGACCCCGATCAGATCCTCCTGCTTCAACCCATCTTCGCTCTTGGTTAATTTGATCAGACGCTGCGCGCCAGCGTGCGGCCCAAGCGGCAGCACCATCACGCCGCCTTCGGCGAGCTGGGCAACGAGCGCCTCCGGCACTGTTTCGGCCGCCGCAGTGACGATGATGCGGTCGTAGGGTGCGCGATCTGGAACCCCGGCCAGGCCGTCTCCGACCAGCACCTGCACGTTGTGATAGCCCAGCGTCTGCAGCCGCATCCGAGCGCTGTCCGCCAGCGTGCGATAGCGCTCGACGCTGACCACCTCGCGCGCCAGCCGCGAGAGCACCGCGGCCTGGTAGCCCGATCCGGTCCCGACTTCGAGCACGCGATGCTGCGGCTTCACCCCGAGCTGCTCGGTCATATACGCCACGACGTAAGGCTGGCTGATGGTCTGACCGCAGGCGATCGGCAACGCCTGATCCGCATAGGCCGTATCGGCATACCGGTCCTCGACGAAGTGCTCCCGCGGCACCTCATCGAGCGCGCGCAACACCCCGGCGTCCATGATCCCCCGCTGGCGCAGATTGAGCAGGAATTGCATGCGGCCAACGCTGTCGTCGCCCGTTGGTTGCCTGGGCAAGCCTGCCCCCTTTCTCCGCCGGTCGCGCGCGGGCCTGATCGGACATAATGAAGCCCCAACAGGCGAGCCAATTCAATCATCTGGATGGGCAAAGCGCGCAGGAACGAATTCGGCTCCCTGGCGTTATAACCCACCGGGGAGAAACCGTTTGCTCGCCTTCATCAACGACAAAAACGGGCGCGCCGCCGGTGGCCTTGTCGGCGGAGCAATGATGCATTCTTCGCCCCTCTCTTATCGGCAGATGTGCTATAGTAATTTCATAGAGGGCGAAAGATGACCTCGGCTCCTGGACAGGAAGGCACGGCGCGGCAAGCCAAGCGAGTCCTCATTGTCGAGGACGAGCTGATGATTCGCATGCTGCTCGAGGACATGCTGAGCGAGCTCGGCTACAGCATCGCCGCCGAGGCGGGAAGGATCGACGAGGCGCTGGAGGCGGCGAAGACCGCCGAGTTCGACCTGGCGATCCTAGACGTCAACCTCAACGGCCAGACCATTGCGCCGGTGGCCGAGGCGCTGGTCGCGCGCGGCATGCCCTTCGTGTTCGCCACCGGCTATGGCGAGCGCGGACTGCCCGAAGCTTATCGCGACCGTCCGACCCTCAAGAAGCCATTCCAGATGGATGGGCTCAGCCGCACGCTGCAGAGCGCGCTGGATGGCAAAACTTAAGGCAGTTTCGCGCGGTCAGGCGAACAATCCCGCAAGCTTGGTCATGAACGGGTCGTCGGTCATGTCGAACCGCAGCGGCGTCACTGCGATGCGGTTGTCGGCGAGCGCGGAAATGTCGGTGCCGTCCTGCGGCGGCACGCCGCGCATGCGCACATAGGCGATCCAGTAATAGGCATTGCCGCGCCCGTCCTGGCGCGCGTCGATCTGCAGCCGTTCCTGCCGGTTGCGGCCCTGCCCGGTCACGGCGATGCCCTTCACCTCGTTCGGCGCACAATCGGGAAAGTTGATGTTGATGAGCACGTCGCGCGGGATGCCGGCCTCGAGCACGCGCCGGATGATGTCGGGGCCAAACCGGATCGCCGTGTCCCAGTGCGGCGGCTGGCTCGAGCGCGACTTGTAGGCCTGCGACAGCGCGAGCGAAGGGATGCCCAGGATGGTGCCTTCGACCGCGCCGGCGACGGTGCCGGAATAGATCACGTCCTCGCCGGCGTTGCGGCCGCGATTGACGCCCGAAAGCACGAGATCGGGCGGACGCTCCTTGATGATGTGCTTCGCCCCCATGATGATGCAATCGGTCGGCGTGCCCTTGACCGCGAAGCGGCGCTCCTCGACCGCGCGCAGTCGCAGCGGATCGTTGAGCGACAGCGAGTGCGACACGCCGGACTGATCGTATTCCGGGGCGACGATCCACACGTCATCCGACAGCGCGCGGCCGATCTCCGCGCACACGTCGAGGCCTTCCGCATGGATGCCATCGTCGTTGGTGATGAGGATGCGCATGGTGTTCAGACGACGGACGACGGACGACGGAGGACGGAAAGTTGCCCACCCGTTTGCCGCTCGACCTCCGTCGTCGGTCCTCCGTCGTCCGTCATCCGATTCGCTCGATCGTCTTCAACCCGCCCATATAGCCCTGCAGCGCGTCGGGCACGGCGATGGCGCCGCTCTCCTGCTGGTAGGTTTCCATCACCGCGATCAACGCGCGGCCGACCGCGACGCCCGAGCCGTTGAGGGTGTGGACATGGCGCACCTGGCGGCCCTCCTTCGTGCGGTAGCGCGCATTCATGCGCCGGGCCTGGAAATCGCCGCAGATGGAGCAGGAGGAGATCTCGCGATAGGCCCCCTGCCCCGGCAGCCAGACCTCGATGTCGTAGGTTTTCTGCGCGGCAAATCCCATGTCGCCCGCGCACAGCGTCACCACCCGGTAATGCAGGCCGAGCCGCCGCAACACCTCCTCCGCGCAAGCGAGCATGCGCTCGTGCTCGTCCTTGCTCTGCTCGGGCGTGGTGATCGAGACCAGCTCGACCTTGGTGAACTGGTGCTGCCGGATCATCCCGCGGGTGTCTTTGCCCGCAGCGCCCGCCTCGGCGCGGAAGCAGGGCGTGCAGGCGGTGAAGCGCAGGGGCAGTTCGGCTTCGTCGAGGATCGACTCGCGGACAAGGTTGGTCAGCGGCACCTCGGCCGTCGGAATAAGCCAGAGCCCCTCGCGGGTGCAGAACATGTCTTCAGCTGATTTCGGGAGATTGGCGGTGCCGTAAGGTGCACGCTCATTCACGAGCAAAGGGGGACTGACCTCGGTATATCCATGCGCTGCCGTGTGGAGGTCCAGCATGAACTGCCCGATCGCGCGCTCAAAGCGCGCGAGGCCGCTCTTGAGCACGACGAAGCGCGCGCCGGATAGCTTGGCCGCAGTCTCGAAATCCATTTGCCCGAGCGCTTCGCCGAGATCGAAGTGCTGCTTCGGCGTGAAGGCGTAATTGCGCTTCGCTCCGAAATGATGGTGCTCGACATTGTCGCTCGCGTCCCTGCCGTCCGGGACCTCGTCTGACGGCAGGTTGGGAATTTCTGCAAGCGCCTTGTTCAATTCCTCGTCGACCGCCTTTTGCTCCGCGCCCGTCGTCGAGATCGACGTCTTGTACTCGGCGACTTTAGCCATCAGTTTTTGCACTGCGGCCTCGTCCTGCTTCGCTTTGGCCTGGCCAATTTCCTTCGACACCGCATTCAGGAGCGCCTTCGAGCTTTCAGATACCCGGATGATCGCGCGCCTGCGCTCGTCGATCGATATTAGGTGCTGCGCCGCGCCCTTCAGTCCGCGCCGCGCCA
>WNGR01006317.1_pt1 | contig 12652 bp, 13 predicted proteins | sample 5407581 | NCBI WGS metagenome assembly WNGR01 (sample SAMN13153383, study PRJNA577476) | soil metagenome | isolation source: 80 cm soil or saprolite under Garry oak tree replicate 2 | place: USA:California | collected 2016-06-15 | reverse complement strand
GGTGGGCTGTCTCCAGTATACCATACTGGACGTCGCCTTTGCCCCCTTACGAGATACTCATTGATTCTAATGAAAGGGGGCCGCATGAATGGCTCACGCCAGCATGCGCCACACTCGGCAGACCTTCACCTGGCTGCTGTAGGAATAGGCGACAACACGAATGCTCGTGTCAATGCTCACGCGTTGACTCACGCATCAAACGCGCACGAACAGATGCCACCACCTGGCCTCTGCTCTTGTTCGTCGTGCAGCGCACTTTCCGCTGTCCCCATCCCTGACCATATGTATTTCCTTCCGCTCGCGGCACTGAAACTTTCCCGACGCCTGCTCAATCGTTTCCAGCGCGCCGGTATCGATACCGTCGGCCAGGTCCTCGAAATGGAGCAGGAAGGATTACGGCGCCTCAAACTTGGGGCAAAGAGCATCCAGGAACTCGTTCGGCGGATCCAAGCGCTCGACGTGCTTGAGCCTGTACAAGATCTGGCCGATTCCGACGTGATGGAAGCGCGTTGCGAGCCATCAACCGATTCTGCGTATGAGCAAAAGAACGGGGAAATGGAGGGACGGGAAGGAACCGGCGCGCTTCTCCATTCGAGGGGTCCGAAAACGGACGATGCTATGGTTCTTGCAGGTTATCGCTACGCCTGGGCCATCTCTATCGACAACTCGCTTAGCCCCATTCGAGGGGTCCGAAAAGAGCAGTGGTACCTGGATTTCGCTCCTGGCACCTTTCCCTATCCTGCCGGAACGCTCGTCGAGCACAACGCGCAGCTCTACGTGATCAAGAGCGCGGGAACGTCCATGCTCCGGGTGACCATCCTCCAGGAGGACGAGTTGGAAGATGAGGACAGTGCGGCTTCGGAACCACCGGTGGAAAGAGAGCATGCCGAGGCCGAGCTGGAACGCCGAGCGTCGATGCGGCCCCTACGCTTGTGCTTCGAGGTCAGCGTCAGCTGCCTCCCCCTCAAATATCGGGACCGGCTCTCGCGGCGACAGCGAACCTGTTGGGTCGAGACGCCGGAGCCAAGCTCGGTCCGGCCAGGGTATTTCCTGACCAGGATTGGCAGCACACCCGACAAAGTGCGCGCCAAGGGTCCCGTCTTTTTGACCGAACAAGAAGCCGCTGCGCTGGTCCCTGTGGTGGAAGCTTCCTCGCCGATCATCAAAGTGGCGCCCGCCTTTTTGCTCCCTGAGGATGTCCGGCGGGCCATCTTCCCAGGCATCGCGCGTCCGGCTGATCTGTGGGGATCACCCTCTGAACAGCTCGGCGCACAGGATGCGCAGCGGGCAGATCAGCCGCCAGCCACGGGTACCCCTGTGAAAGTACCCGTCCCGGAGCATCTCTCCTGTATGCCCATCAAGCGGCTCGAGCTTTCCCTGGCTCTGGAAGGCCGCCTCCGGCTGGCCGGGATCACCAGGGTAGGGCAGCTCTTGGAGCTGCAGGAAGAATCCTTCCGCGCCCTCTCCATCGGAGACCGGGGCATGCGAGAGATCGCACGTCGCCTGGAGGCGGTGCATGCACTGTCCTCGCGAGAAGCGCTGGTGTACGAGGAGTGTTATCTGCACATCTCCGATCTCAGGTATACCGATGAGCAGCAGGATACCTGGTGCATGGCCTACGTGTCGGTCTTCCCGGATCGCCTTTCGGGGTGGCGCAGCGGACCCGTTTACACCGTCTGGCTCCTGCAGCAGCACGTCGACCTGGCCATGGATTGGGACCGCAGTCTCTCGTCCCTCGACACGCACACCCTACGCGTCCGCGTCAACGAACACGTGCGCGAGCAGGGTGCAGTGGCACCGCCGCTTCGCGCGCCAAAGCCCAGACGCGCTGTTGAGGAGCAGGTGCTTTCCGCGTCGAAGAACATCTACATTCGACTGGAGGCAACCGACGGTTTGCTTGACGCCCTCCTACCTGGAGAAGAAAAGCGACGGTACCAGGAGCGACGAGCCGACCAGCTCTTCGGATTACAGCAAGAAGAGTGGCTTGCGCTGGGCCGCCAGGCGGCAGAGCGGGAACGCGAGCAACACGCTCGTGCTGGTCACCATCAGAAAGCGTTCTGCCAGGAGCAAGTCGCGGCCTGCATTGGGCAGGTCGAGGACTGGTACGGGCGGCTCAGTCACAAACCGCGCATTCTCGGACTGTGCGGCGTCTTCGTTGAGGACCAGATCCCAAACGTCCGCACGTACACGGTTCGGGAAAAGGGCCGATCAGCTCGGAAGGTCACGCGTCGCTGGACAGAGCCGGTCCCGCGGTTAGTCGGCTACCACCTGGTCGTCGGCGCGCCGCTGTGGGTCGCCTGGCCGGAGAACTGGGTGCAGAAACCGTGTGAGGAGCAGATTGCATAGGAGCAGTGTGCCTACAGTTGGGTGAACTGGCCCAGATTGACGAAATTCTGAAGAAAAGGAGCTACATCAGACCAGGATCGCACTCAAAGAAGAGGACCTCCCTCTGAAGAGAGGGCATCCATAAGAAGAAACACAGACATGCGTGAGGCGGAGCCCACCGGTCTGTGGCAGAGAGAGTCTGTCCTTTTTTCGGCACCTGGATGTTGCAGCTCCTCTGCGCACGTCTCAACAAGCGCAATCGTCACCTGTAGTACAATAGCAGTAATCAAGAAAGCAGTATCGCATGATTCCTTTTCATGAGCGTATGCAGAATGGCCCTCCTTCGGTCGTGATCACGGGGGCCAGATTCTACGATGGCTGTACCGGCAAGCTCGTTGGACTCACGCAGTTGCTCCCGCCCTGGTACGTTGTCGACCTGGATGATGGCCGCCGAGTCGTTGTACGCCCAGGCCATCTTGAGCCTCTTCCAATGTCCAGCGATACGAGCCAGTCGGTTCTCAGCCAGGGCACGTCAATCAACACAGAGAACGGATATGCCCAATGACAACTATGACCCCACACGAGTCTACAGCGCGAACGTTGCTGAACATGCACCTCGTGGCGCTGTACCGCCAGGGCAAGGCCCTGGCTTTCGCCGATACAACAAAAGCTCACCAGTTTCTCATGGGCCTGCCTGCCCACGATCCACGCCTCTCCCGGCTGTTCCAGGAAACCCCCATCGCCACTCAGAGGCAGGGCGCGTATCTGCAGGAAAGCCTACAGGAGCTTTGCCAGGCTGAGAGTCGCAAGCTGGTTCCCATCCTTGCGCCTATCCCACCGAACCTGGAGCTGACCCTGGGTTACAGCGGCGAGAGCAAAGCCCCTTTCACCGATGTGACCCGTGATGCGAACTTTCTGGCCTTCTACTACTCGACGGGAGATAAGCCGTATTGGGAAGACGGCTTGGGAGGACAGACGGATAGCTGGGATGGCTATCTGACCTGGATTCAGCACTGGATGGTGTCAGCCGGGCTGGGTCCGTACCGCGATACGCTTGGCGCAGCCGACGCCGAGGCCTCCCACACCTGGCTCCTCGACCGCCGCACGCGCCTGGTCTACGTGGCTGAGCGCGGGAATCCTGCGGTACGGCAGTTACTCCGTGCGCAGTGGCCGCAAGACGCCTGGCCGAACATCAGTCCAGAGGAGGCGTTGGACTTGATGCGGCAGCGAATGGCTCAACAGAGTCAGCGCCCTCTTTCCCAGGAGCAGGTGATGGCGTTCTACCGCCAGCATCTTCAGGATGTGGCCGACCTCTCTGACTGGTTGGAGAAGTACTGGCCCATGAAGGTTTCGGGAAGGGATGGATGACCAACACAGGAATCCTCGTCCCACTCTGGTATGCCGCGCCCAACGCGTACAAACGCTTGCAGGCACTCATGCTCGACCCTCGGGCGATTATCGTCGAGACACGTGCGACTCCTCACATCCCGCGTCGTCCAGAGTGGTGCCGGTGTGGAGAGCGTGGATTACAGCGTACCTGGGACCCGCGCTATTACTACTTCTCCGATCGGTCCTACGGAAGTGGCGGGGGAACAACGGAGAATTGGCTCGGCAATACACACGACCAGCAGCCCGAGTTCGGCATCGAGCTCGTGAATGCTGAGCTAGGCATCCGCTTTCTGCAGATAGGAATAGGGCAGGGCAAAACAACGGTGCTCCTCTGCGCCGCAAAGGGAAAAGAAGGCGAGCCATGCCATTGGAAAGTGATCGTCGAGCTACTCAGACTTCGGATGCCTGACCTCCAGGTGATTCTGTAGACAGGCGGAGAGACGATCGGCCAGGTTGTGACGCAGGAAGCTACGCGGATTCCAGGCGGATAACCGGCCAGTGGAGACGGAGAGCAAAAGAGAGGGAATACCATGACCAACACATCCACGCCCGACACTTCGCCAACCGGTAAAGTCCACGTTACGCGCACGCCGGTGGGAGACCGTTCGCTCGACGATCTACAGGCTTTGGCGTTTCAGGAGCCTCTGTGGCTTGAGACGACATTGGACGCCAGGTGGGTGATTATGCCCCAGTGGGGCCACCGTCGCCTTGCCTTCAAGAATTGGTCGCAAGAGCGGCCAATTTACACGGCTCCAACGTTCACTGAACTCGTTGCGCTCATGCGTGAGCAAGAGTGGACGAACCAACTGCTCGATGACGATGAACATGCTCCTCTTCGTAGCTGGCAGATCGCGACTCCGATCGTTCAACATGATGGTGTTGGCTGATACCAGTTTCGCAGAGCCATAAAAGAAAGATAGCAGAGGGGAGGCCACTCTCTGCAACATTTGCCCCATCCGAGGGGTCCGAAAGCTCAAGATTACGCCTCCCACCTGGGCCAGCGCCCTGAGATGCGGCCTCGATGAGGTGAAACAGGCAGGTGAGCCAATCACCGGTACCGATGTGCTACTTCTCCTCTCGAGGCTGGGGCTTCTCGTTGTATGCAATGGTGATCTGTGGGGACAGGGAGTGCTTGCATCCGCGCTCCTGCGAGAAGATGGAGCGCCTTCCCAGGATCGGCTCTACCGGCCAGGGGAAAGCCAGGGCGCGACTTCGCATGGCCTGGACGATCGCCATTGTGTCCAGGCCCGGTCAGCCAGAGTAATCCCATGGCCATCGACCTCACCACGATCTCCAGGAAGGAATGCGATCCCTATGGCGCACCAGCTCCCCCTTTTTCTGCAAGGCCCCACCGCGTTCCACATAGCTGTCCGCGTAAAAGCCGAGGCCCTCGTCCTCCTCCAGACCTACTTCAACGAGAAGGTCCTGCCAGATCTGGACGAAGATGACGAGGAGACGAGAATACCCTTCGCATCGTTGGAAGAAGCCCTCTTCACTTTGGGGTGGGAGGCGACAGGAGATGCGGAGGGCAACATCGTCTTCCTCTCTTTCACCGATCGGTTTCTCAGCAAGCAAGATGAGGTCCTGGCTGCCCTCGCCCCGCGTGTCACAGCGGGCAGTTCCCTGCTGGTCGTGATAGAGAAACCTGGTCAGTATGATTTCGGCGTGGAGGGATGGTTCTTCGACGGAACGCACATGCATCGCGAGCAGGCCCTCATCTCCTTTCCGCGCTCGCTCGTCGATACCCTCCTTCGCCGCAGCTAGTCGTTGCAGCGGTGCTGTCTCGCGCAGGCAAACACCCACTCACGCGCGTGCTGGCGGCGCAGACGGCTCCCCCCCGGCTTCGCGGACTGCCTCGCTCGTTTGTGCCAGAGGGAGAGACACAGAAACCACCATGATTAGTGCATTTTGTCACTGCTGCCCTTCCGTAGAAGAAGTGACACACACGTTACGCTCTGCCGGCTGCCACCTGCAGTTCTCCATGGACGCGTGCAGCCCGCCTTCCTGGGCGAGCGGAGGAGCGATTCCCGCGCAATATCACTATAGTGGCCCGTCCGGCGTCGAGGTCCTGTTCCTGGCCGGGCGCGACTCGGCCGGGAACGGGGAGCGGCTCCCCCCGCACGCGGCCCGCTTCTGGATCGATGGAGGCCCGGGCCAGAGGAGCGGAGAGGTCCAACAGCGCATCGTTTCCCTTCTCCACCAGTACGTGTCCTGCTGGCGAGATAACCAGACGCAAGAAAAACTCTACTACCACATCGAGGCATCCCGCCTCGAAAGCTTTCCCCCCAGGAAGAAGAACACCTCGAAGAAAGCGAAGCGGCAGTCGCAGTGATGTGCTGCGGCTATAACGTACCCATAGATTGTCCCGGTAGGTTCTCTGTACATGTGAGAAGACGGAAGAATGATCGCCATGCTTGATCTACAAACCCCTTTGGAGCAGGGAATGGTGGACGCTCCTGAACAAGAGGGCACGGATGCCAACGCTCGCGTTCAAACGACAGCGCCGTTGCTGCTCCGCAGGGAGTTCTTGGAGGCCGCAAAAGCCGTCGAGATCGCAAAAAAACAGGAGCAGCGGGTGGGTGCTCGGCGCAAGAACGCCGGCGGCGAGCCGCAGAAATATTTCCTCACCGAAGAGGGGCGTGCGCTCATCCTCGCACACTATGACAGCCAGACCGAGACGATCAGCTGGCTCGCCGAACTGCTCAGCACCCCGGAACAATCCGTTCCGCGCTGGCAGGTACGCAAGTGGGCAAAGGACCTGGGCATCGCCCGGATCAAAGAGCCCCCATGGTCGGAGGCCGAGATCTCGTACCTGCGCAACAGCGTGCGCCGCTTTGGGCTAAAGAAGATCGCGAAGGCCCTGGGTCGCACTGAGACCTCGGTCAAGATCAAGGCAAAGCGCCTGGGCATCAGGAAACTGGTGACGGGCGACGGATACACCATGCGGGCCGTCTGCCGTGGTTTAAGCGTGGATCACCACCAGGTCGAGCGCTGGTTAACCAACGAGTGGTTCTGGGGTGAGCGCCGGGAGAGCCACCGACAAGGTCGGCAGAGAGGGGACATCTGGTATTTTACCTCGGATGCCATTCGGGAGCTGGTACGCCAGCATCCTGAAGAGATCGACTTGCGCAGAGTCGATCGCGACTTCTTCATCGAGGTTCTGCTCGGTCCGCCGCAAGAAATGGATGCACGATCTGCGCCAGCCTTGCCCCGACAGGCTGCGCGTTCTGTCTACGCTTATATGAGCGATGAGGCGCACACGCTCATCATCGCTCACTATACCGGTGGGCTGCGTCGCACCGAAGCCCTGGCAGAGATATTGGGGGTTACGAGCGACGAAATCATTACCTGGGCTGTCCTGTTAGGGTTAGAGGATGCATCTCTGCATCATCCCCATGTCCACCAGCAGAAGAGGCGAAAAGCGGGCCAGTCCGGTAGCGAGAGAGCTGCTGACTCGTCCATGATGAGCCCGTCAGTGCGCCAACTTCTGGAAACGCGGTTCAATGGCGACCCTGGGGCGACGGAGGCCCTGGCCGACGATCTGGGCCTCTCCGTTAAAGAGGTGTGCGCTCTGGCACAGGCGGCTGGTATCTCCGGAGAGCGGCCTTCCGACAATGAAAAGAGTGATGGTGCTGCGAGGGCTCGTGCAGGCGAGCGGCGAAACCAGGAGTCCCCTCCTGAAGACCTCATCCCTTTGCACGCGCAGGTGCTTCTTGCCATGCACTATCACGATACAGATGGCACGCGCGAGCAATTGGCGGAAGAACTCACGCGTCTCCTGGACGTTTCGGGTACGCCCATCAGTATCCGGCAAATAGACGAGTGGGCAAGGCGCCTTGGCTTGCGCACCAGGCGAAAACTGAGGGGTCTTCACACAGCCAGCACTGCGGACCAGCGAGCAGCTAGAAGGCCCGCCAAGCACATCGCCTTTGATGCCTTGCAACTCGACACACGTGAGTGGGAGCGCTTTCTCTCCGCCGAGGCCAGACAGGCCTTCCTCCCAAGCGATGGGGTGCCGACACTTTCGACCGTTGAAGAAATCCGACTCGGATACCAGGTCCGAGCTGGCACACTGGAGCGGAGCAAAGCACCAGGTGAGCAAAACGCAGCCATCATTGATGCGGCGATCCAGGCAGAGGCACATCTGGCTGCTGCACTGCTGCCGATTGTCTGGATGCAAGCCTTCCCCTGGTTGGGGCAAGGGGTCTCCCTGGAGGCTCTCCTCGCCGTGGGGCGGTGCGGTCTGGATGAGGCCATTTTCCAATTCGACTACGCTGATTCTCATCCATTAATCTCGTATGCTCTGTCTGCAATCAACGAGGAATTGGAACTCCTGATTGCAAGCACCGCCGTCACCTCCCGCCCCCAAATGCGACACACGAACCACCTGCAGCTCTACGCGCGGATTGCAGACGTGAGCTGCCGTCTTGCGCGTTCGCTTGGTCACGCTCCTACCGTTGAGGTGATTGCCGGAGCGCTTTCGCTTGCACAGGATCAAGTAGAAAAAGCCGTTCGCTTCGTCATCGAAGCCCAGTGGGTGAATGAGGAAAGCGAGGACGCAGGAGGGCGGAGACGGGAAAAAGTCCCCGACGTACACTTCATCGGGGCATTTATGAAAACCCGAGGCCAGTGTTCCAGCGACATCATCAAGGAACTGGCGGCGACCTTGCCACTAACCACGCTTACGGTTCAGGTAAAGTTCTATAGCCTGCGTCTGCACACGCGCATTGCCGAACGCGACCGGAGACAGGAAATGGCCAGGCTGCGCATCGAAGCGAGCCGGGGGGCGGAGCCTCTCCGCCTGCCCAGAGGGCATTTCCTCTGGGACGCGGTCGTCGATGGCCACAAGCAGCGATGGGAGCTCAACGTGCCCTACGGGGCGCTCGCCGACACCATCTCCACCGGGCGCAGGTTCTTCTTCGGGGCACGCATGTACGAGACCGCCCGCGTGTACTACAGCACGCTAGTGGTCTCGAGCTGCGAGGCTCTTGCCGCCTCCCAATAACGAATTTCCCGCAACATTATGGGGGAAATCTGACAGCTATGCGCTCAATTATCTGCTACACTCCTTTGATGGATGGATGAGCGCGTAGCTGTCAGAGGGGCAAAGGAAACCATATCTATGACGACAACACAGACACCTTGGTCCGGCACGCAGGCAGGGGCTCGACAGGGCCTCTATCAATCGACAGAGCAGCACGATATCTCCCGCTGTGAAAGAGGGCTGGCCCCTATCCTGGGGGCCAGGTGTCGCTGCGGTGGCACGCTGAAGGGTGCGCAGCGGGGCAACGGCTATGCGTTTTTCGCGCAGTTGCCCCCGAGCGATCTCCACAGCTTTCACTACGGAGAGGAGCAGTCCGGCCAATGACAGCAGACAACATACAGGGCGTTGCCACCCTCTCCACCTCCAGCCCACATCCTGCAAACGGCGAACTCCGGCGTAAGGCCCTCCTCGCCCTCCTGAATTACGCAACCCACGAACCGGGGCCGCTGGGTCGCTGCATCTACGATGCCATCGAGGACCTGCAGGAAGACATCGGCCATCCGTGCGCCCCGGAACTGGCCATGGATCTCTACAGCGCGCTCCTGTGCGCCGGGGTTGAGCCAGATGATGAGACGTGGTGCGAAGTGGAGCGCGGCGTCTTCGAAGAACCGGCCACTGCGGAGCTGCGCCTGCGCATTCAGCGAGAGGTGCTCGGTGAGCAGGTCGGGCAGGAAGGGCCATGGCAGGCTCACACTCTCGACCTTTCGGACCCTCTCATGGGAAAGAAAAAGCACATGGATCCTGGCTTGCCCGGTGAAGTCAAGCAGACCCGCTGAACTCGAAAAGAGCACGTTTGCATCAGGGAAGGTAGAAAACAAAAGCGAGGAAACACCTCATAGTGAACCGACAACAAAAGGATTTGCCATGCAACATCAACATGCGCTACTCTTTACGAAATCCGTCCTCGGTGCCGGTATCTGCGCCGCACTGAGAGACCTCCCCGGTTGGACCATCTGGCACGAGACGACGCCATGCCCCGAGCATATGGTGGAACTCGCCCAGCGCTACTGTCCAGAGATCACACTCTTTGATATGACCTGCCTTCCCGTTCTTGATCTCTTCCAGGTGTTCGGCCAGGCAAGCGTCAAATGCTTTGGAAGAGTCATCGTCGCCACCTTGTCGGGGCTCGACGAAGAGGAACTTTTCCGCCTTTCCATGTGGGGTGTCGCCGCCCACATCAGCGGCAACACCGAGCCTGGCGAACTTGCCGACATCCTGCAAAGAGTGACGCTCGGTGAGTACCTGCTGACCGAAGATTGCCTGCGCAAGGCGCGGATACCCACTCCTCGTCCGCGCAGCACGCCGGTGATTGAGGTGCCGCTTGTCCGAACGCGGGACACGTTCCCTGTCGCAGCGGAGGCGGTGCCACTGCCCTCGCCGCTCACCGAGCGTGAGGCCGATGTCCTCTGCTGCATCGCACAGGGGATGACCAATAAGGAAGTCGCCCGCACCCTGGGTCTCGCTGAAAATACCATCAAGAACTACGTCACCTCGATCTTTGGGAAGCTGCAGGTGTACGATCGCACCTCCGCGGTCGTCTGTGCCCTGCGGCGGAACTGGATCCAGGTGCCGGAGGTCGCGCGCGCCAGGGTTCCCAGAGCGGCAGTTGCCTGAGAGCAAAGGGGCAGCCCGCAAAGAGCGTCGCTTTTTTCTGTATGGGACGCATACACGCCAAACATCCACTCCTCTGCGAAAGCTCGTGATTCCGACCTGGCAATCCGATGAGCAACCTTTTCGAGGATCCCGACTCCTCCCGTAATCTTTCTTCTCCCTATTGATCGTTTACTCAGCACACCTCATTGGAGGGCATTCTATGACCAATTCACTCTTGCGCGATGGCGTCGCGCTGGCCACTGGCCTCGCAACCACACTCTTTTTCCTGCTCTGTGTCCGCTATACGGACCGGAACCCGTATGCTCACCTGTACAGGACAGTCCCCCTCAGTCTTGCCTGGATGTGCGGCAGCATTGCACTGTACGCGCTCTGCCAGATGGTATTCCCGATCCTGGCTACCCCGTGGTATGGCGCCCTGGGGAACTTTGTATCGCTTGGTGTTGGCGCGAGCGCTGGCATCTTTTACCTCCGGCGCGCCCGCTATGTCGAGGATACCGGGGCGTTGCTGGTGCTGCTCTTCGTATTGTTTGTTCTCATACTGATCAGCCTTGCAGGAGTCCTTCCACATCCGGCCTCGTCTCCATCATTCATCGCGTACTACGCGGCCTGGTGCGCGATCGGATCGGTGGCGCTGCTCCCGTGCATCTGGTTCGACCGCTGGCTTCAGGCCCGCCTCGGGCCCATTCTTCCGCGCCCCGCCTTCCTCCGGCCCGCGCAGGCGCAGCGGCGAAATCCCTCACGCAGGCTGCAGCACGCAGTTATGATCTCAGTTGCGGGAGCGATCACCTCCCTGGCGCTCGTGACGGGACTCTTCCTGCACCATCAACTGGACTCCTTTGTGGCCGCGCTTCCCTGGGCCGCGGCACTGATGCTTGGGCTGTACCTCCTGGGCACCGCTATCCACTGGGGCCTGCGATACCTCTTTCTGCAGAAACCCGTCTACGGGCCGCCTCCTCGCCCAAGGGCCTCCAGCGTTACGGTCACTGCCGAGCCTTTTGACGAACAGCAGGCTAACCAGCAGCTCTACCAGGGTCCGACGTCACCCGATGGGACGATCCCCGTCGAGGTGCAGACGCGGATGGACGAACTGCTGCGATCAGGTGAAGCGGCCAACGTCTGCTAGTACATTGGCGGCGGGCTGCAGGGATCTCGATACCTCCCGTCCTATTGCACAGGGGAGTGGCCCCAGTGCCAGACGTGTACCTGCCGGGAAGCGTCTCAACTGCCGCTCCCCGCGCAAGGAAGAGAAGAGTGAGCCATGCTTCACACCATGCATTTTATCGGCCTTGGTCGTTCGCACGACGAGGCCTTACACATGGCAGGCACCATCGCGAACCGCACATTTTCCGCCATCATGCTGCTTAACGGGCAGCGCATCTCTCAGCTAAGTACGATCCTGTTACCCGATCCTGCACCATCTATCAAGCAGATTGCTCTCGTGTACGTCCTGGATGTTCCGCCGGGTGCTGATGAGATCCTGGATGCCAGGCGCGCCGAGGTTGAACAGGAAGTTCGCGCAGCTTTCCCAGCACCAGTGTTCGATCAGGTTTTCTTTCCATTCCGAGCTGCAATCGGTCTGAGCCCCAATCATCGTGCGACGCGCCAGATCGGCCCGTACACCATCATCGTGCAACCGGATACAGCGGCCATGTACCGCGTCCTGGTCCAGTTACGCAACGAAGAACCACATCTATCCGAACTCTGCGGAAACCTCAACAAATGTGAGGAATTCCTCCAGGACAATGGGCTTCCACTCGACGGGTGGTGTGCCGTCGACGCAACCGAAAGAAAACACGAGGTGGGCACGTAGCGCGGGAAGCGATTGCTCCTTGTCCTTGTAGTGCCCCCTTCTTCGTGCGGCCACACTTCTCGAGGTTCTCAAACAAGTGGTACCCTCACCCCCGCGAGGGACGCCTTTTTCATCACCATTTAGACAGGAGGTCCCATGGTTGTTCACTTACATTCCAGCTTGCGCCATTGGATGTTATTGCCCGCTGCTTTCCTCTTGCTGATGTCGATGCCGATCTTCGCCTTTATCGCCTTCGCCCTTTGGACGGTGGATCTGGGTCGGCTCTTCCTCGGCGGATTCGTCCTGGCCGGGTATTGCCTGGTTGCGGCTTTGGTCGTGAAGCTCGGTATCGCCATCGACGAGCAGATGTTGCGCCACGAGCGCCTGAAGCCTGACTCTCGCGGGAACTACGAACGCCCCCTGGAGCAGCAGCCGACGCCAGGTATGCAGTTCGAGATGACCGTCTTTGGAGAGACAGATTTCACAGGATG
>WNGR01007016.1_pt1 | contig 12655 bp, 14 predicted proteins | sample 5407581 | NCBI WGS metagenome assembly WNGR01 (sample SAMN13153383, study PRJNA577476) | soil metagenome | isolation source: 80 cm soil or saprolite under Garry oak tree replicate 2 | place: USA:California | collected 2016-06-15 | reverse complement strand
AACCCTGCCTTCCGGACCCTCCGCCTCACACAGCCCCCATCTTGGGTGAGGGCACCCTCAACCTACAGCCCTGGTTCTGTCTCCTCACTTGTGGTCGCATTCGAGGATCCTTCCGGGGATTCTCTGCGTTCCCTTTTGGGGGGGAAAACCCTCTTCGCCTTTGGGCACTCTGGGGAGTTGAGACGCTGGAAGCAGAAGCCGCGCGGCAAGGTTGCAGCCTCCGCATCTGACTGATCCTCCCCCTCCCCACCTTCTTGCTCGCTGTGTTTTTCCCTTTTGGACGTTCTTACGCTATTTTACTTAAACTGGTTTTCCCTTTGGTGATGCTGCCCCCCCTTTGGGATCTTGGCTATGCGTCCACGTAGGTTGCCTTTTTGGGACTTCCATTCCTTACATACCTTCCCGATCCTTGCATCGTCCAGCGGTTTCATTCCCTTCCGTCACGGCCTATTCATTCTCGTCCCCCACTTACTCCCTTCCTATTCGCGTAATCCCCCTCACAGACGCAGTCGTGTTTGTTCGGCATCCGTCATTATCTTTGAAGAGTAGGGTGGACCTTACAGTCCTGTCCGGTTATCGTTGAGGGACGTGGAGGGTGGAGCTGGGGTGGTCAACATCTGGTGACCCGAGCCTTATGTAAGTCGGCTTCCTATATAGTCGCAGTAGGGTGGTGTTGTTAGCGCCCGGTTTTGTATTACGTACTAATACTGCGCCGGTATATAAATTTTATCAAAAAAAAAAAAAAAAAAGAACCCGAAAACCCGAAAAAACCTGAAACTTTTTCGGCAACTTGCTGATGCTACATGACAGCGGCATAATATATATATTTGGTATTTTTTCCTAATTTTTTCGATTTTTTAAGGTCGGATACATCTGTCCTCTACTTTTGGGCCACCTTTGGGGGTAAGTTAGGTTACGTCGTCCACCACAAAATTTCCATTTTAGGAAGGTGCTCGGTCTACCAATATGGACCCGGAATTCGTTGTTTTCGTATCAAACCTCGCCTCAGGTTTTCAGGGGCCTGGAGCACGCCATGTCACGGTTCGGGCAATTCTGAACACTCATTTCAGTGGTCATTCTACTGTTGGGCCGACTCAGCGCAAAGTCACGCAGGCAACGTGTGAGATGTCCCCCTTGGTGTCGCCACTATCTACTATCTTTACGGCCGTCCCTGTGGACCTCACCCATATATATTTTGGCCCCATGACCGCTCTGACCACTGGCAGAGAGGCCGCACAGCTCGTCATCAGACCAACCCCAGGCCAAATCTGCTAGTTTGTCTCTCTGCTGCCACACTTCTTCGATGTCACGACGTCATCGAAATTAGATTCTAGCAGGAATTCAGACGATTTGTGAACTACCCGCCAGTTCAAGACGGCCTTCTTTTATGTGTTGGAAGAAGCGTTCGAACTTCGGACACACCAACGTCCCGTCTCTGTCTGTGATGGCGCTCACGCATACTTCCGAGAAACAAGTCTTTTGCTTCTCGGTGAAGACCCTCCCTCCCCCCGATGTGGGTAGTTCCGTCTGACTGTTCCTCCAGAGTCAAAGTTTTCCATCCCCACTTAGATTTATCGTACTTCTTTCTTCCCCACAGAGCTCTACGCACGAGCACACAGACCTTCGGTTCCGTCGAGCTCTTCACGAACGACGCCGTTTTACGAGCGCACTGCTGCTACAATGATTAGACGTTGATCCCGTGACCCCGAGAGTCTCGGCGCCGCTCGAAGCTCCTGTGTTCGGTGCGACTTGTGACATTCTCTGTACAGGATCCCCCTGGGACTCTATCCCAAAGCTGAATCGACCGACTGGGAGAAGCATAGCACCTTTAGAGTTCAAGAAGGTTGCGAGGTGGAAGTTTCTCAGGGAGACCGTCGAGGATGGAACGAAGAAACGTTCATAGCGCCACTCCCGACGACGAACCATTCTTGACTGGTGGCCGTTACAATCTAATTGAATATCCCGAATGCTGTACCCACAATACACCCTATTCCTCTTTTTCGCAACTAGGCTTCGACCGCGGCCTCCGCGGCATCTTTAAGGCTGTACTCTCGGAACAGCTCGAGTGCATCCCACGCCTTCCCAGAAGTGACCGCCTCTTTTGCCACCGCAACGCCGTCCACAAAATTGTCCGCGCGGCCGGCGACGACAAGCAACGCTGCCGCATTGAGCAGCACAAAGTCCAGGATGGGCGTGAGGCGTTCGGGTATGTCGTTGCCCGACGTGAGGAGCGCTCTGAGCGTCGCGGCATTCTCCGCGGGCGAGGCCCCCCTGACGTCTGCGAGGGGGTGCGCGGGCAGGCCAAAGTCGGCTGTGGGGTGTAGGGTGCGCTCGCGCACGTCGCCGTCCTCGCGCAGCTCCCAGGCGCGGGTATCGCCGGCGCACGAGATCTCGTCGAGACCCTCGGCACCGCACACGACGAACCCGCGGCGCACGCCGGCGGCGCGGAGCGCAGCGACGTATGGCGGGCCGAGGGCCGGCTCCGCGACGCCCACCAGCATCCCGTGCGGACGCGCTGGGTTGAGCAGGGGCCCGAGGGCGTTGAAGAGCGTGCGGAAGGGGAGCGCGCGCCGGGCAGGCGCGAGTGCTGCGAGCGCAGGGTGGTAGTGCGGCGCGAGGAGGAAGACGAGCGGGATGTCGGGGACGGGCGAGGGCCACCCGCCGCGCGGCGGGGTGAAGACGCACCCGAGGGCGTGCAGGAGGTCCGCGGAGCCGCTGGATGAGGTGGACGCGCCGCTGCCGTGCTACAGAACGTTCACCGTTGTCAGGATGTGGTAGAGGATATGATATGATATGGGAAGATGTGGATTTGTCACCTTTATTACGCGTGCGCCTGCACCCGCCGCGATGATGGCGGCGGTCGTGCTGACATTGAAAGTGTTGTGTCCGTCGCCGCCCGTGCCGACGACGTCAACGATGAAGTGCTTATCTGCATCATTGACGATGGCCGGGATGGAGCGCGAATACACGAAAGAGGCGGCGGCAAGGAGGAGGTCTTCGCGTAGCTCGACCCGGGCGATGGCGAGTCCCGTGAGGAACGCGCCGACCTGCTCTGGGAGGGCGGCGCCGGGTGTGACGACGTGGTTGATGGCGAGCTGGATGTCTGTGTCGCTGAAATCGTGCGGTGTTTTGACGAGCTTTGACAAGATAAGTTTAAAGCTGGCTGGATTGACGTCCGACTGAGTCATGATCGTGGCTTGTAAAAAATTTCGATTGTAGATTTTATATCTCTCGCTTGTCAGAAACGATGTCTTCACTCGGTCGGAGAGCTCATCTACTGACATTACCGTATGGCCCAACTAACTCCGTTCACAGATGCTAACACTCTCGACGGCCGTCTGCTCTTTGCGATCCCCAAGAAAGGCACGCCGATCTGGCTTTCTTGTCCTACTTGGCCTTGACCGCCGGTTCGCAGGTCGTCTTCACGAAAAGTGCTTAGCGCTGCTTGCTGGTGTGTGTCCTTCAAGACTTGCGCGAGTCCAGACTGACCCTGCATAGGTGCGGACATCCAGTTCCATCGGCCGAACCGACTCGACGTCTGCCTCGTGCAAAACCACCCCATCGTCCTGTGCGTTGCGTTCATTACACACACCTCGTTCACGCTTACTTGGCTCGCAGCGTCTTCCTACCCGCGTCCGACATCCCCTCGTTCGTCGGCAAGGGCAACGTCGACCTCGGCATCACGGGCCACGACGTGATCCTCGAGGCGCAGATGGAAGCGCACGTCTCGGAGACGCTGCGCCTCGGCTTTGGCAAGTGCGCGCTGCAGGTGCAGGTGCCCGACGCCGCGCCCGTGCACAACGTCGACGCGCTCGCGGGAAAGCGTATCGTCACGAGCTTCGAGGTCCTCGCGGCCCGCTTCTTCGCGGACGTCGACAAAAGCGCGGGCCTCGAGGGCGACGACGCATGCACGCAGATCGAGTATGTCGGCGGCAGCGTCGAGGCCGCGTGCGCGCTCGGCCTCGCAGATGGCATCGGTGCGTCTGTCTTCTTCCATCATTTTCCTCCCTCGTATAACCCACTTCTCTCGCAGTCGACCTTGTAGGTGCGTAGACTCCTGGCAGGCAGGAACAGAGCGACTGACACAAAATATCGACACAGAGTCCGGAGAGACGATGCGCGCGGCGGGCCTCCGGCCGATCGCGACGCTACTGCAGTCCGAGGCGGTGCTGATCCGGTCCTCGACGCCGAAGCACGCGCACCTCGCGCCGCTCATCGACAAGGTCACCATGCGCCTCGCGGGTGTCGTCGCTGCGGGAAAGTACGCCGTGTGTCAGTACAACGTGCGTCGCGCGACGCTCTCCACCGCGACGGCCGTCACGCCCGGCCGACGCGCGCCGACGATCAGCCCGCTCGAGGACCCCGAGTGGGTCGCGGTCAGCTCTATGGTCGAGCGGTCCAAGATGGCGGACGTGATGGATCAACTCGTCAGCGTCGGCGCGGAGGACATCCTCATCTTTAACCTCGATAATTCCCGTGTTTGACCAAATAGAGAGGGGGGAGGAAGGAGAGGAAAAAACATCAAACATATAGATAAATTGCAATTGGTGTTTTATTATGATACGACAGTGGGTATATGTTGTTTTACAAAGATAATTTTGTATAACGAACAACGTGATGATGGGTCCGATAACCTGTCAATATAGGACACAATGGTGAGAGGATACATACAAGAGCGACAAATCCACCATAAGAAAATCGCCATTAGAAAACCTAAACCAAAGGGAGAAGAGGTTGCACGCGAGAGTGGTGAAACAGATGGAAATAGGTCATGAAAGAACGTCACTGTCAAGCGTGTCCGGAACTGTGGCTACGTGGCACGCTGGCTACCCCCGACTTCAACACGAACCCACCGTCGGCATGTGGCGTGGAGAACGCGACAGACAACGCGGGGGATACGCCCACGCTCGCCCTCGCCCGTGACGGGAGTTCCCACGGCGCCGAGCGCGCCGGGGGCTGGCTGCCCGCGCGCTTCGAGCCTAGACGTGCGTCGGTGCTCAGGCCTAGCCCTATGATGGGTACGGGCCTCGCACCCACGCCCTGTCGTCCGCGCATCTCCGCACTCGCCGGCGATAGAGGCGCCACGCTCGAGCTGCGCGAGCGTGGAGCACCCAGTGACGGTGTCCGGCCTCCCTCGCGGCATTTTGCCGCGTGGTAACTTCGGCCGCGGGGGCGCTCGATGAGCGCGAGCGCCGCCGACGGCTGCACGGGCGGGGTCCCCAGCAGCGCGAGTTCCGGTGGGCCGATGGAAGGCGGCATTTCGATTTCGGACCATGAGTGTGTGAAGGGCGAGAACGGGCCCGTCCCCGTGCTGCGGCTGCGCGACGAGGTGGAACGCGCGAACGCAGCGCCGCCCATGGGCTCGGGATCGTATTCCAGCTCCGGAACAGCGTCGTAGCTGGCGGCGTCGAGATCAGGAATGGTAGAAGGTGGGCGGGCGCGGCAGCGTGACCCCGAGCGTGCTGATCTGTGCTTCTTGGCACGTGCGTGGGTCTCGCGTACCATCTGCTCGAGTTGCTCGAGCTCATTCTCTGCGGACCCAGGAGACGAGTCATCAGTTTCGGTGCCCCAACCGACAGACCAACTGACATCATCAACCGCTGCGATGGTCCAGCGTTGGGATACGGATGCTTCTAGACATCCGCGGAGTACCAGTTCGGCACCCCGACCGACGTTCTTTGGCATGTCAAAGGCACCTTATGGGGGAATTTGTCAGCAAGAGAATACAAGGCTAGGAGCGGATGTCGAATATACCGTGTAAAATTTTCATCGTCAAGCGGGGCTCGAAAGAATCCACAAACGGCAGGCCACCCGTGAGCAATGCGTACAACATGACGCCAAGTGCCCAGATGTCCTGGGCGGGATGTGGACGATAAGGGCGGTCTGCATCTGGCCTGCGGAGGAGCTCCGGAGAGGCGTAGGGAAGCGAGCCAGGTGGGAATTCGTATACGGCGTGGACATGTGGCGCCTGAGATTGGGCATGAGTGGGGACAGGGGTGGACTCACGGCGACGGGGACGCGAGTGTTGGTGAATCAAGTGTGAAAGATGGCCAGTGGCCTTGAGCGAACCGCGACCACTACGAAGGAGGGAGGAAGTCCGCGGGAGTCTGGCCGATTCTGGGACGGAGCGGTGGTTACGGAGGCCATGTGGGGCAGGTGGTGGCGCGGGGAGATCCTCGTCGATGTCTTCTCCTTCTCCGAAGCTACGGGTCATGCCGAAATCGCAAATACGGCATACGCCCATCTCATCGACGAGAACGTTCTCGAGTTTGAGATCGGCATGAACGAGAGACATCTGCTCGTGAAGATAACGGACACCACGGACGACCTGGCGGAACATCATGCCGGCGTCGTCATGGGGCAGTGCGGGACGACCATCGCGCTTGAGAATGTCGTAAAGAGTGCCAGCAGGGCAGAGGAGCATGAAGAAAAAGTCGGCGTAAGGGGTATGGACAGAGTGGAAGAGGGGGAGGATGTGCTCGTGCGAAAGGGTATTCCAGAGGGATGCCTCATTTTCTAGGCGTTCGCGAGCCTGTGAGGAATCAGGCTGAGAGGCCAAGTCTGAGCGGCGTACGATCTTGACGGCGACTGTGCCGCCAGAGGGGGAAAAGGCACGTCGGATGGAGGAGAAACCACCATAGCCAATGATGGGGCCGAGTTTGTATCCATCGATTGTCGCGCCCTCGTCATCGGGCAAGGGAGCGACCGAGGCAGAGGGGCTGAAAGCTGAGAGGAACATGGCTGCGGGAGACGAGGAGATGGTGCTGCTGTGGTCGAGGGGAGGGAAGATAGGGGATAAAGGTGGGAGACCATCGTAGGCCGTGTCGTCAGGAGCGGACGAGGAGACGGGGTTGTGTGTATTTGGGTCTGCGAGGAGAAAACCGGAAAGATCGAGAGTTGGGGGGCGAGATGGGTGAGGAATGTCGAATGTCGAATCGAGGTCGTCATTAGGAAGACGACGACGACCGCAGAAGGAGGATGAGGACGGGTTTGTAGGACGCTGGACGAATGCTGAGTGCATGGACGATGTCAAGCCTGGCCAGCTGAGCTCGACCCGCGTGCTTTATAATATTTGTTTGTCGATTTCGCGTCCCGTGTGCCATCTGCTCCTCAATCTCTCCTCCTCGTCCTTCCTCGGATCTCGGCCTCATGGAAATAGCTCAGTGGCTTTGATCGCCTGTCCGCCACGTCATTTTCTCGAACCAGCTCACACCCTCATCCTCCGCAACATCCTTCAGGGACAATCCCGCTCTGAGAAATGAAGCGGTTTTTTCATATTCCATGTCGACTTTCCTTAATCTATCTCCTCACCGCGTTAAAATATTCGATGATGCAGTAGCCCATATACCTCACTCCCCATGACATGTCTCCGCCAGATCGGCGGCCCTTTGTTGTGCCTCCACCCTATACGTAATCGAGTCACAGCGCTGTCGTCCCTTGCTGTCTGCTTGTTGTCACTCGTGGGATGCCTTCCCACCTTGCAATCATACAAGTGCCCATCAACTCGGTTCCCGTCCTGCTCACCATAGGAGCAAGGTAACATCACCAGCTTGCCATCGAGCCATCCCCTCCACACCCATCCGATCTAGTTGTGAAGCGTCTCAAAATGTGGCATCAACCGGATGAGGATTTTTCTGGCCGGGGCGACAGTCCCCATTCATTATGTGCGATTCGTAAATAGCTTCCGCGCGTAGGGCGCAACCAGACTACCAATGAAGCAACTATTCTCCACCTCACCGAATTCCTCTACGTCCCTCCCATGAGCTCTCAAGCAACGTCAGACCCGCTTCGTTTTTGTCGTGGCTCGCGTGAACAGACGGTGTTTCTTGAGCACGCCGCAGACTCCTCTACCTCACGGCGTTTCTTTCTTCCCTCCCCGTGGCTATCCCTCGGTTTCCGCGGGACAACGGCGTATCATCCTCGCATCATAATCCCACATATGGGCAAATATAAACTGTCCGCTGACCCATACCCTGCCAAGCCTCTAGCTTTTGGAGCGCCCGAGGACATACCATCCTAACAAGCTGTGGTACGAAGCATCCATGATCACTTGTAGCGATGCGATCACCGCTGTTGACACTTCGCACACCCAACGTAGGATGGCTCTAAATTGGGAACGACGCAGGTTCGCCTGCTCGGATCTGGTTCTGTCAACCGACCGACCGTAGTCAATAACTTTCTATGAGGTTTTTTTTGGACGTGGGTATCCGAACAAGCGGTCTGGACCCGATGACAGCAGCACCAACATCTTGACCGGGCCGAAGTGAGTCCTGAGTGGTAGAATGCAGAGTAGACGACTGCGAGTGTCTGCACAGTTATAGTCTAGGAACACCGTTTGTCCTGCTACATCAGTGTTAGTGAGACGTCCTGTTCTGGCAAAGCAGACTAAGAATCGTCACGAGAGACCATCACGCGGACCCAAGAGGCGTAAGCGGGGTGCAGACCCCTTCATGCACTCGATGGGATCTGGCACATGTCTAGCAAGGCTACAAAGAGGTTTAGGCCTTAGGTGTCCACTCTGGGTTATTCGAATGCAAGGCCGAAGTCACAGGACAATTCTAGGCCGCCAAGGAACTAGTGCATATACTTAACCCTTCTGATCGACCTGCATTATTTACGGGTCCTATCCTTAGGCACACACACGCACACAGGAAAGAGTTAGAGCTCGTTAAATCATCGACGACTGCGCTTCGCTGTAGCCTCTGACGCAGTACGGGCCAGAAGGGGTCTGAGAGACGACGAGAAGCGACTTTCCTTCTGAGGGCCTTGATGGCCCGCCGCGCCCGCGTTTCCGCTCGCTCGTCGCAAGAGATGCCCCGATCTACTGTCTCAACGGAAGACGCCGGATCTCTTCATTCTCTATGCGTCGGCCGAAGCGTCGACTCGGAGGCAAGAAAAAATCCGTGCGTGTAGGACGTTCCCCTACAGCCACTGCGGAGTGCTTGATACAGAACGTGCAGTGCAGAGTGGGCCGCGGAGATGGATCAGTATGACGCATTGCTCCACAGGTTCCAGCCAACGAACCAACGAGAGAGGCGCGAACGGAGCACCGAGGAAGTCGGGCTCTCGAGCTCAAGTTCCGAGACAAGGACCGGCGCGGCAGGGGCCCAGAATTTGAACGTCTGGAATCTGAGCTCGAGTTCCAGTTGCAGGCGTGCGGGTGCCTTCCCCGAAGGAGGACGCGGAACAAGTAAGCGAAGGAGCCCCAATGTTTAATTAATTGACAGAACCACAGTACTTTCCCAATCCGTCTGTCCTTCTTTCCCATTTCTTTCTGGCGTCACGGTTCACGCCGTGTATGTATGGTATGGACCGTGATCGCGAGTCACACAGATAACTGTCCCGATGGCCGACCGAGCCGAGCGACGACAACGACAACAAGGCGGACCATGGCAGAGAGTCAACCCGGTCGACCGTCATCCGGAACTGCAAATTCACCGACCTCTGTCGGACAATGAGCCGGTAAGAGGTGGGGGGGGAACGGCCGCCTTTTTTTTCCGAGCACGCCCCGCGCGTCTCGCGACTTCGCGCGATATTTCTCCGGGTGGGTCCGTTCGCCATACTTGCTTATTCGCCTATAGTCGTCGAGCCAGAACTCAGCTTGTCCGCTCGATGGGATCTGATCGACGGGCCAAGAAAGACTAGTACGCAAACATGAGTAGCGCCGACGTCGCCGCCCGTTGGGTCGTGCTCGTTCGACGAACGGTCACCATAACAGGCGGGAAGAAGGAAGAATGATGGACCTATCATCGTATGACGAATGCTTCCGAATCGGATCACACCAAGACGGGGGAGGGGAAGTGAGAAGTGGAGGGGGGAAACGATTCTGGGGGAGGCGTGCCTCAGAACTTGCCCCCTTGGATTCTCGCTATAGATGGGCTGACTGGGAATTCTAACGCCACTCAGAGGGAGAGAGAAAGAGCCCTATCTGGCCGGCTACCGGCGACCGAAGTGGTGAGGGAGAAGAGGCACGCGTGACGTGGGCCACCTGCCGCGCGCACGAAGCAAGCTGAGGACGAAACGCTTTGGGAGCAACTTCGCTGATCCCGAGCAGGAGCCCGAACAGTGTCCACATGTTTGGCAACTAGTACGCACGGAAACCGGCGCACGCCAGGCCATAACGTTTGCCGCATTGGGGTTCCAGTCAGGGTGCCATCTGGTACGATCTCCCCCACTAGTTAAAGAAAATCCCCCCATACAATACTGTAGAGTGGGTCACCGGTGCCGGCAAAGCACACCGAAAAAAAAACAGGTACGGAGACCCGCCACGAGACGACAAGGACGTGTGCAGTGAGTGCCTCTTGCTAACCACCTTGGCTAGTATTTTGGCAAGCCCGTCTGACAGGCAAAAAGGGAAATCTACTAGCACGCACGTGTAAGAGCAGGCACAGGGCAGCCTCCGCGCACGCAACTCTCAAGGGACATGCATGGTGACACAGTAGCCCCTCTCCCGCCACTGCCCCACAGCACGGCACTCGCAGTTTACCGAGCGAGGAGGCTCAACCTACCTCCTATCTCCCTGTGGCAGAAGAAGAGCGGGAGAAAGGGAGATAGTACCGTTACAGCAGTGAACAGGTGACGCCAATCGCCCATACGGTATAGTATGCGGCGCATACACCGCGGACGCAAAGAACGACTCAGAGGTTAGTGTGGAGCATCCCTGATTCGGATTCTGTACCTCACACACTAATCCGTCGGGGATGCCGGAATACCGTATAGAATGACCCCACCCATTCGTTCACTCGTTCTGTTCGTTCCTTCGTTCTCTCGATTCGTTACACGCCCGCTCTTCGCGCGCTGTATTGCATCTAGCGAAGCAAGTTTTACCCGCGTAGATGACAGGAGCCAATCGCCGCGACTGACCGGCTACGAGCCTTGCGCACCAGAACGGAACCGAGACACAACATGCGGCCGCAGCCGCGGCTCTTGCCCCTCCCCACCCCCTTCTCCCGGAGGGAGTGGCGCGGGCATGTCGTAAGAATGGCTCTCCTGGCCCGATCTCTCTCTCTGATTTGCGTTGGGCCATGGGGCAGAGCTTTCTTCGGGCGAAGCACGATTCAGGGGCCACGCACCACTGTGTGTGCGACCGTGCCTGCGTCTACGGCAGTATGGCCGCGCGTGACGAATATGCGCACCAGTTTTGCCCTGCGTTGCGCGGGCGCGATGTTTATCGCCTTGACTTGGTTCCAAATCGACGGGCGCGTAGGTATATTTTTTTGGTTGTTATCTTGCTTCCTTGATAACTCTCTCACTCCAGGGCAGCAAGGTAGGAACGTCCGTGGCTCTCATTCAGGTCTTATGGCAGACATAGTGGCCCCACGGTCATCGTCCAGACGCCCACGTAGCTGCCACCCGAGGAAACTCACCTACCGAGCAGTGATGCCAAGGGAGACCAGTGCCGTGGTGCATACCATTGGTTACGGCATATTTGTTTTGTCTCCCAGAGGTCTTCCTTCGCTCTGTCGAGCCCCCTCCGTGTATTGTACGTTCCGACAGGACTTCCATGTGAATAAACCCAAGCACCGACCTGACTTAACGGCGTGCGCCAAAAAAAACAATAGGCTCTAATCCCGTGCTCCTCATGTTGGGCCTCTCACATCACATGAGTCGACAAAATCTAGCGCATCACCATTGCAGTGGGCGTCAACCTGCACAGAAGAGTGTAACGTTCTTCCCCACGGAAAATCCTATTGCCAAGGTCGGCGAGTACCGAGGCACGAGTGACATAAGAAGCGGTAATGAATCATTTCCGCAGGGTACTGTATCGAGAAACCTACAACCTTATGAGCCAAAAGTCCACATATGCGGGCAGTCTTGACACCGCCTTTAGCGCCCCCTAGCTAGGCGGCGGCGGAACGATATATTCACCAGAAGAATCATCATCATCATGCATCATTACAGTATCGAGTCAACCACTTGCGAGGACACTGTCTTAACAAAATAACAGGAAGAAAGAAGAAGAAAAGAAGAACAACGCTAAAAAGGTCTGTCACTTTGGTACCCCTCCGTGCGCCCGACCATCGCACAACGGCACACACGCTTGCACACACGTCCCCGGCTCCATTCGGGCAGTTCGAGTTAGTTTTCGTCCGTCGACGTGAAAACACATGACGGCTTGGAACATGACCGTGACTGGGGCCATGTGATGACATGAAAAGCGAATGAATGAATAAAACGGACAAAAAAAAAAGGTTGAATACCGGAACTGTGCCCAGGCCGGTGTGCGAGTGAATGGCTTCAAGATTCCGGCCAAGACGCGACTTGCAAAAAAAAGTGGTACTATATGCTGCTAGTACTAAAACTCCTACCGTGACGGACCTGGAAACCGGCGAATATGGAAATGTTGTGAATGGTAATCGACATATCCACGTACGAATTTTGTTTGTGATATCCCCGAGCCCACTTCGATTTGTAGATAAGGATGGTTCGAACTGAAGCTATTTGACGCACAAACTTTTTTGCTTGGAAAATCACAAAGGACCGGGCCCAAGTCCAAAGGGTGCTAATTATATAACGTGTTTATTTTCTGCTTTAACTTCGCGCACTCAGTTGATCAGTTTCGAGCAGAGGAGCACGACCCCGAGGAGACAGAAGTGCTAGTGTGTGTCACAGTTGTCTCGTCAAAAATATGCGGAAAAACATTTTTTTTTTTTGC
>WNGR01010814.1_pt1 | contig 12657 bp, 14 predicted proteins | sample 5407581 | NCBI WGS metagenome assembly WNGR01 (sample SAMN13153383, study PRJNA577476) | soil metagenome | isolation source: 80 cm soil or saprolite under Garry oak tree replicate 2 | place: USA:California | collected 2016-06-15 | reverse complement strand
GTCCCGTTCTTCAGCGCTCCAACGGACCATCTAATCGCCCTCCAAGTGACTGGTATGCTCACGGATGATCGAAGCCTCGTACTTGGCCACGTTCTCCTCGTACCCCTGGTCAGGCTCACGTCGCACATTGGTAGTACCTTTGCCAGTGATACACCGACGCGGTACATCCCATGGAACAACTGGGGATCCATTGGCATTAGACGGGTTCCCGACCCAAACTTATCGGGGTACTTCCGGCACGCGCTTTTTGCCTCGCGGTTCATCCCCCGCCCCGAAACGGGGGATTTGGTAGATGTGGTAGATGTCTGGGACTTCAGCCGCGCCAGTGTCGCGCTTGAATCACAGCGATATGACCGCGAATCTTTGCCCTGCGTGCGGAAACAACTGGTACTCCCGAGTCAGATAGAGGAGAGGGTCGTTGCGATGATCAGTGAGGACGCGATCGTGATACGCGAGGCACGTAGTATCTATCCTCGTCCCGTGGTTCAACTGATCCGTGCCCACTGCGACGCCATCAGTTCCGTACAGGCGAACAGAGGATTTATCTCCTCGTTTTCTAGAGTTTTGTCGAGCCAGGTCGGCTCGTTGGAACGTAGCCGCATGTGGAGCTGCTCGGTCGGCAGACCAAGGTTACAGTCAGGGGCCGGGAGCCTGCCGAATTTATTCGGCCTCAGAAAAGCTAGATATGATCCTTTTGTCCCAAAAAGCATTGCAGGAACCTTTACAGTTATGAATAAATACATCATTGTACCATTGGTGAGATATTGGGGGAAGGGGGGTATCAATGTCGATTCGAGGATCTGTAAAAAGTCCTTTATCAGGTAGTAGACGCCTCAGTGAGTCGGTCACACTTCTATGCTCTCTGGCAGCATTGGCTTAAAGAAAGTCTCGTTGGGGGAGTGAGTAAACATGGACAAACCGCTGGACTCGGAGATATGATACAATCAAATTCTCAAGCCACGAACTTGAAGTGTTCGACACCGCAACAGGGGCGGCACCAGAGGCTTTGCCGGTGCACATATCCACACATCCCGCGCCATCGTCTTCCTCGCCGCCGACTTTCTCGAAGCTCCTCAATTTCTTTTGTCAAGTCTTCCACGCAACTTTCCAACTCAGCTTTTTCAAAAATATGGCACTGGGGGCTTGGGTGGCTGTTTATCACTGAATGTGGCGTACGTGAACACCTCATTCATAAGCTCGTGGTTCCGCCTGTACCGCATCAGCGCGAGCATCCTCGTCGAGCCCCTGTGTGTGTGTGGGGGGGGGGTGGCAGCGGTTGCCTCGGTCCTGGGTTCATGCTGGCGTTGCGCTCGCGCTGGCCGCAACGCTCGAGCGCCTCCATATCGCGGTTCTGCTGCAAAAGCATCGCCTGCGCGTCGGGCCGTCCGCCCACTCCGATCCCGACCCCAACGTCCACGTTGGGCGGCATGCCCGCCGAGATGGGATCTCCGGCGGGAATGCGCTGGCCTTGTCGTTCGCCGAGAACGAAGACGGCCGGCTCATTGTACTGGTGCAATGGGTACTGTCGGACAGGCTGGGCTTGCAGAGGCGGTGGGACAGCTATTTTATTTTATTTTAAATAGCATCGATGTGGCATGGAAAGTGAGAGAGAGAGAGACTGATGTATCGACTGCCCACATGAATAGTGCACAAGGACGATGAATGGATGGCCGCCCTTGACAGGACGATACCGCCTGCGGAAGCGCGAAGCGACCATCTCCCCCGAAAGAGGGACAAGCGCGTTACAGGTGTAGGGGCGGAGGTAAAAGGGTCAACGTACGCATCTGCCTTGAATAGGGATAGAATAGCGCTGCTCTGCCATGTACCTCACCCCATCCAGTGGGGGGGTTTACGCCGCCCGGAATAAAAAGAAGATTGATTTGGCCATCCGTGGTTATAAGTGATGCACGAGATGCGCCAGCGCACCCGGTAGTTTGTCGATGTAGCTTGGCTGAAATGCGATTTGTGTTGCGAGGCTGACCGCGCGAGCGAGCATTTGAACGGCGACCTCATGTGTGAGCGACGAGTGTGGCGGTAAGTTCTCTGAAAAACCGAGACAAAGACCTTCTGCTTGGTGGTTCGCTGACGTTGACATGACCACATCCGAGAGAGGAAGGTACCTCCGGTTTACTCAAAATCTTGCCCAATGAGCTGATCACACATATCCTCGCGACGCTGCATTACCGAGACCTTGCCTCTTGCACCCAAGTGCGTCTTCGGTCTTTCCTATCCTGCTGTGACGACTAGCTTAGTGCGGTCCTGATAGGTGTGCAGGCGCATGGCCGAAATTATCCGAGGATCTGCTTTACTGCAATATCACCTCGAGCTGGGAAGATGCGGTATGGACGATGGCCCTCTGAACACTCTATCTATCCCCGAGCGTAGGGAAAGATTACAGGTTTACGATGATGCCTGGAAGAGTCTTCGCTGGTCAGCCTGCCTGAACGTGTTTAACATCCCCGATCATGAATATTATGAAATGAGCACTGCTCCGGGTGGCATCCTCACTTTTGTCTCGAGTAGAGAAAGCAAGATCATCTTTGTACAAATTCCATCCGACTTGCGTGGTATCCCTATGCGACAATGGGAACTTTCCTTTTCTTTTCTTCCACACGCATCATGTGCTCTTGACCTCTCCGAGGATATTCTCGTTGTATCGCAGCGGAATGAGTTAGTGGTTTTAGACCCTATTGCACCCCTGACTTATTCACGTCTTGTAGACTCCACCTCCACTTTTTGTCTCTCAGCACCGGAAAACCCCATCCTCTAGCTGCCGACCCTCCCCTTTATCTTCCCAACTTCCACCAAATAGCCCTCGTGCGAATCAGCGTAGCTCAAAACCATGTCGCCGTGCTAATACTGGACCAACAACTCATGGTCTGGAATTGGAAAACTGGACAAATATTGCTGGTACGTTAGAGGACCACCACGAGACACGGGAAGGGGATCCCTGACCTAAACCCAGGACATCGCTTCCGAGGACGTCCGAAGCGTATCATTTCTCCCAGAGAATCGCATCTTGCTTGCTACTACCCGCGCGAATGACCTTACCTTGGAAGCAAACCCCAACGGACTAGGGAATTGCCCGGTTCTGGCGATGTACAACTTGGATCAGTCGTGTGCCTCGCAGCAACAGGGAGCTGCCGCGTCCCGTTCTTCAGCGCTCCAACGGACCATCTAATCGCCCTCCAAGTGACTGGTATGCTCACGGATGATCGAAGCCTCGTACTTGGCCACGTTCTCCTCGTACCCCTGGTCAGGCTCACGTCGCACATTGGTAGTACCTCTGCTGGTGATACACCGACGCGGTACATCCCATGGAACAACTGGGGATCCATTGGCATTAGACGGGTTCCCGACCCAAACTTATCGTTGTACTTCCGGCACGCGCTTTCGGGCTCGCGGTTCATCCCCCGCCCCGAAACGGAGGATATGGCAGATGTGGTAGATGTCTGGGACTTCAGCCGCGCCAGTGTCGCGCTTGGACCGCAGCGATATGACCGCGAATCTTTGCCATGCGTGCAGAAACAACTGGTACTCCCGAGTCAGATAGAGGAGAGGGTCGTTGCGACGATCAGTGAGGACGCGATCGTGATACGCGAGGCACGTAGTATCTGGCCTCGTCCTGTGGTTCAACTGATCCGTGCGCACTGCGACGCCATCAGTTCCGTACAGGCGAACAGAGGATTTATCTCCTCGTTTTCTAGCGTTCTGTCAAGCCAGACCAAATCGTTGGAGCGTAGACACATGTGGAGCTGCTTGGTCGGCAGAGCAAGGCTAGCTAAACCACCGGCACGCCGGGTGGTGACCCGCATGAAGGAAGCGAACGAGGCGCAGGTCGATGCAATCAGTTGTACCCCTCTATCGTTCCTAGACCCAATGAAACTGTGAATTGGCTGTCCCAGATCGGGCGAAACCACATGATTTCGATCACGGACAGATAGTGCGCCACCCGATCGTCTCGTCAAACCAACGGAACTGAGATTGAAGAGTATTACGTACCTCCACGCTCAATGCCGTCGTTCACTTGGATCGCCACGCGTCGGTGATGCGCCTGGCAGATCGCCGTGATGGACAATTGATTGCGCCTCAACTTCGCTTCTCTCCCCATCTTCTTACCGTCTTTGTTTGTCTTTTCTCGCCTGTCGAGTGCCCCGTGCTGTCACTTTGGACATTCCTCTCCTTCCCCCGTCATGACTGAGCCCACAGAATCAAACCATCGTGACCTCGAAGCGCAGGTCGACGATCCATCGGCCCAAGGTGCGTGTTCGCCGTGCATTCTATTGAAGCATGTCCGTCACACTAACCTCACGACGACAAAAGAAAAAGGGACAGAAGAGGTGTCTCCTGCAGAGAAGCTAGACACAGACGAGAAACCTGCGCTTCCAGCGAGTCCGGAGGACGTCCAACCTCTCAACGACAGTCGTGTCGTCCCCGCCGAATCCCACGACCGCGACACGGACGAGTATGACGAAAGAGCGACCAAGTTCTGGTCTGTCTACGTACAGGAGGCCGAGAGCCACGACAAGGCCCTGATTGAGACATGGAAGGACGACATGGAGGGAATCATCATTTTCGTGCGTCTGCCATAAGTCGTCTCGTCGTGATCAAACATGGCTGACGAGGGCACGTCCGCCGTTTCCTCCCTAGGCCGGTTTGTACTCGGCTAGCTTGACCGCCTTCCTGCAGCAGAGTCTCCCAAACCTGACCCCGAACTATGCGCAGCAGAGCGCGTACTACTCGCAGCAGTCCGTGGTCCTGCTGGCGCAGATCTCTGCACAACTCGCTGCGAGCGGTTCGCCGCTGCCCGCCACGATTCCACTGCCAAAACCTTTCCCCGATTTCAGCCCCGCGTCATCAGACGTCAGAGTGAACGTGTTCTGGTTCATGAGTCTGGTTTTCAGTTTGACCTCCGCGCTCGCCGCAACGATCGTCCAGCAGTGGGTTCGCGAATACATGCACATCTTCCAGAGGTACAACCACCCCCTCAAGCGTGCCCGGGTGCGACAGTTCCTCTACGAGGGTGCGGAAAAGTGGTACATGCCAGTGGTAGTCGAGGTTGTCCCCGCGCTCATCCACATCTCTCTCTTCTTATTCTTCATTGGACTCGCGGACTACCTCTTCAGTATAAACACCGCCACGGCGACCACCACCACGATCATGATCGCCATCTGCGCCGCCCTCTATCTCTGGTGCATCATCGCCCCCGTCCACGACGCCCAATCGCCCTACCAGAGCCCGCTGTCCGGGATCTTCTGGTCACTCTTCCAAGTCATCCGCGGCCGGACTCACCGAGACCACAGCACCGGCGGTGCACGTAAGCGCATCAGCACCAACATGACAGAGGGCCGCGTGCAGCTGGCCATGGACGAATCCGACGATCGCAAGAAACGAGACGCGCGCGCGATCCGTTGGGTGGTCGATAACCTCACAGAGGACAGCGAGCTTGAGCCGTTCGTCCTTGGCGTCCCCGGCTCGTTCAATTCCAATTGGGGCAAAAAGGTCTGGGATGTCGTCGCGGCGGAAGAGGATAACAGGAGCAGCGGCGGTGGCGCTAGCACTCCGCAGCTGAATGAGGCGATGGAACTTGCGGTCGTGTCGCGTAATCCCGGCGGTCCTCCCTCGTCGCCCATGCTCACACAGCGCGAGAACATGATTGGGGACCTCAGCGGTCGGATCACGCGCCTGCTGAAGACGTGCACCGACCCCGGTGTCTTGCCGACAGAGGAAGCGCGGCGCAAGCGCGCCCGCGCGTGCGTGGACGCCTCCCTGTCCTTTGTTCTTTCCATCGACGACGACTGGGAATGGTTCGCCGAGCCTGAGATCATGTCTCAGGCACTCACCTACCTCGGCGACGTCGAGAGGATCCGCGAACCGACGACCCCCGGCTTTGATGCGGCGTTCGCAGTGCGCTGGACGTGCATGTCCCTCGTGGCTGTGCGCAGGATGCTGAACACGCCGGCGGTGCGGACCGCGGCGCGGCGCGTCATTACCTGTCTTGCCGAGGTGCGCGGGGAGAACGATGGGGGCGAGGACGAGGTGGCGGCCAAGACGACCGGAATCATCGACCATCACCTGAAGAGCGGGTGGGAGGCGGCGGACATCCTGCGCACTGCCCTCAATCGCGAGGTAGAGCCCGACAGGATGGAGGAGCAGTTTTCGGAGACTTTGGGAGATTTCCCGACCCAAGGTGCCATCAAGGACCTCGGAGATGCGTGGAACTCGCTTGGCTGGGCGGACAAGGCAGACGAGGCGATCATCGACCTCGTGCGGACCATGGTATACACCACAGGCGGCGTGCTCGGTTACCTCCCCACCGCAGTCCTCTCGTGGGCCCCTGACTCTCGTCGAAAGCCGGATGTCGGGATGCGCGCAGCGCCCCCGCACCTGATGCCCCAGTTTCTCCCTCCTCGGTTGCTTACTCAGCGGCTATGGCTCTGCGTCTTGGCGCTGCGGAACATCGCGACCTCGGATTGGGGCGCCAGCCCTTATCAGCCAAAGGTGTTGGGAGACCTATGCGCGCCAGAGATGGATGTCCCGGAAATCAGGCGGGTCATAGACCCAACCCCAGCCCCCATGAAGGTCCAGCTCTGGCGCCTACAGGACTTGCGCGACGGCGGCTTCGTGTTCATGCTCGAGCTTTTCATGGCCGCAGTCTGCGCAAGCAAGGTCTCGCTACACCACTCTTCGCGACCCCTCTTCATCGGCACCTTCAAGAGTCTCACGTCCGACTGGAAGGAGCATCGAGACGCGCCGGGTACGCAGCGCCTTCTGGTCCACCTCCTCCGGCAGGTCCTCCCGAAAAATAATGAGACGCCTACAGAGGACGTCCCCGCGTACATCGTCGACAAGTTCCTGACCTTCATAGGGGAGGTGTTGGCTGGGAAGAAAGGCGGCCATGTCATTGAGGCCCTTCAGCTCATCGAGGAGTTTGTTGAGCTCCGTGGCGGGACACACGCCGTCGCACAGGATGCTCTGCGGACGATTTCGCCGCCAAAACCACCGAAGCCACCGAAACGACATCACAGTGCTGCCCAGACAGACACATCCTAATACTTTCGAATAGACTCGGCTACCTGTACCATTTGAGTATTCTGGTCATCTTATGATTAATTGCTAGAGTTCTCCGTATACACGAAACATCGGCTGTGTTTGCGCCCCCCGAAAGGAAGTTGCCATTGGATGGCCAGATCACGAACTGTGCAGAAGTGCACCAGAAGAAGGATCATTGGAGGCGACGAAGACCTGGAGCTGCCAGTGTGCGTAACACCCAATTCGTCGATGCACCTCACCAGGCCTGTATTCCACTTATCTGAGAAACGAAGGGAGTCCAGCTGGATATACAGTGACCACAACAAAGATCCCCGTTTATGTTTTCTTGTGAGATGGAGCATACGCCCGCTACTGGTCCAACAGTTGTTTATCCAAACTCGGAGAGCAGATAACACTTGCTGCGCCTAATGAATGCGGACTCAGAAGGTGTGCCTCGCATCAGTGTAGCGAGTATAGTAGGTGTTGTTATCCCGAGGGAAAGGGTAGATCGTGGAGACAGAGAGAGAAAGGGCTAAACGCAGACGCAGACGCAGAGGGAACTTCAGGCTTACTAACACGGAAATGGGGTCATGTATCGCATATGAAAACAAGTGAGGATGCTAATAGGTATGGAAATGTTGGGAAGAGGGTCTGACTACGAGTGCCTCCCCTAGTTATTGCAGGTTAAACACGGGCGTATTCCTCACCAACGTTGCCTGAGAGTTGAGTTGCATGGGGGGGATTTGCATAGGTTCAGTCAAGGTTCAGTGAACGTGGGAATTGAAGATAGTAATTAGTCAGCGCTGGTCAGCTGTTGAACCATACAGTGTATGACACAGCTGACCTCAGTCAAGCTTTTGAACTTAGCCCTGGCCTCGGGCCCTCGCCTTTCCAATGCGCAGCTCGGGATACACATGCCGTGATACAGTACAACTCTGTGGACGACTTTTGCAGCCATCCCCATGGCGATCTTTCCCAACTGGCGTTGCAAGAACTTCTGCGAAGTCCATGTCATGATCGGCTCTCGGAGACTTTCGCTCCCTGATACAGTAGTATCCATTCTAGGGGATCGGGACCCATCTACCTCTCCTGAGCGACGCCATCTGCAACAGCCCGGAGCATGCCAATTCGCGTGATACGGACGTGCCACATAAATATAAACGCGCAGTCTTGTCTTTCACCACAGCACAGCACGTTCGTTGCCGACCATTCGCACAAGGCCATCCATTGTTTCAGGCACAGTTTTCAAAGTGCGCAGTTCATTCTTCAGAGTGATGCCTGGTCGGCGCATCGGATCACTTTCCCTCCCGCTCACCAACCGAGCTACAATCGCACACATGCTCCCTTCGCCCGGCTTAGCGAATAGCGGCGTTGCGGTGCCCTCAGGGGTGGGTCCCGCGTCCATCATTCTCTTGGCTGATCAGAGAAGCGCTTCGTTTTTAAGCTGACAAAAAATAAGCTTCTTGTGATGCAACTCAAGCTGCGTTTGTGCGGTGTAGCTCTCATAAGCTTGCTCAAAAATCCCAACTAATCTTGGGGCGAACATGACGTGTTTCCACCAGTCAAATGTGGTCCTGGGCGAAGCGCCGTTCTACGATGCCGAATCTACAGTTCTCGTAGTCCGTGACGCTATTTCTCAACAGTGCCGTGGCGTCGACCTAAATTTTATGGACGCTTGGTGGCGCTCAAGTGAGGGCCGCAGCATTCGGGTAAACCTGCGGCGGGGTCTTTTTTTTTTTTGAATACGTGATACGACAGACATGAGTTTCAACACGTTAGGCGTCAAGGGGTCGGTCTGCAACGCCAATGGATTGGCACCAGGCGTTATTAATCCTCGCCCAATTGAACCCATTTACAGTAAACTACATCAAGTGGCTGACTTGGGGTTCTTGGACCCCATGTAGGTAGCTCCATGCCAAGGACATACACCCTGCACTGGCCAACTCGATTGCCGGAATGCCGCAGACACCTTAACAAGTCCTTCATTTGCCACAACCAAACTGAGTACACGCCCTGCGCCACTTAGCTCAATATTTCGCGTCACTTGGGCTACGCTTTCAGCTTCCAACTTTTTCGATGGAAAGTAGTACGTAAGTGTGCATCACGAGTGTCGTTGGTTTCCGACAGCTCGCAATTCAAGGCAGTGCTTCCAGTTAACTGACACTGGAGATGCTGCGGAGAAGTGCCGGGCTTCTTTTCCCCCGGGTCTTCCATTTTGCTGCGCAGTTTGTCTCCATCACAATGGGATTCATCCGCGCCAATGCCACATGTGTAAACTCTTCCGCGTCCAGACGCCGAGGTAGCCCGATCATCAATCCCTCTACTGTATTCGTGTAACTCCGGCTTCCTGCAGGTATAAAATGAAGGGCTGCCCCCCCTTCATTAGAGCAAAAATCCTTTGACGCAAGGTCCGCTTTACCATGTACGCCATCTCCACTTTTGTCTTGGTTTCCGTTCTTGCTTTGGCCTCGTCATTGGCTGTCGTCGTACAAGCAACCGGTCCGCGAACACTGTGTATCCGTGCGTCATCTTCATTGCCATTTTACTCCTGGTCGTCTGAGAAGGCCATTTCATGCTGTTCCATGTACAGAAACGTATGACGTTCCGTAAGTCTTGGAAAATCGTATCTCTCCGTGGCGCCTCTCGATGCACGTGTACTAATTGTCTTGCTCACCACCAGGCAGGGTGAAACCTGCGACACCCTCGGCGCGAAGCTGGGCGCGAACCAGACTGCGATCTTGTCGATGAATCCCGGGATAAGCTGTAAGTGTCCTCGATACTATCCATGTTTTGTTTTGTTTTTTTCGAGTAGAGAGCTGACTAAGAGACGTACCTTCTCCCCACCAATCTCTACCACAGGCGACGGTACCCTCCCCGCCAAAGAATTGTGCATCAAGTCGTGGCTACCTACCTGCACACTCAACGCGACTGCCACGGACACGACGTGCGACGGGCTGGCGTCCAAGTGGAATATCACTCAGCAGGCGTTCGTCAACTACAACGACAACGTGAACAACAACTGCAATGACCTCGTTACCGGACAGGCCGTACGTGTATTCCCGCTGTAGACAAGGTTATACGTGTGGGGATGTGATGTGGCGCTGACTCATTCGCGATTAGTACTGCGTGTCCATCGATGGTTGTTACCCAGGAAACACAGATCCGTTCTGTCTACAGTGACGAGATCTTCGGTCGTGCACATCATACGATGGGATGGACCCTCTTCTGTGTGGAGGGCGAAGTTAAATTAATCGCAGAGTTTCTCGTGTTCCTACTGCAAACCATGGACTGAACGTTTGTCTCCGACTATTACTAATCGGACGGACGATTGGAGTCGTAATTATATTGCGTCATACATGTTCATGTTCATGGCTGAATATAGTAACTTCCAGCCTATCACGTGCTCTCATGACCCACTTGCTATCACCGCTCACTTCCTTCAACAGAAAAGAATAAACCCATTAATGGAATGAGGCTGTATGCTGAGGCCACTCTGATTGTCCTTGTCAGCACCAACGCATAAGCTGAGTACAAAATTCAAGTAGCCCGTTCCGGATGGGGACACAACGGTGATTCGTGTGATGAAGCAAGAATGCATTAAGTCGATCGTCTCGTTTTGTATCTGCGTTTTAATTCCACTTCCGACAAAGACGCGGTCATAGGTGATATGTTTGGTTGGGAGTTAGTAAGACAGGAACGAAGGCATAAATCATGCCGATTCAGTCCGGTCGTCTCGTATTGTATGGTGTAATTACGATGTGGATGAGGGCGGCTGTGCAACTTGCAAGTGCGACGGCCTCTAGATTTTGTTGCGCGCGATTACTCGCTCATGATCAGATTATCGCGGCTCTGGAAGACACAAGGGATCCGCAAGGATACAGTAAAAGTAATCTAACTCTGTTCAGGAATGACAGATGGGCAACCTAGCTGCTTAACGCGCGGCGATGGCTGTTGACCTGTACCTTTCTGCTTGCTACATGCAAGGTCGGGGCACAGGCGTCAATGGTTCGGCTCGCCTTCTCTTATTGACAAAGTGGCTTCCCGGCAGCTACGCCCCATCCTCCTCCTATTACCTATCTTGTATTGACCCGCAATCATGACAGAACTCTAGAAAGTAAGGAGATACACCCTCCCCGAGAGACGAGACTGATAGCGTCACAGTGAGTATGGATCGGCAGCACCGTCAGCTGTAGCCCACTCAAGACACGGAGAGCGAGGCGGACGACGTAGCCACAAGCCCAAAGAACCCAGTGTAGGACGCCCAAGACCTACATGAAGGCTCGTAACTCACGCCATGGCGCATCACGCGCCCCACCGAACTCGACGCTTGACGGGAAGCAGAGCCATTCTCTACCTGAGAATGGGGGGGACTTGAGATTTTCGGCATATACGAGGATCACAATTTTATGACTTAAAGTAGAGTACATGTGTCGTGCCTGGGTATCGGCCCTGAGGCGCACATAAATGGATTTATAAAATAAAATAAAAAAGGATCAGCTGTGCGATAGGGCCAGGATTGATGCTACGTGACCGACATATCAATGCGTCCTCACTGATCGCTACTTTGACCTCCCCTGTCGTCTGCATCGGGAGCGCCACCTGTGTCTGTGCGCAGGGGAAAAGGTTGCGGTCGCGTCGCTGCGGCTCAAGTTTCCCAAAACGGGGCCCGGTTGAAGTCCCAGACGTCTACAAATTTCCCGTTTGGGGGCCCGCGATGAACCGCGAGCCCGAAAGCGCGCTACGGAAGAAAATCGTTCGCAGATCGGGCCCATCGAGTGCCCACGGCTCCCCAATCGTTCCACAGGGTGTAACGCATCGGCACATCGTCAGCTGCAGCACCGTCGTGCGAGGTGAGCCTGACCATGGGAACCAGGAGAACATTACGCGATTCATTTCCTCGATCACTTGTACTTCGAAAACCATGTGTTCGGAAGGTGATCAGCTGTTTCGATGGTGATCTGAAGAACGGGACAGTGACTTCGTCGGAGTAGGAGTGAACGTCGAGACAGCAATGGGGCAGCATCTCACCAGGATCGAATACGTTACCCTAGTTCAACAGAAAAGACAGCGATAGGAGAGGAGACACCATCCAAGTCGTACACCTCTAGAACCGGGAAAAACGATCTGCCGAGGATTGCCTCTTTGGCAAAGTCACCACCATAGGTAGTGGTCATCAAGAGACGATTTTCGGGGATAAATAACATGCTTTAAATGCGATATGAAGGGATGGCCTTGGTGTAATCAGTAAACTCGTCAGCCGCTACACTCTATCACGCGCGGCACAGCCCCATCCCATTCATGGATATGTTCTTTTCTGTCGAAGGAAGGGAGTGGAGTGAGACGGAGGGTCATGAGAGCACGTGATAAGCTGGAAGTGAACTTATGTTCAGCCTAGCACGACATGCAACGAAACAATATAATTACGACTCGAAGTCGTCCGTCCGATTAGTAGTAGTCGGAGAAATAAACATTCAGTCCATAGTCTACAGTAGGAACACGAGAAAACTCTACGATCAATCTAACTTCGCCCTCCACACAGAAGAGGGTCCATCATATGACTCAATGTGCACGACCGAAGATCTCGTCACTGTTGACAGACTGGATCCGTGTTTCCCGGGTATCAAT